>Ga0247807_10002194_pt1 | contig 10884 bp, 10 predicted proteins | sample UWRJL074202C1_FD_179931 | JGI IMG/M metagenome (GOLD analysis project Ga0247807, IMG submission 179931) | Plant litter microbial communities from Arlington Agricultural Research Station in Wisconsin, United States - UWRJ-L074-202C-1 | ecosystem: Environmental > Terrestrial > Plant litter >...
GCGACAAACACATCAGATGCTGGTGTTTCGAGAGCTATATCTCCTTCCATTTCAGTGTCTGCCATGTTGATTCAATTAGCTGATTGTTGCGCTGTAACAAAGAGATGTACATTTGCTTAAAGTGCTATGAACGCGTTCAAGGCCGGGAGACGCGACGCGGATTCCGCCAAGAGCAGGTCGCGTGACTAAATCGCAACGGCTTCTTATCCAGCTCTAATGATATATTTTTCCTTGCAAAATTGAAAAGATGCAATATTGCTCATTAGAGCTCCATATGATTGCCTTAGACTCGAAGTAAGTAGCAAGAATAACAGCCAATTATGAAGGTCAAATTGGTGAACATCACAATGTTCCCTAAAGTGTGCTTTCTAGGTCTGCTTTATGAGCTAGCTTAAGGAAAGACGGCTCCAATTCAAAGTCTATGGCTGCATGTTCTACGGAACTTCTCAAAAGCACATCCACTTCAGATTACCTGCCTACAAGTAGACTATCATAGTGTAATGTAGAATAAGATTATTTAGGCATGGCTTATGTGCTTTTTGTACTTTAGATATAAACTTAATCTAGTAATGTAAGCGTCCTGTTACTATAACAAATGCCAGGCTAGTCATGTCTGCGAACGTAGAATTGAACTTTAATCTCACCCCTGCAATATTACGGAAAAGACCTGAAGTCGATTATGGGAGTAAGGTATGGCTCTTACGCCATATTAATGATGTATGACAGGTCGCCTTACAAGGTTCGCATACTGTGTGTAGAAAGTAAAAGCTCATAAAATAGGCTCAAACTGCACAACTACACTTCTACCAGTGTGTGGTTCTATCTTTAGCTAAATAACCCAAGGTTTGCTCTACGATCCTCGTATTATGTCAAGAAGTAACACAGCTCCGATGCTCGCTTAACCCCTGAGCCATTCCCAAAGCGGATATCGGAGGCACTTCTCCCGCTCTAAGGCATTCAGCCGTACCTATTGATTGCTGTCTTATTGGGACTGGGAGCAAGAAAACAAAACCACGCAGGGATCGTTATACCTGGACACAGATCTAGGACTCATCCTTTCTGTATAAGTTTGCAACCTCGGCCCTAGAACTCCGCCTTCACAAGAATGGTAGACCGCAAAGAGCTCTACTCAAGCTTACAGCCAATCAATACTTTACCTCGAGATTCTCTACGGTCAAGGTCCGAGGAAGTGCAGCATAGATAAACATGTTTTCTTATGAGCAGTCAGACCCTCTAGATTATAGGGGAAGGGTTGTTATTGTCTTTATAGAATGCAACACTAGCTTTTTTGATTGCTGGAACGGCCCAAAAGGATTGGTGGGATATCTCAGGGCATGTTTACCCCGACATTCAAATCCATTGCTTACATCTAAAAGCTATATAACATAGAGCTACCTCCTTGAAACATATTTCTCCGAGCTTCGTCGCTTAGCGTGTGTCAACTACTATAACCTTAGTGTGATTAGCATATTAGCTCGATACAATGGGTCTTATTGATCTCGGTCATGAAGCTGACCCCATCTTGACTCGGATTGTCGACGAGGACAAAGTCAGATGGTGGAAGAAACCAAACCTGCGACTTCTCTACCTGCTTCTCTATCCAACATGTATGGGGATCGAGATCACATCAGGGTTTGATTCCCAGATGATCAATGGGTTGCAGTTTATTCCAGCGTGGAATAAATGTAGGTGATTTTGGCAGTCCTAAGGTGGAATTTGAGAATTGACATAGATAGATTTTGGCGAAATGTCCATAGACCCCAAAGGAGAGGTCACGTATGCTATTGCTGGACAGCTCTTGGGCATCATCTCTGCAGCGTACAACCTTGGTGCTATCTTGGCCGTACCTGTAGTTCCATGGGTTGCCCATAGATATGGAAGACGATGGTCAATCTTTCTAGGTTCTGCATTCCAGTGCGGAGGAGCAATTCTTCAATGCTTCTCACAGCATGGTATGGTTGTCCCAAACTGAAGGCTTTGCAAATGCTGATTAAGCATGAAGTTGCAATGTACATTGTTGCTCGAATGATTCTAGGTTTTGGGATTGTATTTTGCATTGTGTCTGGGTCAGCCATCTTGGGAGAGCTTGTAAGTTTGTTATTCTTATAAGCAATATTCCAAGACTTGCTTTCAAGACTAGGGGTAAAAGTCACAGACACACTAACTTCGAGATTTTTAATAACAGTCGTACCCCAAAGAGAGACCAATCATGACTTCTATGTTCAACGCATCATGGTTTGTAGGCTCTCTGATCGCTTCTGGGATCGTAATAAAGACTGCTGAGATGAAAGGAGACTGGGGTTGGAGACTACCATCCGTACTCCAGGTAGTTCCCTCTATGGTACAGATGGTATTAATTTTGTGCGTTTTAGCTCTAAACACAATCTCGTTTCTGTCACTGATTCTCCAATAGCTTCCTTCCTGAGAGTCCTCGCTACCTCATTACCAAAGATAGGCGGGACGAGGCATTTGATATTCTGGCAAAATATCACGCGGAAGGAGACCGCAATTCCGTCTTTGTAAAGGCCGAAATGGCACAGATTGAGACAACCCTCCAGATCGAACTAGAAGCCGCCAAACATTCCTGGATGGATATGATTAGAACTCCCGGAATGAGGCGTCGAACTTTCCTCGCTGCGGCCATGGGTCTCTTCACGCAATGGAGCGGTAACACCTTGATCAGCTTCTACCTGGGGAAGATTTTAGTCTCAATTGGCTATACCGACACGTGGACGAAGACCAGGATCAATCTAGGAAACACCGCCTGGAGCTTCATAAACGGTACTGCGATTGCGCTCATTTCTCCTCGTTTCAAGAGAAGAACCATGTTCCTTACTGGCGCTATCGGTATGCTTGTAGTTTATGTGTCCTGGACCATTGCCATGCGATATGCCGAGCTCGGACTAAAGACTGGAGTTCCGAACAAAGCTGCGGGCATCGTGGTCATATTCTTCATATTTTTCTACAGCCCGTGGTACAACATCGGGAACAACGCGCTGGCATATACTTACATGGTGGAATTATTCCCTTACGCTGAGCGTTCGCGCGGTATCTCCATTGAGCAATTCTTTGTACGAGGCGCTGCCTTCTTCACAACTTACATCAACCCCATCGGAATGGATAATGCTGGTTGGAAGTATCTCATCATGTACATTTTGATGATTTGTGTTGAGATTGCAACAATATACTTCTTCTATCCCGAAACGCAAGGCAGAACACTCGAGGAGCTGGCATTCTGTAAGCAACATGCTATCTGTTTTCAAAGTTATACTAATTTGTTCTGTAGTGTTTGAGGATGAGAGCAATAATGAGAAGGTGGTTATCGCAGTCGAAAAGAATATTCATCATTCGGGGAATGAGATTTTAAATGAAACTGGCTTGGATGCTCGACACGCTGAGGTCGAAACAAAACCGAAGGAGCTATAAGTGAGTACCATGGGTTATCATTCAACAGGTACTTCGTATGACAAAATGAGCACTCCATGATATTAACTTTAATGTCACACAAAGAAGCCTGTTTTATCCATAATATGAGCTTGTAGAAAAAAACTCAAACGGGGTGTCTCTCATGAGTCTTGGTAATTCTCAAGATGAAGGATGGCAACTTGTGGCAAAAATTGAATCAGATAAAAAATTAGTCAATAAAGGTCTCATGCCGCTAATGCCGGACCTCTCTTCCAACTCCTGTGTACCTCTATGTCCAATCGCGGCAAATTATGAAAGTCCATCTCTGCTTTCTCCAAATAGATATTTTGCCTCTAGGCAATATGCTCCTCCACCTGCCATATTTCGCTCTGACCCCCAACATACCACACTAGCATCCACGATACCGCTCAAAACTCCTTCCATTGCACCTAATACTCCCCATCCGATGAAACTTGCGACAATGCCTACCACATATGCGTATGCACTCCCTTTAATACCTGCACCTTCTGGCATACTAATGTTCAGCTGCCGAGCAGTTGCCACCCATCCACCGAATCCAAGAGCCATTGCCATGATAAAACGAGTGGCATGGAGCAGCAGTTTTGCGAGACGGTATGGAAGGAGAGGTGCAGTCTGATGTGTGCGGGAGGAGAAGGACCGGGGAGTAAGTGTCGTTGTTGGAGCTTGGGGTGTGAGGAACTTCATCTCACTTAGACCTCTAGCTGATGGATGAAGTGGCTGTGAGTGTATAGCAGCGTAAGTGAGAGTCAAAGGGTTCGTTAGCGCCGCGATTGGCGCAGGGATAAGTGAGTAGGTGAAGATGGCAATTATTCCGACTAACCGCCTTGGAAGAACGAGGAGTGGAAGACGGATTAGTAAAGCTAATAAGGTCGAAAAGCATATGGTGCCGAATAATGTGGTGGTTGCGTGTGTTAGAGCAGCAACTACGACTTCTCTAGAAGTAGGCGCGGGCATAGCATTTCGATGGAAGTACCATTGCGAGACCGTTGCGGCTGTGGTTGATCTCTGAGTACCGCTGATAATGGAAAGCGTCCAAATATACATAAGTACAAAATATATACCTAACCACCAGCTTGTAGCGTTGATGATGAATCTAGCCACGGACGTCGATATTTCACCACCTAGAAAAACTCGAGTGAACATTCCAAGCCACATCCAGGTCCAAACTACCACTGTTCCCAAGGTAGCAAATCCTAATCCAAGAAGGCCGGGATTCGCAGCCAAAATTCTAGCTGCAAATTCCAAAATTCCAATAGCTTTAGAAAGGGAATGGCGGCCCTTGAAGATTGTGTATAACCAAATTAACGCGAATATTCCTGGGAAGAAAGATAACCATCTCATAGCCTTATCCTGTAGGCTTGCACCCCCAGAAGATCCCTTGTAGCTAGATATCAACGGGTATAACGAGAACGAGAACAAGATGACTGGTACCGCAAGTAGGATTAAGTAGACCAAGGGTTTGACGAAGGACCTTAATAGTGCAAGCCAGATGAGTGACACGATAATAGAAACAACAGTGTCGACCGCAAAAAGGTGAAACGACGCACTTAAGGTCGTATAGATCGTGTCTCCTAAGTTCTTGTTGGGTGTCGATGTATGAAGGAACACCAAGAAGAAGGTTGCAAAAAGCGCACCCAGACAAATCAGATATAGGGAGCCCCAAAACACATCGTGACTTGGAGCCTCGCCCATGTTGACTGCTATCGTTGCGGGAACCGTCTCCACAGAGCTGGGAGGTGGAGGATACCCAGCAACTGGATCGGAGTGAAGTGCAGCTTCCAAATCTCTATTTATATTTGCCTGCTTAGATCCTGTAGGTAATCTGATCGCTCCAGTTTTGGGTACCGATCGGAATTTCTGGAAGGCAGGAGGGCTACTTTCAGATGCCTCGTACGCTAGATCATCGGGCGGATCGTCATCTTCAAGCATAGACTCCAAGCCTATGTCTACCATCTTGCCCTTTCCCCTGCTGCTTGCTTCACTAACTGGCCGTGTATTACTCTCTTCGCTGGTCTCCGCTAACGTATCCGGTGCTTGTCCTCTACCTCTCGTACTAAGGCCACCTCCATTCCAACTGCTCTTTATTCCACGGCCTCGACCCCGATCTTCCATTGCCCTGCCATCTTCGTTCTGATCCAAGGACGCATTGCTTCCATCGTGATCTGTCTCCGAGCTCTCTTCTAATCGACTGGGTGCGAAAACCCTCCGCGACCGCTGTAGCGCAAAAAAGTCTGCCCGTTCTCTTTCCTGCTCTTCCTCGTCGTCCTCTTCCCGGAAGTCGTCTAGCGCGCTGTGGAATAGAGGCGCATCTGGAGCTGCCTGATACCGCGATGTGAATGGGAAGTTCGAGAGATGTGAAGATGATGGCTGGTAGGGATTTCCTTGCCTTTGCGGATAGCCTCTGGAAGGCGCACCCAGCGGTTGGTTTGCTCTGCGGTATCTGTCGTTTGGATTCCGAGCGACCCCTTCGCCTTCGGGTTGGGCAAGATTGGAGAACCTGGACTGAGACTGGGCCAGAAACCGTGAGGCATCTACCACAAAAACATTAGTACAAATAGAATTCTAGAGCTACCAAAGCTATAGACTCACACTCCGAGAACATCTTTGCTCCCCAGTGGCTGTTCTGCAGTCGACAATCAGTTCTAGGTTCGCTGTGGGTAGCCCCGATAACAAAGCGGTGTTGATCTGCTAGCCACGCTCTGGATATGGTCTACTATCGGGCTTGAAGGAGACCAAAGATATTTTGTATTACTACTTCAAGCCTAACATATATCCAAGCTTTTTTCCTCCTTCAGGCGTACTGGTTTGTATAGTTGCAATATGCCATTAGTAAAGCAGAAGTCAAAAGCCGAACTAAGATAGAGCCTGAGGTAGTGTAGTCAGTCACTCGGTGAAGTGGCTGACCGATCTGCTGCAGGGGTGTGGCTGTATCTACCCTATTTGTTTTTATCAATCACAGGCAACGGTGAATCTTGTACCTTGTGGTACGGCCATGCGTTTCTCCTTGTCAGACCCCCTTTAGTATGTGCTCATCTAGGGTGAAAGGTTGATGTCACATAGACAACAGTCTCAGGATGAATGCATCATCACCCAACCTATGTCTCCAACCCACCCAAGCAAGGCTAGAATTCAGCCCCGCAACCCACCTCCGCCAGCGCATACAGGGATTCTGACACTATAGCTTGGCAGTCGCTATCTGCAGGAGCTCGATAGCTTCATCATAGATTTCTAGCCAAGTCCAGTACCAAATTTCAAAGCCTTTATTCCACGGACCATTCCCTGATACTTCCATAGAATCGGCCCTCGAATCTCTTGCACTGTTGATCCATCTCTGCTGCGGCCTTGACTCTATCGCTCCCCGCCTGCCAATCGTCGAGATCGCGTGCGTCTCTATGTCTTCGCCATCATGGGACTATATTGCAAAGCTCGTCTGCATCGGTGACTCGGGGACCGGGAAATCATCCCTCACCATCCGTCTTTGTGAAGGACGTTTTTCCCCGCATCATGACGTTACGATAGGCGTTGAGTTTGGATCTAGAGTAGTTGCTGTTGGCCCCCCGAATACACAAGCTCCAAAGCCAAAGCCAGTGGCCGAATCCGGCCTGCCTGAGCCACGCCAGAAGGAAGCTGAGATCGAACAGAAGCATATGAAATTAAGTTTATGGGATACGGCGGGTCAAGAAACATACAAGAGTGTTACACGGTCATACTTCCGGGGGGCATCTGGCGCTTTGCTCGTCTTCGATATATCTCGAAGACCTACTTTTGAGCATGTCACCGACTGGCTCAACGATTTAAGACAGATTGCGGAACCAGATATTGTGGTTGTGCTGGTCGGTAACAAGAGTGATTTAGCTACCGGAGATGAAAACAAACGGGAGGTCACAAAGCAGGAAGCCGAAGAGTGGGCGAAAAGAAACGGTGTACTGGAATACGTGGAAACGAGTGCTAAGAGTGGAGAAGGAGTAGAGATGGCATTTGGTCGTGTCGCGGAACGGATCTACCAGAATATCGAAGCTGGAAAGTACGATCTCAATGATCGAAGGTCAGGCGTGAAAGGTCCGGGGGCAGGACAAGCGAACAGAGTGAAGCTGGGTGCTCAAGTTCAAGGGAAGAATGGTTGGGGAGGTGGTTGTTGTTAATGTTGTATAAATTGTACATCAACTTGGGATCATGCTTTTTGAGGCGTTCGGAGCGTTAGATACCGCAGGCATTTTGAAGCGTTACAGCAATAATATTATTTGCCAGGCCGTTTGCGCAGTTGAGATGTAATTATGGCTCATGAGAGTGCTTGTGTGGGAGATTTGTTTCATTTCTCCCTTGTTACCATACATTTCCTTCCCAACTATCAATAGAATATTCCTACTGATACTGATATTTGAAACGCCTGACTTGGGAGATGGTATGTCAATAGCGATGACGGGCCTTGTTTTTTCTTCCCCTTTTGGGGAAACCAAGCTGAGTTGAAGGTATCCGAGAATACTACGGATGTGCTATCAAAATGTGATACTCCAGTTCAGATTCCATGACAACTACAGTATACCAGCCCGTGGAGGCTGTAAAGAGCTAAACGCAAGATCGATTTGGTCCGCGTCGCATATCGCCTCACAGAACATGACATATGACATCTTAGTGGCGATACTGCATAACTTGCCAGTTTATGCCGAAGGACCACTCGGAGTATCACGGCTACGACGGGCGTGCAAACATCTCCCAAGCTTCGAAGCAAAGATGAAGAGACCTTGGAAGGTTACTTAGTGGCGCATTCAGCCACAATCGTTACGTCGGTAAAGTGAGGGGTGTTAGGGGTTTCGGTTCTTGCTGTGGCGATGTGGTGGGGCAATCATGAGGACTCACAAGACGCTTCATCATCTCTCGCTCTCCCGTCACCATCAGTGTTACGTCGTCGTCTTCGTTATATTTGCTTTCATTCCCACCCAATATCAACAAAGCCCAAGACTCTTCCCAAGCACCTATTAACCCACGTACTTATTCCGTGCATACGCATCTGCAAGTAAGCGGCAACAATCGGCCAGCATCCAAGATGAGCGAATCGTTCGCGCCGCCTGGAACTCCACCCCCACCCAAAGTTCCAGAAGGATGGAAAGCTCAATGGAACGAACAGTATTCAGAATGGTGAGTCGACGTCCTCCTAGAGCTATAGGCGCATCTAATGAGAATGACAGGTTCTACGTGAACATCTACACAAAGAAATCGCAATGGGACAAACCAACCGAGCCTGTGTATCCGACAGACGGAGCTCCAGCCGGCCCACCTCCTGGCTACGCCGGGAGCGGAACATCGAATCCAGATCAGAAGAGCACCAACCCCTTTGACAGTACTGGTAATCAGCAATCGACTATCGAGACCGATGCGCAACTCGCAGCACGGTTACAGGCCGAAGAGGATGCTCAACGTAGTCGCGGGGCCGGCGGCAATGCCTTCCAAGATTACCAGAACACTCCTATATCTCAGCAAAATTCTGGTTATCAACAGCAAAACACTGGCTATCAGCAGCAAGGCGGGTATCCTCAACAGCTTCCAGAGAGAGAACAGAAGAAAAGTGGTGGCTTGCTAGGCAAATTGTTAGGGAAAGCAAGCGGAGCAGGATCATCGCACAAAATGGGAGGCGGCGGTGGCATGCCATTTGGTGGAGGACACCAGCAGCAGGGTGGTTACGGTGGTTATCCACAGCAACAGCACGGCTATGGAGGTGGTTACGGCCAGCAAGGATACGGCCAGCAAGGTTACGGCCAGCAAGGCTATGGTCAACAGGGCTATGGTCAACAAGGTATGATGGGGAGAATGGGTGGAGGACGGCCACAGAAATCTGGTGGTATGGGTGCAGGTGGTGCAGCAGCGCTAGGTGTTGGTGGTGGTCTCATGGGAGGAATGCTGCTTGCGAATGCCATGGACAATAATGACGAGCAAGAAGCGTACCAAGATGTAAGTCTGACCAAAAGAATAGGAGTTTCTCCAATATGCTAATATTTTTCCAGGGTTACGAAGACGGAGGTGATGATGGCGGCGGAGACGATGGAGGAGACTAGATTAGCAATTATACCCACCTGAGTGGATGAGATAATGTGGTACGCGTTTACTGCACATGCTCGTTGGTCTTTCAGAATATTCTGTCTAATGCTTAATGTTATTAACAAGTTGGTTTGATGTAACTCTCAAACATAATCCTCTTAAATCCAGTTTAACATCCTTTTTATGTAGCAAGATCGCCTTGATATCTGAGATATGTAATCACTGTACTTGATCTCATGCATTGATTCTTTTTCTTCCATATAATCCTCATATCTTTGCCCAAGTCGGCAACGTTCGGTAAGGGAAGCGTGAATGCTTGTAATGGCTTCCACGATCCTCTCTTGTTGATACCATTGGCTTACTTGGATCAAGGCATTCTGCAGACCATACGAGCCTGATGCATTTACATCTTTTCCGGTCACTTCGCCCAGGACATCGATATCTCACCCCCAGCCAATTTTCATGGATACAGGGCAGCAACAAACCAAATCTCAACAACCTCCCAGCCAGCTAAGTAGGAATGCTGATATCATATCATATAACATCCGACGCCTCCGAAATGACTTCCATGACCACCTCGAGAAGCTCCTCCATGGTATCGAGCGGCATCCACGCAAAAAGCCGCGTGAGCTCCACCTTCCAGTTCTCCGGCACTATTCCCGCCGCCCAGGACTTGCCTTTGGGGATGTCTGACGATTCAGCCGCTTCGGCAAGCTTCCGCTTTAGCAGCTTGTGCTCTGCGACGCTGAGGTCTTTGGAGTCTTGGAACTGCGATGGGGCTAGTTGTGGCAGAGCTGGAGAAGCAAGCGGTCGAGTCTGTGGCCGGACGCGAGTTAGTTTTACGGAAGATTCTTTACTGGGAGGTTTCTTGAACCTGCATGAGGAGGGCTTTCTTACCACGACGACAGGATTTTTGGTACGGCGGTCTCGGGGCTTGGACGATGCTTCGTAGAGACGCCTGCTTCTCTTCTGTTGCTGCTCGGCTATGCAATCGAGGAGCACCAGGGCGATGAAGACGTGCAGCGTGATCAGGAAATTCTTGTTCGGACGACGAGGTTTTCTATCTTCGAAATACTCTTCGTAACGACGGTAGTGTTCGTTTTCATATGAGAGATCACGCCGGGAAGGCATGACGCTTCTGAGACTGCTCAAGTGGAATCGGCGAGATTACTCCGGGGGGGCAGATGGAATCATAGTTGGAGGTTTTTGGGTCATTTTGATCGAGAATAAAGGAAGAGGGAGAGGGGGTTAAGGGTTTACGAGACTGATATGGTGAGGCATTTAGTCTATGTGGCGGAAGCTTGTTCCTGTTCTGAGGCGATGGACGTGGTGTGGATTTTAAGGTGAGACGACGATCTGGGATTTTGGGAGGAGCGCAAGCCACCGCTTCGCCAAACATGGATT
>Ga0247807_10002195_pt1 | contig 10876 bp, 8 predicted proteins | sample UWRJL074202C1_FD_179931 | JGI IMG/M metagenome (GOLD analysis project Ga0247807, IMG submission 179931) | Plant litter microbial communities from Arlington Agricultural Research Station in Wisconsin, United States - UWRJ-L074-202C-1 | ecosystem: Environmental > Terrestrial > Plant litter >...
ACCTCTGTATATAAAGCAACACAATTGAATACAATTGACTACAAAGATATCCATATCATTTATCTCATAGTACTTCTTTTACACAAAGCTAAGAAAGAGACCTCACCAGCTATAATAATATTCACAATCTATCGTCAGCATTCGAGTATTTACCCAGTCTTTAAAAACATGTCTCTTCAAGATACCGAATACGAGCCTGTGAGTTCAACGTTACTTTAGAAGGTTTGAAAACTAACACCAATACTAGTTCACCATTTCTGGTATCCCAGACTTAACTGGTAGAGTAGCACTGGTTACAGGTGCTTAGTAAGTCGCTCGCAATACGATACTCCCAGGATGTTAATGTAATTGTAATAGTTCCCCAGAGAGTATTGGCTACCAAACTGCCTATCATCTGGCTCTCAGTGGAGCGACTGTTTACATAGGAGCGAGAAGCGAAGCAAAGGCCAAGGAGGGTATCCAACACATGCTGAAAGAAGCCGCTTCCATTCGAGCTGAACAATTGCATCCATTCGTGGTGGACTTAGGCGACTTGAAGGCTGTCCAGTAAGAAAAGTGCACATATTTGAGGAGCTTTTCTGCTAACACTAATAACTCCAGAAATGCAGGAAAGATTTTAATGGCAAGTTTGAACAGATTGGACATAATCATCCACAACGCGGCACTGTAAGAAGACCGCAGTTTTCAGAACAAACCAAACACTGATGAGAAGCCCAGCCTAGCTCGACCTTTGGATTTTAGTCCGGATGGAGTTTCTCTGTCATTCACGACCAAGTAAGAGCATTATGCATTTGTACACTTGACTGAACGAAACTAATATCCCCACCAGTCATCTTGCGCCTTTCGTACTTACGAAAACCTTGATGCCGTTGCTCAAGAAGACAGCTGAGTCTTTTCCCGGAGTGCGAGTTGTCTCTGTGAGTATACCCCGAACCCCTCTAATTGAGAATAGGTAATAATGAGTGCTAGGTATCATCGAGAGTACATTCTCTATTGCTAACTGGCTTCAAGTTTGATGCGACAACCTTCAACGCAGAGTTGGAAAGCACAGAACTTGGTGATGCTAGTTTGACTAGATATGGTATGTGATATGCTTCCACTAACACGCTATTACTGACCATTCATGAAAATAGCCATGTCTAAACTGGCAAATCTGCTCTTTGCAAGTCATCTTCAAAAAGTCTTTGATGCTGAAGGAATCCGAGCCATAAGCATATCTCTAAATCCCGGAGATGTGAGAACCAGTACGTGACCAAAGCCGGCTTATCTTGGGAGTTCACTGACAGTCCTCTTTAGCTGGTTCTAAGGCCTGGATCGGCGCGGAAAACCAGCATTTGCTCGACGGTGTTTTCTCGCCTCTAGAAGGAGCTTTGACATCGCTATTTGCTGCTACTAGCCCTAAAATCTGGTCATCGAAAGACCGCTATGGCGGTGTGTACCTTGTTCCCTTTGGCAAAATCGAGACGCCAGACGCGAATGGCCAAAGTTCCAAACTTGCAGAGATGTTGTGGGAGGCCAGCGAACAGGTGACTAGATCCATCCTTGGACAGTAGACGTGAGCCACGGCATGTGGTGAATGGATGGCGGAATTGCGGGAATCACGGAGGAGCAGGGCATGCAGTAGTTCTATAAATTGATCCAAGTAGTCTGCATCTCTGTTTCTTCCCACTAATTTGTAATTTTTTATTCACTTGTCAAAATTGAGCCATCATAGAGCAAACCTCCGCTGTAGGCTGAGAGCATGATCTGAGAACAATTAGAACACCTTTGAGACCCTCGCCTGAGTTACTCAAAGAGATTGACCGCAATAAAACTCAGACATATCACCTATATTGCCTGCAAGTTTAAGTCTTGCTACCTAAAGTTGGAATTTTCCTAACAGTGTTGGATTGCAACTAGGTTGTTAATTATTTATCGCGTGGCGGAAACCAAGGGGTATTCGTAATTCGAAAGGCTGAGCTGCCAAGGCTTCTTATCCTTAGGCACAACTTCTGGTGGTGATTAGTTGCAGTAGAATGCTTTGCTAAACGTCCTCTTAAAACAAACACTAACACTTGCTCTCTTAATGGGCTTCGGACTGAATTGATCTCCAATATTTCTTTCAGGCACATCTCCCTGATTAACAAAGGTTTCGGGAGGGGACCCAGATTTGATCTCGGCGCATAAGTTCAGCCAAATTGGAGAGCATATCAATATGGTAGGATTTCATATTGCACAACAAGTTGCAGTTCACTAATGCAATGGTCTTCTCTAGGGTATCACTACTCGTCGAAATAAAGGGGACAAGGGAGCGGGCAATGCACAGGCTGGAAAGGGTGGAGGCAGCAAACCAAATATCAAAAAAGCCACATTCGACACAACCAAGAAGAAGGAAGTTGGAGTTTCTGATCTCACCTTGATCAGTAAAGTCTCGAATGAAGCCATAAACGAAAATCTGAAGAAGCGGTTTGAAAATGGAGAAATATACGTGAGAACTCCGCCACCAGAAAGCTTGTAAAACTGAATAAGGATGGAAGGGCTGACTATTGTGCAAAGACATACATTGGGCATGTGCTGGTCTCTGTCAATCCTTTTAGAGACTGTATGAATCATCAAATCTACTTGCTGTGTACTTCATTGACCTTGCCATAGTGGGAATATACACAGATGCGGTGCTAGATAGCTATAAGGGCAAGAACCGACTAGAGGTTAGTTAAATCCTATGACGATTAGAAAGGTCTCTACTGATGCACTTCAGATGCCCCCCCATGTCTTCGCTATCGCTGAGTCTGCGTACTATAACATGAAAGCATACAAAGACAACCAATGTGTGATAATATCAGGGGAGTCTGGTGCTGGAAAGACCGAAGCTGCGAAACGCATTATGCAGTATATTGCGAACGTCTCAGGTGGTAGCAATAACTCGATCCAAGAAGTCAAAGATATGGTGCTTGCTACCAACCCTTTGCTAGAGGCTTTCGGAAATGCGAAAACACTTAGGAATAACAATTCGTCTCGATTCGGAAAATACTTACAACTGCAGTTCAATGCCCAAGGCGAGCCAGTCGGTGCTGATATTACCAATTATTTACTGGAAAAAACAAGAGTTGTGAGCCAAATTAAGGATGAGCGGAATTTCCATATTTTTTACCAATTCACAAAGGGTGCATCAAATGACTACAGACAGAACTATGGTGTGCAAAAGCCTGAAACCTATTCCTACACAAGCAAATCAAAGTGCTTTGATGTGGATGGCATAGACGATCTGGCTGAGTACCGAGATACCCTTAATGCCATGAAGATCATTGGACTCTCTCAGGCAGAACAGGACGAGATCTTTCGCATGTTAGCTGCTGTTTTGTGGACAGGAAATATAACCTTTGCTGAAGACAAAGAGGGATATGCCGAAATTCAAGATCAATCTGTAGTTGACTTTTTGGCATATCTCCTTGAAGTTGATCCGGCACAGGTCGTCCAGGCAATAACAATTCGACTTCTTACTCCTCAAAGAGGAGAAGTAATTGAATCTCGAGCCAATCCCTCACAAGCTATCGCTACTCGAGATGCTTTAGCTAAAGCCATCTACAATAATCTCTTTGACTGGATCGTAGAGCGTGTCAATGTGTCATTAAAGGCGCGTGGTGCAACTGCAAATTCTATCGGCATTCTAGACATTTACGGCTTTGAGATTTTCGAAAAGAACAGTTTCGAGCAGCTTTGCATCAATTATGTCAACGAAAAGTTGCAACAAATTTTTATTCAACTAACCCTGAAAACGGAGCAAGAAGAGTACGCCAGGGAGCAAATTCAGTGGACCCCGATCAAATACTTTGATAACAAGATTGTGTGCGATTTGATTGAACAAGTACGGCCTGTAGGCATTTTTTCTGCTCTTAAGGATGCCACAAAAACTGCACATGCCGATCCTGCTGCTTGTGATCGAACTTTCATGCAAACCATAAACTCGATGTCAAATGCTCACTTAACACCGCGGCAAGGTAACTTCATCATCAAGCACTATGCTGGTGATGTGAGCTATACTGTTGATGGCATTACCGACAAAAATAAAGACCAACTTTTGAAAGGCTTGTTAAATCTATTCGGCCAAAGCTCCAATGCATTCGTCCATGAGCTATTTCCACACGAAGTTGACCAGGATAATCGAAAAGCACCACCATCCGCAGGAGATAAGATCAAGGCCTCCGCAAATGATCTAGTGGCGACCCTGATGAAAGCCGAACCATCCTACATCCGTACAATTAAGCCTAACGAGAATAAGTCTGCGACCGAGTATAATGTTCCCAATGTCATGCATCAAATTAAGTATCTTGGTTTACAAGAGAACGTCCGAATTCGCAGAGCCGGTTTTGCGTATCGTCAGACTTTTGATAAATTCGTTGAGCGGTTCTACCTTCTTTCCCCGCAAACATCGTACGCTGGTGACTACACATGGACGGGCGATGCAAAGTCAGGTGCAAAGCAGATTATGAAAGACACTAGCATTCCCGCTGAAGAATTTCAGATGGGTGTTACTAAAGCATTCATCAAAGCACCAGAAACATTGTTTGCATTGGAACACATGCGAGATCGATATTGGCACAATATGGCCATTCGTATCCAACGAGTTTGGCGTGCATTTTTGCGAATCAGAATCGAGGCTGCTACAAGGATACAAAGAGTCTGGAGGAAGAAGAGGATTGGTGCGGAGTTTCTTGTGCTACGTGAACGTGGCCATAAAGTCCTTCAAGGCAGAAAGGAGCGGCGCAGATTCAGTCTTTTGGGCTCAAGACGTTTCATGGGCGACTATTTGGGTGTAAATGCTAACAGTGGGCCTGGATCTCGACTACGGGGAGCTATCAACCTCCCTGCCAACGATGCAGTGATTTTCTCGTGTCATGGAGAAATACTGGAAGGCAAATTCGGTCGATCGAGTAAAGCCAGCCCCCGAACCATAGTTATGACGAGGAGCAAGATATACATTGTATCTCAGAGTCTTGTCAACAAACAAGTTCAGGTTGGAGTTGAACGAACAATCGCACTCGGATCTGTCAAATTTGTAGCTACATCGACATGTCGAGATGACTGGTTTTCGTTGGGCATTGGCTCGCCTCAAGAAGCGGATCCTCTCTTGAACTGTGTCCTCAAAACAGAACTGTTCACACACATGCAAATCAACATGCCAGGCGGAGGCTTCAACCTCAAGATCTCAGACTCGATAGAATATGCAAAGAAGCCGGGAAAGATGGCAATCATCAAAGTTTTGAAAGACTCAACCTTGAGAGATGATTATTACAAGAGTGGGGCTATTCACACAAGTCAAGGAGAACCACCAAATTCGGTGTCAAAGCCATTGCCAAGAGGGAAGCCTGTGGCCGCAAAACCGTTTACGAAAGGGCGACTTATTAAGCCTGGAGGGCCTGGAGGCAGGCCATCCAAATTATCCAACACATCCAGAAATACGAAGCCGGTGTCCAACTCATACGCGCCAGTTGCTTCGCAGCAAAATACTGCCACGCAGCCCGTTGCCATTCCAAGCCATGTACGAAATCCCTCGGCTGGTCGAGCAATTCCACCACCCCCTCCTCCAGCCCCACCAGTGGCAGCAGCGCCAAGGGAATCTCAATATCGAGTTCTGTATGATTTTGCAGGACAGAGCGGGAGTGAGGTTACTCTGGTGAAAGATGAGCTCATTACTATAGTCAAGAAAGAAAACAATGGTATGGACTTTATCGCGTGATTTTCATTCGTTACTAACTTTGAAAAGGTTGGTGGCTTGTCAGAAACTCATCTGGCAACGATGGATGGGCTCCTTCAGCTTACCTCAAGGAAGAAGCACCCCCTCCACCACCTCCGGTAAGGTTCTGTAGGATAACTTCTTGAGACCAAACTAACACTCTTCTCTAGGTTGTTCGACCTATTCCACCACCTCCTCCGCCAGCTGCAATGAAGACGAATGGAGCTGCGGTGCGTGGAAAGCCCACTCCGCCAGCTCCTCCAGCGAAGAGACCTGCAGCAGGTCGAAAACCTGCGCCACCTCCAGCTCCACGCGATTCTGGAAAAAGCATGGGAACTGCGACGAATGGTGCAAGTGGTAGTGGCACAGACAGCGGACGTAACACCCCTACCCCAAGTATTGCAGGTGGGCTAGCAGAGGCTTTAAGAGCAAGACAAAGTGCTATGCAAAAGGGAAAAGATGACGATGATGACTGGTAGACGTTCATTTATAATGAAGGAAGAGGTTTGACTCAACTCATGTGTCAGATTCTTTCATGATACCACGCAAGCGAAATGATAGACGAGCGAGCTATCACCTTAACAAGGAGAAACGGTTCAAAGTAGCGGTAATTTACTCTATTAGTTGGAGTAATTGAGTGTAGCAGCTAGAAATTACAAACTCATGACACATATTTTGCACAATTTACGGACAACCCCATTTTTTTCGGTCACCCGGCCAAGTAGAGGGAGGAGTAGGTTTTGAATATGTCGCTACTACTACCCGAGCATTATACATGTAAGGTTGCCATCAGTGCATGCTGATCACTGTATCATACTGCAGAGTCCCCTACACGAACGACATGGCTTTGAGATTAGATATCGGAAGTTGAGAGAAAACAACAAAGTAATAAAGCTTTCGCGGCGAATTCTAGTAATCTCAATATCCTTTCAGGTAGATGTCATATCCCTACATACTTTCTGTAGCTGTTTCATCGCACGAAGGAAACACTGATCGCCGCGAAGTTATATATGCACGATCTGCTAAATGATGGGGTAGGTGAATACCCCGTGACCTCGCTACCCCTTTCCGAGACATCCCGCTCCGCTCCGCTCCACAATCAACTTTTGATCGTACGATTTTACAAAAACAACATTCTCTTCACCTGACTTCCTTCGTCAATCTTTGATATTCTAAAAAGCTATTCAAAATGCCACCTAAGAAATCAGGTACCGAAGATGTGAAGTCTAACGTCGTGGCCTTTGGCCGAGTGAGGAAGAATCTCAAAATGGGATGTGTAGGCTTGCCCAATGTGGGGAAATCGAGTCTATTCAATCTTTTAACAGACCAAAATGCTGCAGCGGAAAATTATCCCTTCTGTACAATTGAGCCGAATGAGGCTCGATGTGCTGTACCTGATGAGAGATATGTGAGCATTACTTCCACTCAATGACCGAATAGGATGCGGCGTTATTAACATTCACTTAGGACTTCCTTTGCGATCTATGGAAACCTCCGTAAGTGAATATTTGCATACTTTACAGAAGAAACTGGCGAGTTTTCACAGCGTCAAACTTTCTGGTACAGGAATTAGTCCAAGCTGCAAGTAAGCTTTGACATTCAGATGTTATAGTGTATACTGTCGAGGCCAGTATACTGCCTCAAAAGCATGGCACCTTCAGCGATTAGACTTAGACGTTGAATTTGGCCTTGCGAAAGGTGAAGGATAGTTAGTTCTAATACTCCTGCCTGCTGTTGAGCCCTCATTCCAAAGAATATATCTGGATATGTCGTGCAGATCAACACGTCATGTTGGCTTAGTACACGATACCTGCTTCGGTAGCCTTGTTTATTAGAACAACTCTACAGAGATTAGAAAGAGTGCATTAAAGTCTTAACATATCTATTTATCAAAAATGTATAGTGGATAGTGTTTTGAACCAACGATGACAAATTCGGAGAACTCGAAGATTGTATAAAGATTCTAATTCACTGTTTAGGTCCATGTACCCTGCTTATCTTCAAGTCACTGATATTGCTGGTTTGATTAAAGGTGCATCGCAAGGAGAAGGCCTCGGGAATGCTTTCCTTTCTCACATTCAGGCTGTCGACGGCATGTTCCACATTGTTCGAGCATTTGACAATGATGAAGTCCTTCATGTTGATGACTCGATTGACCCAGTCCGAGACTTGAGCAAGTTCTAGAGATACCCCTCTGAGATAACGGTTTTAATATTTGTATCTACTAGATACGATCCAAAGTGAGCTTTGTAAAAAAGATTTAGGTGAGTAGAAGTGGCAGCCCGATAATGAGTAATTACTAAATCACCTTCGCAGATATTCTAAGTAAAACAATCATTGCGGAAGAAGCAGTTGTTCGAAAAGCTGGAGGAAAGTTCAAGATGAACCCACTCTTCCCAAGTACGGTAGCAAAGATTCAAAAGGTCAGTCTTCCTTAACATAGTAAAAAAAGCAAAAACTCCAAGTACTAATATGAAAGAAATAGCTTCTTGAGGCAGATATGCCAGTGCGCGACGGAACTTGGACAACATCTGAGATCGAGCTCATCAACGAGAAAGTAAGTCAAAAGTCTGCTCTATATCAATCCCGAATTTTAACAACATAGATGCAATTGATCACCACTAAACCAACCATATATCTCGTGAACCTTACAATGAAAGATTATCTTCGACAGAAAAGCAAATATCTCCCCCTCATTGCAAAGTGGGTAACCGAACACGGTGGCCTCCCAAGGGATATTATTCCATTTTCTATCGAGTTCGAAGAGAAAGTTCATAAACTACGCGAAGATCCTACTGAACTTGCTGAGTTCCTGAAGGAAAGCAAAGTCAAAAGCCGCTTGGAGAAGATCATAACCGAGGGATTTACGAAGTTGGGGTTGAACTACTACTTTACTGCCGGCGAAAAGGAGATCCGCTGCTGGACTATCCAGAAAGGATGTCTTGCTCCAGGGGCTGGTAAATACCTCCCATAACACTGCCATATACTTGGGCTAACGTGAACAGCGGGGGCGATTCATGGCGATTTTGAGAAAGGCTTTATCAAAGCGGAGGTCGTCGCATATCAAGATTTCCATGACCTCTGTGAAGGCGGAAAGGTATATATTTGAAAATTCCTTATACTCATTTGCAAGCTAATATGAATTTTTAACTTAGTCCATGGGTCCAATTAAAGCGGCTGGAAAATACCGCCAGGAAGGAAAGACTTATGTGGTACAAGATGGAGACATTATTCATTTCCAGTTCAGTAAGTGAAACCAGAGAGCCCTCACTTTTCAAATGCTAATGAAGTTGCAGATGTCGCACCAAAGAAGTAGTCTATTAGAAACGAGTCGATTAGAACTTCATGCTTTCCGTCGTCCTATTAGATTTAAACACGAACCATATACAAGAGCAGCTGTCTAATGAACTTTGACTCCATTCCCCAAAACTAGTAGATTTGCAACCACACATGGTTGCTTTACTGTTCTAAACTACTTGCAAATCGTCACAGCGTGAACCGAATATAGATAGATTCCTGTTACTGAGCTGACTTATACAAATATGCCTGCATGTTTGCGCAATCCAAAATCTAGAGATGCATCCAATATATTACGTTTCCCTCAAATATGGCTTGACATCCGATTAGTGGACTTCAAGGAGAGCTTACTGTGAGAGTATAGGTACTCTAATTTCCCCATATCTATGCTCCGAAATATAATAACTGTATATTATTTGAAAGTGCTCTTACCAGTACTGAAATGTTGACTTTAGCCTATTCACTGCCTCAACATATGTTAAGTATTTAGATGTGATAGAACAACGATTCAAAAACTACAATTGAGATTGATGGCCCGGGAAACTTGATTCGGTTAATGACAAAATAGATGGCAAAACACTTGAATCTCTTATACGGTCGAAGACAATGGAAATTATAGAACATGGTTACAGATAACCAGCTACCACATGGGAAAACATATCGGAATCTGCTAAATGTCCCGCCCGTATCTGTGCTCTGACGAGATGCTCTAACGTCACAGCTCTTCAGAAGGCTAGAAAATGATCAATCTCCGGCTACGAAGCTATCGGAATAGTTTCTCACTCCCCAAAACAGATGGTCACTCGAAAGTGGGTAAGAGGAGTGTAGTAGAGCCGTTTGCTATTCCAACTCAGGGATCCTGGATATATGGGAAACGTAACACTTTGCTTCACATCATGTACACAGGTATAGTTCAATTTGGAAGGTGGTCGATTGTAATCACGCGTGTAGAGTGCTATCCGAGCAATTCGCCAAAGACTTTATAATTCCACACCACACGCAACGAATTCCATTTCCCAACCCATAAACGCAAATCTGGAGACCTTAGTTAGCTAAGCCCGAGTCCTGTTTTGTGTAATTATTTGGGACCGTACCAGAACCCTTCCATATGCATTTATCGCTGGATGCTTCCGCTCCAAACGTTCTTCAACAGACCATCGCGTTGTGCCAATCGGTTCAAGGAATCGTCGCTCTCGCCCATTGCTCGTACGAAGCCGCAAAGTGCGTAGACTTGGCTCTCGCCAGTGTATCGGCCGTTCTCGTCAACTTTGCCTACAGAGATCTGGACAGACGCATGGTCCTTGGCCTTGATGATACGGTTGGTTGCGCTGCACTTTCGTGGGACGTAACTGGAATATAATCAGCATCTATTAATTTTGACATGGCCTTTCTTCGTGGCTCGCGGTTTGAGTAACGCACAGATCGACGAGTTCTCCCTTATCGTTTTCCATATTGGCGATCGTTTGACGGTGTATTTGACAAGTTCGTAGGTGGAAGTAGCGTTTGCAGATGTCGAGCAATTTTTGGCGGGTTCTCGTCGCTGAGTGCGCGCTAAGATATTTTTAGCTAGTCTCGCTAGGTACTGACGGAAGATGTTTCACGTGACTTTGCGTAGGTTTGGTGTCGGGTCCGTTCCCCGGTTAGCTGGAAGCGTGGATAAAAACAAAAACGAGGCAGCGGAGACTGAATGATCTTCAATTGCAATGTGACCCGCCGAAACCATATCTTGCCTTCGACCGATACTTAGGCGTGCCCGGCACTGTAGTGCCTGGTCCAAAATGGCATCCATAGGACCTGGCCGAGATGTGCATCTCGTCCCGTCTTCGCCACCACGACCACAGTTCAAAACTTTCACACTGGATTCGT
>Ga0247807_10002196_pt1 | contig 10876 bp, 12 predicted proteins | sample UWRJL074202C1_FD_179931 | JGI IMG/M metagenome (GOLD analysis project Ga0247807, IMG submission 179931) | Plant litter microbial communities from Arlington Agricultural Research Station in Wisconsin, United States - UWRJ-L074-202C-1 | ecosystem: Environmental > Terrestrial > Plant litter >...
TAGCCTACATGTCTAAGCGTTAGCAACTTTGTCCCCGTTCACCTGATAGATAGAGATACATACGACCCTATCAAAGTCATCGCCCATAAAGCCTTGTAATCTCTACATACTCCCGCCCGAGTATTGCCTCCCCACTCCTCACCCGAACACTGCTTTTGCAGCACATGGCTGGTATTGACGCTCCAACTTAATAATGCCAGACCCAGTGCCCAGAAAAATGTTATGGCTCCATTAAGAACGAGATTAAATCGCGGAGAAAGGTAGGTGAAATTATATAATATGATCGTGAGGATTAGGATTCCCATTGTACCAAGGGAAACTGAAAGGAGCTACGACTCATTAGTGACATTTATCAAGAGGATAATCAGAGCTTCGACATACCACAACGAACGTCCATGGAATCGAGTAGTTCTCCTTGCCTATATCGCATCTCAGTCAGCCGTTTGTCTCCCTATTTCTCCGCGCACAGAAATAAAGGGCACTCACGCAGATAATACATGAAATAGGCCATGATCCCACTAACTACAATCGAGCTTAACAATTGACCGGCCCTCAACGCATGAAAAGGGATGCGCGGATACGGAGATGGCCTTCCACCTCTTTTGTTCCTCTTGAGCGCCATCTTTTATTTGGCCACAACGGCGACCTCTTCTTCTCTCTGGTGCTTTCAATAGCAATGTCGTCTTGATAGGGCTGTCGGGTAAGATGCTGGGATATCGAAATTTCTTCGTTATGTTGGTTGTTGGCGTTACTACTCTTCAACAGGAGGAACGTCGAAGCACGTGTGTTTCAAGGGTACACTCCGCCGGGTATGCTGGGGGCTGAAGGTTCCATCGGGGCACAGCATATTAATTACTAGGCGATGATTACTGGTGAGGCTGTCCAATATCACTGACAGCTTCAGGATGCCTCTTGATTGGTTCACTATACCGTAGCAAGCTGTCGGGCGTTGGATAATATAGTGGGGAATAACGATATTCGGTATCCAAAAATAGATAATTTCAGGTAAGATGTGGCGCAGCGAGAAAGTCGAGCATACTTTACAGCACAAACACTTAACTCTGCGGTCTTCTACATTAGACACATGTGGGGTTGAGAGCTTTTGGACAGCCTTGGAAAATACGCGTGTCTGAGCACAGCATTAAACTGAACAAACATAGCCGTGTCTCTATACTGCGTTGAGCTCGTGATAACACGAAAGTGATTCTGTATTGTAGGACCACTCAACGAGCATTCTCTCCAATACTATCATCATACGTGATTGTGAATCTCCAGCTCTTTATTACTACGCAGGAAATGGTTGTGATGTCTCATAGCGAATTGATGTTTAAAATATTTGTGAAATCTTCCGAGATCAACAGGCTTGCGCCAAAATACGCAGTTGCCATTTTCTTTGTTCCAAAGAGGCATATCAGCACTGCCCAATGCTTTGCGATTAGAAGCGTAAATAATTTGAGTCACCTTGGATACTTAAAATCGTGGCAGCTTCCATATGTTACGCAATGTATTTTGCTCTAGCTAGAAAAGTGCAGAGTGTATTCGCTTAACCCCTGAGGCTCTTTTGTGATTTCACGCTCTCACTCCAGTAGGGAAGTCGATTCTACTAAGTCACTGTATAAAATACGGACGTCCCTCCAGCAGGAATGATATGTCTTCAAGTTCTCATCTCTTTGTTGTCAGGCTATAGCTTCTTATGATACATTCGCTATTTTATAAGGATAAATGGAATGTCTTGTGTTATATTACAAAACTGGCATTTCTATAATGAGTAAGGGCAATACGCTATCAATTGAAATCCTCAAATCATCACGATATGACTTTACCTATCATGATTTACCATGATTTCTTTGGGAACAGGGAATATTTCAGTACAAAGCGGGTTTTGACGACCATGGTGGTATTGTTCGGCAGTATTAGGTGATCCATTGTACAGTCATAATTCGTGAGCCCCATTCCCACCCTAGATCCTTATCTCGGAACTCCTCTCCAATTGGAGTGATATATTTCACACAATAACCCTATTACTCCGCACCCACGCCACCCAGGATCAGACTCTCTAATTCCCATGGGCTTAGTGTGCTCCTCCGTCTATTTGCTCTCCCGCCTTGTCGTCCCTGCGCCTTTCGTTTTCTCACTACTCCACGTTCAGCCTCTACGGCATCACCAGTGTCCCTTGCCACTTTCGAAGGCTCATCTTGAGTTGTGATTTGTGGAGGCTTCAACTTTACGGTTTCTACATTTGCAGCACTCTTCATTCGTGCTGCCTTCAGCTTAGCTCTTACTCTAGCAGCATCAGCTTCTCGCTCGGTAGCTGCTAGTTTTGCGGCAATAGATGCCATGGTCAGCGGGCTCTGCTGTGGAGGTGCATTGTTTCGCGGTTTTGGAAGTCGACTTGCGGCAGTCTCCTTTAGCCGTGGTGTTGATGGTACTTTACTAGAAGGCGCCAGCTGTGTGGGCTTCTTCGGTGAGGATTTGACAGGGCTCGCGGGTTTTATAAAAGACATCTCGTCCGATGGACATATAGGATGGGTATCTTCCTGTCCACGGCTTTGAGGTGTCGATTGAAGAGACTTTTGGGGCGAAGACCTATCTAGCTGAAGGAGATCATATGTGTTCTCCTCGACAATCGTACTGAAGGCATCTCTTTGTCCACGATTACCGCTGTTGATCGTCTCACGAAGAGGAGATATCTGAGGAGCTTCAGGAACTGGTGATGATGATTGTGCCCGATTAATCGAAAAGTCTTCTGGTGCCTCTTCGGGTACCATTTCTACCTCATCCAAAGGTTCTTCTTCAAACAAACTTGACTCGGACTCTGAGTCCAATTCATCGAAATCGGGCTCCGCAGAGACTTCGAGCTCATCATCCTCCATAGCGTCAATGTCTACTTGCGTATCACCTTCGCCTTCTTCCATAAGCGTTGAAAGTTGCAAGGCTCTTTCATTTGCCTCTTCTTTCGGCTTGAAGGGGCTCAACAGGAGACCCATCTTTAGCTCTTCAAGATTCACAGTTTGCCCGCTCCTTGTCATTCGCTTGCGCCAGCCATCCATCATTTGTACCGCTTCTTTCCACCTTGTTTCCATCTTTTCCCATCCCTCTCGTAATCGGATGATTTCTTCTTCTCTAATTTCAACTTCTTCCAAGGGTACAAATGAAGGATTTGTCAACAAGTTTCGTAAATGCTCGATCACGAAGTCCATTTCTGCGGCCAAGTCATCATAGGCACTCTCCGTCTGCACGACCATGCCGCCCTCTTGCGCATCTTCCTTTTCGCATCCAGATAGTGTCCTCAGGGTTCCTACAGTTCTGCGCAGCAGAGCTCCCATATTCTCATTCTCCTCGCTAAGACCGCTTGCCAGGTCAGTCAGGAACTGATTTGTCTCCATCCTCAGGTCATAGCCAGGCTCGCTGGTGCTGACGGTTCCCACGACATTTGTTGCGGCGCCAATCCCAGCTGTTACGTTGACATTCACCACTCCAACCATCTTTCCAGTTCCTCGAGCCCGGCCTCCTTCTCCAACATGCTTCTTCATGCCCTCGATTGTCTTCTCACGTTTGCGCACTTCGTTGGCGCATTGCGCCCTTGTCTGAGACACCAGCATCTTCATTCTCGCCATGTCTTCCTTCAGCCCTTTCGTAACGTGGTCCGCACTCTTTAATTGCTGTTTCAACGCGCGTTCTGTAGCTTCCGCGATCCCCAACTTCCTTTGCGCTTCTGCGTGTCTATTCTGTAGGCTTTCCTGAGAGCTAGTCTGTCGCAGGGCATCGGCGCGTAAGGACCGTATCGTCACAGAGAGGTTCTCGCGTTGTTCTGCGTCCCGCTGTTGCACCATTAGCTTGCTTCCCAAGTTACTGGAGAGAATCTAATACATCTCGTCGCAGAAGCAGATTGTTCACTATACTCATGATACGCTCCATTGTGCCCTTGGTTCCTCCTTCTCCCGCCTCAGGATTCGCAAACTCGATTGTTTGGCCATTTCGCAATAACCCACGAGACAGAAGCTGGTTGTTGATATACAGGGAAGCTGCCTTCAGATTTTCTGACTCCATTGTGACTTCTAGAATTGCAAAGTTCTTGCATGCATTCGGCAGAAAGTAGTCTTGCGCAAGGTGGTGTGGCTTTGTTGCATTGTCACTTTGTTGATTAGCGACAAAGATGTAAACATTGCCAAGATATATGGGCAGGGGTAGGAGGCGTGATGCCCACGAATTTATGTTCAAGACAGTATCATATCATTCGAAACTTATTTCACAATGTCTAATCTCACTAATTTAATAAATTCGTAGTTCTTAGATCTATGCTTTGTGATATAAAGGCCCGATAGGCACCCTTTAAGGATTCTTTGCTCCTACCCCCGCAGGAGAAGTTTCTATCTGCCACGGACAGTACACATTAATGTACATTAATTCGTCTTTTTGACCAACGCGACAAAGGTTGTTGTATTCCAGTCTCCAAAACCACCTCAACGCCTCGCAAATCAGTAGGCCACAGCCAGCAGCACCGTACTGAGACAATTCCACCACCGCCAGACCCAAGCTCCGAGCTACGCTCGAGACTTTTTTGAGTGAGCAAATGTAGGTAACGGCCAAGAAGAAGAAAAAAACTGCTCGCAAGCTATGCTCATTGAAAACAAACCCCTACCATCTATCATGAATTGTGTCATATATACCAGTATCCCAACATGTGCTCGTTAATCCCATCCATACTCATGCACGCTTACCCATGGCAACTCCTGCCCCTACAGCAGCTAAATCTTGCCTTGCACTGACACTTCTAGTTGCAACTCTAGGCAAGTTACTACCTCCAGAAGCAAGTACCGGACCAGTGCTAATACGTCTGCTGCCTATGGAGCTGTCGAGGGCGCTATTCGCATTTGAGACCCGCCTAGCTACTGGAGGCTGAACTTTAGTCGGGCTTCCCCCTGAAACTTCTCGTGCCCTCCTGATTGCTGTACCGTTTTTAAAGCTTGTTGCCGGTGGCTCAGGAAGTGGTCTATTAGTGATAGACGAGGTCGCAATAGTGTTGTTTCTTTTCAAGGGAGAGTCCATAGGCCTTTTTACAGGCATAGTTTGCCCTATTGGTCTCTTTTGGCCAGTTAGAAATTCGTGTCTGGTTGCTTCATCAGGCTTTAACCTCCTTTCTGGGTCCCATCGCATACAGCGTGAAATAAAATCCAGGAAAGCCTCGTCCTCAGTTTTGAGTACTTGCGCAAGGCTCTTGGACGATGGTCGACGCCGACGTCCCTTTGAAGATACCGTGAGACGAGGTTTGCCGAGAGAATCAAAGAATAGCTTTCTGCGCGTGCTTTTTTCAATCAAATGCTTCTCCGGTGGTCCAAAGACCTCCATAATACACGCAAGCTGCTCCTGTTCGTTTTCTCCGGGAAATATCGGAACTCCTGTGAATAGTTCGGCCAGAATACATCCAAGACTCCACATGTCTATTGGTAACCCGTAAGTCATGCCAAGAATCACCTCTGGTGAGCGGTAGAATCGGGATTGGATGTAGGTATACACCTTCTGGTTCTCAAAACAGCTGGAACCAAAATCAATAACCTTAATTTCCGAATGCATAGGATGTGCTAGGAGGATATTTTCCGGTTTCAAATCGCAGTGAATGACTTTGTGTTGCTTCAATAAGACCAAACTGCTTAGAAGCTGTTTCGTAAAACGCCTTACGATCTTGAGTGAAAATCCGCGGAAGGAGTTGGACTTGATGAATTCGTAGAGATTCATATCCAAAAGCTCAGTCGAAATACAGAGATGACCACGGAAATAGAAACTCTGGGTAAAATTGACCATGCTGTGTTTGTTGGCAGGATCCTAGAAACGTTAGATATATATTTATCATTGTATAGATAGACTCACCCATTCGCGCAGCTTTTGGAGAATGTTTACTTCTACCAATGCCTGCTGGTGAAATCTCTTCTTGTTCCGAATGATCTTTATTGCTACCAACCCACCAGTCTTGTGATCAATGCAGCGCACGACCTGACCAAAACTACCTTTCCCAAGTATATCAATGATTTCATAACGGTATGAAAGATGATCTCCGACAGCAATAGTATAGTCTCCACGTTCGTCATCGTAGCCATAATTATGAGCTTCTGCTGATACCTGGCCAATGTGTTTGGCAGCATTCTGAGTTCCACAAAAATATATTTCGGGGAAATCCATGACTTCCCCTCTTTCATATATGTTAAGGTTAGCAGCCATACAAGCTTGCTTGGGTGATGCACGTTCTTTCGGGGTGGCCCGCTTCCTAAGCGCGTCCAGCTGTCTTGCTGCTGTCTCAGTTTCTTTCCTCTTTGACCCAAGCCGCTTCATTTCCTCTTCAGCTATGAGGTCGTCTTTGTCAAGATCCACAGTCCAAGGATCTACTTGTTGCCTCATGCTGCTCGTAGAAGATTTTGGATTGAGCATCTTGCTTACAACTGATGACGTTGCACGTGAAGGGACACTCCTATCTAATTTTGTGTCGGTTTTCTCTTTTTTGGGACTGCCGTTGATACCCCAGCTATCACTTCGTGTTCTATCATGGCCACTGAATATGCTCAAGCTAGAAACCGAACTCTTCCGACGTTTTGAATCAAGATAATTTGTCGATTTGACAGAAGGGCTAGGACTTGGTATCGAGTGATTTGATAGATTGTTCAAGGTTGCTGACACGGGTAGTTTGGGGGGTGGCATGTTATCGTGTTTCGAAACCAAAGGAGCATATTCTTGATCTCGCTCACTCGCAGCGTGAGAGGTGTTGATATTAGACTTCGAAGTACTTCTCTTCCAGCCCAAGCTGAGTTTACGACGTAGGGAGGTCCCGGAGGAGGGCGTAGTGGGTTCTTCTGGGCTTGACACTTGGGTTGGGGTACCGTTTTTTGCCGGACGGGTTACCTTCTGAGCACGTGGACCGGTAAGCTTCACAGATCTATGCTCAAAGTCTGACGTATTCAAGTCACCCGTGGTCTTAGATTTAGATATGAAAGAAGAATCCCCGCTAGACTTTGGGAGAGATGCGGAAACAAAAGGCGAGACGGCTTGTCTTGCTGGTCGTTGATTGATTATGGCGATTGGTTGCGTTGTCGATTCGGAACCTCTATTTGCAGTCTGTGATGAAGGATCACTGCGTAAATGATGAGTCGAGCTACTACTCCTGGCATGTTGTGTAGGGAGTTCTACATCTTTATCACGGTGATTACGTGAAAAGAAGGACGTTTTAGATGCAGTCATCGGTGTACTAGGAGTTTTGGTAGTCGCACGTCGAGGTGGTGGAGTTGTATGTCCGTTCGCCTGAGGATTTTCCTGCAATGCTGCGACTTTAGCTGCTGTCGGAGTGCTTAAAGGCAATAAATTCAAAGGTGGAAGACGCAGAGGTTGTAAGTTTTTCTTCTTCCCCGGCGCAACATGATTCTGCTGATCTAGATCGGATGTTGACCCCGGAGGCACATAGTAACGACTTTTAGATTCTATGTCGTTTTTAACAGGCTCCCGTACGGAGCCTCTCCCAGAAAGACTGTTCGTCGAGGTGCTATTTATACTGCTGGCATCAAATGGCATACTCGATTTTCTTCTGGCAAAAAAGAGAGGCTCAGCAGCTGCATCCTTAGGAGACTCATAGGCTTTCGGTATCGCAGGCACTGGAGGTACTTCTTCATCCTCGTTGTTACCAGCTGAACTATGGACATTCCTCGATTTTGGGGTGGGCAATCTGGATGATGCAGGGGGCTGCGATATCCGGGTTTGAGAGCCTAAAGATGTGCGAAGGGTGTTATAGCTTGCATTTGACTGAATCGAGAGGCCGGAGCTAAAAGACTTACGATTTATGTCAGGAGTTGTACGAGATGAAGAAGGCGTTGGAACCTTCCTCGGCAACATTGATGGAGACCGAGCTGATAGTCGTGCACTCGATGTATCTGGTTGGGGGGTCGGAGGTGTATTTGGCATTGGGGGGGGATTTTGTAGGACAGAAAGCCTTTTTGCCCTCCTGGCGTCTGTTGGGCTTACGGTTCTAGCTCCAAGGCCTGTTGCGTGAGATGTTTGTGGCAGGCCCGGCATGAGCGATGCCCTCTTCGCGGAGGACGACGGAGTGGTAGTTCCTCTCCCATTGGATCGAGCAGGCGATCTAGTTGCGAATGAAGCAGATCTGCTGTGATCAGGCGTGCCCACTACCAAATGGGCTTGCCCTTGTCTCGAAGGAGGTTGTAGAGATTTGGTTTTCGCCGCCCTAGATGCTGTGAGTCCTCGAGCTCCCTCAGAGTATGTGTTTCCCCCTCCCATGTTGCTTCGAGTCGAGGCTGCGGTATCTGAAAGGCCTTGGAGAGATTGGCTCAATGCCAAACTTGGTCTGCGTCTCTGGGTAGATCTGGTGAAATCAGAATCAATCACTCCAGGTCCAATCGACTTTCGGGGGGGCTTTGAGACGGCATTAGCAGTACTGCTCCCGGATACAGGAGGATATGCGCTCTGTCTTCGATTCCGCATGCTAGCAGGCGCGCTTGGAGGATCCATGGCCCCAGGTACGCCAGTTATCGTGGAAGACGTTGTGTTTTGGCGTGTAGATGCACTCTGTCGCCGTAATAATGAATCTGAACGGACTGGCCGTGTACCAGTTGGCGCGCGAGTTGTGAGGGGAAGCCGCCCTTCACTTGGAGCCGTGATCATCGTGTCTAACTTTGGTCCTGTAACAGGAGCCACAAATGGACTATGATGATCATTGGAGGTTGGAATAGTGTTATGGAGATCGTCGAAACTGGGGGAGGCGAGGAACTCGTAAGATGTGCTCGTGTCGTCTTCGCTGCTGTTGTTGTAACCACCACCAAATGAGAACAGAGAGTGATTGTTCTTCGCGGAAGCGTTCAATGGTGGGTTTTGGGCAGATGGTAAACGAGGCCTCGGCTCGTAATTTTCGTGCCTGCAATGATCTATTAGCATCTAGGTAGGTATGTTGCATAGCCAAATGGTCTATTCGTGCATTAGCCAGGTAGGACAATGCATACGCTTTTGAGGGTGAAAAATCCCTAGGACCAGTTGGTACTTTCTTTTCCCGAATCATCCCGATCTGCTGTGAAGTAGTTCGAGCTGAAGCTCAGTCCTACCAAGGGCCGAGTGGTTGGATATGCTATTTCATCTCAAATTTCGACTGGTAAGATATATGATTCCACCGCAGGCTTCGTCTCGAGAATTAGTGGTCAGGTCAGGGGATGATTGCCTGTGCTGCTGCTGGTTCTCGGAGGAGTGTGCGATGAAGGCGGCCCTCCTGCTGATTGTGCAAGGTGTATGGGGGAATGAGAATAACGCGAATAATACTCAAAGTACTCCAACACGTACAGAACCCTTTCCCGTGTGAAATTGGTCGAGGGTCGGAAGACGGTCGTTAAGGAAACGGAAGCAACCAGGGGTTGACGGGTAGTCAACATTGGTGGACCTATGAAAATCAAATGGCCGCCATCACTCACTTCGACTTTGCTCACCAGAATAATAATAATAATACGAATAATAATACCCCTAATAGGTAGAGAAAAGGACCCCGGTGATAGTACCACCTGTATGTTTCAAGTACATACAATACCGCAAGTGCATTTGTTGTTCTTACAATATATTACTAGGTACATACAAAACGCTACTTAGTCAAGAGGGACTTACCCAGATACGTGCGATACCGTATCTGCCAGATTTCTAGAGGATGTTGAAGATCGAAGCAAATCTAACACATTACACTTTTTCTCAAACCCAAGCTCAGATCAATCCGTCCATATTTTAAAAACCCTAATCCGAACTGCGCGTAGATAAATCTCCGCAAGCACGGTAGTAAAGCTAAACCGTACCCCTTTTCCCACTTTTTATCATGGTACCTTACCCAAAATCCGACGCCAGGCCAAAGGGTAGGTAATTAATATGACCAATCACTACGTCCCCCAGCGCCCGCATCCATTCCCTATCCAGAGCACTGCTCAATTTCTGTTTTGATGTAGATTACCCGGCCGTTCTTTGTCAATTAGATGGTGCATCTTGATCGAAGCTATCGACATACTACTTACACATCAACTGGAACTGTTCCATCCGTGCTGACTTTCTGGGTCGGACAAGCCGCGCTCGGATTATTGTTGATCCGGGCGGTCTCATCATGGCCGTGCATGGAATCCAAGCCTAGAGCTGGCTTGTGAGACTGGCCTCGAACATCACAGCAACGAAAATAGTCTCCCCACCAGTCTTCTTTCTCTGTTGGCTTCCATTCTTAAAAAGATCAAGTGTTGAGCGCTTCGATCACCGCAGGCGGATAATAGCTACATCACGGAGCTCACCAGGTTCACCAATCTGCTCTGCACCATCGTCATCGTCAAGGAACCGAGGACTTCTTCCCCAAGCAGCTTGAGAATAGTCTCCACCTCCATACGCAGCATCCTTAATTATGGATGACTTCTCTGAGGACGCGTTTGCGAATCGTGATGAGCCAATACCAGTCATAGATGCAGGTCATGACCTGTCGGATGATGTGGAGAATGATGGCCATTATCACACCAAGGATCGGTTCAGAAATTACACCTCAAATGTGAAGGATAATATAAAAAAGGCATCAGGTAAAGGAGCGGGAGCTGGATCATCTATTCAGGATAGGCTATTGGAGAAGTAAGCAACTCGCTGTAATTCAAATGAATGCTGTCCTAACCCCAACCAGGCTCCTCCAGCAAGTAATTCCAACTGAAGACCTCTCCTCGAATGATGGGCCCTCATCTTCACCGGGAATCGAACGGCCGTCTTTCAACATAACCACCATGTCCGCCAATTTCCGCCGTTTCAACTCCAGAATAGGTGTGGTGTTCGTTTTCCAGAACCACATTTTGCGCCTTCTTTCTTGGAAGCAATGGTCACATACCCTTTC
>Ga0247807_10002197_pt1 | contig 10876 bp, 9 predicted proteins | sample UWRJL074202C1_FD_179931 | JGI IMG/M metagenome (GOLD analysis project Ga0247807, IMG submission 179931) | Plant litter microbial communities from Arlington Agricultural Research Station in Wisconsin, United States - UWRJ-L074-202C-1 | ecosystem: Environmental > Terrestrial > Plant litter >...
GAAACACTCTGAGCATCAGCAAATAGGTGCTGATAGGGGGTGTTCAAATAGCTACACGAGAGTACGAACAGGCACAATTTTTGGTAACTGCCGAAAAAACAGATGGCAAATTGGGGCTCGTGTGTATGAGGAAGAAGCACAATGACTCTCGTCAGTCACTGTTGTAGAGACATAAATTGGTGTACTCTCAGAACTGGTCTGTAAATTTGATCCGGCAACCTTTGTCTTGAAAACTAGTTATGGGAATTCCAATGAGGCTGTCGAGATTATTTTTTTAAATTTGTTTGAGTCAAGAATTGTCAAAAGCATGTCTAGTTCAGACAGTATATAGACGTGTTGTGCGATAAGCCGCATTCAACAAAGATTATGGAGGCTGAGATATAAAGACACTAGTCTACTACTAACATAACATTTTCTTCGTCTCCTCTTTATGTCTATTCTCATGACCAATAACTCATGATTCTCATAGCAAATTCAAGCATGGCAAGCATTTATCGGGAGCATACCCCTGACATCTGCTTGATATTTTGAGGTTGTGGTTCATAATGCTCTAATGCAGCAAGATATACCTAGAGTGGCCAAATCTAGCTCAGGCAAGCTTCTAGTATCGTATACGGCCGGACAATCATTTGTCAAGCATCCCTGGCATTTATGCCTTTATACTTCAAGGTAACCCTACCATTGCCTGCCTCCTACCTTTCCTCTAGTTCTCTCATATTCAATACTTTTTGATTGAACTTAAACATTCTTACGCAAGTTTTATGATTCTTTAGTTGAACCTCATGATAGCTGATCAAGCTTTTCAAAGCTTCTTGGCTTGTCGCTAGTGCTAGTGCTACAGATCTATCATGGATTGGTTGTTACGAAAGAGCACCGAGATTAAAGGAATAGGAGAATTCCCTAAGTTCAAAGAACAACGATATCAGACAACTTTACAAATCACTATCCTAACATATACTCTCCATACGACGATGCAGATTCTCAAACCACCATAAGGACTTGATATTCAGTTCCGAATATTGTTGTCGATGTTTGTTCAGTCAGCTTGGCAAAGGACGTAGACAATATTCTGCCGACGCTATCATTACAAAAACATAATGAAAACAGCAGCAAGCGAGGCGGTGAAAGCCTATGGTGCTGGCACCACCAAAAATTAGGTCCAATAATGACTTCAGCCCAGCTTCGGTTTATGTTCTTGGCCCAAGTCTTGGATTCAATATGCGCTTGGCAGCTCGGTAAGCGGCGAATACAGACTCTATTAAGAAATATTTCTTCATTAGATTCGCGACAGTGGTCTTTCCCGTACTGCAGGTCTTTGGTACAGCGTAAATTCTAAGCCAATGTACAATTTCTCTGCGTTTTAGCTATTCATTCGCGATGTTTATCATTCTCTCTCACAAGAGCCAAGGCACAGCCAAGGTGCCGCGGATTCTCGTTCACTGCTATCCGCATCTACCAAGAATTCCGCTCCGCATTAACTTGCCTCATGTGTGGCCGTATAGTTAATTGCCAAGCTGTTTATGAAAGTCGTAATCAAGCTCTTCCAACTGCCAAGTACGTAGCAATAAAATGTTGTGGGTTTGGTGGCGATCGTTCCGACACAAACGTCCATAAAGAGTCACCTTAGGCCTCGCCCCTCTCCATGACTTCTTTGTAAATATTCACGTTGCAATCAAGACGCGATCCCTTTGGATATATCTCCAGAAGACGACTATAATCAATTGCAAACAGATCTTGGAGCAATATTCAAAATGACTGCAAACAAGAATAAAAATAAAGAGGTTGCCATTCATGTATCTGGTCAAGCTAACGAGCCTCTATCTGGTCTCCCACATACCTTGAACATCGAACAAATTTGCAACGAAACCAAGGTTGATCCCAAGGATGGTCTTACCGCTGTCGAAGCCGCGTCTCGCCTCGAGAAATATGGCAAGAATGAGCTCGACGATGGTCCTGGCGTCTCCCCAGGCAAAATCCTGCTACGGCAGGTTGCAAATGCAATGACTCTAGTTAAGCGTACCATATGAATAAAATTATAGACACAGATTTTCTGATCCAACTTTCTAGGTACTGGTGATGGCCATGGGGGTCAGTTTCGGAATTGGTTCATTTATCGAGGGCGGAGTTATCTCCGCCGTCATTATCTTGAACATCACTGTTGGATTTTTCCAAGAATTCAATGCTGAGAAAACAATGAACTCTCTGCGCTCTTTGAGTTCCCCCACTGCCACTGTCATACGCGATGGCGACACGATTGTCGTACCTACCGGTGAAATTGTCTTTGGGGATCTCGTTGAAGTTAAAGTTGGTGATACTGTTCCAGCAGACATCCGGTATGATATCTCCCTATGGAATGGCGTAGCTCTAAATTAACACATTCTAGTCTTGTTGAAGCTATGAACTTTGAAACCGATGAGGCGTTGCTCACCGGGGAATCACTCCCAGTGCAAAAGACTGCCACCGCTACTTTCAGCGAAGAGACTGGACCAGGGGATCGTCTCAATGTCATCTATAGTTCTTCTACCGTCACCAAAGGACGTGGACGTGGGGTTGTTTTTGCTACTGGAATGACTACTGAGATCGGCTCTATTGCCGCTGCTCTTCGTGGCGAGAACTCCAAACGACGACACGTGAAGCGTAAACCAGATGGAACCGCAAAACCCCATCGATACCTCGAGGCAGGAGCACTTACCACGACCGATTTTGTTGGCAGGTTTCTCGGGATCAATGTCGGAACCCCGCTACAACGCAAGCTATCCAAGCTGGCGATGCTTCTTTTTGGAATTGCTGTTGTGTGTGCCATCATCGTTCTAGGTGCGAACAAGTTTTCGAACAATAGGGAAGTTATTATCTACGCTGTTGCTACAGGTCTCTCCATGATTCCTGCTTCCCTTGTGGTTGTTTTGACCATTACCATGGCGGCTGGTACAAAGAGAATGGTTAAACGTCATGTCGTCGTTCGAAAATTGGACTCCCTTGAAGCCTTGGGCGGTGTCACTGGTAAGCGGAAATAACATTGATTCTTCAATTATTTTCCTATTTGCTAATTAGATATAGACATCTGTTCTGATAAAACTGGTACTTTGACGCAAGGCAAAATGGTTGTTAAGAAAGCTTGGATTCCAAGTAAAGGCACCTACTCCCTCGGTGTCTCTGAGAACCCTATTGATCCAACAATGGGCGACCTTTACCACCACGGCACAGCTCCTAGAGAAGAGTCTAAAGACCAAGGAACGGGCGAGAAAACCCCACAGGCATCAAGCTATGAGGAGCTGCTCACTGATAATACTGATCTTGAACATTTCCTTAATATCGCATCCCTGGCCAACCTAGCGCATGTGCATCAACATGAAAACGAATGGAAAGCACGCGGCGATCCAACTGATATTGCAATTCAAGTGTTTGTTTCTCGGTTTGACTGGAATCGTTCCCGCTGGACCAGTGAGACGAACCCTATCTGGACGCAGAAAGCCGAGTACCCTTTCGATTCCACAATCAAGAAGATGTCTGTCATATTTGAGAGCGATGAACAATATATGGCTTTCACAAAGGGTGCTGTGGAGAGGGTCCTTGAGTCATGTTCGACTATTTGCAGCTCTGACGGAGATGTCGCTCTTAGCGATGAGATTCGTCAACAGATCATCGAGAATATGGAGGCACTTGCTGATCAAGGGCTTCGTGTTCTGGCATTGGCAAGCAAAGAACTGCCCACTAAACTCGATGAGCTGAAGGTACCTGCACGTGAAACTATTGAATCAGATCTTGTTTTCCGTGGACTTGTTGGTATCTATGATCCTCCTCGACCGGAAACAGCTGGTGCAGTTACGGCTTGTCACGCTTCGGGCATCGCCGTCCACATGTTGACTGGTGATCACCCAAGCACCGCAAGAGCCATTGCATTGCAAGTTGGTATCTTGCCTTCAAATATGTCAGCCATAGCTCAAGACAAACTAGATAGCATGGTTATGACGGCAGGGCAGTTTGATAAACTAACTGATGCGGACATCGATGCCCTTCCCCTTCTGCCACTCGTCATAGCTCGCTGCTCACCAACTACCAAAGTCCGTATGATAGAAGCACTTCATCGACGAGGCCGTTTTGCCGCCATGACTGGCGATGGAGTGAATGACTCCCCATCGCTCAAACGTGCTGATGTTGGTATTGCCATGGGTCTTGCGGGCTCCGACGTTGCAAAAGAAGCCTCAGATATCGTTCTTACAGACGATAACTTTGCGTCCATCCTCAATGCCGTCGAAGAGGGCCGTCGTATGTTTGATAACATCCAGAAGTTTGTCTTGCATTTGCTTGCAGAAAACGTCGCTCAGGCACTTACCCTCCTTGTTGGACTCGTGTTTAAAGATGGCTCAAGCCTTTCTGTTTTCCCCTTGGCTCCTGTAGAAATTCTTTGGGTAATCATGATCACATCGGGTAAGTCATGCCCTTACATCCATACCAACTATTACTGACCAAAAATAAGGTATGCCCGATATGGGTCTTGGATTTGAAGCTGCCGCTCCAGACATCATGTCTCGCCCACCTCACCCTCTGAAAGTCGGCGTTTTCACCCTCGAAGTCATGCTCGACATGCTCGTCTACGGTCTGTGGATGGCTGCTCTCTGCCTCTCATCTTTCTCCTTGGTGCTCTTCGGGTTCGGCAACGGTGATCTCGGCGAAGGCTGCAACGACAGCTACTCTGCTGCTTGCGACACCGTGTTCCGCGCCCGCGCAACCACCTTCGTATGCCTCACCTGGTTCGCCCTCTTCCTTGCGTGGCAGATGATTGATATGCGACGATCGTTCTTCCGCATGCAGCCAGACAGTAAGAATTACTTCACGCAGTGGGCCCGAGATGTCTGGCGAAACCAGTTTCTGTTCTGGGCAGTCGTGGCTGGATTCGTCACCGTGTTCCCCACCTTGTACATCCCAACGATCAACCACGTTGTTTTCAAGCATACGGGTATCTCGTGGGAATGGGCCATCGTCTTGGTGGAAAGTGTTCTGTTTTTCGCAGGCATCGAAACGTGGAAGTGGGCGAAGAGAATATACTTCCGCAGACAGGTGACGAAAAGAGGTGGAAGAATTGATGATTTGGAGAAGAGAGCCTTCGAAGCTTACTTTGACGGCGTGGCTCACTGACAGGAGGAGAGTGTCAGATTGAGGTCCGGTGAGGTGAGGTTGAGGTTGCGGTATAGTATGGTATTTCCTATAGGAGGATATGGTGGATTCTATCTTAGTTGTAAAGGTGAGCTTCCTAGGTTTGGGGGATTGGGGGATTTCCTTGGTCATGTTTGTGGAAAGAAAAAGAAGCAAAACAAAAAAAAAGTAGCTAGTATTTTAAATAGATTGTTAAGGTTAACTGTGAACAGATGTTATAGCCAAAAAGAAGTTTTCAATTCTGCCTCAACCGTGATTCATTTTGGCTGAGCTTCATTAATACTTTTCCTCATCTGTCATGATACCCTCTGGATTATATTTACCACCCTACATCAAACGACTCAACTAGGATCTTATGCCTTATTATTGATTATGTAATTAACTAAATGATATCATATGTCCTGACTTCTCCTCTACCCTTAGCATGGTGTACCTCTTCCGTCTTATTCCCTCATTCCGCTCTGAATGATCTCACTGTACCACATTTGACTCTAAACTACCTGTCAAATTCGTAGCAATCCTAACCAATATAGAACAGAAGAGGGTCAGATCCGAATTAGCTTAGCTTTCCCATGGGCAAGTTACAGCTTTGATCTAAGAAGCGCATATATATTACCTAGTAGATAGCTTTTCTGTGATTAGCGATATTTCCAGCAGAACTCATACCTACCCCATCAGACGTAGAAATTGTCAAAGTCTAAACCATGCACTGCAGCCTGAAAGAGAATGGCTGGTTTCACTGTAAAAGTTTAACATGAGTCGTAAGTTGACTTTGTGAACATGCTTCGATCTATTCGGTTCTGGAACTCGCGATTTTGGCATGAGGTTGGCAAGGGGTAAAGCTTCTTTGTATCATCAATAATACTTCATTTTAAGTATGTCTATTTGATGTTTCAGCAATCATAGAAATCTTGCAACATATATTAAATCAATTTGTTGGGAAGTTATTGACCGCTGAGCTTCCTCAATGAGGAGATTTATCACCTATGACTGAGTGCTTCTTCTTAGGAATGTCTAGGTGATGCTTCTTTCATGGTCAATTGTATTTGGCGTCTTCCCCATATTCCATCGACGTCTCTTATTCATACCAAAGTTCACAAGTTCAGAATACAGTCGGTAGGTTCACTTCAATATTAAATGAAAGAGTCGCAGGGTCAGGAGAGAGATTGCTGCTTTGTACATGGTAAACTATATTTTAGGTAGAAGGGTAGGAAGTACAGCACATAACTAGGACTACGGATGCGAGGTAGGTTATATTATATATAAACATCTATATATATGTATATTCCAATTCAAATCACTAAATCAATCGCCACCTAGTTAGTTGCCCTCACTCTCCCAATATCAACATCCCGCCAAAATTGCAACGTTGAATAAAATAGATTTCGCAAGGGGTATTGGTAAAACACATCGCTGTCCACCAAAAATCCCGAATCAAATCACGCTCTTCCACCTCCAATCTTAGCAAGACTATTCCACTGACCAAACAAAGAATTGCAAGAAGCAACAAATACATGTCCCCACAAACACTGTTCAAAAGGTTCTCAAAACCAATCTAAACAGCTGTAACTCAAAACATGCCGTAGTAACCAAATATGCATTCCCAGTTCCGCAGCGCCAAAGTTTAAAAAAAATGCTGAAGCCAATGCCACCCATCCCCCAATAAACATTCTTCATTCTAGGCCGTAAAAGATCATAAATCGTTTCGTTTCGTGTCGTATAGGCGTATAAAAACGCGGGTATCTCTGAAGAATGGTTCGTGCATATATATGTACACTAATTAAAAGGGACTTATGTCATCCAGAAAGCCTCCTTTCCCACGTATTTTCATTCTAGAGAGTGGACTGTTCTTGGTCTGGGCTGAAATCTTAGAAATCGGGTAGCCCTAGACTCTCAATTTTCTGGCGGTATTTAATATGCAGTGCCGACGATGTTATCCTCACTCGTGGCAACCGCAACCAGGGTATCAAGCGCACTCATTCCATCCGTCCGTTTCGGCGTCCCCTGTGCCTGTCGTGGTTGTCCATGGCCATGACTGTATGCGTAGCCTCCCTCTTCTCTTGGCTGATACGTCGGCTGGTAAGCTGGAGCATTGCTAGGTATAATCCTTGGGTCGTTTGGTGGCATTGCTGGCATTCCATTCCGATGCTCGACATATCCGTTCGAATGCATGATACTGGGATGTAACTCTGCGATACTCACACTGTGAGGCGTGCCTGGTACGCCTTCGGAGCTGCTGCTATCTTCTGGAGAGGTACGGGAGAGTCGAGGATCGATTGCAGGTTGTTGTGGCGAAATGGGGGTGACAGGACCATTATACCACGCTTGGCGTTTCTGACCGCGGGGTGTAGTAGGAGGTGCGCTTTGGTGATGGAATTGCGCTTGGTGACTTCGTGCCGTATAGGGAGACTCCTCAAATCGGACTTGTTGCGGCTGAGTACGCACAACTTCGGCCTGAGCTTGCACTGCTCGATTTGCTTCCGAGGCCCAGGAACCGGCTGCATCGGTAGGAGGGTTTCGTTGGGTGATGTCCAGGCGATTGAGTTCTTGAGGAATTCCACGATCCCAGTGTTGACTTGAGGGCCGTGAGCTATATGGTTCGTTGGGTCGAGATGGGGTGTCGATCATCATAGGACTTGGTTGTCGGCGAACTGGGCTTTGTGCACGGCGAATGGGATCGAAACTCTCGATCCCCGGAAGTCGCATATTTGAGCCTGCACCAAGTGGAGGAGCATTGCTTGGAAGCACAGGTGCCTGAGGAGGTGCACCACTCGAATAATATGTTGGTGCATTCTGAAGTCTGGTTGTAAATGTTGCGTACGCGGCAGTATCAGGATGCCATGTTCTCCGTCTCCATGCCCCATCATCTGTGACGCTGGCAATCGAGTCTCTTCTTGAATAATTGGAGCTAGTCGGGGAGGTAGGAGATGCAAGGGATGGTGAGTATGGTGGAGCATTGTTCATCCCTAGAGGTGGTGGGCCATATCCGGTATGAGGAGATTGAAATGGGTTCTGCGCAGATGGTACAGACAATCGGCGACCTGGAGTTCTATGCCCACTATAAATACTATGAGTCCGAGAGTGAGATGAAACTGGTGATTGCATAGCGGATCCCCATCTTGGGCTATTCTGACCGGTGGAAAATGTCGCAGATGTTGGGGTGCCGAATCCCGGCGATCCAGGTCGATACTGATAGGTATTTGGGGTGTAAGGTCGTTCCATCTCTCCTGAAAGTCGTGGACCTCTGTCTGCCATAACAAGTGGTGGTGGCCGCCTCCTTGCGTCCGGTCCAGATGTATATGATGCCATGGATCCGACACTCGATGCTGATAGTGAGTGGCGATGACCACGTACTGGCCCTGTTTGGCTTCCAGCAGTTGAAGCTCTAGACCTACTTCCCGGTGGTCTCGCTCTGTCTGTGCGTACTGTCCTTTGGAATCTCGTCCCACTAGCTGCTAGCGAATCGTTAGGTATATCCTCATTGACGTGAACTGTTTGTGCATGTTGCCTTAGATTATCAAGTCTCGAGAACCGACGTTGGCAGTGACACTGGAATGGTCTTTCACCGGTATGTTTCCTACTGATGTTAGCACAAATGGTTCCCCATTGCCAATATAGTCCTACCTTATGTGTCTCGCAAGATGCTCGCTCCTGGTAAAGCTGAGATTGCATGGTGGGTAATCCGTACACCAAAACCGCTGCGACTTCTTCTTCTTCGTTCTCGTTCCATCCGCAGCAATGCTTTCTTCGTCCGAGTCGTCTTCTCCTTCCGACCCGTCCATGTCCATATCCACATCTCCCGAGTCTCGCGATTTTACGGAATGGTGGGATCCGCCACGCTGCAATGAACTTTTTTCTGGACTCTCCGCAAATGTCACTGCTGCTGGAAATGGCTCTGCGGGTAAAGGTCTTTGGCCGGCAGGTGGTCCAAAATTGGACTTGGTGGGTGTTGCGGCATCATCTGTTCCACTTGGTGGGGGAATATTCGAACCGCTAGCGGTACTGGGTCGTGGTGTTGTCGGGCTTTTTTCCTGTGGCTCGTTCTGTCGATATGGATCTGGCGTCAAGCCAGTATTGACTGGACTGAAGGAAACCATATTTGTGGATGACGGATGGTTGTTTGGTGGGTGTTGAGGGGTTTATGTCGAAGGGAGGCTGGGAGTTGATCGGGCTTGGGTCCAGAAGGCTGGAGGCGCTATTCACCTAAATGGGCTGAATGGTGAAACAGGCGGTCGGGAGTAAGATGGGATGATGCTAGATCAACGCATCAAGCAAGACATATGCGATGACTCTACTTGCAGGCGGCCACCTGGTATGAGATGAGGCGCGGCGTAAGTGAGGCAAGAGTTGGAGGCAGCCTTGTTCCCGGGACTCCGACTTGCTCTCAATATTCAGCTCCGCCAGCGAGCAAGACTACAGGTCGGCCGGGCAGAAGGACGTGAGATTTGGTGGTTGCAGCGTTTGGTAAGGAGTATTCCGATAACCTGTATCTCGAGGATGAGGGTATCGTCGGGACAGATGGTGACGAATTCGATAAGAACGATGGCGGGGGAAGATGGCGGTTATGCGACCGGGAAAATTGGAAGCAGCTCTGGTAAGGTGCCCTGAGCGATGCCCTGGGCGAAACTCGACAAGGGTCAACGTTAGGATGATGCTAGCGATACGATGCGGCTCTGTAGGATCAACTGGTACGAAGAGGATGTTCGACGAGGAGGAGGAGGTTGATATCGATGGAGGGAGGAAAGGGTCGAGCTGGTCTGGCAGAGGATGGACTGGGAGAGTTTGGTATGGTCTGGTTGAGCACGTCGCAATGGTGGCGTTGGGTCGAGCAGATGATGAGGAGGGGTTGATGAGGTGCGTACAAAAGTTAATAATGATTGTTGGAAAACAAGTTCCAGTGTCGAGATCGAAGGATGGATGAGCATGACCAAGAAGCAGACCGGACCCAGACCACCAAGCCAGAGTTTGGTGGTAACTTGACTTTCCAGCGGTGGGGGGGTTACTTTTGGACGACTGGAGGTATATCACAATCATGAATACCGACCACATCTCCAGAATATAACAATAAAGTGGACAGGCTAGCACTTATTGACTCTAGTCGGGCTTTATCTACCATCCGAATGTACTATTGTGGACTGTTTATTGTAAACTAGCTGGCGGTATACTGTATACACATACCACCACACACTTTCTTCACTTCCACCTTACCACACGCCCCCTCCTGGCACTCGACGCCCCTCGATAAGCGACTGAGTGATATTCATCCCCATGGCGTCTTGTACCTTATTATTAGTACTGTAGTACCTTGAGTAGTGCAGCTCTTTAGGCTTCGGGCTCAGGGGAGAAACCAGGGACCGACAGGACAGGACTCGGTCAAATATACGGTACAATACGGAGGGACATGGACGATACAATACCCAACCAGTGACCATCCGGTACATTAGTCGCAGATGTTGCGGAGACGAGGTGGAAAGCACTTTGTCACTACGGCTCTATTCTTACCATTAACCTTAAACAACCCTGGCAACTGCTATTCATCTACAGTGCAGTGCAGTGCATACAATCATGAGGATTCATATATATTAAACATATATAAGCAAAACCCCCATTCAACTGCATTCCGATATCTGATGGTGTATACACCCGTACAGGTCTATATTCAGCTCACCTCACTTCCGCAGCGTGTGTCTGTCAGTCAAGTGTGTATCGTGTACGTACTGTT
>Ga0247807_10002199_pt1 | contig 10867 bp, 9 predicted proteins | sample UWRJL074202C1_FD_179931 | JGI IMG/M metagenome (GOLD analysis project Ga0247807, IMG submission 179931) | Plant litter microbial communities from Arlington Agricultural Research Station in Wisconsin, United States - UWRJ-L074-202C-1 | ecosystem: Environmental > Terrestrial > Plant litter >...
ATGCTTGCATACGTTCAACTATTTCACCCATAAAGAGCTCGAGCGTTTCATACGCAAGCCATACGTAGCGAGGAGACACTTCTGAGCCGTGCACCAACATACATCGTATTTGATACCAACACTCTATTAATCCACGCCAATCATCACTATCTTCAATTATCCCATTCCACAACGTGTTACTTACAAGCGGCTTTTCATGTGTTAACTTCGATAGCCGTTCTACATATACTTTCATATTTGTCAGAGTTTTACCCTGGCTGTAGTCGTCCCATATTACAAACCGTTTTTTCAAGATGGCAATAGCCTCCCTGTCGTTCGTACTGCCGGTAACTTGTCGATACCAGGCGTTATACGCAATATAGATTCGTATATAGAGCTCGGTGTAATCAACTTGTGCCTTTTTGTACCATCTATAGACGTGCCTGATGTCGTTTGGCGGGTTGTGCAGTCGCTTATTCATGACGCTCCTCTTTTATGACATATTCTCCGGCGTCACTTACTAGTACAAACGATTTTACGGTCATAGACAGCATGGCGGCCGTACTGTAAATATCGCGCGCTAGGCTAAGTTCGAACATCGTCGGCTCTAATGATTGCCCCTCCCCGCCAACCGCTACAAGAATACTAGCGGTCGATCTCACAAGCGCTTCGCCAAACACCTTCCGAGCAACCCGAGTAGTGCTTACATTGGGGTTAATTAATTGCGAATGGTCATCGATAAGCCGGCCATTACCATCGAAAAACGCGTACAGAAGTGTTCTTTTCTTCGACCTTCGGATGTCAATATATAGATCTGCAAGTATATCAACATCTTTATAGGGATCTTCTTGCTGATACGGTAACCTGTTAGCTAACTCGAACCCAGCAACAATTTGGCTTGATTTTACTAGACCCAGGCCTTGTATAGCCACCAGGTCGGTTATGGTAATGCTTAGACCTTTGGTTATAAGCAACTTGTTTACCTTACGAGCAATTTTAGTCACCGGCATGCCCGCATTCCCACTCCCTATTATTACTTGCAGCAGTTCGGCATTCGTAAGTGCAGAAACTCCTTTTTTGTAGAGTTTTTCTCTTGGTCTTTCGTATATCGTTGTATCCATCTTCCTATTCTAGGAAAACATTCTTCACTTGTTCTTAACTTGCAGTTGCTTCTGGTTGTTAAAATATATACTGATTACCTTTAGGGCGTAGGAAAAGCGACTCGGTTGGAAATGCACGGTCAATTAAAGTGCCATCACCAATCTGTCCGCTTGAATTCAAGCCCCAGCAAAACGTCCGTCCATCTGTAACAACAGCACATCCACGGTTGCCTCCAGCCCCAATAGAGATAACATTACTTGACGTCACTTGGCCAGCGGCCGTAGCAATAGCCACGGGTACAGACTTTGAAACTTTTGTACCATCGCCTAACTGACCATTAGTACCCAAGCCCCAACAATACGCACCCCCACTAGCCCTTACGCAGCTATGTCGTAAGCCAACCCGCACATCTTCAATAGTCTTCCCATTTAAAACACCGGAAGCAATTACCGCCACCGGAACATTGCTATCATTTGTTGTATTGTCTCCAAGTTGGCCATAATTGTTTTCACCCCAGCAATAGACAGCCCCATTTGCTATTGCACAGGCGTGTGTATATCCACCACTTGCCGTACTAATATAGCCATCGAGGGATATTGCAGTGACGCTCTTACCGCTCAATACCCCCGTATCAATTACTTTCGTTGGTACCGTCACCGGCGTTGCGCTGCTCACGCCATTTCCGACGGATCCGACATCATTTTGTCCCCAACAATAGGCTTTTGCACTCACTATTGCACACATATTTTGGGCTCGGCTACCACTAGTCGATAAGGCAGTAGCTGCGTAGTTTGTCGCAAGCGTAGTTGCGGTATTTGTAGCACTGACAGCGGTCGGAGTAGTGACGTAACTACCAGAAGTTCCGATACCTGTTCCACCGGCCACACCCGATCCCCAGCAGTAAATCTTACTTAAAGCAATCGCACAGCTGATATTCCCAGAACCGCCAATATCTGTTATTGTTTTGCCCGCAAGAGCCCCGCCCACCTGCTTCGGCACTGCCGAGTCTATGTTATCACCAGCACCAAGCTGACCTAAATTGTTATAGCCCCAACAATACATAAGTCCATCAGAGCTTAAAGCGCACGAATGATATTGGGCGACGAATATTTTAATAATATCTTTACCCGCCATTACACCAGCATCACGTTTTACTTTTACCGGGACCTTACTGTCAATTGAAGAGGGATTGTCTGTACCACCAGTTCCAAGGTACATACCGTTTCCTAGCTGACCATAGGCATTATAACCCCAGCAATACACGCTATAGCTCGCAATAGCACATGTACGGTTTGTACCACTGGCTGACATTTGTCCATTCACGTCGGTAGGCCAGGTAATCACCTTTTTTTGCACACTGGTATATGTTCGTGAAATTGAGCCATTAGTACGAAGCACTTCAGTATACCCTTGCGATGAAATTTGAGCACTAAATTGAAGAGAGCTATCTAAATTGCCTACTATAAAATAAGTTCTAACAGTAGCGTCGCTATATACATACGCATTACTAGCATACGAATTATTACCATTACAATCAGAATTAGGTGTTAGGTTACTTTTTCCAGCGGCTGGACCCCATGTTTGGACGTGAGACGATAGCGTGAGACAAGCGGTAGCGTATGCCGAACCAGCTTCAGCCGCTTCATCAGCTAGCTTTTGATAATGGTCTACATACCCACCCTTGTACGATGCACTCGTAAGCACCAAAAGCGCTGATATTACTGCCAATATGGTAATAGATATCGCGATAACTGTTGGTAAAATAAAAGCTTTGTTTGAATTGAGATATTTCATGAATTTACCTTCGTCATTCTTTGCGTCAGACTATTCTTAACCGCACCATTTTTACTGCTCGATGTAATAGTAACCGTTGCATAATCTGCAGCATCTAATACGGTTGGGTCAGTTGAAGTATACGATGCATCTATTTGGTTGCTTGTACCATCGACCGTCACCTCGTAATATTGAACCGTAAACGCAGTTACATTAGTCATAAGAACCTCATCATTTGCCTGACAACTTGCATCTCGTCCTGATGTTATATAGGGTGGGCATGAACGCTTTTGCTGTTGGGTGTTGCCGGCGCATAACGCAGTCGTAGTATCGATTAATACTCGTCGATAGAGTACGTTATTTTTTAAAAAGTACAGAGAAATATACGTCAACTGCGGCTGATAATACATTTGTGTTGTGCAGTTGAATTCGGGAGTATTAATATATATTGGTTGCCGTGATGCGTTGAACGCTCTGGCATTTGTAGCATAGCTTTCAGAAATAAGTACCCGGCTTGTCGCTGAATCGCCTTTATAGCTCCAAGCCTGAGCCCCTGACGAGCCTGTATCATGTGGACCATAGGCATCAGTAAAGACAGTGGGCATAGAGCTAAGAAATTTACTAGAAATGCGAACATTATCCTCAATAAAAGATAAAGCAAGTTTCGTTCGCGAGGTGCTTTGCACTTGATAATCGAGATAAAAAACATCTTTATAGGTATTTACTAAAAAAGTAAATAATATCGGTAATAATATACCCATCAAAATAAGTACAATAGTCAGCTCGACAATAGTCAGTCCGTGCTGTTTATGATGAGGATAGCTAGTAGGATGAATATGTAGCATGAACCACCGTTTTTGCATCTTTCCCATAAGTTACTTTCGATACAACTTTAATTGGATACCCATTACTCGAGCTACTTCCCCCACATCCATACGGTGCGGTCGCAATAACACTTTGAATAACAGGAGATTGAATTCCACTAACGTCTACGGTCGAATTTAACAATTCCATAGGCTGCGGAGAGCTAGAAACGTAAGTACACTCAAACCAACTCGGTGCTGTACCATACGCATACGTACGCAAATTGTCATTCGACAGTAAATCGGCCGTCAGATAAGATTTCATCGATTTAGAAACTTGAGTTTGGGAAATATACAGTAACGAAATCGAGACAATAAACAAAGCGGCAATTACTATAGTGACGAATACCTCTACAAGAGTGAAGCCGGCTTGAGAAAGAGAAGGGGTCATCTTTTTCATCATTGCTGCCTTAAACTATCTTTCGTAACAATTTCATTTGTCGTTTCTAAACGGTAAAAAAATTTATAGCGGGCACACGGCGTAGCAGAACATATGGTATTATCCACATTCAATGGCTGGTAAATATACTGATATATAGTAGGGGTTTTATTTCCAGCTGTATTTGCAATTATTATACTATTCGTCGTCTGTTCAGGCGCCTTGGTGGCATCAGTTTCATCTACAATGGTCGCGAAGGCATCTGTTGTTATCGATGAGTCAGGGTAGGTACCCCCGCTAGAAACAGGCCGAGTACGATAATAACGTTCCAAGCTGCGGGTTATAGTTTCTATATCTGACGCACGCTCACTATCACCTGCCCTATTAAGATAGCCAGCACCTGACAATGAAACAATACCAAGAATAATACCTAAAACCGTTATTATTACAACCAGCTCTACAATAGTGAATCCGTGTAATAAAACCCGAATAGAAGATTCATTTTTATATAAATATCGTTTCATACGTATCTACAATCCCTTTGGCACTACATTATATGATACGTATATGGAAAAACACAACCATTATAATAAATTAAACCATATTGCAGTGTGATAGATATATTGACTTTACATTACACTTATGCTATAATGCAATATAAGCTTTTTGCAATAAATAGCATGTCCCTACTACTGATTGGAATACCCAATGCACTTCAATGAAGTCACCATTCACCGCTTCCCTACCGGATGGAACGGTATCTACCCCAATACCGCACTGGATGTCGAGAGCAGCCTCGGTGCTTTCACCTGGCGTACTCGCGACTCCGAAATCGGTGTCCCCACGACCAGTGTCGTCGTCACGACAATTAACTTCGACGAGGACGACGACCCACTCGAACAACTCACCACACGAATCATCGCCGTGGTAGGGCCTCACGCCGAACGCAACGTCGCGTTGGATGTCGCTGGCCAGTTGCTAGAACGGATCGACAATGCGCGTAACCCGCGCCCCGTCGAGCCGCTCGCCGACTGGGAAGAAGATCTTCTGCGAAGTAGCGACCACACCACCCACTGGAAAGAAGCGGCAGAGTCATAACAAGTAGCAGGGTTTAGCCTTCACTTTAATAGTGGAGGCTTTTCCTTTTCCTGTATAAAAAATCAATCAAAAACCGCCCCATTACTGAGGCGGTTTCGAACATCGGTATAACTACTTATTAGTTCGCTTCTCGATGATTTCTTGTTGAACGTTTGGTGGTACTTCTTCGTACTCAGCAAGTTCCATGGTAGAGGCTGCACGACCTTGGCTTAATGAACGGATATCGTTCGTGTAACCAAAGAGGTTTGAAAGTGGAACGTAGGCACGAACCAGCTTAGCGCCACCTGGAATATCTTCCATCGCGTCAATGCGGCCACGGCGAGCGCTAAGGTCACCAATGATGTCACCCATGAACTCTTCTGGCATTGAAACTTCAACTTTCATAACAGGTTCGAGGATAACTGGACGAGCCTTTGGAATACCTTCCTTAACAGCAAGAACACCGGCAAGGTTGAAGGCAAGCTCGCTTGAGTCCACGTCGTGGTAGCTACCATCGTAGAGAGTGGCTTTCACACCAATCATTGGGTAACCAGCAAGCACACCGCTGTCGAGAGTATCGCGGATACCCTTTTCAACTGGCTTAATATATTCCTTAGGAACAACTCCACCCTTAATAGCATCTTCAAATTCGAAGCCAAGGCCAGATTCGGTCGGTTCGAAACGGATCCATACGTCACCATATTGACCACGTCCACCAGATTGCTTGGCGTGTTTACCTTGAGCTTCAGCAGTTCCACGAATAGTTTCACGGAATGCTACTTGTGGTTCACCAATGTTTGCTTCAACGTTAAATTCACGCTTCATACGGTCAACCAGAATGTCGAGGTGAAGCTCACCCATTCCTGACATGATTGTTTGGCCAGTTTCTTCATCTGTGTGAATACGGAACGTAGGGTCTTCTTCAGCGAGGCGTTGCAATGCAATACCCATTTTTTCTTGGTCAGCTTTAGTTTTAGGTTCAACAGCAATAGATACTGGTGGATCTGGGAATTCAATTGATTCAAGCAGAATTGGATGTGCAGGGTCAGCAAGGGTGTGACCAGTAAAGGTACTCTTAAGACCAACAACAGCCGCGATGTCACCAGCACCAACTGAGTCGATTTCTTCACGTTTGTCGGCGTGCATACGAACGATACGGCCGATACGTTCTTTGTCACCAGTAGTGGTGTTAAGAATGTAGCTACCAGCAGTAAGCTTACCGCTATAGACACGAACGAAGATAAGGCGTCCAACGAATGGGTCAGAAGCAATCTTGAAAGCAAGCGCAGAAAGTGGTTCTGAGTCAGCTGGTTGTCGTTCTACGAGGTCACCAGTTTTAGGGCTCGTACCTTGAATAGCCTCAACGTCGAGTGGTGATGGGAGGTAGTCGTTTACAAGGTCAAGAACCTTTTCAACCATCACACCACGGCCATCTCCACCAGTAACGAGGAAGAAGTTACCAGAAAGTACACGTTTACGTAAAGCACGCTTAAGGTCATCAATAGAAATTGATTCTTCACCTTCATTCAAGAAACGTTCGAATAGTTCGTCTTCAGCTTCAACAGCTGCTTCAACCAATAGGCTACGAGCGTTCTTAGCTTTTTCAAGCATGTTTTCAGGAATTTCACCAACAACAAGTTCGTGGTCAGTGTAATCTTTGTAGGTGTAAGATTTCATGTCAACAAGGTCAACAACACCGTTGATTTCTTTTTCAAACCCAATAGGAAGGTGAATAGGAAGTGCTTGCTTTGAAAGACGGTTGTGAATAGTATCGAGAGATTTGTAGAAGTCACCACCAATTTGGTTAATTTTGTTCACAAAACAAATTCGAGGCACACCATACTTGTTTGCTTGGCGCCATACAGTTTCGGTTTGAGCTTCAACACCCATTTTACCGTCAAAGACAGTTACCGCACCGTCAAGAACACGAAGAGAACGTTCAACTTCGGCTGTAAAGTCGATGTGGCCCGGGGTGTCGATAATGTTAATTTTGTGACCCTTCCAGAAAGCAGTAACGGCAGCAGAAGTAATCGTGATTCCACGTTCTTTTTCTTGAGCCATCCAGTCAGTTGTTGCACTGTCACCGTCAGCACCACGAACTTCACCAATTTTGTGGTTAATACCGGTTCGGTAAAGAATACCTTCAGTAGTCGTTGTCTTACCCGCGTCAATGTGGGCGATAATACCGATGTTTCGGTAATTTTTTAGGGGAACGTTCTGTGTTGCCATAAGTCTCTCGTTATCTCTTTCTTACTGGATTATTTTTGGCCATAAAAAATAGCGCTTTGTATACATTATAACAGATACGGTTAATTACTGCTAGTGTCGGAGTTACTTGATAGATAGTGGTCTAGTTCGTCAAAATCAAGAATTTGCGAAACTGTATAATCTTCCATCATGCTTGGATATGCGGCCGCATAAATACTATGGTAAGTAGACATTACTGCACCTGTACCCAATGCATAATAATGACGAACGGCTGGTTCAGAAACAATTTCCTCACCCCACCTTTCAAGATAGTCACGCGTTTCAAATCCTAATGCTTCCAAGCCTAAATTCCCAAGCGCCATTAAATATTCCCCATTCTTCTCATAATCGCCTTGATTATGATGCGTATCTGGATGAGGTAGATTGGCAGAAAGTGTATTATGGACATCTATATAACTTAGCCTACCGTTATATACCTCAGTACCCAGAAGCCCCGCTGTCCACATTCCTGCACGAAATGCATGGGTAGCTTTATATAACGGGTCTATCGGCTTAAATGTATCGTCTGCAATAGGTTCAACTGTCCGAGCGAGCCCTGATGTTGCTATGTATAACTTACGGATGTCTTGGCCAGCCTGTGCATCAATTAACGCTTGTTTATTATATAGATACCAAGCTCCGTGGTTATTTTCAAAAATACCATCAACAAACGCCGCACCAATAGCATAATCAACTTCATTTGGTACAGGAAAGGGTCGTTTCATTTCAAACTCTGGCATAATTACATCTCACTTTTCAATAGATATGGGTGCATTGTAGGACCAATCGGGAAGATTATCAAGATATACGTCATCTCATTTCTTTCTTGGAAACCTCGACAGCTCAGGATACACCTCGGCTGCTTTATCGGCATTATAAAAGCGGGTTAAGCTATTTGTTGCTATACCTTCGGATGTAATCCCCTTTTGATATAGTCGAAGCATATCTCGAAGTTTCGCCGACATACTTTCAATGGAAGTAATATCTTTTTCAGATGCAGTCCCGTCAATAATTGACTGAAATACTTTTACTGTCGAACGAGGGTCATGATCTTTAACACTCAAATGCATTTTACCTCTAATTAACAAGGCTTGGTATCGCTCTCTTTGCTTACGAGTGGAGTGCGATTTAATTTCCACCGGTATTACTTTTCGAATTTCACCCCAGTGCTGATTAATAATAGAAATGTCGTGAGTCTGGGCACTATGGTAGTAACCGCTATCAGCCCGAGCAGTTGAGGGAAGCGCGATATAACGAGCGTCATCCATATTTAATAAGGTCATTAATGCGTTCGCTTCGAACAAAAATCCAAAATGCATCTCACTCGCCTTTACGTTTCCGTGAGTATATAACTCATCCATAACCCGAGCTGAGTCAGTCGCTAATGCAGTAGTATCACGCATGACCGACGTTCGTATAACGTCAGTAACATTCCCAACAATAATTGATTTAATAAGGGGACTATATGCAAGATTCATCGCGAGCCTATGACTCATATTTTCGTTTGCTGTCCACTCTTCGTTATATTTTCGTCCTAAGTTTAGGTCGTTTACTAGTGCCCGCCTCCATACTGCTTCTGCTTTTTTAACAAGCTCTATACGGCGCTCCGCCGAATCATCACTAAGTGCGAGGCCCGCTTCCGCGAATGCCCAACCAGCCGCGTCAAGAAAGCGCGGCATTGTCTCGTTCACCAGTTCGTCACCAATTTCAATAAGCTTCTCTGCCCCTTCGGAATTCACGAGTGTCTTTGGCATTTGTAAATAGCTATCGAAAGTAGGGTTATCTAGATACTTCCAATGCGACTCGTCTCCCATAAAACGGCTGACAGCTCTCCGCCCAATCGCATCCTTAGATTCGAAATATTCAGCACTCTTAAGGCTATCAATACCGGGAAGATACATAAAGCGTGTATCTACCGGGTGTTCCATATTACGCGCCAAGAACTTTCAGAATGTTTATTTCGTGTCCCATTTAACTTCGTTATACATGAATAAACTAATATGGTAAAGGTTATTTTTATTTTTTGTTGTGTTTCTAGCGTCCTGGATGTATATTTAGACCATACACAACCATAATCAATAATGGAGAACAGGGATATGCCACGTCTACCGCAACCAGGAAGCGACGCAGGAAACTGGGGGAATTTACTTAATGATTTTCTCTCAACAACACATGATAGTAACGGTAATTTAAAAGTCGGAAGCGTCACTACCTCAACTCTCGCTTCAGGTTCAGTAACGTTAGCAAAACTTGCTATTAGCAACTCACCTACAACCGGCCAAGTATTAAGCTTCGATGGAACGAGTCTCTCTTGGGCTACTATTAGTGGTTCTGGCTCTGTACCTGATGCAACAACATCAGTTAAAGGTCTTGTGCAACTTTCAGGTGATCTTGGCGGTACTGCTTCAGCCCCAACCGTTCCCGGGCTAGCCGCTAAAGCCAACACTACCGATGTGGTAGCGCTCGCCGGTACACAAACAGTTACCGGTTCTAAAAACTTTACCGGCGGCTTGCAATCGGGTGGTTCGGCAGTGGTTATTACAAGTGACGCCCGACTTACCGACACTCGTACACCAAGCGACGGAAGCGTCACAGCAGCTAAGATTGCTAATGACGCAATTACCGAGCCTAAGCTAAATGCCGCTAATACCCCAGCTAACGGCCAAGTACTTAGTTACAACGGTACAAACTTTAGTTGGATTACCCCATCCGCTGGTGCTACTGACCCAACTATGGGTGGTGATTTAAGTGGTACAGCTAGTAACGCACAAATTGCGAGCGGCGCGGTAAGTTCACCTGAACTTGCAACCAACGCTGTGACAACTGTAAAAATTACTGACGGAAACGTCACCTCAGCGAAAATTGCCGATGATGCAGTTACCGAACCGAAGCTGGCTGCGTCAAATGCACCAACCAGCGGACAACTACTTAGCTACAACGGTACAAACTTTACTTGGGTTGCGGCTCCAAGCGGTACTGCTACTGACCCAACTATGGGTGGTGATCTTACTGGTACAGCCAGTGCAGCACAAATTGTTCCTGGGGCTGTTGCGGCAACCGAGCTCGCTACAAATGCTGTTACGACAGTAAAAATTACGGACGGAAATGTGACAAGTGCAAAGATTGCCGATGCTAACGTTACCACCGCCAAAATTGCAGACGCTAACGTCACGACTGCCAAGATTGCTGATACAAACGTTACCACTGCGAAAATAGCTGACGGAAATGTGACAAGTGCAAAGATTGCCGACGCGTCAATCACCGAACCAAAGCTTGCTGCTTCTAATGCTCCTGCAACCAACCAAGTACTTACTTGGAACGGTAGCTCACTCGTATGGACTACTCCTGCAGTTGGCGGTGGCGGTGGTTCTGGCTGGACAGCCGTATCACGAACATCAGCATACACAGCAGTAAGCGGCGACTTTGTTATCTGCGACACAACAACAAG
>Ga0247807_10002200_pt1 | contig 10862 bp, 9 predicted proteins | sample UWRJL074202C1_FD_179931 | JGI IMG/M metagenome (GOLD analysis project Ga0247807, IMG submission 179931) | Plant litter microbial communities from Arlington Agricultural Research Station in Wisconsin, United States - UWRJ-L074-202C-1 | ecosystem: Environmental > Terrestrial > Plant litter >...
AACTCGCTGCGCAGCGTCGAGCGCGCCATCCGCTACGAGATCCAGCGCCAGGCCGCGATCCTCGAAAAGGGCGGCACGATCATCCAGGAGACGCGCCACTGGCACGAGGACACCGGTGTGACCTCCGCCGGACGCCCCAAGAGCGATGCCGATGACTACCGTTACTTCCCCGAGCCTGATCTCCTTCCCGTCGAGCCGTCGCTCGAGCTGATCGCCGAACTGCGGGCGGCGCTTCCGGAAGCCCCTGCCCTTCGTCGTAAGAGGCTAAAGGAGTCGTGGGGCTTCACGGACCTGGAGTTCCAGGATGTGTTGAACTCCGGACTTCTCGTCGAGGTGGAGGAGACGGTGGCCGCTGGCGCGTCCGCAGCGCAGGCGCGCAAGTGGTGGACGGGCGAGATCGCCCGCCTCGCGAATGCCGCGGGAGCGGATGCGTCATCCCTCGTTTCGCCGCTGCATGTCAGCGAGCTGGTTGCCATGATCGAGAACGGAGAGCTCACCGACCGCCTGGCCCGCCAGGTGCTCGAGGGTGTCGTCGCCGGTGAGGGCAGCCCCGCCGACGTGACGAAGGCGCGTGGCCTCGTCGTGGTCTCGGATGACGGTGCTCTCATCGCCGCGATCGACGAGGCGCTCGCCGCTCAGCCCGACGTGCTCGAGAAGATCCGCGACGGCAAGGTGCAGGCCGCTGGCGCCGTCATCGGTGCCGTCATGAAGGCGATGAAGGGCACGGCGGATGCCGCTCGCGTCCGCGAACTCGTGCTCGAGCGGGCGCAGCAGTAGCGACCCGACTTTAGTCATAAGTTTCTTGTCCTAATCCTCTGGCGCAGACCGAACACTCGTCCGCGTCCGATGGTCACTAGTCACCTGAATAGGCGGAGTCTTGACTGCCTCAAGAATACGTGGCGGGAATACTATCGCCAGAAAAGTGACGCTTCACCGGCGGGTTGTGGTCTACCTACGTGACTCCGCCGGCGAGGAGCCCCGCAATAGCGCCGGCGGCGGCTCCCAACAACGTTGACGCAGCGACCACTGCCACTTCGAAGTCTCGAGATCGAGACGATTCTGCGAGCGCAACTATATCGAGCGCACCCTGAATAATGTGATCCGTCTCATTTGCCGCGACTTCGAGAAGGTGAGTTTCAAATATCGGGACCGCGTTCGATTGCGCCAGCGTAGATCTAATCGCCTCGGTTGACCGTCGCTCGTCCTCGGCTGCAACCAGTCGAGCTTGCAGTGCTTCCAGGCCAAGTCGGCGCGCTCTAGATCCGGTTGCAAACACACGCTTGAACCAAGCCCGAGTTCCACTGTCGGTTGCGAGACTGGTCAGAATGGCAGCTTGATTGGAAATTTCGCTCGCCGCGAGAGCCCTACGATTTTGTTCGCGAACTAACGAATAGAACAACTGCAGCTGGTCATCGATGGCAGAAAACAGTGCCATCTGAGCCAGATTGACGTCCTGGTAAGTGTCGGGGTCGTACTTTACTTGGATCGTCTCATATCCGTGTCGATCGACGACCTCGAATTCGAACGCTCCTGATCCGCGATCGCCCCTCGAGAGGAGAACCTGAGCGTGAAACGGACTTGGGCCGACCCGGGCCATTCGAACAGACGAGTTAGTCTTCGCTAGCTCCGACGTCAGGAAGGCGGAGACCAGCTGAACACCGGTGGAAACAGATGCAGTGTTCACTCGCCCAGGGGCACGAAGCGAGACATATGTGACCGGTCCGTGCCAGCCGTAATGCGTCTCTACACGAAACCTTTCTACGCCGAGCCCAGGAGAGCGAATTAAATCCTCGTGAAGTCGTTGCGGGATTGTCAGCTCGACTATCGAGCTCGAAAAGTCTGGCTCCGGCCAAAACCGACCACGATAATTGTCAGGTGTGGTCTCTTCTTCGGTTTCCGCCAGCGGTAATTGGCCGGTGAGACTGTCAGCTGGGACTTGAAGTACTGCTGTTTCAACCGCAGGAATGGCGAGTAGTTCTTTTTGCACGAGCGCGGCCCAGTCAGTGTCTCGGAGACTTGTGGGAATTTCGAATGGCATGCACCCAATGCCAAACATCCTTGCTCCTGTTGACGGCACGTTCGCCGATTCGTTCTCATTTAATTCCGCCATGTGAAGAAACTACCCAACATGGGGCCCGTCGGCTCTCATCTTCGACGCAGCGGAACGTTTTCATATGTCTAGAGCCGCCGCTCCAACCCGTCCAGGATCTGGTCGAGCCCGATCTCGAAGCCGGGTTCGCTGGGCATCCCCGACCCGTGCTGCCGGATGTGCTCCATCAGGTACGGCATCTCGGACTCGACGGACGCGACCAGCTCCTGCATCGCATCACTCGCGCCCTGGTCGCCCGCGCTGTAGTCGATCATCTGCAGCGTGTAGCCGAGCACGTACCCGTCGAGCAGGTGGTGCGCGTGGTACGCGACGTCCGCGCTGAAGCCGCCCTCGCGCAGGTGCATGAGGGTCTGGTCGATGTACCGCAGCCGCGCGACGCCGGCCAGGGTTCCGTGCAGTCGGCAGCTCCACGGGTGCCGCAGGAACGCGTGGTGCAGGGAGATGCAGACCGTACGGAGTGCCGTGCGCCAGTCGTCGATGCCGGGCGCGAGGTCGATCTGCGCCCAGACGAGGTCGGTCATGCCGTTCAGAACGTCATCCTTATTGGATACGTGATTGTAGAGCGACATGGCTTCGACGCCGAGGCGCGCGCCGAGGGATCTCATGCTCAGCGCTTCGACGCCGCTCTCGTCGGCGAGGTCGATGGCGGCGGCGAGCACGCGCGCGCGGGTGAGGGTGGGGCGTGCGGCCATCGGAACCTCCTTGAGGTACTTACGGCGTAAGTCTACGCTGAGTGCCAGACATACAGCGTAAGTCCGGGAGGAAACATGAAAGCCATCACCTATGAGATCTACGGTGGTCCCGACGTGCTGGTGGTGGATGACGTTCCGACGCCCGAGCCCGCCGATCACCAGGTGCTGATCCGCGTGCGCGCCGCCGCGCTCAACCCGTACGACTGGCACTTCTATCGCGGCGACCCCTACCTCGCGCGCATGGGCGGGCAGGGTCTGCGCCGCCCGAAGCAGAAGAACATCATTGGTGCGGATGTCGCGGGCGATGTGATCCGCGTGGGTTCCGCCGTCACCACCCTCAAGGTCGGCGATGCCGTCTTCGGAGGTATCGGGCGGGGAGCCTGCGCGGAATTCGCCGCGACATCCCACAAGAATCTCGTGCTCAAGCCCGCCTCGGTGTCCTACGAGGATGCCGCGGCCTCGCCGATGGCCGCCCTCACAGCCCTCTACGGACTGCGGCAGGTCGACGTCGCCGGTCGCGCGGTGCTGGTCAATGGGGCGTCAGGCGGTGTGGGACACATGGCGGTGCAGATCGCGAGGGCGCTCGGCGCATCCCGTGTCGTAGCCGTCTGCAGCGGCCGCAATGCGGACTGGGTGGCCGACCTCGGGGCCGATGCGGTAATCGACTACACCCGCGAGGACTTCACGCGGATGGGGGAGCGTTTCGACGTGATCTTCGACACCGTCGGAACCCAGCCCCTGCGCGCCGTGCGTCGCGCCCTGGTGCCGGGTGGAACCTTCGTCACCGTCGGTGCGATCGGCGGCGGCAAGCTGCTGGGGCCGGCGCGCTTCATGTTCGGAACCCTGATCGCGGCGACGTTCGTGCGCGAGAAGGTCAGGGTGCTCATGGACTGGTCGGCGACGCCGGACGACTACGAGCTATTGGCGGAGTGGCTCGCGGACGGCACGGTGCGATCGCACCTCGACCGGGTGTTCCCGCTCGAGGAGGCCGCGGATGCTGCGCGGCACCTCGAGACGGGGCATGTTGCGGGGAAGGTTGTCCTACTTCGATAGCATCTGGCTCGCAATATCTTTCCGGATGTCGGCACCGCGCGGTCGCCACCTATTGCTTGACAGGCCGCCCTCCTGCAGATTCAACATCTGACCAGCGCAGCTGCGCAGGAAGCCTCTCAATTCTGCGGTTGCATAGGGCGTTTTTGCGATGAGACAGGCTCGGGCCCCGTGCTCGGCATCCAGTCAACGCCCTGCCGCTCACGCAGCGATGCGTAGCGTCGCGAAAATCGCACCTCAGTTATAGTCAGGGCTCCCCGCTCGATGAGCGTGCAAACGTTCGCCTTTGCCGACTCGTCGTCGTCGAGAATAATCGCCTTGAGGTGCGTGACTGCCAGATCTAGCCCTGAAAAATCATGGCTATCGACTATGCCGCGAACAGACTCCACCCCATCACGCTCTTTGCGTGCCAACCACTCGGTCGTCCGCAGCCGATTGTCCAAGGTCCTGGTCAAGCGTCCACGTGATTTCTCTAGCAACGTTTGAGCAATTTCAATCGCCGCGAAGGTGTGCCCGCTCTCGAAAAGGTCATCCGCATGACTAGTAGCCCAGCGATAGATCGATTCGTTTTGATCTTTTCGCCAGACAAGGAGGGCGCTTGCGGCGCAGAGGACACTAAAAGATGCAAGTTGCTCGAACGCGCCCACCAAATATTCTGCACTCACGTCCACCTTCGAACCGTCAGCGGGTGGATTGGCAACTTCGCAGTCATGCGCGAGCCTGATATAGATGGGACTCACTTTCGAATCAGCGTGAGCGACGAGATTTCGTCGTGCGTCAATCTCGCGAAAGTTCCACCAGGTTTTGGGGATCGCTCGCCAATCCACCGAGTAGTTAGCGAACCATTTCGTCCAGTCGTCGATCCCGCCTCGCATCAATGATTCGACCGCATTGTCGATGGCGAGCGCCCTTGCTGCGCCAACGGTGCCAAGCCGCTCCAATTCTTCCAACGAGATGAGCTTCTTCTCCAGACCAGATATTTGGGGCTGATCCGTTATTAGGGCTCTGGCGGACGAGGCGACGAAGGTCTCAAAGCTGGCGGCCATAAGGAGAAGGGAAGCCTTCCGAACTTCTTCCTCAAGGTTCGGCCTCGCTACGACTCGCAGCACGCTCCGCATGAACAGGCTGAAGAGTTGAGACACTTCTTTATCCTCGATGTCCATACTGAAGCTGGTCTTTCGAGGAGATTTCCTGTCTTCTCGGACTTTCTGAGAACCGTCGGAAGGGATCAAGACTGAGGCGACATCAGTCACTCCAGTGGCGAATTGTTTCAGGCCGTCTATGAACGCCTTTCTCTGGCTCTTGGATAGATGACTTGCTCTGTTGAGAAAAGAGTCAACCTCGGCGGCCTTCCTTATGTCTGGAACAGTCACTTCACGTGCCAGATCCAGCGCAGCCGACAACCGAGCCAGATGGTCTTGAACGGCGCGTTCGACTGCTGCGCGGAAGTGATCCGTGGAGCCGTCGGAAACCTTGTCCCCTCTAACACTTATGCTGGTCATATTGCCTTTCTTGCCATGTAGTCGTTATCAGGCCACCCCAACCCACAGCCCGTCGCGGGCTCGGGTCATCGCAACGTAGAGCGCGCGGCGGTCGAGGTCGCGACGTTCGCGAGTTGAGTCGTCGGTGTCGAGAGCCGTGGCATCCAGGAGAGTGCCCGAGGTCCGAGCGACGAGCACCTGTTTGAACTCGAGACCCTTCGCGCGATGGATGGTGCCGACCTTGACGGCGTTTGTCGGGCGACCGTCGTAGTCGTTCAACTCGATAGACGGGATGCCCGCGACGGTCAGCGACTTGATGATCGCTCCGACCTGCCAGTTCGCCATGGCAAGGATGCCAATGTCACCGTATGCGACGTGTCCCTGCGAAATGGAGCGCACGTGCCCGATCAGCGACTCGTCGTGAGCAACTACCGTGGTGAAGCGCGAGATCGTCGGGTTTGAGCCATGCCGGGCGATCGTTGTGATCGAGTCGGGGGAGCCCGACCCGCCCTCGATGTCGAGGAACTCATCGCCGGCAACAAGCGAAGTCGCGAACTCCACGATCTCGGCGGTATTGCGATAGTTGGTCGTCATGACGACACCGCGCCCCGCAATCGAGATGTTCGCCTCGCCCAGGGTGAAGCCTCCCGGGTAGATCGTCTGTTGGCCGTCACCGATGAGATTGAGGCCATCGGGCTTGTCGCCAACGAGCGAGTGCAGCATCCGGATCATCATGCAGGTGAGGTCCTGCGCTTCGTCAATCACCACCGCGCTGTAGCCCGCCTGCGGCCGGCGCCGGAGCGCGGCGGCCGCCTGCAGGATCACGTCGGGATAATCGGAGATCCGCAGTTCCTGAAGTTTGCGTGTGTAGGCGACGTAGACGTCCCACACCCGTGCCCGCTGCTCGACACTGAGCCGACGGCGTCGGCCAGCTCGTGCGAGAGCGGCATAGTCCTCGAAGCGACTGAGTCCGCGTCCCTTGATGACCGCGTTGATTTCTTCTCGCCAGTAGTCGAGGTTGGGGTCGATCGTCGTCAGTCCGTACACGCGGATGATGGTGTCGAGGTGCCGCTTCGCCGTCACAGGGTCGAGGTTCAGTGTGATGTTGCGTGAGGCGAGGATGTTGAGGGCGAACCCGTAGATACCGGTGAACTCGACGCGGTCGGCGACATCCGGTGCCATGCGATAGAGAAGAGATGACAGCACTCGGGGCAGGGTCTTCACGAAGGTGGTGACCAGTACCTTCCCGTCATTGATGCGGGCAAGGTGCGCGGCTCGGTGTAGCCCGACGACAGTCTTGCCTGTGCCAGCCGCACCTCGCACTCGTGACGGGCCCGAGAAGTTGCGATTGACGAGCTTCGCCTGGGACGGGTGCAGGAACGCCATCCAGTCCTCGATCGGCAGGGTCATAACGCCCTGCACAAGGGCGGCTTCGATCTCGTCGACCGTGATGAGCGGGAGTTGTTGTGTGTTCGCGAGCGTGATGCTCGCGGCATCCGCCGGCAGAACAGGGTCGACCACCGAGAAATCGAGCTCAGGCGCGACCGGCAGGTTGTAGGGCGGGAAGAGAATCTCGAGCGCGTCGATGATCATCTCGACCTGTGCCGGACTGAGGCGGGCTCCACGACGGGAGATGCTCGTGATGACATCAGTCTCCGACAGCAGCGTCACCCCGAACAGGTCGATGGGCTTGAGGCCACGCTGGTTGGTGAACACCGCGTACGCGAGCACCTCGCCCGGGGCGAGCCCCAGTTCGGCGAGGGTGCTGCGGGTTGAGTCGGCAAGGTCGGCGATCCGAGCGAAGTCGTCGGTCACGTCGTCCTGGTCGCGGAACACGTGACCCGCAGCGATGTGGACATCGCGCCATTGCTTCGCATCGACGATGAACACCCCGCCGGGTCCGGCCACGATGAAGTCGACCTGTGCTTTGCGGGAGCTCGGCCATCGTCGGTCGGCGAGCACCGTGTAGCCGCGGGATTCGAGGGCTTCGAGAGTATGGGAGAGTCGGCGCTCGCTGTATGCTGCGGCGCTGAAGCGGCGGTGCATCTCGCGGGCCGTTTCGGCGAGGCGGGCGTGCTCCTGCGCGAGCAGGCGCTGATGCTCTGCCTCGAACGTCGCTGAATCCCCGGCGGCCATGCCCGACTCTCTGTTGCGAACGCCACCGGCCGTAGCGTCGCTCCCAGTGTGGCCAGCGCGGAACGATGCGTCTACGGCCCATTCCGGGGGTCATGACGAATCCTCCGGACGACTACTCTCTTCCCATGCATACTGCCGACCTCGTCCGCCTCTGCCGCCAGGGCGACGAAATTCTCGAGACGATTTTCCGACGATGAAGGAGACGCGGCTCGTCAGCAGGGACACGTCCACGAGCCGAGAACTGGCGCGGTATGGGAGCTATCTTCTCGACCTCTCCGAAGCAGGAGATTCGGTTCTTGTGGCCCTGCAGATCATGACGGGGGAGAATCCGGATCACTTCGTGGCCAACCAGCTTGTCTCCGCGGGAGTGGTGAGCTACTGGCGGTGCTTCTCAGCATCCAGCGAACGGCGGCCCCTTCGCTTTGCCGACACTGGGGTTGCCGACGAGGGCACCCACCTGCAGACGAAGATTTACCGGAATAAGACAGTCGCCCATTCGGACAGCGGCCTTCACACCGTGCAGATTGCGTCAGGATTGCGGCGAGAGAACGGCACAGTGAGCGTGCTGCCGGCATTCGTGCTGGCCACCGCACAAGAGCCCCCACTCGAGTTCGTGCGCCTGCTCGATCAATTGATTCAAGATGTCATCGATCACGTTCAGCGCGAGATCGAACGGCTGCGTCCCCAGTTGATCGCTGAACTCGAGGGCATGTCGCCTGAAGAGCTCTGGAATGAGGCTGCCCAGCCGAGTCTTGGACTCGGTCTCGCCGAAAACTGGGACCCGAATTCCAGACGCGCGAAGATGCAGTCGTTCCACATCCGACTCCCGCACGAAGCGGTCGACTAGCTACGGCTGGCCGCGGACCGGCGAGTAGTCGAACGGCGACTCGTCACGGCGCCCAACACGCAAGCAACTGCGCTCTCCGATCAGAGCACAACCTCGAACGGCACGCTGCCGAACTGCACGCCGTTCACCTGCACCTCGAGAGCATGCGAGCCCGCGTAGTGCACCCGCGTCGTCATCTGCCGGAACGCGTGCCGCTTGGTGAAGGTCTGGGTCTCACCTGGCGCGAGAACAGCACTCGCGAGCTTGAATACCTTGGGCGCGAGCCTGCCGTTGCTCTTCACGTAGTGCACGGCGTAGTCGATTGCGAGGGTTGCGGACTCCGGCCCGTCGTTGGTCACGGTGAAGGAGAAGCCGAGGGAGCCGGGCAGCGTGACGAGAGACGCGTCCAGAACGGGCGTGCTGACCGTGACCTCCGCCGGGTGATACCCGAGCAGCTGAAGCGCCGGCGGGAAGCCTTTCTTCACGAGCGACCGCAACGCGTGCCGCACAAGCTGTGCGGCGTGGGGGTCGGGCTGGGACATCCACTTCGAAGCGACAGAAACGACAAGTTCGGGATGCACCCGAGCCAGGTCATTCAGATGATTCGCGACCGAGCGGCGCACGTAGTCGCTCTCGTCCCGATAGAGCGCGTCGAGGATGGGAATCGTCGCCTCGGGCCGCTCGAGCAGCGCGGGCACGCGGATCGCCCACGGCAGGTAGTGGCGGGTTCCCTCGCTGGCGAGCCGGCGCACGTGCTCGTCTTCGGAGGACGTCCAGGACTGCACAATGCCCAGCGCGCGATCAACATCGGCCTGCAGCAGCCGACGGATCGGGAACTCGCTCGTGAGCCGCGACGTGAGCGACGCCATAAGTGCGAGCGCGTCGTCGAACGCCTCGGGGGAGCCGTCGCGGAGCGCGGCGGAGGTGACGGTCTCGCCGACGGGCCAGATGATCCAGCCGCTGAAGGCGGGATCGCGCAGCGCATCCCGGAACGCCGTGGCAACCGCGTCGTAGGAGACCGGCAGGTCGACGAGCAGCGCCTCCGAGACCAGGTCGGCGCGCTCGCGCAGGCTGAGCGGATCGAGGGAATCGATCGAGGCGACCACCGTCGGCAGCGGCCGGTCGAGAATCGCCACGAGTTGTTTCACCGCGGTCGCATTGATCAGTTCGTTCATCGCCCCCATGGTCTGGCCAGCCTACGGGCAGCAAACCCTCAGCCGCTGGCAAGCGCGGGCTGGCATGCTGAGAAACCCCGAACAAGGAGCACACGCATGGGATTCTTCGACCGCCTCCTCGGCAATGAGCCGGAGCCGCAGCAGCGACAGGCCGCACCCCGCCGCACCGACGACGAGATCGCCGTCGAGCGCTACCAGTACCTCCTCCGCACGGCACCGCCCGAGACCATCGAGAAGGTGCACACCGAGGCCTTCGCCAAGCTGACGCCCGAGCAGCGCGACATCCTCTTCAATCAATTGAAAGCGGATGCCACGCCCGGCGACCAGCCCGAGAACAACAGCCCGGAGGCGCTCGCCCGCAGCGCGACCCGCACGGAGGTGCAGCAGCCCGGAACCCTGCAGCGCTCCTTCAACGGACCCAGCTTCGGTGCAATGGTGGGAAGCTCGATCCTCGGAACGGTCGCCGGCTACGTGATCGGCTCGGCCCTCGTCAGCGCGTTTATGCCGATGGACGGCGGCGCCGATGCGTCAGCAGACTCCGGTGACGCAGGTGCGGACAGCGGCGACGCCGGCGCTGACACGGCCAGCGCTGATGGCGGCGGAGATTTCGGTGGTGGCGACTTCGGTGGAGGAGACTTCGGCGGCGACTTCGGCGGGTTCTAGCCGGGTCAGTTCAGCAGCTGGATGATCGCGTCGGTGAGCACCGGCACCACCGGCGTCGCGAGCGCGAAGAAGGCCACGACGTTGGCGAGCACGGTGAGCCAGAACACCGAACGGAAGAGCGCCTTCTTCGTCTTGTGACGCAGGAACTGCTGGGCGAGAATCGCGCCGGGCCAGCCCCCGATCAAACCCATCAGCAGAAGGGATGTCTCGGGCACCCGCCACCCGCCGGTGCCCGCGGCACGCTTGTCGATCGCGTAGCCGACGAACGCGACGATGCTCGCGCCCGCGTAGAGGATCGACACCCACAGTGGCAGCGGCCAGTAGAAGTTCACCACGAGGTAGGCGGCGAGGAAAGCCGCGACCGTCACCATGCTGGCCGCTCCGATCAGTTTGATGGCCGCAGGCTGCTTGCCGGTGCCGTCCCAGTCGAGCACGGCACTGCTCGCGCGAACCTTGCCCTCCTCCGTGATCTCCTTGACGAAGCGGAGGGTGTCACCGATGCGGGGGCGGGGCGAGCCCGCGGGAAAAGCCTTGATGTGCACGAAGATCTGGTCGCTGCCGTGGGCCGGAGCGATGAAGCCGTAGCCCTTGCTGTCGTCCCAACGCACGAGAGAACCTCTCGATCGCGCGCCGGTGGAAGCCATGTTCGATCGTAACCCGGCCCGTGACCCCCACCTGTTGGCCGGGGCACCCCCAGTTCGCGCTATTCCTCGTGTGCGTGCAGGCTGC
>Ga0247807_10002202_pt1 | contig 10853 bp, 10 predicted proteins | sample UWRJL074202C1_FD_179931 | JGI IMG/M metagenome (GOLD analysis project Ga0247807, IMG submission 179931) | Plant litter microbial communities from Arlington Agricultural Research Station in Wisconsin, United States - UWRJ-L074-202C-1 | ecosystem: Environmental > Terrestrial > Plant litter >...
TTCTTTTAGTACTAAAGCTTCTGGCTGATCTTTTAAATACTCTGTTTCGATATTTAAATCCATCAGCGTATTTCTAAGATTTTCCTTTGTTCCTTTAAGGGTGTTGGTTCTTAAAATAACTTTAGCAGGTTGGTTTTGAGCTGTAATTTCTTGTGACCAGACTTTTTCGCCTAGTTCTTTAACGCCCAACTCATCCATCCAGTCAGGAATAGATTCTTTAAAAGCTCTAACTTTTGAAAGTTCATCAAAACGACCTTTTATTTTTCTTTCCGGTGTTCCTTCTAATTGTCTCCAATCCGGAATTGGGTACCCTCTTAAAACGGCCCAAACCGCAAACATTCTCCATAAATTGTCTCTGTCAAAAGGTTCTTTAACTTCTGCAATTTCAGCATATAATCGTTTCCAACGAACAATTTCGTATATCGTTTCAGCAACAAATTTCCTGTCAGAACTTCCCCAACGTTTGTCTTTTTTTAAGGCTCTTGCTACCACTTTATCGGCATATTCTCCTTCATTGAAAATAGCATTCAAAGAGTCGATGGTAGTATAAACTAAATTTCTGTGTAATCTCATTTTAATTATTTGAGTTGCAAAGGTACTATTAATTGATTGAAAGTTAAATTTTTAATTATGATTGTTATTTGACTTTCGATAAAAAGAAAAAAAAACACTCTGATAAAGTTTAAAAGAGTGTTTTGAATTTATTTTTGAATAGGTGTTATTTGATAATTCGCGTTAAACCAATGTTTTCCGGAGCGTGAAGCACCATTGGGAATTTCTCTATTTTAACTGAGCTGCTGTCTAAACCAAAAGCTCTTTCTTCGGACAGACTTAATTTTTTGATAAAGAAATAGGAGTTCATAATAATGTTCTCATGCCATCTTAAATCGCTGTCATTTGATAGGAATTTTTCAGATAAAACAAATTTAAAGTCACCAATAATATTGTTTTTGTTCAAAGATTCGTATCGGCTGGTAATATCTACTTCGCCATTTTTTACCATATCGCGAATAACTTCTCTAAACATTAAATTGATTTTGGTAGGTTCTCTAAATCCTAAACTAAAATCGATTCTGTAAATATCATCTTTAGCAATTTCGGTAACTTTATATTGCGTTTTATATGGTTCTGTTAAAATGTTTACGTGTACAAACCAGTAGATATCAGCTCTTTTTGGTCTTTTTTGTAAAATCGAATATATCACTTTGTGCTCCAGTTCGTCTACGCGATTGGCATTTGTCATGTAAACTAAATGTGTTGCGTATTTCGGAATAGAAAGGTCTTCGCTCAACTCCATCAATACTTTTTTATAATCATCAATTTTGACGATTTTGGTGTAGCTTTTATTAATTTTCTTAGCCATGTACCAAATGCTCATAACGGAGATTAAAACAATAGCTATAATTAAAGTAACAAATCCACCTTGCGTAAATTTACTTACGTTCGCAATTAAAAAGCTAAATTCGATTATGAGGTAAATTGTGATCACCGGAACCATGAAATATAATTTAATACGTTTCATGATTAAATAATAATTAAGCAAAATAGTGGTCATAATCATACATAGTACAATAGCAAGACCGTATGCATGCTCCATCTGACTTGATTCTTCAAAATACAAAACAATACCTACACAGCCAAAAAACAACAGCCAGTTGATAGATGGAATATACAATTGACCTTTTACTTCTGTTGGATATTTAATTTTAACTTTTGGCCAAAAGTTAAGTCTCATGGCTTCATTGATTAAAGTAAATGATCCGCTAATTAAAGCTTGAGAAGCAATTACGGCGGCCAGTGTTGCAATTACAATTCCAACCGGACGAAACCAATCGGGCATAATCAGGTAAAACGGGTTTGCATTTAATTTACCCAATTCCTGTAAAGTCTGACCTTCGTGATGAATTAAATAGGCTGCCTGACCAAAATAGTTTAATACCAGTGTTGATTTTACAAATATCCAGCTGATTCGAATGTTTTTACGTCCACAATGTCCCATGTCTGAGTACAAAGCTTCTGCTCCCGTTGTACATAAAAATACTAATCCCAAAACAAAGTAACCTTCAGGGTGAACCTGTAAAAGGTGGTACGCATAATAAGGATTGAAAGCTTTTAAAACTTCAGGGTGCTGCAAAATCTGAATAGTTCCTAATGTTCCTAACATGGTAAACCAAATTAGCATCATAGGAGCAAAGAATTTTCCAACCAATTTAGTTCCGAATTGCTGAATTGAAAACAATACAAACAAAATTCCAATAACAATAGGAATGGTGTTAATTTCAGGATAATAGTTTTTTACTCCTTCAATAGCAGACGAAACCGAAATAGGTGGTGTAATGATACCATCAGCTAACAAGGCACTACCACCAATAATAGCAGGTACAATGAGCCATTTTATTTTCGTTTTTTTGACTAATGCATAAAGTGCAAAAATACCACCTTCTCCATGATTATCAGCACTTAAGGTAATTAGTACATATTTTATGGTAGTTTGTAACGTTAATGTCCAGAAAACACACGATATACCTCCTAAAACAATGTCTGAGCTAATTATATGTCCACCTAAAATGGCTTTCATTACATATAATGGAGAAGTACCAATATCTCCATAAATGATTCCTAGTGTGATCAATAAACCCCCAATAGACAACTTACTGTGTAAGTTTTTGTGCGATGCGCTCATGTATGTTTTTATAAAAGACGGATGCAAATTTACTGTTTTAAAACAAATTAGCATTAAATATGCTGAAAATAAAAAAGCACAATCGTTAAATTGTGCTTTGATTATAATTAAGAGTGTTATTTTAAGAAAAATTATCTTCTTCCGCCTTCGCTTCTTGAGTTAGATCCGCTTTCTCTTTGCGGCTGACTGCTTCTGCTTTCCTGACTTCCTCTTGAAGATTCAGAACGTTGCGGAGCTTGTGATCTTGTTGTACTTGCATTATTCTGAGAAGCTGATCTGTTGCTTTGGGAAGTACTTCTTGGTGCTTCTGTACGTTGAACCGGAGCAGCTGTACTACTTCTGTTAGATGTACTTCTGTTTTCAGAATTTACTCTTGTATTGTTCGCATTGTTATCAGTAGAATTTCTTCTTGTGTCAGTTTGAACTCTTACCGGATTAGTAGTGCTTGCTCCATTATCTCTGTTAGACGTTCCTCGATTTGTACCCGTACTTCTATCGCTTTGAACTCTCACAGGATTAGTAGTACTTGCACTGTTATCTCTGTTGGTTGTACTTCTGTTAGTTGTACTTCTGTCAGTTGTTGTTCTGTTAGAAGTAGTGTTTCTTGTATTTTGATTTGGTGTCGTCGTAACTCTTCCGGAGTTGGATCTGTTATTGTTGTTAGTAGATCTGTTTGTAGAGTAAGTGTTTTGACCTCTGGTTGTTCCACCAGTTGCAATACGTCTCTGATCTAATTCGTATCTGTTGTTTACATTCGAATTTCTTTGTGAGAAACTATTATTCGGACGCATTTTTTCGTAACCGTAAGAACGTCTTGTTTCGTAAATTGCAGGAGCTCTGTAACTTCTTCTGGTGTCTACATAATTGTAATGATTATTTACATTAATGTATACATTTACATTTCTTCTATATCTGTATATTGGATAAGGTCTCCATGCTGAATAGTACGTTGGATAATAGTTCCAGCCCCAAGTTGAGTAATACGGTCTGTAGTTCGTTACCCAAAATGAAGTATAAATTACAGGCGCTACACTGTAAACAGGCTCATAGATATAATTGTTACCATATAAGTACGAGTTTCCAACTACCTGAACAACTACTCGGTTCGTATTGTCTCTTTCAATGTCAATTGTTGCGATGTCCTGAAAAACATCTCTATCCAGAACGGCCTGTATGATTACAACATGCGTTCTGTCTTCAACAGATTCAATTACTCGTAAATAATCTACCTGATTATCACCATTCAGGTCTAGATTAGAAATTTGATAAGAAGGGTCGTTTAGTCTTCTTTCAAAGTCCTGAAGATTGGCAGATTCTCCAAATATAGAAGCAACAGCTCTTAGGTCTAAATTGTCGCTGATATCTGAATTTTTGGCATAAACAGTAGTTTGGTTTTGCGCTTGACATGAAGAAATAGACAAGGCAATCATTGCTATAATTAGTAGTTTAGTTTTCATGGTTTATCTTTATTAAGATTGATATTTGGAAATATCCAATTACTGTGCCATAAAAATAAACAAAGATTTTTATATGTTGTAATTAGTTGTATTTTAGCACAAAAAAATATAATTCCTATGAGAAAAGTAATTTTGCTTTGCGCTGTTTTTCTGTTTGTATCTTTTAAAGCACTTAATTGTAAAGATGAGCAGGCAGTTATTGGTGGCTTTACCGCAGTTCAAATAGACACTTTATTTCAAGATAAAATAAGTATTAGAGCAATTTCAATTGATAAGAATAAAGTTTGGTACGGAGGCGATAATTCACGCTTTGGATATTATGATTTAACCAAAAACGAAAAATTTGAAGACCGTATTTATCGCGATACTTTGAAGTTAGAATTTAGAAGTATTGCTCAAACTTCAAAAAATATATTTCTGCTAAGTGTAGCAAATCCCGCTTTGTTATATAAAGTGGATAAAAAAACGTTAAAAGTAAAGTTAGTGTACAAAGAACTACATACAAAGGTTTTTTATGACAGTATGCAGTTCTGGAATGAAAAAGAAGGAATCGCTATTGGTGATCCAACAGAAGATACTTTTTCTGTGATTATAACGCGTGATGGAGGAGAAACATGGACTAAAGTCCTTTCGGATAAATTACCGACCAATGCCACTGGCGAAGCTGCTTTTGCTGCAAGTAATACTAACATTGTAATAAAAGGAAATGATACCTGGTTGGTTTCGGGAGGAAAAAAAGCACGTGTTTTTTATTCAGCAGACAAAGGGGTGAAATGGAAAACTATTGACACACCTATTGTTCAGGGTAAATCAATGACAGGAATTTTTACTGCAGATTTTTACGATGCAAAACACGGATTTATTGCTGGAGGAGATTATGAACTTCCGGAACAGAAATCCGATAATAAAGCGGTTACAAATGACGGAGGTAAAACATGGGAACTAGTAGGGCAAAATCAAGGATTTGGTTATGCTTCATGTGTACAATATGTTCCGGGAAGTAACGGAAAAGAACTAGTTTGTGTGGGAGCTTCAGGATTGCAGTATTCTAAAGATGCAGGAGCAACCTGGACTTTATTGTCTACCGATACAAAGCTTTTTACCATTCGTTTTATGAATAAAAACACAGCTATCGCTGCAGGTTATAATAAATTGGTGCGAATCAATTTTAGATAAAATAATAAGAACTCTAAATAATAAAGTAAGTATTATTATATAGGGTCCTTATCGCTGTTGTATCGTTTAATTAATTGCTGTAATTAATTTTTTCCTGCTTTATCTCGATATTGTTTTAACAATTTTCGATTAAAATCATCCTCAGATTTTTTAAGCTTTAATATCTTTTTTGCAGAAAGTATTTTTTTAAGATTTGTCATGTACTTTTCGCGTAATGTGTATAACTCTTTATCTGTGCTTTCTATTTGTGATAGAAGAATACAGGATTCTTTTTCAGAAAGAGAGCTAATATTATCATCATCCAGTTTACGTAAGTACGTCTTCATTTTTTCATGACGTAATTCAAATTGTTTATCGTCATAAGCATTATAAATGGGCCAGAATTTTTCTGCTTCTGTAGAGTTAAGTTCAAGCTCTGTTGTTAAAAACGAAACTTTGTATGCTTTTATTTTTTCGCGCTTTTCATCTGTTTTGTCACTTTGGGCATAAAATGAAAAAGTAGCAAAAAACAATAATATTGGTAATAAGTTTTTGACTTTCATCTTTTTGTTTTTTTGTTTATTCTGAAATTAAATTTTCTAGATTAGGATTGGATGCTAAAATATCTTCGAGCGTTTCCTTTTCCAGAGCGACATTTTTATTTAGTGTTTCAATATCTTTAGTATCAAGTTCTTTAATTAGGTCATATTGATTTATATTGGTCTGATAGGCTAAATACGTTTCTAAAGCGGCCTCATCAAATTCTTTTGATGAAGTATTGTAATGGCTTATCACAGGAATTAATAATCCTATCATGAGTACAGCAGCAACAAGCAAAGCAATAGTTTTTTTGCGTTTGTAGATCGGAATAACCTTTACCTCCTTTTTACTTATTTGCTCTAAAACTTTTGTCGAAAAATTTTCGAAATAAGCATCCGGAGTTTTAAATCCAGTTGAAATTTTCGGTTCGTTTTCTAATTTAAATGCTTTCATAATGTATATAAGATATCTTTTGTAGCAAAAGGTTTAATTTGATGTAACAAATATTTCGATTTTTTTTACGGCATGATGATAAGAAGCTTTCAAAGCGCCCACAGATGTACCTAAAATATCTGCAATTTCTTCGTACTTTAATTCTTCAAAATATTTCATTTTAAATACCAATTGTTGCTTTTCCGGTAAGGTTACGATCGCTTTTTGTAATTTTAACTGAATATCATCACCATCAAAATAAGCATCGGCTTTTAGATTATCGATGGTTTTATTTTGAAGAGCCTCAGATGTTATACCGCTTAATTTTGCTTTCTGATTTAAAAAAGTCAAAGCTTCGTTTGTTGCAATTCGATACATCCAGGAAAAAAGTTTACTCTCTCCTTTAAAATTTTTTAAATACTGAAAAATTTTCACAAAAGTGTTTTGCAAAACATCGTCTGCATCATCATGATTCAAAACAATGTTTCGAATATGGGAATACAGCGGTCTTTGATAATCGGACACGAGTTTTTGAAACGCAATATTCTGCGTTTTTGGATTTAATAATTGAGCTATAAATTCCTTCTCGTTTGTCAAGCTTATCAAATTATATCTTGTTAGAATGAATTTTAGGCAAAAGGTTTAATTTGACCTGTTCTTTTTTAAAATTCCGATGGAACTTGCTGTTCAGGAGAAGGTGTTTTTGGAGTTACTACAGCAGGTTTCTTTACTGGAGTTTCAGTTTCAGTTTGAGTTCGTGGTTTGTAAACAGGTGTTGTTGAAACCGGTTCTGCAACAACTTCAGCAGGTTTTGGCTGTGTTGGGAAATAAATTTCAGTTACTAATTTAGATGGACTTTTAACGTCTAATTTGCTTACTGATAAAATTTCAAGATGTGACCAGCTCAAATCAGGTGTAATTTTTTCTTTGTTTATAAAAGCTGTTGTTTTTTGAATAGCTTCATTAATATGCGAGTAATCACCATTTAAAGTTGTTTTTACACCTTCAAAGTTATTTAATTTTCCGGATGAAATATCACTTCCTGAACTAATAGAAATTTGTTTGTTAATTGGTAAACAGATCGATATTCTGGCTAATCCTTTTGCAGTGTCATAAGTATGGTATATAATAAAAGGTTTTCCGCTGGCGGCCAGACCATTAGTTTCGCTAAAATGAATCAGTTTTGGAATTACGGCACGCGCATTTTTATTTACTTTCTGAATTTCGCTTGTAAACGTTTGACGTATATAAGGAGTCTCTTGTTTTTTGATAATACCATTTACTTTTATAGCATACGTTTTTGTTTCAAAATCTAAGTTTTTGTCAATATTTACCAGGCTTTTTTCATAGATGGTTCCTATGACATTATCAGATCCTCCATTCAAGGCAGTGTATATTTTAAATAAAAAACTCATTCTTCCTGTCGCTTTCCAGGTAACTTTGGTTTTTCCGCCTAATGTATCTTTAAAAATCCAGTTAACATCGGCTTCAGTTCCATCAAAATTCATTTTTTGATGAATATTTTCTCCGTCTTTTGTATCAATTGTAAAAGCTTGCCCGTTTCCTTCCGTACCTTCCCAGGAATAAGAGGCGCCATTTCCAATCGTATTGTTTGCAAATGTCATTTTGATCGCAGGATCTTCAACCGACCAGGATTCGAAATCTTCAAAATTCCTGAAATCATTAACATAATTAAAAACAGTAGCTTTGGGTGAATTAATCACTTTACTTCTCTCTATAGAAAAATCGCCTTTTTGAGTAGCAACAAAAACGGTGAGGGAAACTAAACTTAATAATGCTAAAAGGAATAGGTATTTTAAAATCTTCATTGGGCTGGTTTTTTGGTGTTGTAAAGTTATAAATTTATCAGCAGTCTTACGATAAGCAAATGAATAATAACGTTACTTTTTAATTATTTTTTGGTCGGAAAACGTTTCAGTAAAACGATTTTCCTAATTCCTGCTTTTGAGGTTCAGTATTCAGCTAGATTTTAAATATAAGGAAATTTTGCCGAATTACCTTTTAAAAAATACTTTGATTACAAATAGTATCGCTATAAAAAGCAGAAAACCAATTAAAACTTTGTAATTCCCTTTGTAGAATATTTTGTGCAACGCTAAATCTTTTCGATAAGCGATGATCATTGCGATAACAAATGCTACAAAAAAGCACAGTGCGAATATTAATTGTCCCTGACTAAACATAGTTGAAATTTTTTTTGACAAATTTAGAGAATTGTATACGATTAGTTGCTAATTTGGTACTGCATTTAACGAAATAAAATCATGAAAAAACAAATAGACGCCGTAAAGGAATTTCACACTGCATTTAAAATTGGACACAGCGAAATACCAGTTGCTGATTTGGGTGAAGCAAAAAAATACCTTCGTTATAATTTAATGAAAGAAGAAAATGAAGAATATCTCGATGCCGTTCAGAAGAATGATTTAGTTGAAATAGCTGATGCACTGGGAGATATGATGTATATTTTGTGCGGAACCATTATAGAACACGGATTGCAGGACAAAATGGAAGCAGTTTTTGATGAAATTCAGCGTAGTAATATGAGTAAATTAGGAGAAGACGGTCAGCCAATTTATCGTGAAGATGGTAAAGTGATGAAAGGGCCCAATTATTTTAAACCTGATTTTTCAAAATTGCTTTAAAACACAAAATCCGGCAAATTGTTAAAATTTGCCGGATTTTTATTTATAAACTTTTAATTACTGAACTTTAACTGTCCAGCCGAAAGTATCTTCTGAAAGTTTGTTTTGAAGACTTGTTAGCTTTTCTTTTAAAAGAGCCGCATAAGAATCTTCTACAGGAGCCATTTCATAATAAACATCCTGATAAGAGAAACCTTTAATTACACTAATCACGGCAGCAGTTCCTGCTCCAAAAATTTCTTTTAAAGATCCGTTTTTAGCAGCTTCAACCAATTCTGAAACGATAACCGGACGAACCTCTACATCCAACCCTTCTTTTTCAGCCATTGCAATTAAACTTTTTCTGGTAATACCATCTAAAATTCTCTCGCTTGTTGGAGCTGTTAATAAGGTATTGTTTATTCTAAAGAAAACGTTCATTGTACCCGCTTCCTCTAATTTTGTATGTGTAGCATCATCAGTCCAGATAACTTGTTGAAAACCATCTTTGTTGGCTAAGTTAGTTGGGTAAAATTGAGCAGCATAATTTCCTGCCGCTTTTGCAGCACCAATTCCGCCATTTGCAGCACGGCTGTAGTGCTCAGCAATGATTACTTTTACTTCGCCTGCATAATAAGATTGAGCAGGAGATAATAAAATCATAAATTTATATTCATCAGAAGGATTAGCCACAACACCAGCACCGGTAGCAATCATAAAAGGACGAATGTACATACTGCTTCCGTTTCCTTTCTGAATCCATTCCTTATCAATTTTCAATAATTCGTTTAAACCATCCATAAAAATAGCTTGAGGAACTTCTGGCATTGCCATACGCTTTGCTGAATTATTAAAACGTTTAAAATTTTCGTCAGGTCTAAACAACCAAACATCATTATTGTCATCTTTATAAGCTTTCATTCCTTCAAAAATCGCTTGTCCGTAGTGAAAGACTTTTGAGGAAGGATCCATCAGAATTGGAGCATAAGGCTTAATGACAGGATTTTGCCATTCTCCGTTTTTAAAATCACATTCGAATAAATGGTCTGTAAAAACAGCACCAAAGCTTAAGTTTTGAAAGTCAACTCCGCTTATTTTTGAGGAAGTAGCTTTTCTGATTTCAATTTTGCTTGTTTGAGTTGTACTCATAATAAAATGGTTTTTTATGTAATTTCATTCAATAGTAAAAACTATAGTAATGATTTTTGGTATTAAATAGATTTTTTACTGAATACAAAATTAGATAAAAATCTCTAATTTGTTTAGTAAAAGTGCATTAATTACCGCATTTAATTGCGATTTATTTATCTTATAATAAACTTAAAAAATTAAGATAGTTTTATAGAGAATTTATGAAAATTGTCTCATTTTTTAAGGCTTTACGCATTTGTTTTGCCTAAATTTGATTGATAAAGAAGGCCGAAATTCAATAATAGGGCATACAAATTTATAAATAGTGGAAAGAGAGATTATTAAAACGTTAGATGGCTCAACAACAATTCATTTAAAAGAATGGAATGAATCCTATCATTCTAAACATGGCGCCATTCAGGAAGCAAAACATGTATTTATAATGAACGGACTTTCGTTGTTTAAGACCAGTCCGGTTACTATTCTTGAAATTGGTTTTGGTACAGGTCTGAATGCGTTTATTACTTTTTTGGAAGCAACACAAAAACAGCAAAAGATCGATTATGTAGGAGTTGAAGCCTATCCTGTAGATGCTAAAGAAGTTATAGAAATGAATTATGTTGAGGAATTAGAAGCCAATCAATATAAAGATGTTTTTGCAAAAATGCACGAAAGCGAATGGGATCAGAGATTAGTGATTAGTGCTGATTTTTCGTTAACCAAAAGAAAACAATTTTTTCATGAAATAAACGATTTTGAGATTTTTGATTTGATTTACTTTGATGCCTTCGGATACAGGGTGCAACCTGA
>Ga0247807_10002203_pt1 | contig 10852 bp, 8 predicted proteins | sample UWRJL074202C1_FD_179931 | JGI IMG/M metagenome (GOLD analysis project Ga0247807, IMG submission 179931) | Plant litter microbial communities from Arlington Agricultural Research Station in Wisconsin, United States - UWRJ-L074-202C-1 | ecosystem: Environmental > Terrestrial > Plant litter >...
CACTTCCCCCACAGAACGACGTCACAACAGAAAGGGACACCACCATGGCAACGCTGCTCACGACAGGTGTCACACCCGGGCGCAAGCGACCCGAAATGAGTCTTTTGCCCGGTGTCGGAAAGTCAGGATTCTGGCTCTACTTGATCCCCGGACTCGCGCTGTTCACGGTCATCATTTTGGTGCCTCTGATCTGGAACATCTACCTCAGCTTCACCTCCTACCGGGGCATCCGCCCGCCGGAATGGATCGGTCTCGACAACTGGACGCGCCTCATGGGCGACGAGCGGTTCTGGACCTCCTTCGCCAACAGCGCCGCCATGGTCGTCGCAATGGTGGTTATCCCCACCGCGCTCGGTCTTCTTATTGCCGCGATTCTTTTTGACCTCGTCGCCAAGAAGTTCGGCGGAAAGCTCGCCAGCTTCCTCCGCGCGACCTACTACCTGCCGCAGATCCTTCCCGTGGCCATCGCCGCCATTGTGATCGGCTGGATTCTCCGCCCGGAGAACGGCGCACTCAACACCGTGCTCGAGGCGATCGGTCTCGAGTCCCTCACCCGCAACTGGCTCGGCAGCCCCGACACCGCGCTGCTCAGCATCATGGTGGTGATGATCTGGGTGCAGATCGGTTACCCCGTTGTCATCTTTATGGCCGCCCTGTCGCGGGTCGACCCGGAGCTGTATGAAGCGGCCGAACTCGACGGAGCCAACTGGTTCCAGCGGTTCAGCGCCATCACCATCAGCATCATCCGCCCCGAAATGTACGTCGTGGTGCTGACCGGAACGATCGCCGCACTCAAGGTGTTCGGCCCGATTTACGCCCTCACCCGCGGCGGTCCCGGCGACTCGACCATTGTGCCCAGCTACTACGCGTACAGCGAGTTCTTCCAGAGCCAGCAGGTCGGCTACGGCGCCACCATTGCGACCGCTCTGACGATCGTTGTTGTTGCGCTGACCATCGTATTTATCCTCGCCCAGAACCGTTCCGAGCGTCTGGAGAATGAGCGCTAATGACTTCCACCATTGCCCCGGTCGAGCCCACGGCGCAGAAGCCCGGCAAACCCATCAAACTACCCAAGCAGCCCAAGTACCTCGAGAAGAAGCCGAAGAAGAACTTCGTCGACTGGCTGATTCTTGTGGTGGTGATCGGCGGTGCCGCGCTCGTCGCGATCCCGTTCCTCATCATTGTGATCAACTCGTTTAAGTCGCCGACGGACTACGCCAACGGCGGGCCACTGAGCTTCCCGACCGCGCTCTACTTCGATGGCGTGATCGATTTCTGGAACCGCGTCAACTTCCCGGAGAAGCTCTGGAACAGCTTCTTTATCAGCGGAATGGTCGCCGTTTTGGCCGTCATCATCTCCGTATTCAACGCGTTCGCGATCGGCATCGGCCGGGTCAAGGGTCGCGTCTGGGTTCTGGTGCTCTTTATGGTCGCCAACACCCTCCCGCAGGAGGCCATGCTCTACCCGCTGTACTTTATGTTCAAAGCGGTTGGCCTCTACGACAACGTCTGGTCGGTCATCATCATCTTTACGGTGGTGCAGAGCGCATTCGGTACGTACCTTCTCGCGTCGGTGTTCGGCACCTTCCCGAAAGAGGTCATCGAGGCCGCATCCCTCGACGGCGCCTCGCGCTGGACGATCCTGTGGCGCGTTATCGTTCCGATCAGCCGCCCCACACTCTCGGTTCTGCTGATCTTCTTCTTCATCTGGACCTGGAACGAATTCCTCATCCCGCTCACGTTCCTCGTCTCCAACGCGAACCAGACCGTGCCCGTCGCGATCACCGCGCTGCAGGGCGATCGAATGATGGACGTCACCACCACCAGTGCCTCGGCCCTGCTGGGTCTGATCCCGACGCTGATCTTCTTCCTGATCTTCCAGCGCACCCTCACCCGCGGCATCACGGCGGGTGCCACGAAGTAGCGGCGCACGCGCAGAATCGCAGAAGGCGAGAGACAAAAGAACCGCGCAGTGCCCCGAGGGGTGCTGCGCGGTTCAGCGTTGGGGCTAAGCCCAGCCGCGCTGCACCAGCCATGCTTCACACAGCGTGGTCCACGCTTCGAGCGGACCGTAACCGTGGCCGAGTCCCTTGCCATGGTCACCGCGCTCGAAGACGTGCAGGTCGAACGGCACGTTGTGGGCGGCCAGAGCGCTCGCGTACCGCAGCGAGTGACTCACGGGCACTCCTCCATCGTCCGCGGTGTGCCAGAGGAAGGTCGGGGGAGTCTGCGCGGTCACCAGGTTCTCAGCGCTGAGCGCGCGTCGGTTGTCGAGGCTGTCGCTGTCCCCGAGCAGGCTCGCGACCGATTCCAGGTGCGGCTCGTGGATAAACGAGATCACCGGGTAGGCGAGAATCGCCAGGTCAACGCGGGGCGCGGTGCCCAGCAGTTCCAGGTCAGACGGGCTCGAGCTGCGCGGCAACACGGTGTGCGCGGGCACTCCCGTCGACAGCACTGCCGCGAGGTGGCCGCCGGCCGAGAAACCGAGCACGCCGACGCGGCTGCGGTCGATAGCGGGTGCGGGTGCGGGTGCGGCGGCGGGTGCGGGTGCGGTGGTGGATGCTCCGGCGCCAGCACTCTCGCCGAGCTCGAGCGCTCCCGACCGCACGGCCGCGAGCACGTCCTGTGCGCGCTGCAGGGCCTGCGGGTAGTAGTGCGGATCGATCGGGTACCGCAGCACCAACGCGTGGATACCCAGTGACGCCAGCCACTCGGCGACGGGCTCGGCCTCGTGGGGCGCGTGCTCGCGGTACGAACCGCCGGGCAGAACGATCACCACGGGAGCGGCGGAAGCAGGAGTGGCGCCCGAGGCCGCACCGCCCAGTGGTACGACTGCGGTGTGGAACGTGAGGTCGGGATCGTCCAGCGAGGGCGGGGTGGAGAAGTCGGTCATACGGTCATCGTAGCCAGCCGGGTTGGCCGGAATTCGCTATCTCCCGGGGGTTTCGTCGAATAAGTTGGGCGCCACGACAAAAACTTGCGTGAAGCGTTTCGATGATTTATGTTGGTGATACGCGATTCATCGAAGCGCTTAGATGACACCCTGTTTGTGTCGTCGCCGTGAGACAACAATGGAGTTCAAATGGCTAACATCACCGACGTGGCACGCGTCGCCGGTGTGTCCATTAGTACCGTCTCCTACGCACTCTCCGGTAAGCGCCCGATCGCCGAGGCCACCAAAACGCGCATCGCGCAGGCGGTCAGCGAGCTGGGGTATCGGCCGAACGCTGGCGCCCGGATGCTCGCCGGGTCTCGCACCAACATCTTTGCGCTCACCGCGCCCATGCACGCCGACACCCACCCGCCGGCCCTCATGGCCTTTGTGCTCTCCGTTGTCACCGCCGCGCGCAGCTACGACTACGACGTGCTCCTGCTCACCGAGGGTGAAGCAACGTCGGGCCTGCGCCGCGTTGCCTCGAGTTCACTCGTCGACGGCATCATAATGCTCGACGTCACGGTGGACGACGAGCGTGCCGCAGTGGTGCGTGAGCTGGCGCTGCCGGCCGCCCTCATCGGCATCCCGCGCGACACCGACGGCCTCACCTGCGTCGACCTCGACTTCGAGGGCGCCGCTCGTCTCGCTATCGCGGAGCTCGTCGCCCTCGGTCACACCTCGATTGGCCTGATGGGTCACGCGCAGGAGCTGTACGAGCGTGGGTCCAACTACGCACCCCGGTTCCGTGACGCGTTCCTCGACGAGGGTGAACTGAGGGGCATCAGCACGGCCTTCCACACCACCACCGGCACGCGCCAGGGTGTGGAAGAGTCCCTCGACGGCCTCCGCGCCGAGTTGCCCGCCATGACCGCGCTGGTTCTCAACTGCAACGAGAACATCCACGGCATCCTGCTCGAGGTGCTGCGCGCGCGGGAGGTGCCCGTGCCCGCCGAGCTCTCCATCGTCTCGGCCTGCTCGAGCTTCTCGACCGATCACTTCCTCCCTCCGATCGATGTCATCCCGCTGCCCTCCCTCGAGTCCGGGCGGCGCGCCGTGGAACTTGTGGTGCAGCAGCTCGGCGGCTTCGTCGACCACCACGTCGAGCTGATCGAGCCGACCTACGAGCGGCGGAGCTCCACCTCGTCGCCCGCCACGCCCTCCCGCCCCGCCACGACGTAGTCCTCGGGATAACCCCGCAGGAAGGATCCGCCACACGATCGAAGCGCTTCGACAATGTTGTCATCGCCGAAGCGGCACCACCCGAAATTCGCCACCCTGCATTCACCACACTGCATTCGCCACACAGAGTCACCACCGCGTCACCACCCAGCGTCACCAGATAAGCCACTGGGCTTGCCTACAAGGAAGTAGCCACATGAAGAAATCGAAGATCGCGACCGCCGTCGCCACGCTCGCCCTCTCTGCCATTGTGCTGAGTGGATGCTCCGCGGGAGGTTCCGACGGCGCCGTCACCCTCGATTTCTGGTCCTGGGCTCCCAACACCCAGGAACTCGTCGACGTGTGGAACGAGGAAAATCCCGACATCCAGGTGCGATACACCGACGCCGGTGGTGGAAAGGACTCGTCCGCGAAGCTGCTCACCGCGAGCCGGGCGGGCAATGCGCCCGACATCGCCGCCGTCGAGTACCCCACCCTCCCGTCGCTCATCGTCGCCGATGTCCCGCTCGAGATCACCGACTACGTCTCCGACGTCACTGCCAACTACGCCGACGGAACGCTTGCGCTGACCACGTTCGACGGCCACGTGATGGGGCTGCCGCAGGACGTCGGCCCGATGGCACTCATCTACCGCTCCGACCTGCTCGCCGAATGGGGCATCCCGGTTCCCACCACGTGGGACGAGTTCCGCACCGCCGCTGCGGCCGTGCGCGAAGCCAACCCTGACGCCTACATCGCGTCGCTGCCCGCCGACCAGTGGGCCTTCTACGCCGGTGTCGCCACCCAGGCCGGTGCCGAATGGTGGTCCGTCGAAGACGGAACCTGGACCGTGGGAATCGCCGACGAGGCATCGCTGGAAGTCGCCGACTTCTTCGAAGGCCTGGTCGCCGACGACCTCATCAGCACCGAGCCCATCCTGACCCCCGAGTGGAACGCCAAGGCAAACCGGGGCGAGTACATCTCCTGGCCGTCCGCACTCTGGGCGCCCGGCGTCATCGAGGGTGTCGCTCCCGAGACGATCGGCAACTGGAGTATGTCGCCGTTCCCGCAGTGGACCGCCGGTGACACCGGAGTGGCCAACCAGGGCGGATCCTCCGTCATTGTGACGAAGGACTCCGAGCATCCCGAACAGGCAGCAGAGTTCGTCAAGTGGCTCAACGCGAGCGACGCCGGTGCCGAGCTCCTGATCAACGTGCAGAACGCCTACCCGGCCACCACCGCCGGCCAGGAATCCGCCATCAACAACGCGCCGCCGAGCCTGATGCCCGACCAGGCCGACTACTACAGCCTCGCCGCGACCATTGCCTCCAACACCATCCCCGTGACGTGGGGGCCCAACGTCAACGTCGCCGAGAGCGCCTTCACCGACGAACTCCAGCGGGCCATCGCCAACGGAACCCCGTGGCGCGACGCGTTTATCGCTGTGCAGAAAACGGTGGTCGACGACATGACCGATGTCGGCTTCGACATCACCAACAAGTAAAGGACCTCCCATGACTGCCACCCCCGCCACCACGGCGGCGACGCGTCCCCGTTCGGAGGCGACGCCGGCCCGCACGGAGGCCTCGCGTCCCCGCAAGCGACCACGGTCGCGCACCCGCTTTGCGCCGTACATGTTTGTTGGCCCCGCGGTTGTGCTGTTTGTGCTCTTTATGCTGCTGCCGATCATCTACGCGGCCTACATCAGCTTCACCACCTACAAGCTGGAAAGTGGCGGAATCTTCGGCACCCAGGTGCAGGTCTTCGCCGGGTTCAAGAACTACATCGCCGTCTTCCAAGACCAGGCACTGCTGACAGGGTTCGGAAACCTGGCGCTGTACTCGATCATCGCCGTGCCGCTGACCCTCGGTCTCGCGCTGCTCTTTGCACTTCTGCTCGATACCCCCGGAGTGCGCGCTACCCGCTTCGCGCAGACCGCGATTTTTATCCCCTACGCGGTGCCCGGTGTTATCGCCGCGCTGCTCTGGGGCTTTATGTACCTGCCGTCGACCAGCCCGTTCTCCTACATCACCGAGGCGCTCGGCTGGGGCACCATCCCGTTCCTCGAACAGAGCGGAATCTACGGGTCCATCGGCAACATCGCGATTTGGGGTGGGGTCGGATTCAACATGATCATCATTTACACGTCGCTGCGGAGCATCCCGGCCGAAATCTACGAAGCCGCCAGTCTCGACGGCGCCAACGAAGCGCAGATCGCCTGGCGTATCAAGGTGCCGCTCGTGGTGCCCGCGCTGATTCTCACGGGAATCTTCTCCGTGATCGGCGCCCTCCAGCTCTACAGCGAGCCCACCACGCTGAAGCCGATGACCGATGTCATCAGCCAGACCTGGGTTCCGCTGATGACCATTTACCGCAACGCCTTCCTCACCGATGACCTCCCCGGCGCCGCCGCGCTGTCGGTGGTTCTCGCACTGGGAACAGTCGCCCTCTCAGCCCTGGTGCTGTGGTTGAGCGGACGCCGCAACAAGGGAGCCCAGTCATGACCGCCGTCGCCGTTCGCGAGCGCGCGAACCTCCACACCCGCAAGGGCAAAACGTGGCCCACCGTCATCCTGATGATCGGTGCGCTCTACTGCCTGGTGCCCGTCATCTGGGTCTTCGCCGCCATGACGAAGTCGCCCAGTGAACTGTTCACGACCTTCTCGTTCCTCCCCGGATCCGGCGCGCTCGACAACCTCGGCGACCTGTTCAGCTACGGCGGCGGACAGTACGGCATGTGGGCGGCGAACTCGCTGCTCTACGCCGGCGTCGGCGGAGTGGTGTCGACCTTTATCTCGACGATGGCGGGCTACGGGCTGGCCAAGTACGAGTTCAAGGGCCGCAGCCTGATCTTCTACTCGATCCTCGGTGGTGTGCTCATCCCCGGCATCACGCTCGCGATCCCGCAGTATCTCCTGCTGTCGCAGGCCAACATGGCGGGCGGGGTTCTCTCCGTTCTGCTCCCGTTGATCATCAGCCCCTTCGGCATCTACCTCTCCCGCGTCTACGCGTCGGCTGCGGTGCCGCAAGACACCATCGAAGCCGCGCGCCTCGACGGGGCGAGCGAGTGGGGCATCTTCCTCCGCATCGGCCTCCCGATGATGCTCCCCGGAATGGTGACCGTGTTTATGCTCCAGTTCATCGGCATCTGGAACAACTTCCTCCTCCCATTCATCATGCTGAGCGACCAGAACAGCTACCCGCTGACCGTTGGTCTCTACACCCTCCTGTCGAAGGGGTCGGGCACCCCCGCGCTCTACTCGGTGGCCATCACGGGCGCCGCGATCTCGATCATTCCTCTCATCGCCCTCATGCTTTTCCTGCAGCGCTTCTGGCGCCTGGACCTGCTCTCCGGCGGGGTCAAGGGGTAGTGGCGACCATGACGATCGATTCGATTCCGCGCACCCTCGGTGCGGGTGGTCCCGGGGTCTCGCGGCTGTGCCTCGGCACCAGTTCGTGGAGCACCGAGCGATTTGGCGCTGGCCCCATCGACGCGCTCGAGTGGGTGCTTGATGCTGCGCAGGGCATAGTGCAGGGCGGCGTGCAGGGTGGGGTGGATGCTCCGGCCGCAGCCGCCGCTCCGGCAATCACTTTTATCGATACCTCCAATGAGTACGGCGTCGGCGCGAGCGAAGCCTTTATCGGCGACGCGCTGCGCCGTCGTGGGGGACTGCCCGCCGGGATGGTGCTGCAGTCGAAGCTCGACCGTGACCCGGAGACCGGCTCGTTCGCGTTCGACCGGATGTGGCGCAGCCTGCTCGAGAGCACCGCGAAGCTCGGTATCGACCGTCTCCCGATGATGTACCTGCACGACCCGGAACGCATCAGCTGGGACGAGGCGTTCGCGACCGACGGCCCCGTGCGCGCGCTCGTCGAGATGAAGGAACGTGGGCTCGTGGAGCGCATCGGCATCTCGGGCGGCCCCGCTCCAATGCTGCAGCGCTACGTCGAGACGGGCCTCTTCGACGCCGTGATCACCCACAACCGGTACACCCTGGTTGACCGCTCCGCCGAGCAGCTGCTCGACGTCTCGGTCGACCGCGGTGTCAGTGTGGTGAACGCGGCCCCGCTCGGCGGCGGAGCGCTGGCCAAGTGGCCGGCCGTCGCGACCACCTACGCGTACCGCCCGGTCGCACCCGAGTTCGCCGCCGCCATCGCCCACATGGGTGAGGCGTGTGAGCGCGCGGGAGTGACGCTCTCTGCCGCAGCGCTCCAGTTCAGCACCCGTGACAGTCGTGTGGTCTCCACCGTGGTTGGGGGCAACTCTGTGCAGCAGGTCACCGAGGCAATCGCCGCCGACGCGGTCGAGATTCCTGAGCAGCTCTGGGCCGAACTCGAATCGCTGGTTCCCTCGGTACGTCTCTGGCAGGAGCCGCCGGGCAGCACCTGGCCGTAAATCTGCACCACCGCACTAGAACGCTCCACCGCACCAGGGCTGTTTTCCGCAACAGGCCGCGTTATCGCAACAGAAAGTGACCCGCTCTATGTCGAACCTCGTCTCCCGCTCCCACGACCTCGCCGCGCCCACCACCTTCCCGTGGATCGCCGACGGGTTCGCGCTCGGCGGCGACTACAGCCCCGAGCAGTGGCCAGAAGAGGTGTGGGTCGACGACATCGCCCTGATGACAGAGGCCGGGGTGAACTCGCTCAACGTGGGGGTGTTCTCGTGGGGACTCCTGGAAATCGAGGATGGTGTGTTCGAGTGGGGATGGCTCGATCGCATCCTCGACCTGTTGGCCGAGGCGAAGATAGGTGTGAACTTGGCGACGCCGACGGCCGCGCCGCCCATGTGGCTGATGCAGAAGCATCCACACATCGCGCCCGTCAACCAGCACGGCGTGCGCAACGCCCAGGGTGGGCGTCTCGGCTGGTACCCGAGCTCGGCGGTGTTCCGTCGCTACGCGCTGCGGATGGTTGAGGCAATCGCCACCCGCTACGCGACGCACCCGGCGCTGAAGATGTGGCACGTGAGCAACGAGCTCGGCAATGAAAACGCGCACAGCTTCGACGATGAGACGGCCCGCGCCTGGCAGGTCTGGCTCGAGGAGAAGTTCGGCACCATCGACGCGTTGAACGATGCCTGGGGATCCGCGTTCTGGGGCCACCACTACACCTCGTTCGACCAGGTGCTGCCCCCGCGCTACACCAGCACAAGCCACAACCCGGGGCTGCTGCTCGACTTCGAGCGCTTCACCTCTGACGCACTGCTCGGGCACTACATCGCCGAGCGCGAGGTGCTTCGGCGCATCACACCTGACGTGCCGATCACGACGAACTTTATGATCCAGAACCACCCCAACGGGCTCGACTACGCCCGCTGGGCACAGGAAGTCGACCTCGTCGCCAACGACCACTACACGATGGGCGACGACCCGGAGAACTACGGCGAGCTGGCGTTCTCCGCCGACCGGGTGCGCGGGATGTCGGGAGGCGACCCCTGGCTGCTCATCGAGCACTCCACGTCGGCCGTCAACTGGCAGCCGCGCAACCGCGCGAAGGTGGCCGGTGAGCTCACCCGCAATACCCTCGCCCACATTGCCCGGGGTGCGGACGGCGCGCTGTTTTTCCAGTGGCGCCAGTCGACCGCCGGCAGCGAGCAGTTCCACTCGTCGGTGGTGCCGCACGCCGGGGCCTCCACCAAAATCTTCCGTGAGGTGACCGCTCTTGGCGCGACCCTCAAGGCCGCCCGCGAGGTGGTGGGCAGCCGGGTCGAGACGTCGCAGGTGGCGATCCTCTTCGACTACGACGCCGCCATGGCGCTGCGCTCCGGCGCGAAGCCGAGCATCGACGTCAACTCGCTCGATGTGCCACTCGCGCTGCACCGGGAGCTGACGGCCCGGGGCATCCAGGTCGACATCATTCACCCCTCCAGCGACCTCAGCGCCTACCGCGCGGTTCTCGCCCCGACGCTTTTTCTGCTCACCGCGGAGAACGCCGCCAGCCTCACCCGCTACGTCGAAGGTGGCGGACACCTCGTGGTGACGAGCTTCTCGGGCATCGTCACCGAACACAACCGGGTGATCGAGGGCGGCTACCCCGGCGCGCTGCGCGACCTGCTCGGTGTGCGCGTTGAAGAGTTCTACCCGCTGTTCCCGGCTGAGTCCGTCACCCTCTCCGACGGGTCGGTGGGCACCGTCTGGAGCGAGCTGCTGCAGATTGCCGGCGAGGGCGGGATGGATGCTCAGGGCACAGACGCCGCAATGGTGGCCACCTACACCGACGGCGACCTCGCGGGCCTGCCCGCCGTCACCCTCCGCTCGGTGGGGGCCGGCACCGCGCAGTACGTGTCGACCCAGCTCGACCGTGCGTCCGCCGAAGCTCTGCTCGAGAAGCTGATCGCCCGCGCCGGCATCACTCCCGTCGCGAAGGCCGACCGGGGTCTCGAACTGACCCGCCGGGTCGCTGCACCATTCGCGACGAGTGGCCCCGCAGCATCCGGCACCGTCCCCGCCAACGGCAACAGACCCACCACCTGGCTTTTCGCCATCAACCACTCGACCGCCCCGCTCGCGGTCGAGGCAGCCGGGCTCGATCTTGTGTCCGGCACCCGTTTTGAGACCGGGAGCACCGTTGCCCCCGGGGCAGTAGCAATTATTCGAGAGGACCAGAAAGCATGAAGTTCACCGACGGTTTTTGGCAGATGCGCCCCGGCGTGACGGCCCTGTACGCCCAGGAGGCGTACGACATCATGCCCGACGGCGACACCCTGCGGGTCTACGCGCCGACCAAGGTCATCGCCACCCGTGGAGACACGCTCAAC
>Ga0247807_10002204_pt1 | contig 10852 bp, 10 predicted proteins | sample UWRJL074202C1_FD_179931 | JGI IMG/M metagenome (GOLD analysis project Ga0247807, IMG submission 179931) | Plant litter microbial communities from Arlington Agricultural Research Station in Wisconsin, United States - UWRJ-L074-202C-1 | ecosystem: Environmental > Terrestrial > Plant litter >...
AGCCCGCGCAATCTTGCTATGTGGTGGTGGACAAGGTATGGCGATGGCGGCCAATCGCTTCAAAGGTATTCGTGCCAGTGTGGTATGGGATGCTTTTGAGGCCAAAATGACACGCAACGACAATGACAGCAACGTACTGTGTCTGCCGTCTCGTGTATTAGAAGACAACAGCGCCGCGTGGCAGGGTATTGTCGAAACGTGGCTGAGCACACCGTTTGCGTCGGCGGCTCGCTTCAAGCGCCGTAATGCACAGATTGACGGGTTGTAACAATGAGCGTTATTGCACCAGCTATTACGGTGGAGACACTGGACGAGTACAAAGTGATGATTGAAAAAATCAAACCGTTTGCGAAACGAGTTCATATCGATATTAGTGATGGTGAGTTTGCGCCGAGCTTTTTACTGGGTGAATCACAGCTTTGGTGGCCACCAGAATGGCAAGTCGATGTTCACTGTATGGTGATGCGACCTAGTGAACACCTGGCCGCATTGATTGCCTTGAAGCCAAGTATGATTACGTTCCATGTTGAGATACAAGAGGACCGAGCAGCCTTGATTAGCCAAATTAAAGCCGCTGGTATTAAAGCTGGTATAGCTTTGCTTCGATCTACGGTACCTTCGACGGTGGCTGAGATTATTAAACTCGCAGATCACGTCATGGTATTTAGTGGTGATCTAGGCAAATATGGCGGTACGGCGAGCTTGATGCAGCTGGAGAAGGTTCGCCTCATCAAAGCAATCAACCCGAACGTTGAGATCGGCTGGGATGGCGGGGTGAGTATTGATAACGCCTATACGTTAGCACAGGGCGGTGTAAGTGTCCTGAATTCCGGAGGCGCTATTTCAAAAGCTGAAGATCCCGCCGAGGCCTACGCGACACTAACAAAAGAAATTAATAAACACGGGGTTATCTAGTGGGTAAGTTAACAATTCCTCAGATCGAGCAGAAGGCTAATGACATTCGTCAAGATATTATTCGTATGCTCGTGAAGGCAGGTAGTGGCCACAGCGCTGGTCCTCTTGGTATGGCCGATATATTTGCCGCACTCTATTTTAATATCCTCAATATCCGCCCCGAAGAACCTGACTGGGCCGACCGAGACATTATGATGCTCAGTAATGGCCATACGGTGCCGGTGCAGTACGCGGCGATGGCTGAGGCTGGATACTTTGAGAAGGATGAGTTGTTGACGCTTCGTGAATTCGGCAGTCGTCTACAGGGCCACCCCGAACGAGAGCGTTTGCCTGGACTTGAAACAACCAGCGGTCCACTTGGTAGCGGGCTTTCACAGGCTGCTGGCTACGCGTACACCATGCAGTACATGGACGACATCCGCGACCGCTTCGTCTACGTGATGATGGGTGACGGCGAACTGAACGAAGGCAACATCTGGGAAGCGGCGATGTTTGCTGGCAAATATAAATTGTCTCAGCTGATTGCCTTTGTTGATCGAAATAATATTCAAATCGACGGTAATACCGAAGACGTTATGCCACTGGAAGACCTGAAAGGCAAGTGGGAATCGTTTGGGTGGCATGTGATCGAAATCGACGGCCACAACATCGAAAGTATTATTGATGCCACCAGTCAAGGACGCGCAATTTCTAATCGCCCAACCGTGATTATTGCACATACTATTCCGGGTAAGGGTGTCGATTTCATGCAGTATGACTACAAGTGGCACGGCATCGCTCCTAATAGTGACCAAGCTAAAATTGCACTCGAAAAACTACGCACACTCGACGGACAAATTACTCACGAAGGAGCAGGCGTATGACCTATCAATTAAACCCAGACTTTTATAGCCACGACGTGCAACTTGATCCTACTCGTGCGGGTTTTGGGCGTGGATTGAAGGCTGCTGGTGAAGCGAACGAATCTGTCGTTGCACTATGTGCCGATTTAACCGAGAGTACACAAATGCACCTTTTCCGCGAAGCCTTTCCAAAGCGTTTCGTTGAAGTTGGTATTGCCGAGCAAAACCTCGTCACCGTTGCTAGCGGTATGGCGCGAGCTGGAAAGATTCCTTTCACGAGTAGCTACGCAGCCTTTAGTCCTGGACGTAACTGGGAGCAAATTCGTACCACCGTCGCGCTGAACAATCAGCCAGTTAAGATTATTGGCTCACACGCAGGCATCTACACCGGCAAAGACGGTGCAACGCACCAGATGCTCGAAGATATCGCATTGATGCGGGTTATGCCAAATATGATCGTGATTGCACCAGGTGACAGCCTGGAGGCTGAAAAGGCGACACTTGCGATGGCCGAAAACGGCAAACCTACGTATATGCGCTTGGCTCGTGAAAAAACACCGATCTTTAGCCAGCAAGATTCACCGTTTGAAATCGGTAAGGCGTACGTCCTAAAAGAAGGTACCGATGTGTGTTTGATGGGCACGGGTACCATGACCTATCGTCTCCTCATTACCGCCAAAATTCTTGCCGAACAAGGCATTAACGCCGAAGTACTACACGTACCGACTATTAAGCCGCTTGATGAAGCAACGATTCTGGCGAGTGCGCAGCGCAGTGGCCGCGTCGTGACAGTAGAAGAGGCGCAGGTTATTGGTGGTTTCGGTAGTGCCATTACTGAACTCTTGTCAGACAAACTACCTATGCCAGTTAAGCGCCTTGGGATGCAAGATCGTTTCGGCGAATCAGGTGATCCGAAAGACTTATTCGAAGCTTTCGGTTTGACGAGCGAGCACATCGCCGAACAAGTAACTGAATGGATAAAGACCACGCATCGCTACCACCAGTAAATGTAAATGGTCTGACGACCACAAAAGGGGAATATAATGGGACTGACTATTCGAGAAATTAGAGACAACACCACACGCGCACGACATTTAATGCAGCGTTCACGTCAGCAACATTTTGCGGTCGGTGCCTTTAATATCGATAACCAAGATACGATTATTGCTGTCATGGAAGCCGCACAGGCAACTAATTCGCCAATTTTGGTTGAAGTCACGCATGATGAAGTGAATGCGATGGGACTTGATAATATTCGTGACCTGATCGATAACTACAAAGTTCAGTATGGTGTCGAAGTCTATATCAACCTCGATCACAGTCCGACGGTCGAAGACGCCAAGCGTGGGATCGATGCTGGCTTTGAGTTTATTCATATTGATGTCTCGCAGGCGAATCATGACGCAACTGATGCGGAAATTATCGCGGCAACCAAAGAAGTGGTAGAGTATGCCTCATTCACCGGCGCATTAGTCGAAAGTGAACCGCACTATTTTGGCGGTAGTAGTAACCTGCATACCGAAGATATTGATTACGACGAAATCAAAAAGACATTTTCAACTCCCGAAGGTGCGAAGGCCTTTGTTGATGCAACCGGTATTGATACCTACGCAGCCGCAATCGGCAACCTACACGGCAAATATCCTGTTCCGAAAGAGCTAGATCTTGAATTGCTGCAGACAATCCGTAGCGCAATTGATTGCCAAATTAGCCTTCATGGCGGTAGTGGCACACCGCTCGAGTATTTCCAGAAAGCCGCTCAGATTGGTGTTAGTAAAGTAAATATCAATAGCGACCTCCGCTTTGCTTTCCGCACAAATCTAGAAAAGATTTTGCGCGATAACCCAGATCAGTATGCCGTCGTGAAGATAATGGGACCAGTTCGTGATGCCGTTCGTGCCGTAGTGGTCGAAAAAATCGGCGCCCTTGGGAGCGCCGGTAAATCCGTTCGATAAGATAGTGAGCTGTCTTATCGTTTGGCGTCAATGGCGCCGAGTAGCGATGTAAATGATGCCTTAAACTTCTCAACACCCTCGTTCTCGAGGGTGTTTGCGACATCATCAAGATCAACACCGACTTCACTCAGGTTGCGTACAACATGTCGTGCCTCTGCGATGTCGTTGAGCGTCAGGCTGCGAGCGCTGGAAGGAAGGTGATCAATAATCTTATCGATAGTAACCTCTGGGAGTGTGTTAATAGTGTGTGGTGCTAGTAGTCCCGTGACGTACATAAGGTCATCGTATGCCGGGTTCTTGGTAGAGGTTGAAGCCCACAGGAGTCGCTGAATGGCCGAGCTGGTTGGTTCGAGGACGGCTGCGTCGCCGAATTGCTCCAGGAAAATGGCGTACGCGAGGTGTGCCTGAGCGATGGCGCCTTTGCCGCGTAGCTTTAGCGCCCGAGGTGTACCAATCGTTTCAAGTCGTTGATCTATTTCGTTGTCAACGCGACTAATAAAGAATGAGGCGATGCTACGAGCGTTATTAACGTGTCCGAGTGTGTGGGTCGCGCGGTGGGCTGCTGCCACCTGTTTGTAGTGGTCAAGACTAAAGACGAGCGTGACGTTGACGTTAATACCGCTTGCGAGGAGGTTGTGGATAGCGGGAACGCTTGCGTCGGTTGCGGGCACTTTGATCATAAGGTTGTCGATACCCAGTGTTGCCCATAATTGCTTTGCTTGAGCGAGTGTTGCGGCGCCGTCATTGGAAAGTTCGGGTGATACTTCCAGTGAGACATAGCCATCGATCCCGTTACTTTCAACCCACAGTGGGTGTAAAAGTGCAGCAGCGGCCTTGATATCGTCTTCGACAAGGCGCCAGTATATCTCTTCGGTCGATAGGCCATCAGCGATCAGTTGCTGGATCTGTTCATCATAGGCGTCACTTTTTGTGATAGCGTTTTCCATAATGGTCGGATTGGAAGTCAGGCCGCGGATACCATGATCGATGTAGGTTTGTAATTTTCCAGATGAGATGAGTTCGCGAGAGAGATTGTCGACCCATGCACTTTGATCAAAACGTTCGTGTAGTTTTTGTAGATTATTCATTTGTCTTTAGTATAGCAAAGGTTGTATCATAGTGCATATGGTTAGAATTTGCGCGCTCGGAGCTGCTTCACAGGATGTTTTTTTAATGGGAAAAGGGATTCGATCCCAACTTGATCCCGCCACCAACGAATACGTCGAGGCTTTCAAGCTCGGCTCCAAGCTGAATGTCGAACAGACGGTCTTTGCGACGGGTGGGGGTGCGACGAACGCAGCTGTGACGTTTGCACGACAAGGTTTGGAATCGAGCTTTATCGGTCGCGTCGGTCATGATGCGGCCGGCGAGTCGGTGCTACGAGAACTCGACAACGAGCACGTCGACACCAGTGCCACAATCTATGACAAAACACTCGGCACGCAGTATTCAACAATTCTTTTAACTGAAACAGGTGAGCGGACGATTCTTGTCTACCGCGGTGCTGCTCAGGCACATACAGCTCGTGACTATCACGACGTTTCGTTTGACGGCTTTGACTGGTTGTACGTTTCCTCGTTTGCGGGCGCATTTGATGCCCTGAACATGATTTTCGAACGTGCGAAGAGCGCTGGCGTAAAAATCGCCTTCAACCCAGGCCAGGGTGAACTCGATAGCCCCGATTTGTTGCGTGGGCTACTAGAAGATGTTGATATCCTGCTGCTCAATAAGGATGAGGCGCAACTCGTCGTCGAAGGAACGTCTAGCGAAGAGCTAGTCCGACACCTGATTCACTATGTACCCGTTGCTGTTGTAAGCGATGGACCAAATGGCGTGTATGCAAGTGATGGCGATTCAATTATTGAAGCTGGAATGTACGAGGATGTGAAAGTGTTCGACCGAACCGGTGCTGGTGATGCGTTCGGATCTGGCTTTGTTAGCTACTATTCACAGGGCAAGACACTACACGAATCTGTTGTCTTTGCTAGCGCTAATTCGACATCTGTCGTGACAAAAATAGGCGCAAAAGAGGGGGTTTTACCTGCCGGAGGTGCACTTCACGATATGCCGATTAAAGAGAGGAAATTCTAGATGGCCAAGTTTTTACGAGATTTATTAGACGCTCAGGAGCCATTATTTAGCGAGGCTTTGCGCCAACTAGAACAGGCCAGTGGTCGACACGCCGCTGACACAAAGCTGATTGGCGACATTACCGCACTTGCTCACGAGAACCTACGCGCATTAGGGCTCAATCCTGCTAGTTCAACCGGTGAAGAAGTGTACCGCGGGCTTGAATCTCGCCTGCAGACAGATATTACACGCCTCACAAAGGTTATTGGCGCTGAGCCGTCTGACGATATCGAGTACCTGGTGCCATTTATGGTTAAGGCGGCCAACGATGTTGAATTTAATCGTAGGGTGTTTGTGATTAAGCGCGAAAGTGCAAAGAATTTGCTGCGTAAAATGCCGCCAAAACTTTTGATGGAAAAGCTTGGCTATAGCGATATCGAAAAAATGTTCGAAGGTGAAGATTTTGATGAGCTGTATACAGCGCTACGATTCTCGGAAGGTGCCGATTGGTTGAATCAATACGACGAGTTGTTCGCACATGTGACGCCAGCTGATTACGAAGAACGTGATCTACGTATCGTGGTGATGGATCACGACAAATATGTTGATCTTGCGGCGCACTTTGTCCAAAAGAAGCTCCATAATGTTACACACACCAAGGAAATGGGAACAATTGTTGTTGTACCGATGCACGCCAAAACGATGCGCGGCTTGGTACTGAAAACACTCCCGTTGCTACTGCACTATATGAACGAAGTAAAACTGTACTCGACATTCTTTAAACTCAAAAGCAAACAACCGCATTTTGGCAAAACCGTTGTCAGTACACTCGTTGCCGACCCAGGTGACGCTAGTCAAATGGCTGGACAAAAGATTCACTGGCGCGTTATTCAGCGCTACCTTGGCAAGCACAAAGAGGATTCGATCAGTATGGTCGCCTTTGAACCACATGTTCAACCAGAAGATCTGCACTGGCGCCGAGCCGAAGACCTACTCTACAAGATTGATCCAGAACTGGCATTCTGGAAAGACCGCGACTATGTGGCCTTGATGTACGATGGTTTTCCGGTCGCCTTTAACTTGTTCGACGTCAGCTTTGGCTATTCAAACGGCGAGACGTATGAAAATCGTTACGCGTATCATTTCCGCGAAAGTCTGTGGAATGAAATCTTCGTACGCTACATGGGGTTCAAGAACCTTTCTAACCAGGTGCTTGCACAACTTGATAATGACATGATTGCCCCTGAAAAATTACCAGTCGTCAAACCAAAGTCTGTTCCGGCTTTGCGGACTGAAAACGACAAACATGATCTGCTAATCCGTCGGCGATTGATAGATGCTGCTGAAGGACGACTTGATGGTGTTGTTGAAGAATTCGAAAAAGTATTCGAGCTTTTGGGTAATCACTCAAAGACTATAACGATTTTTGGCTCGGCTCGAAAAGCCAAGGACGAAGCAGTAACTGGGAGCGCCTATGAGGTTGCACGGCGCTTTGCGACCGAAGGCTATGCCGTCGTGACGGGTGGTGGATATGGCATTATGGAAGCCGCAAATAAAGGTGCGTATGACGCTGGTGGTGATTCAATTGGACTTAATATTCTCTTGCCACATGAACAAAGTTTGAATAACTATACAACCGCCAACTTTCAGTTCCAGCACTTTTTTGGACGTAAGGTTGCCATGACACTTGATGCCAGTGGGTATCTGTATTTCCCGGGCGGTTTCGGCACGCTTGATGAGCTTTTTGAAATCGTCGTCCTGCAACAAACCAATAAAATTCCACGAGCACCAATCATTTTGGTAGGGTCGGAATTTTGGGGTCCTTTCGATGCGGTCATAAAATCAATCATGCTTGAGAAGTTTGAGACAATCAACGAAGACGATCTCGGCCTGTATGAAATCCTTGATGACCACGACGAAATCTTAAAACGAATTAAAGCGCACGAACGTCGGCTGAACAAGTAGCTGGACGCCCATTTACATTTAGCTGCAAGAGAATTATGCTAAATGTAACAACAAATGAGATACACCAAGGGGAAAATGATGGCATATGCTCAGGGTAAGAAACGACAGCTCGTCTTAGTTACTACACTGATTGTTGCCGTACTCTTAATTGCTGGTGCTGTCGTTGCTTTAAATCTGGCGTCGTCCGATCCTAAGGCACCTGTGACGCCGTCACCACAGTCGACTGAAATTAATGACGATGACGCGTCGACCGATTCGAGTGTTGAGCCGCAGCCGGCTCAGCCTGAGACGCCCACGTCGCCAGCAGTTGATCCTGCGACACTGAGTTCGGTTGATATAGAACCCTTAGCGATCAAGGTTTTCTACACCAAGGGCGTTGATGGTTTTGATTTCACCGTCAAACGAACCGCAGATCAAACCGAGTATGTTGAATTTAGCACTGCTGCGCTTGCGGGGACAAAGTGCACCGATGATCAAGGTTCGATTGCTTCCATCATTAAGAACCCAACATCCGCGACATCACTAACGACGACACAGACAGTGAAAGCGGGTGACGCGACATATGGACTTTCGCTCGCAGGAAGCGATTGTACGCCAGACGCGGCGTTACTTGATAAATACCAGACGGCATTCAAGAATGGATTTAGTAGCCTCACGGCGCTCTAGCGCTGATATCTAGTGCGTTTTCACTATAGCCTGTATAGCATTGATCCCTCGTAGTATAATAGAATCAATGGACTCAATTTTCCGCCTACAATCAGCCTATCAGCCAACTGGTGATCAGCCTTCGGCAATCAAAACCCTTATCGAAGGGCTTGATAATGGCGAAAAAGAGCAGACACTTCTTGGTGTAACAGGGAGTGGTAAAACTTTTACAATGGCAAACATTATCGCCAACCGTGGTGTGCCGACATTGGTCTTGGCACATAATAAAACGCTAGCGGCACAGCTGTATAGTGAGTTTAAATCTTTTTTCCCCGACAACGAAGTGCATTATTTCGTTAGTTACTTTGACTATTACCAACCCGAAGCTTACATAGCCAGCAGTGACACGTATATCGAAAAAGATAGCAAGATCAACGATGAAATTGATCGCTTGCGCCACGCTGCTACGACGGCACTTTTGACTCGCCGCGATACGATTATCGTTGCCAGTGTGAGTTGTATTTACGGTATTGGTTCACCAGACGACTACTCCGAGATGTCGGTGACGGTCAAAAAAGGTGAGCGTCGTCAGCAAGATAAATTCGTGCGCATCTTGACTGATATTCAATATCAGCGTAATGACATCGATTTTCACCGAGGTACGTTTCGGGTGCGCGGTGATATTGTCGACATTTTCCCGGCCGGTAGTGACGTTGCTTATCGTATCGAATTCTTTGGTGATGAAGTTGAGCGCATCACGCGCATCGATCCACTCACCGGTGAAATTCTGGGTGAGCCAGATCAAACTACTATCTTCCCAAGTAGCCACTATGTCACGCCTCGCGCAAAACTCGATAATGCAATTATTAACATCAAGCGTGAATTCGAAGAACGTATGGAATTCTTTGAGTCCCGCGACATGTTGCTTGAAGCTCAGCGACTAGGTCAGCGAACGAAGTACGATATCGAGATGCTGGAAGAGACCGGTTTCGTGAAGGGGATTGAGAATTATAGCCGCTACCTCACCAACCGCGAGCCGGGTGAGCAGCCAGCGACGTTGATGGACTATTTCCCGGACGACTTTATGTTGTTTGTCGACGAGAGCCACATGACCTTGCCGCAGGTACGCGGTATGTATAATGGTGACCGTGCAAGAAAAGAAGTCTTGGTTGATAATGGCTTCCGCATGCCCAGTGCGCTTGATAACCGCCCACTGACATTCGACGAGTTCAACAAGCACATCAACCGGGCGGTGTATGTCTCGGCAACGCCATCGGAGTACGAGCTATCACACAGTCCAGAACCCGCCCAGCAAATTATTCGACCAACTGGGCTGATTGACCCTGAGATCATTATTCGCCCCTCAGAAGGTCAGATCGACGATCTGATTGCTGAGATCCGTGAACGGATTGAAAAGAAACAGCGCGTCCTTATTACGACTCTTACAAAGCGTATGTCAGAGGATCTTTCGACGTACCTGCAGGAGCTTGATATCAAGACGGCCTATATTCACAGTGAAGTTGACACTCTCGAGCGAAGCGATATTCTGCGTGACCTCCGATCGGGTGTTTATGACGTCCTTGTCGGTATTAACTTGCTGCGTGAAGGCCTTGACCTTCCGGAGGTCAGCCTGGTGGCGATTATTGACGCCGATAAAGAAGGGTTCCTTCGTAGCGAAAGTGCACTGATTCAAACCATTGGTCGTGCCGCTCGTCACCTTGACGGCAAGGTGTTGATGTATGCCGACAAGATCACAAATTCTATGCAGCGTGCTATTGATGAAACCAATCGCCGCCGCACGATTCAAAAAGCCTATAACGTCGAACATGACATTACACCCACCAGTGTCGCCAAGGCGATCGATGAAGGTCTGCGGGCGCTGATACCGAAGAAAGAAGGCGACTCACCCAAGCTTAACCTGAAGAAGATTCCAAAAGATGAGTATGAAAGTTTGGTCAAAGACCTCTCTGCACAAATGGATTTGGCCAGTGCAAATCTAGAATTTGAAAAAGCGGCAGAGCTGCGTGATCTGATCGCTGAAGTCCGCTCGAAAATGTAACCCCTTAAAACTGTTCACAAACGCCGTTTGTACGGTATAATAGTCCTATATGACACAAATCTCTAAAAGTGATGTGCAGCATCTTGCACAGTTGAGTAATTTGCAGCTTACCGAAGGTGAAATTGAACCACTACAGTTAGACCTCGAAAATATCGTTGGGTATTTTCAGCAGTTGGATGAACTTGATACCACGGGTGTTGAACCAACTTATCAAGTCACAGGTCTGCAAAACGTTTGGCGTAAAGACACCGTCGATACGTATGGGATTGATAAATCAGCACTGCTGGAGCTTGCTCCGTCATCTGAGGCCGAGCAAATTAAAGTACCGAAGGTGTTATAGCAATGAGTAGCATTTCTGATTTTATTGGCGTCTCAGCGCGCACCAATGTTGAGCGAGCGAT
>Ga0247807_10002208_pt1 | contig 10832 bp, 13 predicted proteins | sample UWRJL074202C1_FD_179931 | JGI IMG/M metagenome (GOLD analysis project Ga0247807, IMG submission 179931) | Plant litter microbial communities from Arlington Agricultural Research Station in Wisconsin, United States - UWRJ-L074-202C-1 | ecosystem: Environmental > Terrestrial > Plant litter >...
CTCCCCGCTCCTCGCATACGAAACTGTATACGTCTCTACCACCGCCTCCCGCGGCGTCTTCCCAATCGTTGCCACTGGCGGCGGCGCTTTCCCGCCCGGTGTGAACTGCGGGAGGCGGCTTGTTGTAGGGTACGCTGATGATGGCGCTGTGGAGGAGAGGCAGATGACGTGTTGGTAGGTGAGCACGCCGCCGTTTGCGAGCACGAGCGCGTTGCGAGCGTCGTCGTTGCTGCTGCTGCTGCTGCGGAGCCGGCGTGTGATTTCTGTGATGGCCTAAATTTGGAGATTTCGGATTAGTATTGTGGTTTTGGGTGGGTCTTGAGATGCGTTTGAGATACGCTGAAACATGAGTGGATTTCTTTTTCTTTTTCTTTTTCCTTTGTTGAAAAAGGGGAGAAATGGAAGAAGGATGAAAAAAGAGAGCATAGAACGTACATGCAGGGAGTAGTTATTTCCAGCGCCGCCGAAACTTGTGAGGCCTCCTAGGACGGTGATGGGTTTCTCGGGCTGGGCGATGTTGAGCCCGAGGTGGAGACAGGCGAGTTTGGGGACGATGGGGAAACATCTTGATATGTTAGCTTGAAGGTTGTGATAAAGGGGCGGATAAGTGATACGTACGAGTAGAAGTCGTATATGTCGATATCGCTTGGTTGGAGGTTTGAGATGGCTAATGCGTGATCTAAGGAGGCGGAGATGGCAGGAGAGGAGTGGAAATCTGGACGTTGCCAGACTAGGAAAGTTGTCAGCTTCACTTCTTACAATGGTTGGTGTTGAATCTGGTTGGAAAATAAAGATCCGAGTTTCGTAAAGGGAAAATTTGGCTCACAGTCTGCACTATCCTGCGTTCCAGCACCGCCAAGTGGATATATCTAGAAGTTGTTTGTAAGATATTACTCTATTCTGTTTTACGTTGATGATAGAAAAAACATACCCATTTACTTTCAGGAATACCCAACTCTTTTGCGTATTCCGTCGACGTCACAATACACGCAGCCGCTAAATTTACGTTGTTGAATGCATTCATCAATAATGGATCTATCTTCCCAGATCACGTCAGCACCACGTAACACAAACCCATCCACTTGGTACCTTGGGTCATACCAACCACACCAAGAACGATAAGCGAGAAAATAAGGGGCATTTAAACAGAAAAAAAAACCTTACATGGAAAACAAATCATCCGGTTCCCACCTCCCACCGCGCCAATCTCTTGCGCGCTTTTCGGAGGTTTCCCATAATTCCACGCATAAGGGTTTCCCGCAGCTACGTTAGCAAACTGAGCGTAAAGCTCAGCGCTCTCGGCGTGATTTGCAGCAACGGTTTGGTCACGATGATGGCGTAGGGCGTTTTCATAAAGGGGATAGATGTGAATGGGCAGACCGATGCCGTGAAGTGATCCGATATCTGGAAGTGATTAATTCAGCCGCACTGATGTATATACAAGAGAGCCGACTCACTTGCTGTTCCAGAAGGTCGCTCGGAGAGGGAGACGGTTGGTTGGGATTCATCTTCCTCGGTCCAGTTTGGAGGAGGAACTTGACCTACTGCCGCGCATGCTGATACTGTTTGTCCATTAAAATCATCTTCAATGCATCTCCCTTTTCTCTAAGCCTTTCACAATTCAATACACGTCTTGGAGAGGGTGGGAAAGGTGAAAATATAAGAACATACAGCTAGCCAAAGCCTCTCCTCCACATACAATACTAACCCTACTCTCCCCAATCGCCACCCGTCTCGCCGCCTCATCAAGCAGTTTTGCAGGCGAGTCACCTCCATGGTGACTCAGTACCTTCCCTTCCTCCCTAACCTTCACACCCAGTCCATTCCCAACCAACCCAGGTAGGTCGTAATAGTTCCATGACCACGGTGCTACGACGCTGACGCTATCAATGCTCGCTTGCAGAGTAGAGAGGGACGAGGGCGGGAGGGAAGTGTCCTGCAGGGCAAGATGTGAGGCTTTCAGTATTAATTTGAGGGGCTCAACGGCATCCTCGATTTTCGTAGAGGCGTTTTTGAAATCTGCTACGCCGACAAGCACTGGCGTGTATGACTTCTTCGCCATCGCTCGCAATCGGTAACCACAGCTTTTTTCTAACCCGATTCTAACTCCACAACTTGCAAATATTGATATTACAGATAACCAAGTTACAAAGGAGCAAAATTTAGCTTGAAAGGAAAACAAAATAAAGCGGGATCAAAGTAAAGAAACGAGGCAAAAGAATTACAGAACTAGATCTTGCGGTAAACAAGTATAGTAGAAGAAGTCAAATGAGTAGTTACCGTAGCACGTTTCTAGCACAGCTAAAGGTCCCTCAAGCGAGTTCGCCATGTGAATGGAGGCCATTGACCATTCAAAGACTGCACAGCTGGACTAGATTGGGAAACTGGGGACATTTCTCCTCACGCACGGCGGCTGTGCCAAATGCCTCGGTTAGAAGTGCGAAGGAGGTGGTTAGCTCCGCTCACCAGAATTGGTAGCTTAACACAATGTCCACTTTTGAATAACTCGCTTACTAAGCAATGCACAATATATATATATATATATATATCTAATCGAACGCTCTCATCCTTTGCCACGACTATGTACTCTTGGGAACGAGGACTAAGAGAGAGAAATGTTGGTGACATGTCTTACGCCCTACCAATGGAGCCTTCGATTTTCGCTAATGTCAAGATACATTGATATGAAAACACAAATAATGCCGAGAGTTTTTTTTGAGACGGGGATCAAGGAGGATTGCAAGAAGCTGATATAGGGCGATGTTTTTGAAAGTGCATAGACATTTCAAGTCAGCTTCATAAGACCTCATGTCTCCGTCTCCCCTTCCTCCTTCTCTTTCTTCGACTCTTTCATCCCCAGGTCATGATCTGACAGGAGACGCAGCTCGCATTTAGCGTTCTTCCTCTCCTCTAGAAACTTCCTGTTCTTTTCCCACATTTCCGGTGTCATGTTCTCCTCCCGCCTCTCAGGTGGTGGCACATATGGAGGTGGGAGCTCACTCTTATCTGGATGGAACCACTGGTCCCGGGGCACTTTAGTGCCATCCACACCGCGATATATGGTTTCGTTCTCGGGGATAAATGGCAAACGATCCAACAGAGCTTTGATATGCTGGGGCTTCAAACCAACGGCATCGACAACCTAGAGGAGGAGGAAAATATGAACAACTATAGGCTGCAATGAGTATAAAACAATGCACTTACCTCGCGGTCTGCTGTCAAGGATAGTAGAACTCCAGCTTTGGTCGTCATGAGGATTCCGTTTAGGGTTGGGTCATCTTTAAAGTCTCGCAGGATTTCGCTCAGCTCGTTTTGGTGTTGCATTCGGGTCTCGTTCATTTCTCCAGGCCCGTATGGAGATGGTTGTTCGGGATCCGTAGACATTTCAGCTGTGTGATTCGTAATACCTTTGCTGCGATCTTTTCTTTTTTTTATAATGTTGAGGTGTAACTGAAATGAATAGATGTGAATCACCACCCGATTGAGCTATCTATGGGGGATGAAATATATAATCATGGAAGATATGTAGCTGACTTCAGCCTCACGTTTTATTGTGTACACCGAACACCGCCTCGAATCACCAACCCCAACAAGGTACCAACCAACACTAGGGTACAAGGTAAGATCTGCAAATCACATTCCACGTTCAGAAAAAATACACATCCCTTGACACCTTACGGTTTGGCTAACAAGGGGGAATGGATACCTACGAAAATGAGTTCCGGGTCTCTGTGGTGGGCCTAAATATACGCTACGGCTGAACATATGTAGTGCTTATATTCCGATATCATTTCTTCACAAGGAACAACACGTGAATCTCCTCGGTGGCTGCCTTACTATTGGAGATGAACATGTATACAAGATAAGAAAATGTAGCGGAAAGTATTTCCAACCTACACCGATTTCTCAAACGGTTGCCAAGCTTATTTACCTGATTTGGTAGCATCATAAAGTATACAATTCTAGACAACAATTCGGTAGATCATATCGTTTACTGGATTCAGAGATGCTCACAGCTGCTTGATTGAATACTGATAGTGTTTCTTTTTGATCTTTGCTACCACGACCACAACCCCTGAGGCCACCTCACTCTTTTTATCGATGTAACCGACTTGATTTAGAGTGTGGTAGATTTCTGTCAAGCTAAGATATGGAGATTGAAGAAAACTCTAGTCTGATTTTTTTTGTGAACAAGTGATCTAAGTAGGTATAAGGACACATGCATCGAGATAACAGATTGTAGAGCGATGAAGACATTGTCTCCCATTTCTTAGTAGTACATGATGAACGACAACGGCTTTTTAAGTTGTCTCATTTAATCTCTGTATAGAAGTACCTAACCACCGAATTTCTGTTACAAAATCCCTACGAAAAGGAAAAAAACCAAAGAACACCGACTCCGCATAAAGTTGCAGATAACACATCAACACGACACCGCCGCTATCATCCCAGACATATCGCTATGATGCATACTGAAAAGGTCGACAGAATCGGAATAGGAGAGACCTCGATCTCAATATATCTGTGTTCTTATTCTGTTTCACAACTCGCCCCATATCATATTTCTTCCTCCGCCCTTCTCATTCCTTCACCATTTTGTTTCCACATTCAATTTGTTGTTTCGAAGATGTGAAATTGAGGTGAGCATCTATTTGCGAAACAACGTCATTGCGCAGCTAAGGAGACATTTATGTGGTCTTCTTAGGAGTAGCAGCTGGTCCACCAACGTATTTGCCGATGTCAGTTGCATCATGGAAAGTTCTTGCGGCACCCTTGATACCATCCCACACCTGTCTAGCCGCAGGTGGGGTAGACTGAGCTCCAACAAGTGAGTCGATTCTAGCCTCCAATTGACCGAATTGGCCTTGAACGAAGCTGCTTTGGGCGAATCGGGAGCGGAGGAAAGCGGTGTAGACAGTAATCAAGATCCAGGAACCCTTCTGGAAGGTGATAGCAGAGAGCAAGATGCGGCCCCAGAGAAGGATCTCAAGGATAGCAACTAGTCCCATGGAGGCATCATAGTATTCCTTGACGAACTTTCCGATGGTGTCTGCGGTAGCGTTGGGCTTAGCGACTGGCTTGCCACCTGGGGAGGCGGCGGTTGAGACAGATGGTTGGAGAGTTGGGATAAGGTTAGTACGAGTGTAGGTTGCGACGTGGAAGATGGAGTAAACGCCGAATGGGAGCATGGCGAGGGGGTATTGAGACGAGAAGAGCCACACAAGTGCCATAGCTATGAATAAATTAGTGATCTGTCATTTTTGAACTTTGCGAAAACAGCATGGAAACATACCCAGGTATTGAACATTCTCGTCAGCGATCAGAGAAAGATATCCCCCTTGTACCTTAGCACCAGCTCGGGTGCGAGCTCTGAACGCCTTATAGACCACAATACCATACGTCACTGCAGCCGAAATAAAAGCCACGCGGTAGGAGACACGAGCCCATCTCGAACCCGAGTTGAATGTTATGTAGGATAATCCATATCTCGAGAGAGAAAGGAGCAACGACAAGTGACTAGGGGTTGGTCAGTAGATTTTCCAAAAATTGAGGTGACGCGCAGCAAGCTAGATCCAGCCGAAGTGGACACGACAGCTGTTCCGGAGCTCCAGCGACAATCGCCGCAGATGCAATATGGGTTGTAGACTTACCCAACAAACCAAGCGACTGTAAGATAGTATCAGTATATGTATCCATAGCTTTACAGCTGGTGCAACTTACATTGGAGGGTCTGCGCGAGTTGCAGGAGCCTTTGCTGAAGCGGCAGAGAGCTAGATGGTGGGGGAGCCATTGTTGCAAGAAGCTCTGGGTTATAATGTAGGCTGGATGCCGAGAGTGTTTTGGTGTTGTGGAAGGGGTGTGGGAGGTGGTTGAGGTGTGAGGTTTTTGCTATGGAGATTTGTGAAGTGTTGTCGTGTGTGTGCGGAAGAGGAGGTTTTGAGGCGGAGGAAAGATGGCTGGAAAGGTCAGCGCGAACGTCACAAGCGATCTCGTCTGTGCTGGTCTGGGCAGAGGCAGCGGATCACTTACGTATTAACTTTCCGACCATTCAACCAAATTAAATCTAAAAAGCTTTATTGAATCGAACACTTTAGCTCATATCATTTGAGCATTGCATATCCTCCACCCTGTTCGAGTATTACTACGTATGCGCTTCGTAGCAGCAGCAATTCCTTGATTAATGGCCGAAAAGCCACTTGCCGTCATCGCGAGTGTGGCTTTGCAGCAGTGAGCGATCGCTACCAGAACCAGACCATCAAGGCCTAGCCCCTTTTTCATGTGAATACTGAAGTCATCATGTGGATCCTGGTCTGCAAAACCGATAAGAGGGGATTTTATATACATATATATTAAAGCTTCATAACATGGTGATCATTGCTTTAGACTCGACTACCAGACTATGGGAATATGGAGGGGTTGTGGGGTAGGATATCTCGTCCAAGCTCTTCCTCATCCAGGGAACAAGCATCATGTTTGGGTATCACATAAACCAATTTAAATTCGATAAGCTATAATACTGATGCAACATAATCAAAGCTCCTCTTGCCAGTTACTCGACTGGGTTGCTCTTTCAAAGCTTCTCCCATGAGACCCGTAGAACTCTTTAAAGACCTTCTTCAAGAGCTTATCACTCAAGCTCATATGTCCACCTGGTGTTGTGAGGAACTTCAGAGCACCCTTCTTATCCAGGGTCTTGAGTCCAATCCAGTCCTCCTTGTATATATCTCGTTCCTTCAGAGGAGTAACCTTGGTGTCCTCGACTTCAGCAAACCATCCAGACTCTTTGGGAATCACCGTCTCGTCGTCTTCGAACATATACATCACAAATTGTTCCAGTTTCTCCAGATTTTCCTTATAAGTTTTGTTTTTTAGCACGCGCTCATTGTTGATATCTGCTAAGAAATTACTGGAATCGAGATACTGTTCATATTGCATTGGGTCCCGGAAGTATTGAGCGGGAACCAGCCTGCTCTGCACAAACGACGACCATGTGTTAGAACGTAAAAGTCCCTGGGCCCCATGGCATACCCAATCCGTAGCTCCGCAAGCTTGAAACTCAGATATGCCATTGTGCTGGCTTCCAAATGTGACCAGACTCCGGACTGGTGGGAAGTTGCATCTCTCGATGTAGCCCCTGAGGAACTGTCCACCCTGCGAGAACCCAAGAGCATCAACGGCTGGAGCTGTGCTTAGGATGGGATGCTTTGCTAGGTCGGCGCAGACCTTTTCGATCTGGGTAGTAACGTTTCCAAAGAACGTAGCAGTTCGGTCTGCAGTCGCATCCTCATCAAGACGAATAACGTAGACAAACGTGCCTGGGTTAACTTTCTCCACTAGCTCAGCCACGGAAGCGATGCCATCTGCTGCATAGTTATCCCCCAATCCATGCCATATTATTAAAGGTAGGGGAGTATCGTTGTTGTCGATTGAGAGAACCGCCGGGAGAACAGAGGATTGGACAAGGCCGGTAGCCGCCAGTAAGCTTATTATAGTAGTCAAGCGCTTCATCGTTGGAAATCGAAGATACTCAGTCTTCTCAGTCTTCTCCGGATTCAAATCTTAGATCACCTTATTAATGACATTGATCTCTGATGGCGAGATGCTGTAGACGAGGCAGATGCAGCGTAATGCCAAGGAGGCATCTGTATGCCGGGTCGGATTAACGCATTCCCGAGCCGAGATCAACGACAGCCTTGTAAAGCCTCATCAAATGTTGCTGCTCTAGCCTTGTTGAGCAATCTAAGATCAAAACTCTCTCTCGTCCGAGTCTTTCTAGGTCTGATCGATGCGTTTGACATCCTCGACCTGAAATATCGCCACTGTGCAGTCTCTTTGGCATTTCGAATCGTTCTCAGCGTCCAACACAATTTTCAAATACAACTGTCTCATTCAGCGCATTTCAACCCCTCTTACTTAGAAGCTTCACTACATTCTTCCCGTGTCAAGAGTCTCTGGATTCGGGTAACGGAAATTTATATATAAGCCATGGCTCCGTCAATAACTAGCCCGGCGCAGCCAACCCAGCCGGTTGGACCGGTTGGACCGGTTGGACCAGAATCCCTCGTCAAAGTTTCAACCCAGTACTATTTCCAACAAGAGATTGACATAAGGCTGGTTGCCTCTGGTTCAAATGCCCAAAGAGAAGAACAATACAGAATACTCGGCATACAACTACTACATGACGTTCGAAATGCCTTACAACTGTAACAATTTCTTGCTCAACAATTGGATGTACAACTGCTTACTCAAACTAGACCTGCACAGACCTTTACTTGCGCTGCAAGATATTATCACCGTTTTCGTCTAGATCACAAAGACACAGATTACCAATGGCAAGATGCCGCAATTGCCGCGCTGCTCTGTGCATGCAAAATCGAAGACACCCTGAAGAAATCTAGAGATATATTGTGTGCAGTCCACAATCTGAAATCCACCGACCATCTAAGTCCCGACGATCCTGTACGTTAACATCCTCAATCTCCTTCCGTGAGGTCTCATGATATTCAGCACTAACGAAAAAATGTAGAGATTCGAAGCTTCCTCAAAAATAGTAACCGGCCTAGAGCGCCTTATGCTCGAATCTTCCAAATTTGACTTTCGCAACCGCACACCTCATAAATACGTCATTAAAATGGCCAAATACGCTATCCTAACACCTGAGGTGACCAAACTCGCGCTCTCAATCTTAAACGATGCCTACAAAACCTGGGCACCAATGAAACAAACTTGCATTACCATGGCTCTTGCCTGTCTTGAGTTAGCATGTAGGATATATGCACAGGATGTTGAAAAGATATACGGCAGCTTAGGGCCTAGTTATGAGGAATTTGCGGCCAACAGAGGGGACGTAATGGAGACACTGTTAGATATTACCGAGTTGTATACGCATAATCAACGGCAAACGAGTGTGGGGCCGATGATGGATGTGGATGATATCATCCAACTACGTATTGTGTTTAATAAAGAGATGGAGGAGTCTGGACTAGAGAGGTTTTGTCATGGCATTGATCCTGCCACTGCATTGGCGAAATGCACGCCGAAAACACCAAATACGCCGGCCAGTCCGGCCGATACGCGTATTAATGGAGGTGTCAACGGAAATGGGAATGGGAATATTGCAAGTCCCGCGTTGAGTCCCAGAAGCGGAGGCTCGAGGGGGTTGACTGGCGGCACGGTGAGGTTCATGTTAGATCGGAACCAGGCAAGGGAGGAACAGAGAGTTGTAGATAGTTATCATAAGGTTGAGTTTGAAGAGTATGAAGTAGAGGTCGAGGAGCAGATTCCAGTCAATAAGCAGGAGAGGAGTCATGGCGGGTACCGCGGAGGGAGAGATTACGGATATCATGGGAAGCGGGGCGGTGGGAGGAGGATGTAGATGGGCGGCGGCGGTATGAGTTTATGACATTTAATGGTGCAAATGTGTCTGGTTTTGGTTACCAAGACGGGTCATTTCAAAAGAGGATAACCATATGGCGTTTTGGGGAGCCGGAAAATGCATGCAGCATAGAAGATGTACAATGGAAGATACCCTGATACTCTGTAAAGTGTTACCACGCAGCCACTCATGTTGATTGTGACGAGACGGGAAAAACTCTACATCTTGGGTCAACTCATACAAATTTAATCACATCCGCTTTGTCGTAGTTTTACAAGGTTTAATTTTTTTTAGTTTCCACGGCTCACAATTTTGGCAAGTATTGATAAGGTTGGTACTACTTGGAAGATGTGAAATTCAGAGAGTTGCTCTACTAGCGAGTTCACAGCCAGGCTTTGCGTTGAGCCACGTCAACTCATGCCACGTTTCTATCTACACAAGCAGTCCAAAGAAACAGACACATTCCCTTTTCCCACTAGACTCCAAAACACCAACATATATGCACAAAGCCAGCCGCGCTACTCAACCCTGTAAGTCAAGACATGGTATCCCGGACTCAAGCAGCAGCCTCCTTCTTGGACTTCTTCGCCTTCTTGGTAGGTCTGGGCACCTCGTCCTCGGCTGGCAATGCAGCATCGGCCTTTTGCTTTTTCAAAGTGGCCTTGCGCAATGCGATCTCGGCATCGAGCTTGTCGTCGTTGCTCTTCTCGGTCTTGGGCTTCTTGGCTTTCTTCTCCTTCACCGCACCGGTTGAGGCAACGAGGTCTTCTAGGGACGAATCTGCCTTGCGCTTGTTGGTGGGCTCGTCGGGTTGCTCACTCGCCTTCTTGTCGTCCTTCTTTGACTTCTTTTTGTTGCTGAGCTCCGCCTTCTCCTCAGGTGCCAGCGCAGCGGTCTTGCGCTTCTTGCTCGTGTTGGCCTCAACAACCTTCTGCACGCCGCCCTCGTCTAAAACTTCTCCCTCCTCGGTCCAGAGCTCGCTGGCAAGCCAGATTGGTAATGCCACGGTTTCTGGTCCCTTGATATGGACACTTCTCACGCCTCTCCATCCCTTCGTCACGAATTTCTCAATCAGTCGCTCGGTCACAACCTTTACATTCGCCACCACCTTCTCGGCCTCCCAGCTTGCGAGTCCAACCTTCACGCTCGTGTTTGTTGATGGAGACAAGTGGACAAGTGTACTATCGACTGCCTTTTGGATCTCGGCAGCAACGTCTTTGGCCGTACCAGCCTTCGCGCGATCCGTCGCGCGATCAGCGCCAGGGACTCTTTTGCCATCGACTCTCTCCGGGGTCGCAGCCAAAGAAACTGGGATAGGACGGTATTTGGTAGTCCCATAGAAGGTCTTTCCGAGAACCTTAGGCAGCCGTGTGATGATTCGGTCATCGGCCAAGATAATCTCCGCGCTCTCTCTCAGTTGGCGTTGCGCCTCATAAGTCTTGTACTTCTTGCTCAG
>Ga0247807_10002209_pt1 | contig 10831 bp, 9 predicted proteins | sample UWRJL074202C1_FD_179931 | JGI IMG/M metagenome (GOLD analysis project Ga0247807, IMG submission 179931) | Plant litter microbial communities from Arlington Agricultural Research Station in Wisconsin, United States - UWRJ-L074-202C-1 | ecosystem: Environmental > Terrestrial > Plant litter >...
GTCGTGGCCGGAGACCGGGGCCTCGACGTCGAGCTCGGCGACGGCCGCCTCCCGCTCGCGGCGGGCGCTCTCGCTGCGGATCGCATCGATGAGCCGGCGGGAGGCGACGGTCATGAGCCAGGATCGCGGATGATCCGGCACACCGTCGTCGCGCCACTGGGTGACCGCGGCGAGCAGCGCCTCCTGGGTGGCGTCTTCGGCACCGGCCCAGTCGCCGTAGCGCCGGGCGAGCATGCCGACGACCTGCGGCGCCAATTCGCGCAGCAGGTCGACGACCGCCCGCCCGTCGCTCACGCGACGGGTCTAGAGGTACTCGGCGGGTGGTCCGGAGGGCACCGGGCGCAGCTCGACCGCGTCGGACCAGACGGCGATCTCCCCGCCCAGCTCGATGGCGCGCTGTTCGCTCGCGACGTCGACGATCCAGAACCCGATGACCGATTCCTTGGCCTCGGCGTACGGGCCGTCGGTGGCGACCGGTTGGCCGTTCTCGAGCCGCACGACCTTGGCCTGGCTCGGGTCGGCGAGGCCCTCGTTGTAGACCATCTCGCCCGACTCACGCAGGCGGCCGTCGAGCGCGGTCATGAACTGGATCATCTCGCCGATCCAGGCGGGCGTCTTCGTCGCGCCCATCTCCTCGGCGCTTCCGAACATGGCGATCATGTACTTCATCGTTCACTCCTCGTTGATGATGCCCAGGGTGGGCCTCTCAGCAGTGGGTCGGAGTCGAGGCCGCGTTCTCGACATTAGCGCGCGGGCGAGGTGCCGACAGCGGGCATCTGGATGCGGTTTCTCCCGTCGCTGCCAATGCCGCAGGTCGTCGCGACGCCCTCGATTGCGCGAAAGTTGCCAAATCGAACGCGGCCTTGGTCTGCGAGAGCTCAGAGGAGCTCGGCCGGATGATCGACAAGACGCCGATCCCTAGGCCGACACCAACTCCTGCAGGCCCCAGCACGGTCGCGACGCGAGCTTTCGCCGAGAATGGCGATTATGTCAAGAAGCCGGCGAGGGACTTTGCGCGCCGACGCAATTTAAGAAATTAGCAACCGAGGGGTGCTCCGCACACCTTTGCTCTCAATGGTGTTAAGCACTGATCCTGTGCGTCTAGTAGTAGACGGTGGCGACGCCGACCAGATCTGGTTCTTCCCCTTCGCTCCCAATCGCGACCCGAAGGTAGCCGTCGGCGTTGGGTGTAAGGAATAGCCAGTCCACGAGGGAATTTTCCACCTCGGACTCGGGCGTTGACCACAGCACTACGCTACCCGGGCCCTTCCCCGAGCAGCCGCCCGACCAAGATCCAAAACCGGGCGGCGTCATCGGCCCTGAACCCGACGAAAAAGCGCACCATGTGCCGTCGGTCAGCTCGAGACGAATGGGCGAGATCGTTGCGTCTGCATCGTAGACGGACAAGTCGTCCACATTCACTTTCAACCACTCAGTGATTCCGTAGCCGAATGGGCAGAGGGCGACCTGCTTGCTGGCATCGGTAATGCATTTCGCACTGACGGCACAGCTGATGTATTCCGGATGGGCGGACGATGGCGCGATGCAGCCTTCTACGGAGCCGCGACTCTCGGCATTCTGCACGATTGTCGGATCGCTCCATGGATCCAGCTTCACCACTTTGGTCTTTCCGACGGCTGCAGGCACATCGGACGCCCCTTCGCTCAACTCGAGGACAGCTGTGGCGACGATTCCTGCTGCTTTCGCATCGGACCACGAACCAGGAAGTATGCCAGCGAGGTTTTGACGGTACTGGTTTGTGCACGCGCTTAGCGGAGCGACGGCAGTCTGTACCGCGTTCTTCCAGCCGGTGTACTGCCAGAGTTCTTTGGAAGTGTCCGAGAACTGATCTTGCAGAGCGATGTTCTGATACAGCTGGTCGGAATCCGCGGCGGTGTTCGAGCAGTTAGCTTCCTACTCTCCGAGAGCAGAAGTCATTCCGCGGCCGGAAATGGACCAGGCGAGAGGTCCGACGAGCGAATTGGCGAGCTGGTCGGAGGCGTAGAACGCGAGGTCGGCCGCTTTGAGCGCTTTGAAGGCCGAAGATACGCCTCGAGCCGCCCGGTTGAGCTGGATGGCGGCGGTGCTGCTGAATCCGCCCTTTGCGATGAACTTCTGGGAGAGTGTCTCGAATCTCTTCCCGAACTCGCTGTCCGAGCGGAGGATTTCGTCGGCGCAACTACCGATGGAATCGACCGCGGCCCGGGTCCACTCTGCGGCGCTACCCGGCTGAGCCAGCACGAGCTTGCTGCCGCCGCATTCGAACAGTACTTGGATGACGGCGTCGAGAGCCGGATTCTTCGTTCCGCCGATACTCAAGGAGTCGGCGCTGAGCGCGATGACATCGGTGAGCACCGACTGCCATCCGATACTTGCCGAGCCCATGACGGTGGTGGAGCCGGCAGCCGACGGGCGCCCTACGCCGACGGCCTGGACGGTAAGGGGCGGGAGCACCATCGTGTCGCCATCGTCTAAGACTGAGTGTGCCGCGTTGAATACGGTCGCGGTCACGTCATATTTTTCATCGCCTTTCCATCGCCATTTGAAATCATCGGCAGCCTCGTTGAGTTGCATGACTTGTGTGAAGGAACGGTTGTTGGCGATGCGGACAGTCACTATGTTGTCGCGATCCGGCTCAAAGCACACCCGGATAGCCGCGTTTGGACTGCCGTCGTCGGGATCAACGGTGTTATCGACCCAGCCGGGTAGAGCATTCCGCGCGCATTTTGGCTCGTCGATGCGCTTGTTTGTCACCTCGCCGATCTTCTGCGCGACGACCTGCGTCCAAGTCACGGTGGAGAACTCTTGTACGTCGACCGCCGCGAAGCCACCTGCAATGGAAATGAACTCGCTGCTCGGTGCCCATACGCCCAACTTGTCGTTCCATCGGACCAGGCTCAGGTGCTGCTCGTGATCGTCAAGGTCGGAGACATCCCACTGGATCCGAATCGTTTTTGAAAGATCCGCGGTGTGAGTTACCTGCACCGGAGTTCCAAATAACTCGTCAGCGAACTTGGTCTTCGCCTCCCCGATGGTCTCGCCGATATTGACTTGGAGGTCCGATCCGTCGGCAGTGGCAGCTTCGGGGATAGCGACCACTACCCCGGCTCGCTCCACAGCGCCGCCGTCGGACGTGATACGAGTCGCACCGTCTAGGAACTGCGGTGCGGGATCGGTGCTCGCCGCTGCTGGGTCCGGCGGCGTGCAGCCGCTAACCAGCAGGATGAACACTACCGCTGCGCTGAGTGCACGGGCGTTGGCGTGGACAGGGCGCATGTCGCCTCGTTTCGGGTCGGCGACTGGGCTGTCGCATTCTCAACTTAGGGGACAGCGTCCGTCTGCGCCGCCCCAAATCCAGAGCCGTAATGAAGCTGGACCCGAGGGTTTCCGCCACTGGCAGTCTCGATGCCCGATCGCTGGCTCTACGATCGAGCGCCTAGTTCGTCTGATGGGTACGGAAGAACGGACTACTCATGCTCCACACGCAGTCTCGGCGCCTATCTGCAGAGCAGGGGCGCGATCCGTGAGCGGCCATATGTCGAACGGTGGCACGGCGGATGAACGCTCGCGAGATATCAGTACCCGGCTAGATAGTTTTCGAGGTATTCCGCCACACCGTCGTCGTGGTGCCGGGAAGTCACGAAAGTCGCTGCGGACAGGACCGCATTTTTTGCGTTCGATACAGCGATAGACGTGCCTACGACCTTGAATGCAGGAATGTCGTTGTAGTTGTCGCCGAAGAAGTAGCAATCGGCAGGGTCAACTCCCAATTCGTTTGCAACTGCCGCTAGTCCCGCACCTTTGGAGCATTCCGCGTTTGCAATTTCGAGATAGGTGTCTTTCGAACGGTAGGTGACAACGTCGGGAACGAGCGCGAGCTGCTGCTCAATGCTGTCGATTAGATCCGCCTCGCCCATACACATCACTTTGTGAGGGGGCGCAATCCGAATAAGTCCGCTGTCGTAGTACTCGCTCGCGAGAATATTGCTGGGTTGCACGGCCGTATTGTTGGCCTCCCGCGCCGTCCATTTGTCGTCGGCCCAGGCAAACCAGTCTTCGCCGCTGTAGAAACTTCCGTGTAGGTCGAGTTTCTTGCAGGCTTCGAAGATTGCGAGGGCGTCGTCCGGACGAATTGGGACGTCGAGGGCGACGCTGGAGTCGCTTCGGAGGACGATACCTCCGTTGTAGGCGATGAGCGGGACGCCACCGCCGTCGTACAACGCTTCTAGAATCCTCATCGAAGTGGGCATTCGCGACGAACACAAAACGAATGTATGACCTGCGGCGGTCAAATTACGTACTGCGGCGATGGTGCGCGAGGACAGGGTCCTCTCCGCGTTGAGTAGAGTGCCGTCGATATCAGAGCAGAATACGGCCATTTGGGTTCCTCGATCAGTTCGAACTAGTCGGCATCGGCAAACGAGTCTCATCGTCTGTCCGGATGTGAGTGAGCACTGCGCCATGGGTTTTGCAGTCTCGAAGGTCCGCGCCACGCAGGTCTGCACCTGTCAGCACGGCGCCACTCAGGTCGGCACCACGCAGGTCAGCTCTTCGAAAACTCGCCTCTTCAAGGCTGGCTTCCACGAGACTGGCCGCTCGGAGATCCGCGTTATCAAACGACGCCCTCGGCGCCTTCAGGGAGTTGAGAGCTGCGCTTCGCAGGTTGCTCCCGGAAACGTTGCTCTCGGTCAAGTCGGCACGGTAGAAAACCGAGCCCTCCATTGAGCAGCGGGTGAGAGTCGAATTCGCGAGATTCGCATTGGAAAAGTTGGCTCCGTCAAGGATGGCATCGTTTGCAACCATCCCCGATGCACGGGCGTCGCGAGCAATCGCGTTGGCGAGATTCGCATCCCCTAGGTGCGCTGCGCTGAGATCGGCGGCGGAAATATTGATTCGACGTAAGTCGGAGCGGTCGAGGGTGGTTCCGGTCAGGTCGGCGCCGCGGAGGTCACGATCTGCGAAGACCAAGCCGGAAAGTACTCTTCCGCGGAGACGGACGCCTGTGAGATCGGGTGCCGCAAGTAGGCTCTCAACGAATCGACGCTCTTCCGCTGCACGGAGTTGTGAGCGTTCGATTCTCGACGTGATTAGTTGTTCGACTCCGAGTAGAGCTAAACCGATGCCAGCACCGACAGCAAGACTGCTGCCGACGTCGGTATATTTGTCGCCGGCGGAAGGGCCGAGACTCCACAAGACAACACCAAACGCCATAACGATGAGGCTAAGAACGCCGACGGCTACAAGCGGTTCTCGCAGCTTCATGCGTCCCCCTGATGTCACGAGTGCACGCCAATCGGATCCGGGACGGCTGCTCCGCGAAGACGGTCGGCTCGGTCATGCTCGCCATTGGCATCTAGCTCCCCTGCAATCACATCAAACAGTTCACTTGTCTGAAGATCTCTTCTCGAGATCGCAGCTTCGAAATGCAATCGAGCTTCGCTGGTCATCCCCAGGCGTGAGGCGATTTCGCCCAAGACGATTTCCGTCTCGTGCGTGCCTTGAGTGAAACCTATTATTCGGTGGAGCTTCAAAGCACGCGTGGCAAGACCGTTCGCCTCGATTAGCACTGGCCGCGATTCGGTGGACGCCATCAATATCGTGGCTTGGTATTGCAGAGCGATCGCTTCAGATCGCCGCGACCCGACCTGGGCGCTCCATGCTTTGACCTGTTCGACAATCAGGAGCGCCTTCTCCGCATCGCCCGTCAGGCGAAGCGTCTTCGCGTACGGGATCAACCAGCGGTGGTGCGAGACGCGGCTATCTACAGATTCGATCGATTCGCGGTACAGGCGCTCGGCTTCCGAGAGATGGCCGGCGACGCGTGACATCTTCGCCTTGTTCCGGAGAACTCGAGCTCGCAGAGGGCCCGTCGGAGAACTGGGAACAAACCTCAACGCCTTGTCAACGTAGGCCTCGTATTTAACGCGATGGTCTTCGGCGAGAGCGGGCTGCAGCCCGGCCAGCCGTTCGTATTGACGGCCGTGAAGCTCTGCGAGGTTGCAGGCGACTTCGCAGATACTCTCTCCTCGATCCGATGCTTCTGCAAAACTTTCGCATTCGAGGTATACGGCGAGGGCCTGGTCAATATCCCCATCGAACATCAGGGTGTCACCGAGGAGGTTCAGCGCGGTAACTCGAATGTCTGCCGGGACATTTTCTCCAGTCAGCTGCTGCAGAAGCGTCCCCGCCTCATCAGTTGAGTTCGCCGAGAGATAAGCGCGTGCGAGTTCCAATTGGATTGACTGACGGGAATCGTTTCCGAAGAGGATGGCACCATCGGACGCTGCGAGGGCTTTGCTGAACAGGCCGACTGAATCCTGGGCGGAGCCGGTCGCCTGCGCATTGCGTGCCGCGCGCAACAGGTACGGAAAAGCTTCAGCGAGTTTCGCCGCAAGGAATAGATGCTCTCCGATTAATGCGTCCCAGTCTTCGTTCGCGGTTCCGACCATGGCGGACAACACAGTGGCGACCTGGCCGTGGATACGACGCCGACGAAGACCGCTCAGCGATTCGTAGAGAACGTCGCGGATTTTGCCGTGTGAGAATTCGAACGATTCGTCGGTGTCGCCAAGCTCGCGGATCAGCTCGATGTTGAGATATCGCTCGAGGTGAAGAAGCAATGCCTCTTCACCCGAAGCGGTCAGGTTCTGGAGCACCTCAAAGGCGAACCGGCGCCCGACGACCGCTGCGAATTCGAGTTCACTCCGTTGCTCGGGTTCGAGCAGGTCGAGCCGGGACGCTATGACATCTTCAACAGACGGCGGTATCGCCCATAGCTCAACCGGGCCTATGAAGCGCCATTTACCTTCGGCAAGGACTAATTGCGCCGGCGTACCGTCCGTACCTGGTGCACGAAGTATCCGTAAGATCTCGCGGATGAACAGCGGGTTCCCTTCCGTCTCGCGGAAGAGCTTCTCGTAGAAAATGATGGGGAGATCAGTCTCGCCGTCGAGCATGACATCGACTAAATCGTCAATCGACGAATCGGCAAAAGCTCCGACACTCACACTGGTGAGAACACCCTCCGCTCGACGCGCTGAGGTGATGATCGACTTGAGCGGGTGACTTGGGCTGATTACGAGGTCGCTGCGGAATGCTCCCAAGATCACGACCGGACCTTCACTGATACGAGAGATCAAGCAGATAAGGGCATCCGCGCTACCAACATCGAGATGCTCAAGGTCGTCGATGAACAAGAGCAGAGGCGGCGCGTCTGCCGATCGAAATCGCCCGACAATGACATTCGTGAAAGTCGCCACAAGCGCTTCGCGACGGCTCGCGGGGTCTGCCGTGACCGAATCACTCACGGCCGCCATTTCAGCTTGCGGGGAGTCTCCCCCAAACATCGCAGCGATCTTCTCCGCAACCGGAAGCCCGTCGGATAGCTGCCGTACCAGCTCTCTAACTGGGAAGAAGCTCATCCCTTCATGAAATGGCTCGCAAGCTATTCGGTGAGTAGCAAACCCCAGCCGTTCAGCTTCCAAGATCGTCGACTGCGCCAATGCCGATTTTCCGACGCCGCTGTGGCCTCCAAGCAGGGCGACTTTCCCGGACGAGGACGCGCCAGCCTGACTGACTTTCTTCAAGAGGCCGAAGAGTTCATCGAGTTCGGCTTCGCGACCGAAGAGCGTGACGGTGGTTGCTCTCAATGGGCGGTGCCTCCAGGGATTGGGATCGACGCGTGAAACGATCTGAAACTAGTACTGCTTCGCGTCTATTCGGTGACCCTACTCCCACTGAAGCGGCCGGCGGTTGACCCAGAACGTGGGCTTGGCAGGGGTGCCGCCACCACATATTGTTGATTCCTCACGAGGACGGAAGTGGCTGGAATTAGTGATTTCGCAGACCCAGAGAACACCACGATTCCACAACGCGTCATCCTCGAAAATGCTGACGCAGTGCCGTACGGCTGCGATCAGCAATCTGGATTCTTGACGACATGACGTTGCAAAGTCGCCTCGACGAACTCAGCGAAGTGCGGAATACGTCGAGGTAACGCTCGACTCGAAGTGGTCGATCTCAATGCAAAAATCTGACGCGCACTGGAGCCGAACCGTTGAGTCCAGCCGCAGCTACGCGGATCCGCCTCAGACTGATCGTGGGTATCACCCGAACATGGTGTGGTGGTCGCGGCGGGAACCCCTCTGAGTGGCTGTCAGGTAGCCCTCGGAACCAATCAAGCGCTATCGACTACTGATGCGCCAGAATCTCCAGGAATGTTTGTTCTGTGACAATTTCCACGGACTGCCCACCCGCCGCAAGGTCGCGTGCGCGCTCGATCTTTGAACTCAACGTCGCTCCAGGTCGCAAGGTGGCGGGATCGAAGCCCCCCATCACAACAAGGCTCGTCTTCTTGGTCACGTTGCCAGAAACCGTCGCCCCGAAGGAGGCGACCAGTTTTTGGGCTTCGGGGCGAGTGTAGCTATCCAGGTCGCCCGAAAAGCACACCACCTCGCCGAAGAGAGGATGGCCGGGATCGGCCTCAGCGCTCGGCTGTGGAAGATCGGCCTTCTTCAAATGAGCACGGGATCGACGCACATTCGCAGCACTACGAGCTGGAACTGACGCCCACAACTCTTCGACTGTCCTCACCCCGCGCTCTTCGGCCACCTTCATGATTATCATCGCGCACGCGAGCGAATCAGCACCCGCCTCATGGTGCACGAATCCAGGGAGACCAAAGTGCTCAACGACTAACGGAAGCCTGTGGCTCGGAAGCTGGCAATGGTGACGGACGATGGCGAGGGCATCGAGAAAAAGGAAAGCTGAGGGCGGCGTCTCCATCAGGTTGTTGGCAGCGTTGTAGACACCCTTGTCGAACGGGCTGTACGCAACGAGCGGCGCCCCATCGGTAACAGCCTCGATGCGTGACAAAGTCTGCTGCCAGGAGGGAGCACCTGCGACATGGGCCGACCCGATCCCGTGCAGGTGTCCTAATGACGAGAGTGTCCCCGCGATGGAGGGCATCGAGCGCTTTGTCAAAACTCGGCCGCGACGCTCGCGCTCCGGACACTCCGCGATCTAGGTAAAGGTCGTCGCGGCGGACGCCAGCGGCGAGAAGGTCGGCCTCTTGGCGGTCCGCTGTCTACTGCCGAGTCAAAACGCGGGCGTACCCAATCAGCTTCGCCAATGAGTGCCTCCATGTCGCGCAACGGACGATTCGTACCTCGATTCAACCACGGACTTCCAACACACAGTTGTGAGAAATTCAGTAGCGCAGGATTCTGGGTCTCTTGGTTGTAGACGCCGAATGTCGGCGAGACGCCTCGCAACCCATCGGTTTCGATACGGTCGCTGCGCGACCTACTCAACCGGCAGGTACGGCACGATAACTGCTTTGCCGACCGTGCGGGACTGCATTCGCGCCATTGCCTCGGAAGAATCCGCCAGCGTATTTAGGCCGGCGATCACCGGCGCGAGCTCGCCCGCCTCGACGAACTCGGCGAGCGTCGCCAGGTCGCCCGCCGACGTGGCCGACACCAGGCCGCGCAGCTTCTGCTTCGAGCCGACGCCCCGCAGCGGCGCGAACATCGCGCGGGTCAGGCCGCCGAGCAGGCGCGAGCCGCGCTCTCCCCCGACGATGACCAGCGTTCCGTCGGCGGCCAGCGCACTGCGCAGCGCCGGCAGCGAGTGCGAGCCCGCCATGTCGACGATGAGGTCGTAGCGCTCCCCCGCCAGGGCGAAGTCAGTCGTTGTGTAGTCGACGACCTCCTCGGCGCCGAGCGAGCGCACCAGGTCGAGCTTCGCGGTCGAGCAGACTCCGGTGACGTGGGCGCCGAACGCGCGAGCCAGCTGCGTCGCGAAGATGCCGACGCCGCCGGACGCGCCGATGATCAGCACCTTCTGTGCGGCCTGCAGGCGGCCGGTGTCGCGCAGGGCGTGCAACGCGGTCGCGGCCGAGGTCGGGATCGCCGAGGCCTGCTCGAACGACAACGACGGCGGCTTCGGGGCGATCTTCTTCACCGAAGCGCGGGCGAACTCGGCGAGACCGGCCGAGACGACGCCGAACACCTCGTCGCCCGGCGCGAAAGCCGTGACAGCCGAGCCGACGGAGTGCACGACCCCCGCGACATCCATGCCCCTGATCTTCTGGCGAGGCCCTCGGAAACCGAGGAACGGGCGCACGATCAACGGCAGCCCCGTCATGAGGTGCACGTCGCCGATGTTGAGCGACGTCGCGCGCACGTCGACGAGCACGTCGTCGTCGCCGATCGTCGGCATGGGCACGTCGGCCAGGCGCAGCACCGACGCGTCGCCGTATCTGTCTTGCACTATCGCTTTCATGATTCCGAACCTCCGTACTGGAACACGTCGTCGAGCGGCACTCCGAACACCCGCGCGATCTGGAACGCCACCTCGAGCGACGGCGAGTACCGCCCCTGCTCGATGGCGATGATGGTCTGGCGGGTCACTCCGATGCGTTCGGCGAGGCCCGCCTGCGTGATCTCCCCGTGCGCGGCCCGCAACGCGCGGATGTTGTTCGTGACGCTCGTCGCCTTCACCACGCTCAGAACCCCCGGCGGTAGACGACGACCTTGGTCACCGACGAGAGCACGGCCGACAGAACGAAGCCGAGGTAGACGGCGTTCGCGATGTAGAAGTAGGGAGCCTCGACGATCGCGAGCAGCAGCGCGGCCAGCGCGCCGATCACGAGGAACGACTGCCCCACCCGGTCGCCGAGCCGGGCGATGTCGCGGTCGCGCACGTCGACCGTCTGGTCGCGGCGAGGCGTGAAGACGGCCTGCCCGATGTTGATGACGATGCCGCCGACGATCGCGATTCCGATCGTCCAGAGCATGACGGGCACGTAGTCGACGTCGGTGAGAGGGGC
>Ga0247807_10002211_pt1 | contig 10826 bp, 12 predicted proteins | sample UWRJL074202C1_FD_179931 | JGI IMG/M metagenome (GOLD analysis project Ga0247807, IMG submission 179931) | Plant litter microbial communities from Arlington Agricultural Research Station in Wisconsin, United States - UWRJ-L074-202C-1 | ecosystem: Environmental > Terrestrial > Plant litter >...
ACGGTCTGGATGACCTCGACGGCCGGAACCTCCGAGATGTCGCGGGTGTCTTCTTCGACGAAGCTGTCTTGAGCCATGGGGGAGTCCTTGTGGGTGGTGAGTAGGCGAGCGGCCGTGGATCTGCTATTCTTGTGCAGGCTTCAGGGCTTGCCCTGATACGAAAGTGGATAATCTCCCACCCGTCGACCGCTTCTCAAGGTTACCGGGTAGTTACGCCCCGTCGGTTTCGTGTTCGCACGTCTCCGATAGATAAACAGGGCGACGTGTTTTACCCAAACCGCGTGAACTTCTGCTTTCGTCGCTGCCGCACAACCGTGCGTGAGTTGTAGCCGACCGAAACACAGAAGGAGCCTCGCATCAGCGATCCCCGTACTAACGACCGCATCCGTGTCCCTGAGGTCCGACTCGTCGGCCCCGCTGGAGAACAGGTGGGTGTCGTTTCCATCGACGTTGCACTTCGTCTCGCCCAGGAAGCCGACCTGGACCTGGTAGAGGTTGCTCCTACCTCCAAGCCGCCGGTCGCGAAGATCATGGACTACGGCAAGTTCAAGTACGAAGAGGCCCAGAAGGCCAAGGAAGCTCGTCGCAACCAGGCCAACACGATCCTCAAAGAGGTGCGTTTCCGCCTGAAGATCGACGTGCACGACTACGAGACCAAGCGCAAGCGTGCCGAGGGCTTCCTCGCCGCCGGCGACAAGGTCAAGGCCATGATCCTGTTCCGCGGCCGCGAGCAGTCGCGTCCCGACCAGGGTGTGCGCCTCCTCCAGCGCTTTGCAGAGGATGTCGCCGAGTTCGGCTCGGTCGAGTCGACCCCGATGATCGACGGTCGCAACATGGTCATGGTGATCGGCCCGCACAAGACGAAGGCTGCCGCCAAGGCCGAAGCCGACGCCCGCCGCGCCGCCAGCAAGCCCGCCCGTGGCGAGTCGAAGGAAGACGTCGACCCCGACGCGAAGGACGAGGCTCCCGCCAAGGAAGCCGCTCCCGCGAAGGCGCCCGTCTCCACCGTGCCGCTCGTCGAGGACACCTTCACGAAGGCCCCCGCCGCTTCGCGTGCTCCGGCTCGCACGGCTCCGGCCCGCACCGCGCCGCCCGCCGCCGCACCCGCAGCGACCGAGGCACCGGCTCGCGCCGCTGCGCCGAAGGCCGCTCCCAAGTCCGCGCCGGCCCCCCGGTCGAGCGCACCGAAGGTGGCCACCCCGGCACCTATCGTCGCCAAGCCCGCGAATGCGGCAGCGATGGCCAAGATGGCCGCTGCCAAGCCCGCGCCCAAAAAAGACTGACCCGACGCACCCGTCGGCGTATTTCACAAGAAAGAGGAAGAGATGCCTAAGCAGAAGACCCACTCGGGCGCCAAGAAGCGCTTCAAGATCACCGGTAGCGGCAAGGTCAAGAAGCAGCAGGCCGGCCTCCGTCACAACCTTGAAGTCAAGTCGGGCAAGAAGAAGCGTGCCCTCGGCATGGACTCCATCCTCAGCCCCGCAGATGCCAAGGGCATCAAGAAGCTTCTCGGCAAGTAGCCCGACGGAATTTGAAGGAATAGAAAAATGGCAAGAGTAAAAAGGGCAGTAAACGCCCACAAGAAGCGTCGCGTCATCCTCGAGCGCGCCAAGGGTTACCGCGGCCAGCGTTCGCGCCTGTACCGCAAGGCCAAGGAGCAGGTCACTCACTCGCTCGTCTACGCGTACCGTGACCGTCGTGCCCGCAAGGGTGACTTCCGTCGCCTGTGGATCCAGCGCATCAACGCTGCGTCCCGCGCCAACGGCCTGACCTACAACCGCCTCATCCAGGGCCTGAACCTGGCCGGCATCGAGGTCGACCGTCGCATCCTCGCCGACCTCGCGATCACCGAGCCGGCCACGTTCGCCGCGATCGTCGCAACGGCCAAGGCAGCACTGCCCGCCGACGTGAACGCCAAGGTCACCGCGTAAGCATCCTCAGCACCGAAGAAGCCCGAGCCGATTGGCTCGGGCTTCTTTGCGTCCGGCTCGGCGGTAAGGCCGCGCCGTACCCGGCCGGGTACCCCCGACCCCCGTAGGCTTGACCCATGATCGATAACCCGCGTTCCCCCCGCGTTCGCGGCGTAGCGAAACTTGCCAAGCGTGACCACCGACTCCAGACCGGACTGTTCCTGCTCGAGGGCCCGCAGGCCGTCAGCGAGGCGCTGACCTTCCGTCCCGAGCTGCTCATCGAGCTGTTCGCGACGCCCACCGCGCTCGACAAGTACCCGGCGATCGCGACCCTTGCGCGCGAGACCGACCTCGAGATCGAGTTTGTGACCGAGGACGTGCTCGACTCGATGGCCGACACGGTCACCCCGCAGGGAATCATCGCGGTGTGCCGCCAGTTCCCGACCTCGCTCAAGGACATCCTGGGCAACGGCCCCAAGCTCATCGCCATCCTCGAGGAGGTGCGCGACCCCGGTAACGCCGGCACGATCATCCGTGCCGCCGACGCAGCGGGAGCGGACGGCGTCATCCTCACCGGTCGCAGTGTCGACCTGTACAACCCCAAGGTCGTCCGTGCGACGACCGGATCGCTCTTCCACCTCCCCGTCGCCCTCGTGCCCGAGCTCGAGACGGTTCTGGACCGGGTCGGCTCCGCGGGGTTGCAGGTGCTCGCCGCCGACATCAAGGGCGACGACCTGCTCGTGGCGCGCTCCACGGGGCTGCTCGCGGCTCCCACGGCGTGGCTCTTCGGCAACGAGGCCCGCGGGCTCAGCGACGAGCACTTCGCCATGGCCGACCGCGCCATCACCGTGCCCATCTACGGCCACGCCGAGTCGATGAACCTCGCCACCGCCGCATCGGTATGCCTCTACGAATCGGCCTTCGCCCAGCGCTCCTGAAACCCACAGCCGTGGTGTTACGAACGGGTTAAGGTCTGACCGATAAGTTGCCCCCTAAATGAGGGATGTGGTTGTCTGGGGACATGGAACCCCTCGTCGTCGTCGACCATGTCAATAAACACTTCGGCGATCTGCACGTTCTGAAGGACATCACGACGACCATCCACAAGGGGGAGGTCGTCGTTGTCATCGGTCCCTCCGGTTCCGGCAAGTCGACCCTGTGTCGCGCGATCAACCGACTCGAGACCATCGACGACGGCACTATCAGCATCGACGGCAAGGTGCTGCCCTCGGAGGGCGCCGAGCTCGCGAAGCTGCGCGCCGACGTGGGCATGGTGTTCCAGTCGTTCAACCTGTTCGCTCACAAGACCGTGCTCGAGAACGTGACCCTCGGCCAGATCAACGTGCGCAAGCGTTCCAAGGCCGAGGCCGACAAGCGTGGCATGGAGCTGCTCGAGCGCGTGGGCGTCGCCAACCAGGCGAACAAGGTTCCCGCCCAGCTCTCCGGCGGCCAGCAGCAGCGCGTCGCCATCGCCCGGGCCCTCGCCATGGATCCCAAGGTCATGCTGTTTGACGAGCCCACGAGCGCGCTCGACCCCGAGATGATCAACGAGGTGCTCGACGTCATGGTCGAACTCGCCAAGGAGGGCATGACCATGGTGGTCGTGACCCACGAGATGGGCTTCGCCCGCAAGGCCGCGCAGCGCGTGCTGTTCATGGCCGAGGGCGCCATCCTCGAGGACGCCCCGCCGGAGCAGTTCTTCACGGCACCCCAGAACGACCGCGCAAAAGACTTCCTGTCGAAGATCCTCACCCACTGATCCTCGGCAGCACTGATCCCACCTATGGGCCTATCGGTCCGCACCAAGGAAAGGAAAACACAATGCGCAAGAGGATGAGTATTCTCGCGGTCGCGTCAGCAGCAACCCTGCTGCTCGCAGGCTGTGCAGCAGGAACCCCCGGCGGCGGCGACCCCGGAACCGAGCCGACCGACCCGGGCGACGGAGCACTGTACGAGGTGGCGACGGATGTCGAGCTCGAGGGCAGCCCGACCTATGACGCCATGGTCGCCGACGGCAAGGTCACGATCGGCGTGAAGGAGGACCAGCCGAACCTCGGCTTCCTCGACGCGGCAACCGGTGAGCGCACCGGCTTCGACATCGAGATCGCCAAGTGGATTGCAGCATCCCTCGGCTTCGCGGAGGACAAGATCGAGTTCGTCGCCATCCCGAGCGCCAACCGCGAATCGGCGATCGTGAACGGTGACGTCGACTACTACGTCGGCACCTACTCGATCACCGACAAGCGCAAGACGCAGATCGACTTCGCCGGTCCGTACTTCGTCACCGGCCAGGGCCTCCTGGTCGCCGGCGACAACGAGGACATCACCGGCGAGGGCGACCTCGCGGGCAAGACCGTCTGCTCGGCAACGGGCTCGACTCCCATCCAGAACATCAAGGACAACTACAAGGAGACGAAGACCGTCGAGTTCGACACCTACTCGCAGTGTGTCGAGGCGCTCAAGGACGGCCAGGCTGACGCCGTCACGACCGACCAGGCGATCCTGATCGGCTACGCGGCCCAGGACCCCGAGGGCCTCAAGGTCGTCGGTGAGCCCTTCAGCGAGGAGCGTTACGGAGTGGGCCTCCCGCTCGGTGACGACGCGCTGCGCGGCTTCATCAACGACATGTTCACCGAGGGCGGAGATGTCTGGCAGGGCATCTACGACGCGACCCTGGGCCTCTCCGGCACCAAGGTCGACCAGCCCGAGGTCGACGCGTACTAAACGCTGTAAGTCGGCGGGCAGCGCTCCTCGGAGCGCTGCCCGCTTCTCACCCGAAAACCACAAGAAGGACCCATGGATACGCTTCTGAACAACCTCGACATCTTCGTCGAGGGCTTCAAGAACACCCTGATCCTGTTCTTCTCGTCGGGGGCGATCGCCCTCGTGCTCGGCACGATCATCGGTTCGATGCGCGTCTCGCCGGTGCCGGCCATGCGCGCCTTCGGCACCGTGTACGTCAACCTCGTGCGCAACACCCCGCTCACCCTCATCATGTTCTTCTTTGCGTTCGGCTACCCCAAGCTGGGCTTCCCGAAGGCCGATTACCTCGTGCTCGCCCTCATCGCGCTGAGCCTGTACACGGCCACCTACGTTGCCGAAGCGCTGCGCTCGGGCGTGAACACCGTTCCGGTCGGGCAGGCCGAGGCGGCCCGCGCCATCGGCCTCACTTTCGGCCAGTCGATGTCGCTGGTGGTCCTCCCGCAGGCGTTCCGCGCCGTGGTGCCGCCGATGATGAACGTCTTCATCGCCCTGCTCAAGAACACCACGGTCGCCGCCGGATTCTCGGTGCTCGAGGCCGGCGCCATCCGCCAGTACCTGTCCGAGCGCGGTGAACCCGCGATCGTGGTGCTGCTCTGGGTGGCCGGCATCTTCGTCGCCCTCGTCGCCGTGCTCTCCTGGGCGCAGCGATCACTCGAGCGCAAGTGGAAGGTGGCCCGATGAGCAGCGTCCTGTTCGATGTGCCCGGTCCCAAGGCCATCCTGCGTCACCGGCTCCTCGGTGTGCTCACCGTCGTCGTGGTCCTCGCCATCCTCGGCTTCATCTTCTGGCGCCTGTTCGCGACCGGCCAGTTCGCCGCGACCAAGTGGCAGCTGTTCACCTTCCCGCTCGTGCACCAGCGCATCATCGAGGCGACCATCGCCACGCTCACCGCGTTCGGCATGGCCGCCGTGCTGAGCCTCGTGCTGGGCATCGTGCTCGCGATCGGGCGCCTGTCGTCGCGCAAGTGGATCAACGTGCCCGTCATGCTCTTCACGGAGCTGTTCCGCGCGGTGCCGCTGCTCATCCTCATGATGATCGTCTACTACGGCCTGCCGCCCCTCGGTGTGACGTTCGTGACCCCGATCGTCGCTGTCGTCACCGGTCTGACCCTGTACAACGGGTCGGTCTTCGCTGAGATCTTCCGTGCAGGCATCGAGTCGCTGCCCAAGGGACAGGGCGAGGCGGGCTACGCCATCGGCCTCACCAAGGGCCAGGTCATGCGCACCATCCTCATGCCGCAGGCGCTGCGGGCGATGCTGCCGATCACGATCTCCCAGCTCGTCGTCGTTCTGAAGGACACCGCGCTCGGTTTCATCGTCACCTACCAGGAGCTGCTCTACCTGGCCAAGTTCTACGGCAGCCAGCTGCAGTACGGCTCGCCGATCATCCCCTCGGCGATCGTCGCGGGCTCGATCTACATCGGGCTGTGCCTGCTGCTCGCCGGTGTGGCGAAGATCGTCGAGATCCGCACGCGTGCCGGTGTCGGCCGTCGTGACAAGAAGCTCGGGACGCCCGCGCCGACCCCGTTCGACGGCGGCGCCAGCATCGCGTAGTCGCACTAAACTCGTTGCTTGTGTCAGAACCCATTGAAATCACCGAAGAGGCCGTAACCGCGGCGACGGAGGCGGCGCTCGTCGCTGTTGCCGCTGCTGCGACGGTGAGCGAGCTCAAAGCCGCGCGCAACGCGCACATCGGCGAGACCTCGACCATCGCCCAGCTGGGCGGTGCGCTGCGCAGCGTGCCGAACGACCAGAAGGCTGCCGCCGGCAAGCTCGTCGGACAGGCCAAGGCCCGCGTGACCCAGGCCATCGCCGCCCGCGAGGCCGAACTGGCCCTCGCCGAAGAGAGCGCGCGGCTTGCAGCCGAGGCGGTGGATGTCACGGCTCTCGCGTCACGGTTCACCCCCGGTGCACGTCATCCCATCAACCTGCTCATGGAGCAGATGAGCGACATCTTCATCGGCATGGGCTGGGAGATCGCGGAAGGCCCGGAGCTCGAGAACGAGTGGTTCAACTTCGACGCGCTGAACTTCGACGAGGACCACCCGGCCCGCGCCATGCAGGACACCTTCTTCGTCGACCCGGTCGACGCGCACCTCGTGCTGCGCACGCACACGAGTCCGGTGCAGATCCGCTCCCTGCTGACGCGCGAGCTGCCGGTCTACGTCGTCGCGCCCGGTCGGGTCTACCGCACCGACGAGCTCGATGCGACGCACACTCCCGTGTTCCACCAGATCGAGGGCATCGCCATCGACAAGGGGCTCACCATGGCACACCTGCGCGGCACCCTCGAGCACCTCGCGCGAGCGATGTTCGGCGAGGGCGCGCAGATCCGCCTGCGCCCCAACTACTTCCCCTTCACCGAGCCGAGCGCCGAGATGGACGTCTGGCAGCCGAACGCCAAGGGTGGCGCGCGCTGGATCGAGTGGGGCGGCTGCGGAATGGTCAATCAGAACGTGCTGCGCGCCGCGGGCATCGACCCCGAGGTCTACCAGGGCTTCGCGTTCGGGCTGGGAGTCGACCGCACCCTGATGTTCCGCAATGACATGAATGACATGAGAGACATGGTCGAGGGCGATATCCGCTTCAGCCAGCAGTTCGGAATGGTGGTCTGATGCGCGTCCCGCTTAGCTGGCTCGGCGAATACGTCGACCTGCCCGAGTCCGTCACGCTCGATCACGTTCACGAGGCCCTCGTCAAGGTCGGCTTCGAAGAAGAGGATGTGCACGGCTTCGAACTGACCGGCCCGGTTGTGGTCGGACGCGTGCTCGCGTTCGAGCCCGAACCGCAGTCCAACGGCAAGACGATCAACTGGTGCCAGGTGGATGTCGGCGAGGCGGAGCCTCGCGGTATCGTCTGCGGCGCGCACAACTTCTCCGTCGGCGACAAGGTCGTTGTCTCGCTGCCCGGCGCGGTGCTGCCCGGTCCGTTCCCGATCGCGGCACGCAAGACCTACGGTCACGTCTCCGACGGCATGATCGCCTCGGCCCGCGAGCTCGGCCTCGGCGAGGAGCACGACGGCATCCTGCTGCTGTCGTCGCTCGGACTCGATCCCGAGGTCGGCGTCGACGCCATCACCCTCCTCGGTCTGGATGATGCGGCCGTCGAGATCAATGTCACACCCGACCGCGGCTACGCGTTCTCCCTGCGCGGTGTCGCGCGCGAGTACGCCCACTCCACGGGAGCTGCCTTCCACGACCCCGCGGCCGCCGTCACGGTCACCTCGGCGGAGGGATTCTCGGTCGTCGTCGACGACAAGGGGCCGATCCGCGGTGAGCGCGGTGCGAGCGTCTTCGAGACCCGCGTGGTGCGGAACGTCGACGCGACCCGTCCGACCCCGCCGTGGATGGTGGCGCGCCTCGCTCTCGCCGGCGTGCGCTCCATCTCGCTGCCCGTCGACATCACCAACTACGTCATGTTCGAGCTCGGGCAGCCGACGCACGGCTACGATCTCGACACGCTCACCGGCGGCATCACCGTGCGCCGTGCGAATGCGGGGGAGACCTTCGAGACCCTCGACGGCAAGCTGCGCACCCTCAGCCCCGAAGACCTGCTGATCACCGACGATTCCGGCCCGATCGGGCTCGCCGGCGTGATGGGCGGCGCGAAGACCGAGATCTCCGCGTCGACGAAGAACGTGCTCGTCGAGGCTGCGAACTTCGACCCGGTGTCGATCGCGCGCAGCGCCCGTCGCCACCGCCTCCCGAGCGAGGCCTCCAAGCGCTTCGAGCGTGGAGTGGACCCGCAGGTCGCGGCCGCAGCGGCATCCCGCGTCGCCGAGCTGCTCGTCGAGCTCGCGGGCGGCACGCTCGATCCGCTCGGCTCCAGCTGGAACGAGTCGGTGCCGGCCGGTGCGACCTTCCTCAGGGACGGCTACATGGCATCCCTCATCGGCGTCGACTACACCGCTGACGAGGTGCGCTCCTCGCTCGAGATGATCGGTGCGATCGTCGAGCCCGCCGAGGGCGGACTCTCGGTGACCCCGCCGAGCTGGCGTCCCGACCTGGGCGACGCTCCCACGCTCGTCGAGGAGGTCGCCCGCATCGTCGGCTACGACCGCATCCCGTCCGTGCTGCCGGTCGCTCCTCCCGGACGCGGCCTCACCCGCGAGCAGCGCCAGCGTCGCTCCGCGGCGAACGCGCTTGCCGCCGGCGGACTCACCGAGGTGCTCGCCTACCCGTTCCTCGCCCAGAAGTCGGCCGACCTGTTCGGTGCGGGCGAGTCGTTCGTGCGCCTCGCGAATGCCCTCGATTCCGAGGCGTCGCTCATGCGTCGCTCACTGCTGCCCGGCCTGCTCGACGTTGCCCGCCGCAACCTCGGTCGTGGCCTCACCGACCTCGCCATCTACGAGATCGGCCATGTGTTCCTGCCCGAGTCGGGTGAGACCTTCGGCAGCGGACCTCTGCCGGTCGGGAACGCGCACCCCGGTGCCGAGGTGTTGTCGGCACTGGATGCGGGCATCCCGAACCAGCCGTGGCACGTCGCCGCCCTGTTCGCCGGCGACGCGAGCCCCAAGCAGCCCGGTCAGGCGGCCGTGCCCAGCGGGCTCGTCGATGCGCTCGACACCGCGAGACTGCTTGCCGTCGCGCTGTCGGTCGAGCTGCGCTTCGCGCAGGGATCACACCCGTCGCTGCACCCCGGCCGCGCGGCCGAGGTGTTCGTGGGGGAGACCTCGGTCGGCTTCGCGGGCGAACTGCTGCCCGCGATCGCCGAAGACCTCGACCTTCCCCGAGTCGTCGCCCTGCTCGAGCTCGACCTGGACGCGCTCATGGCGCTGGCCGCGACCGAGATCGTGCCGAGCGGCATCGTCTCCATGCCCGCGGCGACCCAGGACCTCTCGCTCGTCGTGCCGGCCGACGTGCCCGCGGGTGACGTGCTGGCCACGGTCATCGAGGGTACGGGATCACTGCTCGAGAACGCGCGTCTCGTGGACGACTACCGCGGCCAGGGTGTGGAGGAGGGGCACAAGTCGCTCACCTTCGCGCTGCGCTTCCGCGCTCCCGACCGAACGTTGACCGCTGCCGAAGCCTCCGAGGCCAAGAACGGTGCCGTCGAGCTGGCGACGTCCCGATTCGGGGCGACCCTGCGCGAGTGATGATCCGGACGGCGGTCGTTCTGCTGGCGCTGCTCGCCCTCGCGGGCTGCGCGGCCGGCGACGAGCCCGCGACCGCACCGACGCAGCACGCCGAGAGCGAAGCCCCGAAGATCGTCGACAGCGGGGTGAGCGACGCGGCTGCGGGCTCGGTCGACTACGACGACGGGTCCCCGCGGGCGTACACGGCTGCCGAGGGCGACCACGTTGATGCCATCGCGACGCGATTCGGGATGACGGTCGTCGAGCTCGAGCAGCTCAACCCGACGGTCGATTCCCGCGAGCTCGTTCCGGCGGGAACCGTCATCCAGCTCAGGTAGCTCCTCGAGTCGGGCCATTTGGTGACTCCCGCTGCACGAAAGTCGCCAAACGGCCCGACTCGGCGCAGGGGCAGCGAGACCGGAGACGTAGGCAGACGGGGGAGGGGGCTACCTCTTTCCGCCGCCCAGCAGGCCGCCGAGGAGGCCGCCGAGCACGTCCTGCCCCTGCTTGCTGCCGATGAGCCCACCGAGCAGGTCGCCGATGCCACCGCCGGACGCTGCGGGAGCGTCCTTCGTGCTCGCGGGAGCGTCCTTTTTGTTGAAGAACTGCGAGGCGACCCAGGCGAGCACGATCGGGGCGAGGATCGGCAGGAGCTTCGAGATGAGCGACTCGTCGGCCTTGTCGGTCTTCGCCGCGACGGCCGTGACGACCTCGTTCTTGCGAGAGCCGAAGACGTTGTTGACGATCTTCTCGCCGTCGGCCTCGTCGACGTCGTGAACGCTGACGGTGCGGCCCGAGTGCTTGCCGAGTGCCTTCACGAGGGACTTCGCGCCGCCCTCGTCCTGGGCGTTGGCCGCCATGCCTCCGACGAGGGTGGGCAGGACCTGCTTGACCGCGGACTCCGCGGTCGCCTCGTCGACGCCCAGCTTCTTCGCGATGTCGCCGATGGGGATAGTGGCCAGGAGGCCGTCGAGATCAGACATACGTGCTCCTTGAACGAGGGGGAGCGGGGTCGCATCCCGTAACGGACACGATAGCAACGGCCCGTGTAGTACGGTGGGCTTGTGACCACCCTTCGTA
>Ga0247807_10002212_pt1 | contig 10821 bp, 10 predicted proteins | sample UWRJL074202C1_FD_179931 | JGI IMG/M metagenome (GOLD analysis project Ga0247807, IMG submission 179931) | Plant litter microbial communities from Arlington Agricultural Research Station in Wisconsin, United States - UWRJ-L074-202C-1 | ecosystem: Environmental > Terrestrial > Plant litter >...
CTCCTACAGGTGCAGCATTCAAAAAAACGGCCAGTCGGATCACTCCGGCTGGCCGTTTTTGTGACGCCGATCTGCTACTCGGCGATTTGCAGTTTGCGGGCTTCGGTGTAGACGTAGCGCACTTTCTCGTATTCGAAAGGCGAGTTCATCTGGCCATAGCGGAAGCTGGTGCCGTAGCGGCGATCGATGGCACGCAGGACGTAGAGTTCCGGGTGGTCGCTGCTGACCTGGGCGACGTTGAGGAAGTTGATCTGCGATTCGGCAGTGAAGTCGAACAGCAGGCCGCCCGTGTCACGCAGGTTCGATGGGCCCAACAACGGCAGCACCAGGTAAGGACCGGACGGCACGCCGTAGAAACCCAGGGTCTGACCGAAGTCTTCGTTCTGGCGCGGCAGGCCCATCATCGTTGCCGGGTCCCACAAACCAGCGATACCCACCGTGGTGTTGACCAGCAGACGCCCAGTGGTTTCCAGGGAGCGCTGGCCCTTGAACTGGAACAGGCTGTTCAGCAGGTTGGGAATTTCGCCCAGGTTGCTGAAGAAGTTGCTCACGCCACTGCGTACGAAACCTGGAGTGATGTAGCGGTAGCCATTGACCACTGGCAGGAATACCCACTCGTCGAAGCGATAGTTGAAGTGGTAGACCCGACGGTTCCACGACTCCAGCGGGTCGTAAACTTCCAGCGCGGTAAGCGTGGCGCGTTCGAATTCCCGTTGATCCAGACCGGGGTTGAATTGCAGCGACTTCAACGGCTGGGTGAAGCCGTCACCATCAATCTGGCGAGCCACGGTCGCCGGATGTTCGGCAAGGTTGCTGTTGGTCGCGTCAGCGGCCTGGACAGTTCCTGCGCAGAGCAGGGCAGCGAGGAGTAAAAGACGTTTAGCCACGGAAGAACTCCAGCATGGCGTCGCTGTTGACGCGGTAATTGATGTTGCCGCAATGGCCGCCGTATGGATAAACGGTCAGGCGATCGCCAAAGGTTTTGCGCAGGAAGCCCAAGTCACCGGCGCCCAGAATCACATCGTCGGCGTTGTGCATGACCGAGATTTTCTTGCTGTCGTGCAGGTAATCCTTGAGTGCGTACAGGCTCACTTGGTCCACCAGCTGCAACAGGCTGCCACCGTCGGTGCGGGCACGCCACATCGGGATGACTTGCTCGGTCAGGTAGCAATCGAAGTCGCATTGCAGCGCACGACGCAGGAACGGCGACAGGCTGGTGCCTTCAGTGATCGGGAATTTCGGCGGTGTAATCAAGCCACGACGGTTGATCAGGTCCGAAGTGAACGCGATATCAGCCGACGAGAAGCGGAACGAGGTACCAATCAGCATCGCCATCTGTTCGTTGGTCAGGTGCTGTTTGGATTGCTGGAAGTCGTAAAGCAGTGCGTCATTGAGGTCGATGTAACCCTTCTGACGGAAGTAGCGGGTCAGCTTTTCCAATACCAGCTCATAAAACGTGGTGCTGTTGTCGATGCCCTTGACGTTGGTCTGCACCAGTTTGTCGAGGTTGGAAATCGACGTGTACAGATTGACCGGCGGATTGAGCAGCAGCACTTTCTTGAAATTGAAGCTGCGACGGGTTTCGTCCAGGCGGGCGACGAACGCGGCGTTCAATGCACCCAGGCTGTAACCGGTCAGGTAATAGTCGGTGACTTTCAGATCAGCCTGTTGGGCGCGCACCCCCTGCATGACCCGGTAAAGGTCTTCGGCATCTTCGGTGGAGATCCCTGGCGTGGCGAACCGCGACGCGGAGCTCATGAAGTCATAGCTGGTAGGCGACGACAGCTGTACGACGTTATAGCCGGCGCCGTAGTACAGCTTCTTGAGGAATTCGTTGATGGTGCTGTTGTAAGGCGCACCGGTACCGGCGATCAGGAAGATCAGCGGTGCTGGTTTGTCTTGCTTGGCCAGGCGATAGCGCAGCTTCTTGACCGCCCAGAAATTGTCCGGAAGGGTGAATTCACGCTCCGGACGCAGGTTCAGGGTGTAGTCATCCTGATCAATGTCGTCGTCGCTTGGTAGCTCTGGGCGCATGTCGGGAGGCGTGGTGGCGATGGTCGCTTCAAAAGGGTTCTTTAAAGGGAAGCCATAGGTGGCGGGGTCAACATTGACCGCCATAGCGGACGCACTCAAACAGAGGCCGCCAATTACGGCAGCAAAGCGCAGGAAACGGAGCATGACTAGATCCCTTGGGAAAGAAGTGCTGATGATGTACGCGGGCTAAGACCGTTGGTGTAGTGCCAAAGTGCCCTACAAACAGGTAAACCCGTTGTAAATAGTTCGAGACAATACACGTTCTCTGGCGTCAAGAGAGCAATGCTGTGCTTTTTTGTCGTTTATAGAATGCACGGGCGTGCGGCGATACGTACTACCCGTAGGAGCGCGCTTGCCCGCGATGGCGTCAGCACAGGCGATTATTCATCGTCCGGCTGACCGAATCGCGGGCAAGCGCGCTCCTACAGGGGGGAGGTGCGGGGTTTTGCAGACAGCAAAAAGGGGAGCCGAAGCTCCCCTTTTGAATCGTCTTACGTGCTCTTTTTTTATTGTTTTAGGGTGGTCTGTTGTTGTTTTTGGCGACCGATCCCTTTACTGCGTTCTTGTTCGACCCCCATCCGGGATCAAGAGCAAACGTATTTTTTTGAGCGCTGACTCACTTTGATCTCGCGATCCAACCAGTACGGGAGCTACCTGAAGGTAGTTTTATTATTCTCTGTCCGGTTGCGAGGCACCTGGGCGCCTCTGTAAAGCTGATCCACTCCAAAAAAATCTGTTAGCTGCGTCTCTGTGCCTTTGTTCTTGTTATGTCAGAGCCGGTACGTCTTGTTTTTATTAGGTTTGCTGCATTTTATTCTTGTTGTGCCAGAGATATAGCAGGAGCTGTGCCAACTTTTGAAATGCTATTTAAATCAGTGTGTTAGCTATTTTCGATTGCGTGGCGCTAACGTTCCCTGTTTCCGTGTTACCCGACTCTGGAGAGGTTTCCGGCGGGAGGTAACACAATGTGTTCCCGTGCTTGGCCCGCCGCTTTTTACGACAAGGTTGTCGCTGATGGCGCGCTGATGTCGTTTCTCCGTGTCTTGAGGTCGCTGACAGAGCATGTCCCATCGCCGTGCGGGTTGATGATCAGGGGGCATGCGGTACAGGTCATCGTCCGCTTGGCAAATGAAGCGTGAAAAAGTGCGCAGTGCAGCTGCGATATGCGCCGACTGCGGTCTTTATAAAAACGTTAATGATGCCTGACAGTTGTCGGGCACAGGACTACCGGGGAGTAACGATGAATATGCGAAAAATCCTGGGCGTGAGCGCCGCTCTGGCGCTTGCTGTCAGTTCCACGCTGGCCTCTGCCAAAGAAGTGAGCATTGGCTATGTCGACGGTTGGTCCGATAGCGTTGCCACGACAAACGTCGCGGCAGAAGTGATCAAGCAAAAACTCGGGTATGACGTGAAACTCCAGGCGGTTGCTGCCGGGATCATGTGGCAGGGCGTAGCGACAGGCAAACTGGACATGATGCTGTCGGCCTGGCTGCCGGTCACTCACGGTGAATACCTGGCCAAAAACAAAGACAACGTCGTGAACTACGGCTCCAACTTCAAGGACGCCAAGATCGGCCTGATCGTGCCCGAATATGTAAAAGCCAAAAGCATCGAAGACCTCAAGACTGACGATTCCTTCAAGAAAAAGATTGTCGGCATCGACGCCGGTTCGGGCGTGATGATCAAAACTGACCAGGCCATCAAGGATTACGGTCTGGATGGTTACAAACTGCAGGCCAGCTCCGGTGCCGGCATGATCGCTGAACTGACTCGCGCTTATCCAAAAGAGCAGTCCATCGCAGTGACGGGTTGGGTACCGCACTGGATGTTCGCCAAGTGGAAGTTGAAGTTCCTGGAAGATCCGAAAGGCGTCTACGGTGCGGCGGAAACCGTGGATAGCATCGGCAGTAAAGAACTGGCCACCAAAGCACCGGAAGTGGTGGCGTTTCTGAAGAAGTTTCAATGGGCTTCCAAGGACGAAATCGGCGAAGTCATGCTGGCCATCCAGGACGGCGCCAAGCCTGACGTGGCGGCCAAGGACTGGGTTGCCAAGCATCCTGATCGCGTAAAAGAGTGGACGGGTAAATAAGCCAGCCCTTAAGCAACACTCGAAACCGCCCGGTTTAACGACCGGGCGGTTTTTTTGTGGCTTGCGCAGAATGTTTGGGCATGCAATTAGCCCCGTGGGAGCGAGCTTGCTCGCGAAGACAATGTTCCTGATTCCATGAATTGTTCGGATGTCCCGTCCTCTTCGCGAGCAAGCTCGCTCCCACGGGAATTTCCGTGCAGGTATGCACATCCCTCAATCCCCGACTAATGTCGTTCTAATACTAAGGTCGTCTGGAGCAGCGGCCAGAGCGGACTAAAGTGAATGCGTGACATCTCATCTGTGCTGCGAGGACAAAAACAATGAACGACAGCATTTACCTCTCGATTCAAAACAGCCCCCGTTTCAAGGAGCTGGTATCCAAAAGGGAGCGTTTCGCCTGGATTCTTTCGGCGATCATGCTTGGGCTTTACGCCGCTTTTATCCTTTTGATCGCTTATGGACCGCATCTTCTGGGCGCGAAACTGAGCCCGACTTCGACCATCACTTGGGGCATGCCGATCGGGGTTGGTTTGATCCTGTCTGCGTTCGTGCTGACCGCCATCTATGTTCGCCGTGCCAATGGTGAATTCGATGACCTGAACAACGCGATCCTGAAGGAGGCGCAACAATGATCCGGCGCCTCTTTGCAGCATTCGGCCTGGCCGCCTTCGCGCCGTCCCTCTGGGCGGCTGACGCGTTGACTGGCGCTGTGCAGAAACAACCTCTGAACACATCGGCGATCGTCATGTTCGTCGTGTTCGTCGCCTTCACGCTGTACATCACCTACTGGGCATCGAAAAAGAACAAGACCGCGTCGGACTACTATTCGGCTGGTGGCAAGATCACCGGTTTCCAGAACGGTTTGGCGATTGCCGGTGACTACATGTCGGCGGCGTCCTTCCTGGGTATTTCCGCGCTGGTTTACACCTCCGGCTACGATGGCCTGATCTACTCGATCGGCTTCCTGGTGGGCTGGCCGATCATTCTGTTCCTGATCGCCGAGCGCCTGCGTAACCTGGGTAAGTACACCTTCGCTGACGTGGCGTCCTATCGCCTCAAGCAGAAAGAAATTCGCACCCTGTCCGCCTGCGGTTCGCTGGTGGTGGTGGCGTTCTATCTGATTGCGCAGATGGTAGGTGCTGGCAAACTGATCCAGTTGCTGTTTGGTCTGGACTATGCGGTTGCCGTGGTACTGGTGGGTATCCTGATGTGCCTGTACGTGTTGTTCGGCGGCATGCTGGCCACCACCTGGGTACAGATCATCAAGGCGGTGATGTTGCTGTCCGGTGCGTCGTTCATGGCGCTGATGGTCATGAAGCACGTCAACTTCGACTTCAACATGCTGTTCTCCGAGGCGGTCAAGGTTCACCCTAAAGGTGAAGCGATCATGAGCCCGGGCGGTCTGGTGAAAGATCCGATTTCGGCGTTCTCCCTGGGCCTGGCACTGATGTTCGGTACTGCTGGCCTGCCGCACATCCTGATGCGCTTCTTCACTGTGAGCGATGCCAAGGAAGCCCGTAAGTCGGTGCTCTACGCCACTGGCTTCATCGGTTACTTCTACATCCTGACCTTCATCATCGGCTTCGGCGCGATCCTGCTGGTCAGCACTAACCCTGCGTTCAAGGACGCGGCCGGTGCGCTGTTGGGTGGTAACAACATGGCAGCGGTGCACCTTGCCGATGCGGTGGGTGGCAGTCTGTTCCTGGGCTTCATCTCGGCGGTAGCCTTTGCCACCATTCTGGCAGTGGTTGCCGGTCTGACCCTGGCGGGCGCTTCGGCGGTATCCCACGACCTGTATGCCAGCGTAATCAAGGCAGGCAAAGCCAACGAAAAGGATGAAATCCGGGTTTCGAAGATCACTACCATTGCGCTGGCTATCGTGGCCATCCTGTTGGGTATTGCCTTCGAAAGTCAGAACATCGCGTTCATGGTGGGCCTGGCGTTCTCCATCGCGGCGAGCTGCAACTTCCCGGTCCTGCTGCTTTCCATGTACTGGAAAAACCTGACCACCCGTGGCGCCATGATCGGCGGCTGGATGGGCTTGATCAGCGCCGTGGTGCTGATGGTCCTTGGCCCGACCATCTGGGTATCGATCCTGCACAATCCGAAGGCCATCTTCCCGTACGAATACCCGGCGCTGTTCTCCATCGCTATCGCATTCGTGGGCATCTGGTTCTTCTCCATCACCGACAAATCAAAAGCGGCAGAAGGCGAACGTGCGTTGTTCTACCCGCAGTTCGTCCGTTCCCAGACTGGCCTGGGTGCCAGCGGTGCGGTGTCGCACTAAGCGATAGACGTTGTAAAAAAGAAAGCAGCCTTCGGGCTGCTTTTTTTATTCCTTTGAATTCGGTTTTCTCCAGTCATACGAAAAAACTGTAGGAGCGACCGGGGTGGCGCTCCACCTTGCTCGCGATAGCGATTTATCTGTCGATAAATCACTGCCTGACCTGACGCTATCGCGAGCAAGCTCACTCCTACAGGGCTAGCGTGAACCGGAATAACGGTGATCACTGTAAACCACTCAATAAAAAGCCCCGCTTAATAAGCGGGGCTTCAGGTTATGCCGTACGGATCTTTATATCCGGCCCAGCAATACCAGAATCAACAGAATGACCAGAATCGTACCGATGATCCCCGACGGACCGTAGCCCCAGCTGCGGGAGTGAGGGAAGACTGGCAAACCGCCAACCAGCAGCAAGATCAGGATAATGATAAGAATTGTGCCGATGCCCATGACGAGTTCCTTCTTTGGTTCTTGGTTAATGGCTACAACAGTTCAAGCTTTTACCGGGTTGGCGTAAAGTTTGTGCTGCTTGAAACATCCGACTGTCGGTACTCTAAAAAAATCCATGGGCTGTACGATAAATTTTACATTTAGTTAAAGGTTCATATTTAGCAAATAAAGGTTGAACCTTAGTGTCCGTTCACTGTTTGCGCTCCATGAATAGAGGCTGCCATGTTTTATCGTCTTGCCGCCGATTCTGTCGTGATCATCCATCTGTTGTTTATCGTCTTCGCGCTGTTCGGCGGGCTGCTGGTTTTGCGTTGGCGCTGGCTGATTGGGTTGCATGTGCCTGCGCTGATCTGGGGGGCGACGGTAGAGTTCATGCACTTGTACTGTCCGCTGACGCCCCTGGAAAACTCACTGCGGGCCAAGGCGGGGAGCCAGGGCTATGACGGAGGCTTCATCGAGCATTACCTGATCCCGCTGATTTACCCGGCAGGCCTGACACCGCAAATTCAGCTTTGGCTGGGAAGCATTGTGCTATTGAGCAATCTGCTCATTTATGGCTGGCTGGTCAGTCGCCTCTGGCTGCGCCGCAAGCCCGCGTAAGCCGTGGGTTTGCCTGGGTCATTCAGCACCCTGATGGTGGATCGAATCCGTGAAATCAGTGGTTACACTCAGCTTCAATCCCCGTGAAGACAAGGCGTTTCCCTATGCAAAATCGCATCATGATCACCGGCGCAGGTTCTGGTCTGGGTCGCGAAATCGCGCTGCGCTGGGCCCGTGAAGGCTGGCGCCTGGCGTTGTCTGACGTCAACGACGTCGGTTTGCAGGAAACCCTCAGGCTGGTGCGTGAGGCGGGGGGCGAGGGTTTTGTGCAGCGCTGCGATGTGCGCGATTACAGCCAATTGACAGCGTTGGCCCAGGCCTGTGAAGAAAAGTTTGGCGGCATTGACGTCATCGTCAACAACGCTGGCGTGGCGTCCGGTGGGTTCTTCAGCGAGTTGTCGCTCGAGGATTGGGACTGGCAGATCGCAATCAACCTGATGGGCGTGGTCAAGGGCTGCAAGGCGTTCCTGCCGATGCTTGAGGCCAGTAAAGGCAAGATCATCAACATCGCCTCCATGGCGGCGTTGATGCAAGGCCCCGCCATGAGCAACTACAACGTGGCCAAAGCCGGTGTGGTGGCGCTCTCTGAAAGTCTGCTGGTGGAGTTGCGAGAGCAGGATGTGACGGTGCATGTGGTCTGCCCGTCGTTCTTCCAGACCAATCTGCTGGACTCCTTCCGTGGTCCGACTCCCGCCATGAAGGCTCAGGTGGGCAAGCTGCTGGAAAGTTCGCCGATTACGGCCACGCAGGTTGCCGAATACATTTTCGATCATGTTGCCCAGGGCGAATTCATGATCCTGCCCCATGAACAAGGGCGTATGGCCTGGCAGCTGAAACAGCAAAACCCCCAAGCGCTATACGACGAGATGGCCAGTATGTGCGGGAAGATGCGGGCCAAGGCGCGGCAGGGGTAGGGATTAAATGCCTGGGTAGAATCATCCCTGTGGGAGCGGTGCTTGCCCGCGATAAGAACACCTCGGTTTGCCTGATAGACCAGGGTGCCCTCATCGCGGGCAAGCACCGCTCCCACAAGGGTTTTGCATAGGCTCGCATCTCGCTTTTCTGCTAGGGTTGCCGCCTTTCCCTGCAATCCTGGACGCCCATCCTCCATGCTCAATTACCTCTGGTTTTTCCTCGCCGCGTTGTTCGAGATCGCCGGTTGTTACGCTTTCTGGATGTGGTTGCGCCAGGGCAAGAGTGCGCTTTGGGTGATTCCGGCGCTGCTCAGTCTGACCTTGTTTGCAGTGCTGTTGACCCGAGTTGAAGCTGCCTATGCGGGTCGTGCCTATGCGGCTTATGGCGGGATTTACGTCGTGGCGTCGATTGCCTGGCTGGGCATGATCGAGCGCGTCAGGCCGCTAAACTCCGATTGGCTCGGCGCGGCCCTATGCGTTATCGGCGCGACTGTCATTCTGTTCGGCCCGCGCTGGTCGGCTCCCTGAACAGGGGGCATCCCATCCGTTTGTAGGACATATCCTTCAGCATTGTCCGGTGAGCTTGAAGGACATGACTGATTTGGCTCTGGCCAATTGCTGCCAGCGCACCGGCCATGCACTCTGAATTCTCGTTAACAATAAGAGATCAGAAAAATGCTGGTACTCAACCGCGAAGCTGGCGAGGCGTTCTCGATCGGCGATGAAATCAACCTGCAAGTGCTGGCGGTCCACGGCAACCAGGTACGTCTAGGAATCACCGCACCCAGGCAAGTCAAAATCCACCGGGCAGAGGTCTACCGACGGATCGTGCAACGACGACTGGAACCGGCTGGGCTGGAAGAGGATCACCCTGAGTGATCAGTCGAAAAACTCTTTGGGCACGTCATGCTTGAGCATGAGTTGGCATTGCTGGCTTTCAAGATCGAAGAAGATCACCGCCTGGCCTTTGCTCAACGCATGACGCACCCGCAATACGCGGGTCTCCAGCGGCGTTTCGTCGCCGTTATCGGTTCCGTCACGGGTCACGAAGTCTTCGATCAGGCGGGTCAGGGTGTCGGCTTCGAGTTGGTCGTAAGGGATCAGCATGGGGGTTCTCGTATCAGATGCTGGCGATGATAGTGCTGATGCCGTGAAAAATCACAAATTCCTGTAGGAGCGAGCTTGCTCGCGATAAGGTCGGCACGACCTTTAACCCATCGCTAAGCCCATCATTTTCACGACTGCTTCGCAGTCGATCGCGAGCAAGCTCACTCCTACAGGGGAGGGGCCGGGTTACTCCACCTCTTCCCGGTTCTGCCCGATCAAGCTATCGACGCTCGGCACTCGGGTATCGCTCTCCATTTGCGCATCATGTTCAATCTGATGACTGAACGCCTCGAGTGACACCTTGCCTGGCTGCGCATCGCTGGCAAAAACCGGCGGGCTGAGCATGTAGGCGCCGAGCAAACGGCTGAGCGCCGCAAGGCTGTCAATGTGGGTGCGTTCATAGCCGTGAGTGGCATCGCAGCCGAAAGCCAGCAGAGCCGTACGAATGTCATGCCCGGCGGTAACCGCCGAATGCGCATCGCTGAAGTAATAGCGGAACATGTCCCGACGCACCGGCAGCTCATTTTCGCTGCCCAGGCGCAGCAGGTGGCGCGACAGGTGATAGTCGTAAGGCCCGCCGGAATCCTGCATCGCCACACTGACCGCATGTTCGCTGGAATGCTGACCGGGAGCGACCGGGGCAATGTCGATCCCCACAAACTCACTCACGTCCCATGGCAGCACGCCAGCGGCACCCGTGCCGGTTTCTTCGGTGATGGTAAACAGCGGATGGCAATCGATCTGCGGCTCGGCACCGCTGTCGACGATGGCTTTGAGTGCAGCCAGAAGCGCTGCCACGCCAGCCTTGTCGTCCAGATGGCGGGCGCTGATGTGACCGCTTTCGGTAAATTCCGGCAGCGGATCGAAGGCCACGAAATCGCCGATGCCCACACCCAGCGATTCACAATCAGCCTTGGTGGTGCTGTAAGCGTCCAGACGCAGTTCGACGTGGTCCCAGCTTATGGGCATCTCATCAACCGCCGTGTTGAATGCGTGACCGGATGCCATCAAGGGCAACACGCTGCCGCGGATCACACCAGAGTCGGTGAATACACTGACGCGGCTGCCTTCGGCAAAACGGCTCGACCAGCAGCCAATTGGTGCCAGAGAGAGACGCCCGTTGTCTTTCACTTCACGAACGGCGGCACCAATGGTGTCCAGGTGCGCAGACACTGCCCGGTCGGGGCTGCTCTGCTTGCCTTTCAAGGTGGCGCGGATAGTCCCGCGTCGAGTCAACTCGAACGGAATGCCCAATTCTTCAAGACGCTCGGCGACGTAACGCACGATGGTGTCGGTGAAGCCTGTCGGGCTTGGGATCGCGAGCATTTCCAACAGGACTTTCT
>Ga0247807_10002216_pt1 | contig 10814 bp, 13 predicted proteins | sample UWRJL074202C1_FD_179931 | JGI IMG/M metagenome (GOLD analysis project Ga0247807, IMG submission 179931) | Plant litter microbial communities from Arlington Agricultural Research Station in Wisconsin, United States - UWRJ-L074-202C-1 | ecosystem: Environmental > Terrestrial > Plant litter >...
TCTTGTCGGTGGTCATTCTCTGGAAGAGCAATCCTTCAACTTACAAAACGGTGCCGAGATTATCATCGCTACACCAGGTCGTCTGGTGGACTGTATAGAAAGACGGGTACTGGTTCTGGGACAATGCTGTTACATCATTATGGATGAAGCTGATCGTATGATTGATATGGGTTTCGAGGAATCGGTAAACAAGATTCTTGACGCTCTACCAGTTTCGAATGAAAAGCCTGATACCGACGAGGCTGAGGATGCACAAGCTATGAGTCTTCGCTTGGGCAGGAAAGACCAGTACAGACAGACTATGATGTACACGGCTACTATGCCTCCTACCATTGAAAAGATCGCAAAGAAGTACCTGCGAAGACCTGCGATAGTCACCATTGGTAATGTTGGAGAGGCAGTTGAGACGGTTGAACAGCGTGTCGAGTTTGTATCAGGTGAAGAGAAGAAGAAGAAGCGTCTGCAAGAGATCCTCACATCAGGAGAATTCCAGGCGCCAATAATTGTCTTCGTGAATATAAAGCGAAACTGCGACGCCGTGGCTCGAGACATCAAGCATATGGGATTCTCATCAGTTACCTTGCACGGTAGTAAGACTCAGGAGCAACGTGAGGCAGCTTTGGCATCGATCCGTAACGGCACTTGCCAGGTGCTCGTCGCCACTGATCTCGCGGGTAGAGGTATCGATGTACCAGACGTCAGTCTGGTTGTCAACTTTAACATGGCTACCAATATCGAGAGTTACACTCATCGTGTTGGTCGTACTGGTCGTGCTGGTAAGAGTGGTGTGGCGATCACATTCTTGGGTAATGAGGATTCGGATGTTATGTATGACCTCAAGCAGATGCTGAGCAAGAGCTCCATCTCGCGTGTTCCAGAAGAACTGAGGAAACATGAGGCTGCACAACAGAAATCCGCTAGGAGTGGTGGTGGACAGAAGAAGATTGAGGAATCTTCTGGCACTCGAGGAGGTGTAGGTGGATGGTAGACAGATAGACTAGTGTCAGTAATCTATGAGGAAAAGCTTAATACCTTTAGCTATGCTTTGGTTTCCGTGAAAGTGACTGTTTTGCTTGCTACTGAAGTAGAGCACAAATCTCTGCTTTGCCCTTTTCCTGAGCCTGGACCTGTCTTCACACGCCCGTGTTTCTGTTATCAATACCCCCAGCAGAGCATCTCAGGTGAATATAAGTCACATCTCACATCCCAATCAAACATAACCCCAATTGGTCTTCTCTTCAATCGCACACACCTTTTCCGGCATATCACATTCACTTCTATCTCAAATTTAGTTTCTGCTCGTATTCACTTTCCCCTCATGGCAAGACACCTCCATAATTCTTATATCTCTTGGCTCTTATGATATACATGTTCCCAATATATCACACTTCTAGCCTTGCCTTTCAGACTAGCCACTTTTATAGACTTCATTTACTGCGATACAAGATACAAGATACATATCTCCATTGCAACGTTATACATCTTTCTGTTTCGGACCACCTTAGTCTAACCATCCATCACCCTACCTCTATATTTGGAGTGTTCTTTACGTCACCCCTTCTTCCTTCAGACAGCCTCGTCGCCAGTTAGCGGTTAGGGCGACAGCAGAATCAATATCTTCGAGCTCTTACCACTCAGGCCCGATATATTCACTCGTGGAATCCTGCCCAATCTTCACTTGAGTCATCAGCTCTAGGTAAGCTTGACTTTAAAACCTGAACTTCTCACAAGTTTCTCCAAATCTTTTAGATATTTAGTTCTTTCACTTCGATATTGACTCCTTGCGTAACTAATTCACATACTTACTGCTTCTATTAGCCATGAATCATACCTCTTTCCAACCTAATACGAAATCATCAAATCTTAGCCTGGTTGCTAAACAGAATAACACAGTATCAAGCAAAGAAACTTCGAGCGTTCGCATACACGAGCCTAAACTATCACCTCCGACAGTCGTGAGTACTTTATCAGCTATGGGTAATGAAAAGAGTACACCTCGCGGTGAACAGCCTGTTCAGATTGACAGTTCATCAGCAAAAGTCATGCCAGAACCTACACGGGTTGGTGAGAGCGTCGAATTGCCTCAGGATACGCCATCTGACAGTGCCGAGCAGTCAGAGAAACAGCTCACCGGGCAGGGCAACGAGACCAATATCGGACTGGCTCCAGAGGGAGCTGTTAAAGAAGTTGGAGAGACGAACTTGTCTTCAACTAAGCAGATATCCAAAATTAGCCTATTTCGTACCAGCTCTTCTCTACCCGAAAAAGAGAGCAGTGCGGCCACCGGTATGAATACATTGAAGTCTCGCAAGCGGCTCTGCGAAGAGCTATTCCCGGAAGAGAAGTCTCCGAAAAGAGTCAAGGAGGGAAAAGTGACAAAGAAGGAAGATCAAGGTAAGTGCAGGATTTAAGATAAAATACATCTAGATAGGATCTAACATGACAAGAAGAAGGTGGGGATAGGCTAGACATGTTCGATCCCGAGCATATCATTTCACTCTTCCCGAGACAGAACAAGGCGCAGTTCAGTAAGATATTCGAGCTGAGAGCCCAGGTATCTAGCTACAAAGAAACGCTTCTGGGTGTGGAAAAGGAAATCCGCAAGCGCGACGAAGCCGTCACCAACGAGTTGAAAACGATTCAACAGCTATATAACGAGAAGCTGAAAACCATTGACAACCTGAGAAAACTAGTCGGCCGTACGTTTCATAACCTCCTCCTCCTCCTCTGCTGATTCTTTCTAACTCGGATTGACAGAGCAAGATAAACAGATGAAGCTTCTTCGGATGACCATTTCCACTCATCCAAGCAGCAGCAGCAAGCACAAGCCTGCCAAATCCGAGTTCCTCCGCCAGCTCGGGTCGTTTCAGGCGAAAGACAAAGAGAGCCAGCGGACCATCGCGGCGCTGCAGGAAAGCGTCACGCAGATGCAAGACAAGATGGCGCTGCTCGAGAACGCCAAGGTGTCGGCGCGAGACTGCTCCAACCGCAACAAGCGGAACAACGAGGCGCTCCGCGCGGAGCTGAGCGCGCTGAGGAGGAAGAACCCAGAGGTGCTGGAGCAGAACCTGAGCGATGCGCGAGACCACATCCAGAAGCTCAGAGCGAAGCTTGCGAGTGCGCTGGGCGAGGTGAATGCGGCCCAGGAGGCGCTGGTGGAGGAGCGGCGCGAGAAGGAGACGTTCAAACGTGATCTGGAGCAGGCGGAGGAGTGGAAGATGGACATGCGGAGGTTGGCAGCTCTTGGACCAGGCAGGTGGAAGGTTGAGGGGGAGTAGGGAAATATTTTACATACCCGATCTTGAAATCTTAAAGGGTGTATCCTAGAGTTATTCACTCGAGGGAGGCTTCATCGGGGTGGTGTGGTGGGATTGACTTGGCATGGAGTTCATTTACTTGCAGGTAGAACATATAGCAAGCCTTCGATTATCACCTGCTCGTGCAAAATGAGGATTTTCGAAGCTGTTAGTGAGCCTGAGTTTTTAATTTCATTAATTATCCGGTAGGGAAGTTAGATAAAACAACACAGCAGAGAGTCTGCCGCCAGAAGCATCCCAAATGCTTCTACACGGCACAACACCTCTATAGCTTTCTCCCGTACCAATAAGAGTCGAGTCAAGATAGCTCAGATGTACGCTATCTATCTTCTTCCCGACAAAGCCAAGTACATCTTCTTGCCACATGTTATATATGGAGCCTTCCTCTGTGTATGCAATGGTTAGGACAAACCGGACCTCCTTCTGGTACACGCATCTATAAACCGTCCAAAGCCCATCTTTCGCTCTCATACCAACCTAATATATCATTAGCACACCCAGCCAAACGCCAGCGTAAAACTCACAGTAACCGCGGCACCGGCGATGCCCAAGTGAGCATGCCACTCAATCTCACTCGACCTAGGCAGGTCTTCCACCTCGACCGCAAAGAAGGGAGGTGTTGTTCCTGCACCATCCTCGCTGCTCGACACCAATTCCCAATCGGGTAAGTCGTTGTCCGCATTACTGCCATTCCCGATCTCCATCCCGGCGTAGAACTTCTCCTCCCACAGATCCCGCTCTTGGCCATCGTCAGACTCGTCGTCCGAGGAAGGTCGAGCGTGGATTCGAAGCCATGCTTGACCTGCTATCTGGGCTCGCTGCTGAACCTTCGCCAGTGGCCCGTGGGGGAGGTAGGCGACGGCGCTGGTCCACCATGTTATGTTCATTGCGACGCCAATTCGCCAGAGGTGTTGGAGTGCTAGCACGGTCTGGAATTCAAAGCCGTATGTGATGGACGGGTCGCTGTCCGGGGTGGGGAGAGGGAGAACCATCGTGGCTGGAATCAGTGGGATCTGGCCGGCTACTGAGACAGCCCATGTCGTGTCTCCTTCCTCATCGGCAGATGCTATGGGTGTAGCGATTGCTTGGGAATATGGCCCGATATTTGCTGGCGCCCAATATGATCGGGACTGAACATGTAGTGACTTTTTCGTTGGAAGTGATCTGGAAGGGGCCTGAAGTTTGAGATGAATTATCATGTTAATGCCTTCTGGCATTGTATCACCACATGAGACGGTGACCCTCGCTGGTGGATTGGGTTCGGTGAAGAGAGTTCCATAAACCTATGCATGATATTAATGACAGCTTGGAAAATAACGGGCGAGTATGAACATACCTTGTTCAAAGAAGCGAAATCTTCCATCGCCCGTAGTATTATGAGAGTTGAGATGATATCTTTTGATATCAGAGAGGACTGAGTCAGGAGGCTATTAATTTTCGACACAACAAGTTCAGCTTCCTCGGCGATAGTCTATTTGGTTTTAAAGTTAGTATGAGGTACCTCCATTTGACAATTCGAGGATCGAGAGATGACAAACCCTATTTGGAGAACTTGACTGTTCCGCATAGACAGTCCAGTGATGCGTCAGTGGAGCCAAGTCTGGTTCATCATATACCTGAAGCCTCTCAAACGGAAATGGGTCGGTGGACTTTGACTTTGCAAATCCAGAAATGTCTGAGAACATCTTGGAGCTTTTTGAAAGCCAGAGAAGTAGTTCTTTGAAGCGGATCTCGAGGACCTCAGGCGTTCGACACACCTTCTCTTCTTTAACTTCAAGCTCAGGGTCTTTCATTACAACGTTTGCATCCATAATTCGTAGCCAGAAAGAACCGCCGCCTTCTCTGACAATTTTTCTATCCTCCTCTAGTATCTCGATCCTCCCTTTGAACAAACTGCTTGGTCCGTCAATCACCAGCGTTTCAAACTCTCCCCCTTCACCAAGAACCGCTCCGTTACCTCCCATACCAAATCTCTTCATTGACCTCTCTGCTCTGCGTATCACCGCCTCACTAGCTACGTTCTCCCACAGAAAACTATCATCTAGGCCACCGCTTGCCACTTTGATGATCCTAGCCTCAAGTTTCACTGCCTGCATGTCGTGCAGCAATGATGTCTGAGTTCCAGGTGGAAGGATAGGATACTGCCACAAGTACGAGAGGGGAGTGAGCCCGAGGCGTAAAGCAACAGATTCTATGCGTGTTCGCTGATATGTCGAAAGGATTGCACCGGTGCTCACAGCGTTTGCCTCGGGGTGGTGTGCTATAATTCTTTCCAAGAGCGGAATGAGAGACTCGGTCTCATCCTCAGACTCGCCATGGCTATAAGTCGTCCCGGTTTGGACTGCAGTACCAGTAATCGGCTGGCGATAGAGCGGAATGGCAAGCGCCTTTTCATAGAGTGGAATCACATTGTGGCCGACTGTTTGGTACATAAAACTATTGAGATCAACCTCATCATCTAGTGCTCACGGGATTAGTAGTGCATATTTATATCAAGCATCTGGAACACTATAAATACGCACCAGAGAGACTTGAGGGATCAGGTCCAGATGCGGGTCCTTTAATTATGTTACTAGAATTCTTATATGATCATACCAAGTAATATGAATAAGAATGCCAATGACAAGCTCATCTAGCAGACTAACCAGGGTGTAAATTCCCCAAAGCAACAACACAATGCCCGTTCCTTAGGCAGTGTAATAGGGAGAAGAAGCTGTCCTTGCCACCGGAGATTAGAGCAATGACTTTAAGTGAGTCGGTCATCTCTACAAGGACCTATCACCATGCTTCAAGATCTAATATCTAAGGTAGATGTAGGTGATCTGGTCTTTCTCGATTTATTTACCACCGACTCCGAGAAGTTTTACTGCATCGTGGATCCCTTAAGCTTTTAATCGGCGATTCGGCGTCAGCCTGTCGACAAATGAGTGCTGCTTCATGGGATCGGTCGTAAATTCCTCGGTCAAAATTATTCTGGTTTGTTCAGTGGGGATGCCAAGCGACGGGACAGTAGATATTTGGGTTTGGAACTGAGAACGATGTTCGCGCTTAACCCAGATCAAAGACTTTGCTAGGGGATGATTCTTCATGCGTCTTGTCCTTCTAGCCTATGCCTTGTCTCAGATGTAAGAACACATCCTAAATTGTAACAAGACTGATGAGGTGTGAATGTTGAAGACGATAAGCAAATTGATTGGGTCAGCTTCAGGTTCACCAGTGGGATCTTTGATCATGGACACAACTTATTGCCATTATATTTACTTATTAAAGGGAGTTCATCTGACTCTCATTCATGATCAATTATACAAAAGTCACAATCAGAATATTAAGCGTAAGACCGTTTGTAGAGCAAAAAATTCTATACAGTTGCTGCATATTTTCATGACCAGCATAAATTTCTGAAGCTGGCAAACAGGCTGAAGAAATCAGAAAGCAAAGATAGCTTGACGGTCGACCCAGTCTCCGCCATATTACAACGAGTGTAGAGAAATGTAGCATGCCACCCATCCCCATCATATAGACGACGCCCCCCCGTCGTCCCGACCCCATATTTTATCCGTCATCACGCTAAATTGGCACGAAAGTCTTGAAGGAAAATAATACATGTGAAGAGAAGAAGACCAAATGCAAAGAGACAGGAGAAGGACTTTTGTGAATGAGCAAAACCCATCATGATAGCGTCAAGTATTGCCTTTATATCCCTAGCGACAACTGCGTAAAGGTAGCAGTGGCCTATTTTGAAGATGTGTTGTGACGCGTGTTTTTGTTTCGTGAATTCGTGTCTGGCATACTGTCGTATTCGATTTATGTAGAACGCTTGCGCTTCTTGCGAGACTTGTCTTCGCTGCCTTCAGAAGTCGCCTCGCTCTCACTGCCAGAGGCATCAGCAGCAACACCGAACAGGATACCGCCGAGGTTAGAGAGGCGTTCACTATCACTTTCGTGATCAGGGGGAAGTTCGCCATCCTCCAAAACGCCCAAGACCATGGCTCCACTACCATGAGTGCGCGAGTGCTGGGAAAGGTTGTCACTTCGAGAGAACTGCTTCCCACACTCATGGCACTTGAATGGCTTGTCTTCAGTGTGGAGAGAACGATAGTGGCGCTTCAGGTGTTCCTGGCGTCTGAAACGGCGATTGCAAAGCTCGCATCTAAAGGTCTTAGAAGGGTCCTCGGTAAGAGACTGCTTTCGGCCTCGACGGTTCACAGGTGCTCCGCCAGGGGTGCCGCCGGCATCAGAGCCGGTGCCTATGTTGTTGCTGGCAGTATTGGCTTCGGAAGACCCGGACTGGCTAGGGGCAGTTGTGTTTTCTTGTCCTTGTGTTGCGGTCTCTTGGGGAGGAGTTCCGGCGGCAGCGTTCATTGGGACGGTGTACTTTCGGGATCTGACCAAATCGTCGAACTCAGAGCTATCCTCTTCGTATCGCGCCTTCTTTGATTTCTTCCCACGTTTGTCCTTTTTTTCCTCTTTCACCTCTTTCTCTGACCCAGAGGCAGGAGGGCTGGGAAGACACGCGACTGCGAATTGCTCGGTGTCCTCGAAATCTTCGAACTCGTCAAAGTCGTCCTCGCTGACAAAGGGTTCGTGTTCAATGGAAATTAAATCGGATCCAGTTCGTTGTCTCTTGGCTCCAAAAAACTGAACGTTTTCTGTCGCAGGAAAGTTCACAAGCCCATTAACAAAATCGTCTTCGGAATCAAGCTCAGAAAATTGGTCAAATGCCGGCAGGCCGTGGTTGTGTTGAGGCACAGTAAAGTCGAAGGTGTGATGCTCGGCAGCTTTGTTGAAGGATGCTCCTAGCATGAACTTGTGTTCTTCGTCGTCGCCCGCACAGAGGGTTGGCAAAGTTTGAAATTCAGCGGTGGTCTTCAGCGTCAAATGAGGGTGGTTTATTGACGATTGAGCGTTAGCAACGGTGAGGTTTCGTGGATCGCAAAAGTCGAGATCTTGTTGGGGGTAAGGCGAAGGCGATGGTGAAAGTGAGGGACACGATGTTGCAGAAAGGAGCTCGTTAGGGCCGGCATTGCTCATAAGCGAGGTCGGGTGGATGAACACTAACATAGCGGCCAGGTTAGTGATGCCCTCAATAAAATCAAAAAAGTGTGCAGCTGACAATGAATATCGAGTTTGAAAAAATCAGAGGGAATTGTCGAAAACTAACCTGGTGTCATTGGGGGAGATCCGCAACGCGCCCAATCGTGACCAGCGAGGTTTTCCGACCGAACCTCACCCTCACAGCCCTCCTTTACTCCCTCGAATCCTTCAACGCCGTAAAACATTGGGTTCATCGGGGTTTGCATGACTTCGCAGTTAGATGGACTGCTGATCGAGCTTCCCGAGGCAGACAATGGCGGCGTCGCCGGGTAGTAATACATGTCACATTCCTGTGCGTTTGACTCGATCATTAATCGTGAGGGCTGTTCCTGCATCATCATGGCGGGCTTCTGATACATTGGGCGTGGAGAAACTACCGGGGTCATATTCATATGGTATCCAGCGTTGTACACCTGTGGGTGCATCGGTGGCTGTGAGCAAGCAGAATTGGGCCTCGAGTACACCGGCGTCGAAGGTAGTGGCTGCACATATTGTTGTGGGTGAACAGAATACACCGGCATTTGTAGGTTGTTGGGATGCTGGGAGAAATGGCCATGTTGTCGGTTGTCGGATTTCGGGTCCGGGTTATAGTAGAAAAAAGGTGACTGTCCCTGGACTTGGTGGTATTGAGAATCCATTTCTACCATCTCGACGTTAGTGACGTTTCCTCAAATCCGGCTGCTTTCGAACCATCATCGCTGGCAGCACACCACAAACGTCTTCTGCACATACCGGTAACTATGTTTGATTTCGGGTTATCGAATATCTGTAGTGGTGTGTAATTATGCTCTGGGTTTTGTTGCTTTATACTGGACCGATGGGCCGGAAAGTGTGTTGATGCTCGTCGAGTGTTAAAGAAAATGGGCGGAAGGAGTGACTGAACGACAGCTTGGGTGACCAAAGACTGTCTAATACATATAATGCTGATTGTACATAGGCTTGTCGGGTGAGACGTGGACCAAGAGATCGTGAGTTGGTATTATCGACGACTGGGCCAGATTACAGAACGACAGCAGGATTGGGTTTCAAAAGAAGGTACGGAAGCAGACGAAGAGGCTATATGATAAAGCACAGATCCGAATGATAATCCAAAAAGTGGAGGAACAAAAAGAGAACCGAAGATCGGTATAAGAAGAAGGAGTAGTTGGTTAGCAAGGAAACCTAGGATGAGCAAACGAGCGTGGTGGTGACGGGGACCTGCGAATAAAGTAGAAGAGCACAGAGGATCCACGATTGCTGGATGGCAAAGATAGGCAGTGCGCAACGAAAGCAGTTTAGCCCGAGGCGAACCCTCGCAAGCATGGAAACGGGTGGCCAGGAACAGGACCAAGACGCATTAGAAGCATGGGACGGCGTGGGAGAGTAGTTTTGGGGGAGTGGTGGTGGTGGATGGTTGGTGGATGGGGTGGTGGATGGATGGATTGGTGGATGGATGGGGTGTGGATGGGGTGTGTGCTTTGGGTGAGGCCATAGTTGCACTTTACTTTACATTTGCTTTGCTTTGCTTTGCTTTGCTTTACCTTATTTATTACTGTACTGGACTAAGCTACCTTTAGCGTTGGGATTGGATTCACCACTAAAACTCAGGCCCCGTCAACCTCCTCTCCGCAGGTGGGGAGACCCTGAAGAGCCAAGCGGCCAGGGTTCGGCCGGGAGTACTTTACTTTACTTTACTTTACTTGTATGAGCTAGCCATGAAAAGAGATGCGGTACGCAGTACGGGCTTTTTCTAAATCCAGCGCTTTTGACCTTGCTAGGGTCCCCCCAACCCCCCAAACCCTGCTGGTTTCTGTCAATAATTATACCAATACTTGTACGAGTGAGTGGTAGTGGTGGTGGCAAGCCGATGGATGGATATGGGGGGGGGGGGAGTCAGCCACCAGAAGCCTGTGAGCGGCCCTGGAGCCGTGGGAGGAGTGCTCAGAGGTGTCTCGCCCACTCTGCAAATCAGATGTGCGCGACAAAGCAGCAAGCCCGCTAGATATTGTGCTGTGCACACCAGAGATGCACCAGCGATGCACCCAGATAGAAAGATGCACGAGAAAACACGACCGACGGCGGTGATTTTGTGCCAATAATAATGTATGCATAAGCCCGAGCCCCCTTCCAACCAACAGCAAGTGTTCCAGCAACAAAGCAACAAACATCTCGGATACGGACCACGTCAAGAGCCACATGTGAAGGCTGCCAGCAGGAACTCGACACCCCCCCGAATGATGGATGTCTGTCCTTGGGATGTGCTTGGGATGTGTCCTCTCGAGCATCACTCCGGCCACCATGGTCCACGGCTCACTCATGGCTCATGGTATCGATGATGGTATCATGCCCGCCAGTCTGTGCTTGCTTGGTGCAAAGGAGGGGAGGATCACCACAACTCCAGGAGCCATCCCTACAACGACGACG
>Ga0247807_10002219_pt1 | contig 10813 bp, 10 predicted proteins | sample UWRJL074202C1_FD_179931 | JGI IMG/M metagenome (GOLD analysis project Ga0247807, IMG submission 179931) | Plant litter microbial communities from Arlington Agricultural Research Station in Wisconsin, United States - UWRJ-L074-202C-1 | ecosystem: Environmental > Terrestrial > Plant litter >...
CCCTGATCGTCCCGGCCCTGTCACTCCTAGGCCGAAGCGATGAACCGGCGGTCCTGGAAGGGTCTAGCCCGATCGATGTGGACACCGCTCAACGGTTGGTAGGGAATCTGACCTCGTTCATCCGAATACTGACCCACCCGGAGACTGGAACCGTTCTCTCGGTGGGCAGAAAGAGATACCGGGTTCCAAGAGCGATGAGACGGTGGCTAGCCTTCCGGGATCAGACCTGCACCAAACCCGGGTGCGGAGCCCCGGCAGCTTATTGCGATCTGGATCACATCGTGGAATGGCAACACGGCGGAGAAAGCAGCGTGCTGAACCTTGCCTACCTGTGTCCCAAACACCACGCGGAGAAACACCACACCGGCTGGCGAACCGAGATGACACCGACCGGCACCCGCTGGACGTCACCGACCGGTAAGACCTACGACTCGCCCCACGGGATGGACATCCTGACGGGATAGGGCCCCCGCGAATTGCGAACCACGTTGGCCCAACAAACGCCCAGTGGTTTCCAAACGTCGCATATGGAGAAGCGATGTAACAGCCATGACGCAATCAATGACTTCGACCCGGGAATGAATCGGGCCGCGTTCTGGCTTGTACGAAACGACATGACTGAAACCACTACTTCCGCAGCGCCATCCTCTTCGGCAGCTTCGACGACTTCCTCTGCTCCCAGCTCCGACACGAGCAACGCCCGCAACACGCTCGTCATCACCCTCCTGTTGATCTCGACCTTCGTCGTCGTCCTCAACGAGACGATCATGAGCGTCGCACTTCCCCGCCTCATGGAGGACTTGTCCATCTCGGCGAGCGTCGCCCAGTGGCTGACCACCGCGTTCATGCTGACGATGGCCGTCGTCATCCCGATCACGGGCTTCCTGCTCCAGCGCTTCACGACGCGCACCGTCTACATCGCCGCCATGACACTGTTCAGCGCCGGAACCCTCATCGCCGCCATCGCTCCGGGGTTCGAGGTCCTCCTCGTCGGCCGCATCGTCCAGGCGACCGGTACGGCGATCATGATCCCGCTGCTGTTCACGACCGTGCTCACGCTCGTCCCCGAGACCTCGCGCGGACGCATCATGGGAAACATCTCGATCGTCATCTCGGTCGCACCGGCCGTCGGCCCGACCATCTCCGGACTCATCCTGAGCGTCCTCGACTGGCGCTGGATGTTCTTCATCGTCCTGCCGATCGCCGTCATCGCCCTCATCATCGGCGCCATCCGCATCCCCAACGTCTCCGAGCCGCGCAAGACGCCCCTCGACGTCGTGTCGATTGTCCTCTCGGCCCTCGGCTTCGGCGGACTCGTCTTCGGCCTCAGCAACTTCGCCACCGCCAGCGCCGCGATGACCGCGATCTCCCTCGCCGTCGGCGGGATCAGCATCGCGCTGTTCATCCTCCGCCAGGTACAGCTGCAGCGACGCGATCGTGCACTGCTCGACCTCCGCACGTTCAAGTCCCCGATCTTCACGCTCGCGATCGGAATGATCACGATCAGCATGGTCGCGCTCTTCGGAACGCTCATCCTCATTCCGATGTACACGGTCGGCGTGCTCGGCCTCTCGGAGCTGAACACCGGACTGCTCCTGCTCCCGGGCGGACTGATCATGGGACTCCTCGCCCCCTTCGTCGGTCGCCTCTACGACCGCAACGGACCTCGCGCGCTCGTGATCGCTGGCTCGATCGTCGTCTCGGTCTCCCTCTGGGGAATGACCATGCTGTCCGACACGACTCCGTTCTGGTTCGTCCTCGTCGCGCACATCGCTCTGAGCATCGGACTTGCACTGCTGTTCACGCCGCTCTTCACCGCAGGGCTCGGCTCGATCCCGCCGAAGCTGTACTCGCACGGCAGCGCGGTTGTCTCGACCGTCCAGCAGCTCGCGGGCGCAGCCGGTATCGCCGTGTTCATCACGGTCATGACCGCGCGCGTTGTGACGGAGACGGCCAGCGGGGCCGAAGCCGTAGCGGCCCAGGCATCCGGAATCCACTCCGCCTTCGTGGTCGGCGCGATCATCTCGCTCGCCGCTATCCCGATCGCGTTCTTCATCCGCAAGCCCGCGTCGTCAGGCGAACCCCTGCCGGTCGGGCACTAAGTCTTCCAGCAGGAGGCGTGCGACGAGCGGATGACTCAGCTGCCGTCGTACGCCGCCTGCAGGTCGGCGATGACGATCTTGTTCATGGACAACATCGACTGCATCGCACGGCCGGAGGCCACGGCATCCGGACCCCCGATAAGTCCGCCGAGAACGCTCGGGATGACCTGCCACGACACACCGAACCGGTCTTTCAACCAGCCGCACCGGCTCTCCTCGCCGCCATCTGCGGTCAGGGCATCCCAGTAGCGGTCGATCTCGTCCTGCGTCTCGACGGTGACGGAGAACGAGATGGCCTCCGTGAAGTTGTTGCTCGACGCCGAGTTGAGCGACTGGAACTCGACACCGTCGAGCACGAACGAGACGCCGAACACCGAGCCCGGTGACGGCGAACCGTCCGGGAACCGACTGACGTTGGTCACCCGGGAGTTCGGGAAAACCGATACGTAGAGGTTTGCCGCCTCTTCGGCCTCGCTCCGGAACCACAGGAATGGGCTGATCGTCTGCATCACAACTCCTTCGTCGCCGTCGCCACCAGCGTAGGAGTTGCCTGAGTGTTCGGTCTATCGATTGAGCGCCGATGGATGCGGTGCGAGCGTGGATGCATGACGACCAACGACGATCTCGAAGCAATCCGCACCATCATCAACGCCGGCAAGACCGCCATCGTGACGACGCAGTCGCCCGAGGGAGACCTGCACAGCCGTCCTCTCGCGCTCATCGGCGACGACGACGAGTTCGACGGCAGCCTGTGGTTCTTCACCCAGGACCCCAGCCCCAAGACCCGCGACATCGGAGTCCACCCGTCCGTGAACGTGTCGATCGCTGACAACAAGGGCTACCTGTCCCTGAGCGGGTCCGCATCGGTCGAACGCGACCAGGCCCGCATCGAGCGGTACTGGAACCCCTTCGTGGAAGCGTGGTTCGAGAACGGGCGCGAGGACCCCTCGGTGGCCCTTCTCCGCGTCGACGTCGAGACAGCCGAGTACTGGCACATCGACAAGCCCGCCCCTGCCCGCTTGTTCGAGGTCGCGAAGGCGCTCGTCACGAAGACCCCGCCGGACGTCGGCGAGAACCACACCGTTTCGCTGTAACCATGTTCGACATGAACGTCACACCGAGATTCACGCCGTCCAACACGGTGCTGGACGCCGTGGATGCCAACGAGCTCGCCGGTTTCTACCGGCGGCTCCTCGGCTGGGACGTTCGCTACGAAGAGCCCGGCTTCGTCATCCTGCAATCGCCGGAGGGCGGAGCCGGGCTCTCGTTCCAGACCAACGAGACCTACGTGCGACCGGTATGGCCCGCTGGCCCCGGCGAGCCGCAAATGTCCATGCACCTCGACATCCGCGTCGACGACCTCGAAGCCGCCGGCCATCACGCGGTCAACGTCGGCGCGACGCTTGCAGAGTTCCAGCCGCAGGACGACGTGCGCGTGCATCTGGATCCGGACGGGCATCCGTTCTGCCTGTTCGTGAACTGACGTGAGTTTCGCCGACATTGCCCGGGAGCTCTACGCCCTCCCACCGGCCGAGTTCACGGCAGCACGCAACAGGAAGGCCTCCGGCGAGCACGCTGCGGCAATCAAGGCTCTTCCCAAACCGTCCGCGGCCGTGTGGGCGATCAACCTGCTTGCCACGCACGAGCCGGAGGAACTCGACCACCTCGCCGCCCTGGGCGACGCCATGCGACAGGCACAGGCCGACCTCGACCGCGCCACCCTGTCGAGCCTCGGGGCGGGGCGCCGACAGCTCGTCACCGCGATCGCGAAGCAAGCGGCGGAACTCGCCGCCGACGCGGGCCACAAGCTCAGCGCGGCAGCGCTCGTCGAGATCCAGGACACCCTGCAGGCGGCTTTGTCCGATCCGGATGCCGCGGCAGCCGTCGCGAGCGGAGTGCTGTTGCGCACCCTCGAGTCCGACGGGCTCGAGTCGGTCGACCTGACTGACGCGGTCGCCGCGCCTACCGTGCGCCGCAAGGCGACCAAGGACGACACCGCGAAACGCGCCCGCGAAGCGGCACAGAAGGCGGCGGACGAGGCGCAGGAGGAAGCGGACTCCGTTGCGGTGGAACTCGCAGCCGTCGAGAAACAGCTCGCCGCAGCCCGGAAGCGACAGGACACGGCGGATGCGGCCCGGGACGCCGCGCAGCGAGCGCTTGACGAGGCCGTGGAGGCCGCGTCATCCGCTGCTGAAGATCTCGAGGAGATCGAGAGCGAGCACGCGAAGAAGGAACGCGAGCGGGACCGCGCTGTGCGTAATGCGGAGCGGGCACGGGACGCGACTAAATGACGCGAAAGTCTTGACGGACCCGAAGAGGCCGTGCCTAGACTGAATTACCTGATACCCCCGAACGGGGGGCGCGACCGACATACCCGAAGCCGGTGAATCCATCAACGAAGCTGGGGTGTTTTGCCATGTCTACGATCAACCCATCGCGCCGGTCACGACGCGTCCGCACTGCCATCGTCGGCGTTATCGCCGCCGCTCTCGCCCTCACCGCCACTCCCGCTGTCGCTGCGTGGGAAGACGAAGCCACGGCCTCCCAGCGCGCGAACGCGCTCCTCGACCAGATGACGCTCGAGGAGAAGGTGGACATGCTCCACGGAGAGGTGAGCTTTCTCTATGGCTTCTATAACGCCCCGATCGAGCGCCTCGGAATCCCTGCCCTGACAATGGCAGATGGTCCCGCGGGAGTGCGAGTCGCCAATCCGGAGGTGAACGACGGTGAGGCGACAGCGCTTCCCGCCCCACTCGCCCTCGCGGCGACCTGGAACGCCAACCTCGCGGAGCGCTACGGTCGGCTGGCGGGGCGCGAAGCGTTCAACACCGGACACAATGTGCTGCTCTCCCCTGCCGCCGACATCTTCCGCGATCCTCGCGCCGGTCGCGGGTTCGAAGCATTCGGCGAGGACCCCCTGCTCTCCGGGGTCATCGCCGCGCGTCAGATCGAGGGCATCCAGTCGAATCCAGTTCTCGCCGACATCAAGCACCTGGCCGCGTACAACCAGGAGGCCAACCGCCTGGTCGGAGGCAATGCCGTCGTGGACGAACGGGCATACCAGGAGGTCTACCTGCGCCCGATCGGGATGGCGGTGCAGGACGGCCATCCGGCATCTGCCATGTGCTCGTTCAACAAGATCAATGGAACGTACGCCTGCGAGAACGAGTACCTGCTGTCCACGGTGTTGCGCGAGCAGCTCGGATTCGAGGGCTTCGTCATGAGCGATTACAACGCGACGCACACGACCCTCGAGTCGTTCACCGCGGGCCTCGACCAGGAGCAGCCCGCTGACTACCACTTCGGCCAGGCGCTCCTCGATCTCGTCGCGGACGGCACCATCAGCGAGGATGCCATCGACGCGAGCGTGCTGCGCATCCTCAGGCCGATGTACGCACTCGGGCTGTTCGACCGCCCGGTCGAGACCGACGGGTTCAACGAGTCGGCGAACGCCCGCGTCTCCCAGACGATCGCCGAGCAAGCGGCGGTACTGCTCAAGAACGACGACGCACTGCCGCTCAACGCGAGCACCCTCGACTCCGTCGCCGTCATCGGCGCGGACGCGGATACGGATGTCGCTGGCGGTGGTTCCTCCCTCGTCAACGGCACCGGGTCGATCTCTCCGTTCGAGGGCATCGAGAACCGGGTCGGCGCCGGTGTCGACGTCAGCTGGGAACCCGGGACAGACCCGATCAGCAACGGCGGTGCCCTCCTGACCGGCCCCGAACCGGTCCCGTCCGACGTCCTGACGACGAACGGCGGGGCGGATGCCGGACTCTCGGCTCGCTACTGGACCAACCTGACTCAGGATGGCGACCCGGGCATCGACCGTGTGGAGAACTCGGCAACCCTGTACCTCGGTTTCCCGAGCCTGCCGAGCTTCAACGCCCAATCGCCGAAGCTCCCCGAGACCCCGTCCGAGTACAACAACGACATGTCCGCGGAGTGGACCGGCACCCTCACGGTGCCTCGCTCGGGCGAATACACGTTCTCGCTCGGCGCCGAAGGCAGTGCGACCCTCTTCGTCGACGGTGTCCAGCAGCTCGACGTGCAGGATGCGACCACGTACACCGCCGACACCTGGACAGTGGCCCTCACCGCGGGTGACACGCACGATGTGCGGATCGCCTACGTTCACGACACTCCGACCGGGACCGATGGCGGCCCGAAGCTCAAGTTCGGATGGATCCCGCCTCGCCAGTACGTCGCAGCACAGGCACAGGCAGCCGCGGACCTCGCCGGCGATTCGGATGTCGCCATAGTCGTCGTCCGCGACCTCGCGACCGAGGGAGTGGATCGTCCGAGCCTGAACCTCCCCCAGGGCCAGGAAGCACTCATCCGTGCGGTCACGCGGGCCAACCCCAACACGATCGTGGTGTTGACTACGGGCGGTCCGATCGACGTGAGTTCGTGGAGCGACGACGCCGCCGGAATCCTCGAGGCCTGGTACGGCGGCCAGAGGCAGGGCACCGCGATCGCTCGACTGCTGTTCGGCGATGCGAATCCCTCGGGACACCTTCCCGTGACCTTCCCGTACTCGCAGGAGGAGACCCCGACAGCAACCCCTGAGCAATACCCGGGCGACGGTCTCGACTCGCAGTACAGCGAGGGCATCTACGTCGGCTACAAGGGCTATGCGGAACAGGACATCGATGCGCGTTACCCGTTCGGATACGGGCTCTCGTACACGACCTGGCGGTCGCGTGTCACGGAGCTTCCCGCGACGCTGGCCGTGGCATCCGATGGTCTCATCGCCCCGGCCGACCTCGAGCTGACCGCACGCGTGCGGAACACCGGCGAGCGCAACGGCTCGGCAGTCGTTCAGGTTTACGCCGGCAGCCTGCCGGGTGACATCGATACCCCGGATAGGCAGCTCGCCGGGTGGGCTCGCGTCTCCGTTGACAGCGGTGAAGTCGAGGTCACGACGATCAGCCTCGATCCGAAGTCGTTCGCGTTCTGGGACAGCGAAGGTGACCGGTGGGTCACCCCGCGCGGCAGCGTGGAACTGTTCCTCGGCACATCCGTCGAGAACGCGACATCGGTAGGGAGCGTGACGGTCGGCTGACGACTAGAGCAGGAACTCGACGAGGATCCCGGCGAGCACGTCGTCGGCGATCCCGTGGTCCTGGCCCGCGACCGTGATGTGGCGCGAACCGGGAATGACCCCGGCGATGGCTGCCGACGCGGCGCTCGCCCACGGCGCGCTGTTGCCGCCGTCGAGGACGAGGGTCGGCGCCGCGATCGCGCTGTACCGTTCCCGCGGGACATCCCCCGTTCCGACGAGCGCGAGATCGTGCGGGAGGGTGTCGGCGAGGGCGACCATGGACGGCCAGAACGGCTGGTGCTGAATGCCGGGAGCATCGATTCCGGATGCCGCGAAGAACTCGAGCGCGGCCCGCTCCAGATTGCCCTCGGCAACGGCTGCGGCGACGCCAGACCCGTCGGTTCCGGGAACGAACGGCGCCTCATAGGCGACGAGTTTCGTGATGCTGCGACTGCGGGCTGCCGTCTCGAGGCCGATGATCGCTCCCGACGAGTGCCCGTAGACGAACGCCGTTCCTCCCGCCGCGTAGATGAGCGCTTCGAGATCGTCGACCTCGCGTTCGACCGCATACGGAGACGTGTTCCCGCTGTCGCCGCGACCGCGCCTGTCGTAGGTGATCACGCTGAAGTGCTCGGCGAGCACGGGAACAAGGCCCGCTGCACTGAACCGCGTGGTGAACGCGCCGCCGGAGATGATGAGCGCGGGACCGCTCCCGCTGCTGTCGTACGCGATCTCGGTACCATCCGCTGAGGCGACTGTTTTCATGGCAGAACGCTAGCGCCGGGGTCCCTTCCGCGGGAAGTACCGCGGTCATAAGCTGCGCTGCAAGGAAAGGACTGCCATGGTTCCGGAGATCAACTACATCGCCGTCGTTCTCGCCACGCTCTCGAGCATGATCGTCGGCTCGATCTGGTACACGCCGAAGGTCTTCGGCACCTACTGGATGCGGGTCGCGAAGGTCACACCCGGCGCCGCCTCGGGTGCCATCGTGCCGATCGTGGTCACGCTCGTCGTGAGCTTCATCACCGCGTGGATCCTCGCGGGCGCCGTCTACCTGTCGTGGAGCTTCTACGGCGGCAGCTTCCTGGTCAACTCGATCGTGACCGGCATCCTGCTGTGGGCAGGCTTCACCGCCGCCCGATTCGTCACCCACGACGCCTTCGAGGGCCGTCCGTCCGGGCTGACCATTCTCAACTGCGCCCACGAGCTCGTGACCATCCTGCTCATGGCGGTCATCATCGGGGTCTGGCCCGCCTGAGCATTCGCTTGCAGCACCGCATCCGTGTCGGGGGTGGTGCCGCGCGGGCCGTACGGTGTGAGCATGTCCGTCGGCTACTACGTCCACCACCGCGGAGCCGGCCACATCCACCGTGCGCTCGCCATTGCGTCGGTGATGACCACACCCGTGACGATCCTCTCGTCCCTTCCCCGCGATGAGCGCTGGACCGGCGAGTGGATCGAGCTGCCGCTGGATCACGCCGACGAACCCGTCGATCCCCGCGCGAGCGGCGCCCTGCACTGGGTTCCCCTCCGATCGGACGGCCTTCGCGACCGCGCCGCCGCGATCTCCGCCTGGATCGAGCGTGAACGCCCGAACGCCATCGTTGTCGACGTCTCCGTCGAGGTCGCTCTCCTCGCTCGCCTCCACGGCGTGCCCGTCGTGACGATCGCACAACCGGGCGACCGCACGGACGGCCCGCACACCCTCGGCTACCGCGTCTCGAGTGCCGTGATCGCCCCGTGGCCGTCCGACATCCGCCCGCTGAAGGTCGAGACGGATGTCGAGGCACGCATCGAGGCAATCGGCGCGATCAGCAGGCTGGCGCCGTCGAGCACGCGCCCCTCCCGCGCGGCAGACCAGGCCGGCATCCTCGCCGGGTACGGCGGCCGGGGCGAGAGCGCGTTGGACGCTGTCGTGCGCGAAGCCGCGGCAGCTCTTCCGGGCTACCGCTGGGTCACCCCGGAGACCGCGGGCGGGGTCGAGGCCATGCTCGCGTCGTCCGCTGTCGTCTTCGCCCACTGCGGCCAGAACTCGGTGGCCGAGATCGCGGCGGCGCGCGTCCCCGCTGTGCTCGTTCCGGAGGACCGCCCGCACGACGAGCAACGCTCCCTCGCGCGTGCCCTGGAGAAGAGTAGCTACCCGGTCGTGATCGGTGAACCCGGCGCCGACTGGGCGGGCATCCTGGCCAACCTGCCGGACGGCGACGAGTGGGAGAACTGGTGCGACGGGGCCTCGGCACAGAGGGCAGCCGCGATCATCGAACGGGTGGCCTCGTGAGGACTGCGGTCATCACCATTGTGTCCGGCCGGCACGACCACCTGGAGAGGCAACAGGGGGCTCTCGACCCGGACGTCGACTACATCGTGGTCGCGATGAACGATCCTGCGCTTCTCGAGTGGCGTCCCACCGGACCGAGCGCGACCGTCATCCCGATCGACGGCGGTGACCGGCTACCGCTTGCCGCCGCCCGCAACCTCGGTGCTGCACGTGCGATCGAGCGCGGTGCCGAGCTGCTCGTATTCCTCGACGTCGACTGCATCCCCGGCGCGGAACTCGTCGCGAGTTACGCCGCCGCCGCGACGGATGACCGTTTGCTCACCGGTGCCGTCGGATACCTCCCGGAGGGCTCTCTCGATCCCGCCGACGCCCACTTCCACGGCTTCCGTCCGAGGCCGGACCGCGGCGAAATTGTAACCGGTGAGAGTCGGCTTTTCTGGTCGCTGTCCTTTGCCTCAACGTTGGCCGTATGGACACGTATCGGAGGTTTCGATGAAACATACCTCGGGTACGGTGGCGAGGACACCGACTTCGCCCTGCGGGCGGGGGAGGCCGGGCTCGACCTGGTCTGGGTGGGCGGCGCCGAAGCCGTCCATCAGTACCATCCGACACAGTCGCCGCCCGTGCAACACCTTCACGACATCCTGGTCAATGGCGCCCACTTCGCGAAGCGATGGGGATTCTGGCCGATGCAGGGCTGGCTCGTCGCTTTCGAGGAGCGGGGTCTCGTCGAGAGGGACCAGGTCACGGGAGAGTACACAGCCACCAGCTAGCGAAAGGGTCACCATGAGGATCGCCATCCTGTGTCACATGCATCACCCGATCGCCCAGCCGTACCAGGGCGGCACGGAGTCCCACACCGCGATGCTCGCCGACGAACTCGTGCGCCGTGGCCACGACGTGACGCTCTTCGCCAAGGAGGGTTCTGAGACGCTCGGGACCGTCTACCCCCTCGTTCCCGCCGACTTCGAGTTCGTCCGCGTCGCATCGCCCTTCGTCCGCAAGCAGCAGCACGGCTTCCTCGCCGAGGCGATCCATCACAGCATCGGCATCATCGCGGAATCCGACTTCGACGTCGTCATCAACAACTCGCTCAGCTCCCTGCCCTACCGGTACATGCGCGAGCTCCCCATGCTCACGGTGCTCCACACTCCCCCGACCCTCGAGGACGTCACGGCTGTCGTCACCGAACCGGGCTGGTCGCCGTCGCCGCTGCACTCGTACGTGACGGTGTCCGAGACGAACGCCCGCGACTGGCAGCGCATCCTGCCGAGCGTCTCGGTCGTTCACAACGGCATCTACCTCGACCGCTGGTCGTCGTCGGTCACCGCTGTCGACAACCTCGCGGTCTGGGCGGCGCGGATCACGCCCGAGAAGGGGCTTCACGTC
>Ga0247807_10002220_pt1 | contig 10810 bp, 7 predicted proteins | sample UWRJL074202C1_FD_179931 | JGI IMG/M metagenome (GOLD analysis project Ga0247807, IMG submission 179931) | Plant litter microbial communities from Arlington Agricultural Research Station in Wisconsin, United States - UWRJ-L074-202C-1 | ecosystem: Environmental > Terrestrial > Plant litter >...
GTCGAGTTCCCAGACCTCGGGAGCATTGTCACCGTACACAGCAAGTGCCTTGCGGACGAGCTCAGCACGCGCGGGAACAACTTCGTTGGCGATGAGAGTCGCGCCGCCGGCAGCAGCTTCGGCAGCAAGCAGGGCGGCTTTGCCACCGGGGCCAGCGCACAGGTCGAGCCAGCGCTCGCCCGCGGTGACCGGCAGCGCGCGACTCAACGCGAGAGCGGCGAGCTGGGATCCCTCGTCCTGCACGCGGGCGCGACCGGCGCGCACCGCGGGAAGCTTCAGCGGGTCTCCGCCGTCGAGCGTTGCTCCCACCGGTGAGAACGGGCTGGCATAGGCATCGAGCTCGGAGACGACCGAGTAACCGGGCAGCGCGGCGATGCTCACCCGGGGAGCGACGTTGTCGGATTCGAGCAAGTCGTCGAGCTCAGACTCGCGTCCCTCTGCGGCCAGGGCAGAGCGGAAGGCGCGCACGATCCAGACCGGGTGAGAGTAGAGCAAGGAGATGCGCTCGTCGGCGTTGCGGGCGTTTGCGAGAACCTGATCACGCCATCCGTCGATCGGCGACCGCGTGATGGTGCGAAGAACGCCGTTTACGAAGCCGGTGGCCGAATTGGAGCCGACGGTCTTGGCGAGCGAGACCGACTCGTCGACGGCAGCGTGCTGGGCGACGCGCATCGACAGCAGCTGGTGGCAGGCGAGCCGCAGCACGTCCAGGATCGCCGGGTCGATCTTGTCGACCGAGCGACCGGCGGCGAGTGCGATGACGGCGTCGTAGTAGCCCTGGCGGCGCAGCGTTCCGTAGGTGAGCTCGGTGGCGAGGCCCGCGTCCGCCTCGGAGAGCTTCGCGCGTTCGAGGCGCACGGGAAGCAAGAGATTGGCGTAGGCGTCGGACTCGCGCACGGCCATGATCACGTCGAGTGCGATGCGGCGGGCCGGCTGGATCTGGCCCATCAGGAAGCTACCGTCTCGTTGGCCAGCGTCGAAGCACCCGACGGCCGGCCACGCCACCAGTCCCCCGCGTTCATGGCCTTCTTGCCCGCCGGATGCACGGTGATGAGTTCGATCGGGTCGGTGCTGGTTCCCACGAGAATGAGTTTGCCTTCCTGGGCGAACTGGCCGGGGGCCAGTCGCGGTGCATTGCGCGCGATCGCTGCGCTGAGAATCTTGAACCGGCCGCCGTCGAGCATCGTGAACGCGCCGGGCTCCGGGGTGACGCCGCGGATGAGGCTGTCGACGGTTGTCGCGTGAGCAGTCCAGTCGATCTCGCCGTCGGCGAGGGTGAGTTTGGGAGCGAGCGTGACGTCGCCGACCTGCGGCAGCGCGTTGGCAGTGCCGTCGGCAATGGAGTCGATGACACGCAACAGCAATTCTGCTCCGGACGCGGAGAGCGAGTCGAGCAGGTTGCCCGCGGTCTGGTGGGCGCCGATCGGCTCGGTGAGCATGCCGAAGACATTGCCGGCGTCGAGTTCGGGAACGAGCTGGAAGACGGTTGCGCCGGTGACTTCGTCGCCAGCGATGATCGCCCGCTGCACCGGTGCTGCGCCACGCCAGCGTGGAAGCAGCGAGAAGTGCAGGTTGATCCAGCCGAGCCGGGGCGCGGAGAGCAGCGGTTCACGAACGAGACCGCCGTAGGCGACGATGACGCCGAGATCGGGCTGCAGCGCGGTGATCGCGTCTGTCGCTTCGCCCGCGAGGCGGTTTGCTGCGATCACGGGAAGGTCGAGCTCGGTCGCGGCGATGGAGACTGCCGTCGGGGTGAGGACTCCCTTGCGGCCCTGGGGCGAGTCTTCGCGGGTCACCACGGCGGCGATGTCGTGCTGGCTCGCGGCCAGGAGCCTGAGGCTGGGCACCGCGGCTGCCGGGCTGCCCGCGAACACGAGCCGTAGAGAAGTCATTGGTTGATTGTCTCAGGAGCGGTCGGCCTTTGGACAATCGGCCGCGGTAACCGCATGCGCTGCCATGCGCGCCCGCACGGAACATCCGCCGAAGTTCGACCTGGCGCAGATGGTACGAGCGGTCGCGGATCGGTGCGGCTACTGGTCGAGGAAGGGTTCGACGTCGTCGAGCCGCACCCGCAGGGTCGGCGCGAGCGGGCCGCGCGAGCGGACCGCGGCCGTCTTGCGCCGGTCTGCGGCATTCCGGATGACTTCGGCCCGGAGTCCCCCGGCTATCTCACCGCCGTGCCCGTAGTCGAACCTGACGATGGTGCGCACCAGTCCTTCGCCGATGTCGACCGGGCCCAGCACATCCGGACCTTCTACATCCACTGCACTGATCGCATCCGACACCGCCTGTACCGGTCCGGTGACGGTGGCAACCCGCACCGCTGGTGGAAAGCGCAAAGCGCGGCGGTCGGCGAGTTCTCCGCGGGCATAGTCGGCCTGGCGCCAGGTGGCGAGCGACGAGGCGAGAGCCCCGCCTACACCGACGAGCACGATCGGGGCGCGGCGAGCGGCGAGGGCCGCGGCATTCGACCACCAGCGCAGGCAGTCCTCGCCGACCCGCAGGCTCTCACGCGCGACCATCGTCTCGCCGTCGAGCAGCAGCACGGCCCGGTATCCCCCGGCGGCGATCGGCTCAGCACCGCGCGTCGCGATGACCAGCGCGGGCTCGGCACCGACCTCGAGCACCGGGCGTTCGCCGTCGGCGACGATCACGCGCACACCGGGGAACGCGCGCCCCAGTTCTTCGGCAGTTCGCCCGGCGCCAGCGCCCACGAGCCGCAACTTCTCACCCTCGCAGTGCGAGCAACGCCAGTTGACGGCGAGGGCCCCGCACCAGCTGCAGGCGGGCGTCGCTGTCGCACTCTTTTTGGCCAACGGGCCTTCGCAGCGATTGCAGCGCGCACTCTGCCGACAGTCGGCGCAGGCGAGGCGCGGCGCATAGCCCGGACGAGACACCTGAACGAGTACCGGTCCTTCGTCGAGGCCCGCTCGCGCGGCTTTCCAGGCGCTCGACGGGATGCGAGCCTGGGCGGCCAGGCGGTCTTGCGACGCCTGTTGGGCGGTCGGGATGACCTTGGGAAGTATCGACGGAGTCGGGGCGACGGACGCCAGCCACCCGATCTCGACGAGCCGTTCGACCTCGGTGCTGCGCGAGTGGCCGAAGAAGAACAACGCGGTGCCCTGCTGCTCCTGGCGCAGCAGTGCGGCATCGCGCCCGTGAACGTACGGGCTCAGCGGTTCGCTGTGCAGCGGGTCACCGTCATCCCACAACACGATGAGCCCGAGTCGCCGGGCGGGTGCGTAGAGTACCGAGCGATTGCCGATGATCACGAGCGCATCATCCGACAGGCAGCGCAGAAATCCGCGGTAGCGGTCTGGGTCGGACTGCTTGGCGTCGAGAGCGACGATTCGCTCCGCGGGAAGTGCCGCGTGCAACGCAGCGCTGAGCTGGGCCTGGTCGCGGTAGTCGGGAACGGACAGGATCGCTGTCTCGCCCCGTGCCACGGTCGCCGCTGCGGCGGCAGCCATCGTGACAGCCCACTCGCCGACCCATACCCCCGGCGCGACCTCGGTCACGAGCGGAATCGCGTCGACGGCGAGCTTCGCCCGCGCCTCGAGGGCCTGCTCCAGCCGGCCGGCGCCATAACCGTGAATCGGAGTCACCGAGGGAGCGACATCAACGAGTTCTGGCACGTCCTCACGAGCGAGGAAGGCTTTCTCGACCCGCACCTGGCGCTTGGGCACAGCTACGCGCAGGATGTCGCTGGCGTTTCCGGCAGCACGTTCCGATGCTTTGCGAGCGAGCGCCCAGACCTCGGGCGACAACACCGGTACCACCGAGACGACGGCTTCGATGTCGCTCAGGACGCCCGAAAAGCCGCCGGTATCGCCGACCGAGACGACGTAGCCATCCGCGATCCGACCCGCCGAACGCAGCGGTACTTTGACCCGGACCCCGGGTGAGACCAGGTCGAGTAATGCCTCGGGCACGCGGTAGTCGAACAACCGGTCGAGCTGCGGCAGCGGGGAGTCGATGACGACACTCGCCACCGTGCGTTTCTCCCCGGGCGCGAGCGCTCCGGGACGCACCGTCGTCACCGGCGGCGGAACCTCTTCAACGCCCTCGAGAGCGAACGAGCCCTGACCGCTCTCGGCACCGGATGCCGAGGCCACGACTAGAGCTTCGCTGCGGCGCGCAGTTCGTCCACGCGGTCGAGGCGTTCCCAGGTGAAGTCGGGAAGCTCGCGACCGAAGTGGCCATAGCTCGCTGTCTGCGCGTAGATCGGCCGGAGCAGGTCGAGGTCACGGATGATCGCACCGGGACGCAGGTCGAAGACCGAGCGGATCGAGTCGATGATGGTGTCTTCGTCGACCTTCGCGGTGCCGAAGCTCTCGACGTACAGGCCGACGGGAGCGGCCTTGCCGATCGCGTACGCGACCTGCACTTCGAGGCGATCGGCGAGACCGGCGGCTACGGCATTCTTGGCGACCCAGCGCATGGCGTAGGCAGCCGAGCGGTCGACCTTCGACGGGTCCTTGCCGCTGAAAGCTCCACCGCCGTGGCGGGCTGCTCCACCATAGGTGTCGACGATGATCTTTCGGCCGGTAAGCCCCGCGTCGCCCTGCGGGCCGCCGATGTGGAACACCCCGGTCGGGTTGATCAAGATGCGGGCAGCACTCGAGTCGAGTGCGACCGTCGCCAGCACGGGACGGATGACGAGCTCTTCGATCGCGATCCGCAGGTCGGTCGTCGAGATCGACGGCGAGTGCTGGGTCGACACGACAACCGTCTCGACGGTGCGCGGGATGGCGCCCTCGTAGCCGATGGTGACCTGGGTCTTGCCGTCGGGACGCAGGAAATCGACGAGGCCGGACTTACGGACGAACGCGAGACGCTCAGCGAGACGGTGCGACAGCCAGATCGGCAGCGGCATGAGCTCGGGGGTCTCGGTCGTCGCGTACCCGAACATGATGCCCTGGTCGCCGGCACCCTGCAGGTCGTCGGCGTCGGCGCTGGACTCTTCCCGGCTTTCGAAAGCGTTGTCGACACCTTGGGCGATGTCGGGCGACTGGCCACCGATCGAGATGGATACACCGCACGAGCGGCCGTCGAACCAGACGTCCGACGAGTTGTACCCGATGTCGGAGATGCGCTGGCGCACGATCGACGGGATGTCGACATAGCCCGACGTGGTGACCTCACCAGCGACATGCACGAGCCCGGTGGTGACGAGGGTCTCGACCGCTACGCGGCTGTGGGCGTCGACCTCGAGCAGGGCATCGAGAATGCTGTCGGAGATCTGGTCGCAGATCTTGTCGGGGTGACCCTCGGTCACTGACTCAGAGGTGAAGAGTCGAAGTGCAGTACTCATAATGGGGCCTCGCGAAGCAATACGGTGTGGATGGAACAGGCTGAAAGCCAGCGTGAAAAGACTGGTTCAGGACAACAGGTCGAGAATACGATGGGCCACCGTCGTTTTGCTGCCGCTGGCCTCGCCAACTATAACGCCGGCCCTGTTGAGCACGACCACGGCGTTACTCTCGGTTGCAAAACCCTCTGTCCACCCCACCCTGTTGAGGACCAGATAGTCGCTGCCCTTCCGGGCGATCTTCGCCCGGCCCAGGTCGAGCAGTGCATCGGCGTCGCTCTCGGTCTCGGCGGCGAAACCGACAATCAGCTGTCCATCGCGACGGTTCGCCGCCAGTGACTGCAAGATGTCGGGGTTCTTGACCAACGTCAGCTGCAGGGTGTCGCCCTGCACGTCTTTCTTGATCTTCGACTCGGCTATCGACTCCGGGCGGTAGTCGGCAACCGCAGCCGCCATGATCACGACGTCAGCGGATGCCGCCTCACCCTGCACGGCGTCCGCCAGCTCCAGGGTCGACGAGACATGCACCACGTGCACGGCCGCGGGTACATCGACTTCGAGGTTGGCCCCGATGAGCGTCACGTCTGCGCCACGGGAGGCTGCCGCGAGTGCCAGCGCGAGACCCTGTTTGCCACTCGAGCGATTGCCGATGAACCGCACCGGGTCGAGGGCTTCGCGGGTTCCGCCGGCTGTGACGACGATGCGCTTGCCGGCGAGGTCCTTGGGGACGAGCACAGCCAGGGCCGCGGCGACGATCTCGTCGGGTTCCGACATCCGGCCGGGCCCGACGTCTGTGCCGGTGAGGTGCCCGACTCCCGGGCCGACGACGGTGACACCGCGCTCGCGCAGCGTGGTGATGTTCGCCACTGTTGCCGGGTTCTGCCACATCTCGGTGTGCATCGCCGGGGCTATCACCACGGGAGCCGTCGAGGCGAGGATCGTGTTGCCGAGCAGGTCATCGGCGAGGCCGGTCGCGAGCTTGGCGATGGTGTGGGCGGTCGCCGGTGCGACCACGATGAGGTCGGCAGCCTGGCCGATGGCCACATGCCGCACTTCGGCGACACCCTCATAGAGGTCGGTGTGCACGGGATTGCGACTGATGGCCTCGAGCGTGGGTTTGCCGACGAATCGCAATGCGGCATCCGTTGCGACTACCTGCACGTTGTGCCCGGCAAGCACAAAACCGCGCACAACGTTGACGGCCTTATAGGCCGCAATACCGCCGGCTATGCCGACGACAACGTTGAGCGCGGTCACGTGTTCAGTTGTGTGGAGCAGTCTTAGTCTTCGCTGAGGCGCTTGAGGACGAGCTTGTCCTCGTTGATCTCGTGCAGGGCGACCGAGAGCGGCTTGTCGTCGATGGTGGAGTCCACCAGGGGGCCGACGTTGTCGAAAAGGCTTCCCTCGTGGAGGTCGGCGTAGTAGTCGTTGATCTGGCGCGCGCGCTTCGAGGCGAAGATCACGAGCTGGTACTTGGAATCGACCTTCGAGAGGAGTTCGTCGATCGGCGGGTCAATGATTCCGCTGTTCTTGTCGGCCATAGTGGTGCTCCTTTAATTTTGTGACTGCGCTTCAGACAGACGGCGTTCTGACCAGAAATTGCGCTCTAGTCAGAGGAAGACGGGCGTGCGGAACCGGCGGCGGCTGCGGGCACTGCCATCAATTCTACGACCTCGAGGGCCGCTGCGCTGACTTCTCGGTTGACAACTTTGAAATCGAACTCGTCCTGGGCCGCCAATTCGACCTTCGCGGTGTCCAGTCGGCGCTGCTGTTCGGTCGAATCCTCGGTGCCACGACCGATGAGGCGGCGCACGAGTTCTTCCCAGGTCGGCGGCAGCAGGAAGACGAGACGTGCCTCGGGCATCGTCTCGCGCACCTGGCGCGCGCCCTGCAGGTCGATCTCGAGAAGCACGCGTTTTCCCTCGGCGAGGGCCTCATCGATCGGGGGCCGGGGGGTGCCGTAGCGGTAGGAGTTGTGCACTGTGGCCCACTCCAGGAACTGGCCGGCCTCGATCATGTCGTCGAACTCGTCATCGCTGACGAAGTAGTAATGCACCCCGTCGACCTCACCCGGTCGCGGAGCGCGGGTGGTCGCCGACACGCTCAGCAGCACGTCAGGATAGTTCTCGCGGATGTAGGTCGACACGGTTCCCTTGCCGACTGCCGTGGGACCGGCGAGCACGACGAGCCGGCTCGGGCCGCTGCCCTCGCGACTCACGAGGTACTCGCGCAGCTTGGCGCGTTGGCGCACACCGAGGCCGCCGACCCGCTTGGATTCGGCCATCTCGAGCTTCTCCATGATGCGGCCCGCCCGGGTCGGACCGAGCGTGGGGACGCTGGTGAGGAGTTCGCGTACCCGGAGCCCGGCTTCGGCACTCGTCGGGTCTGCCCATCCGGTCTCGCAGACTTCGAGAGCGGAACGCTCTTTGGTCGCGACTGATTTCTTGACGGCGGCACGTGCACGGCGGGCAGCGATAGCGGCGATTCCGGCGGCGACACGGTCGACTTCCGGGGGCGCGGGACGAGGGTTCATGCGGCGAAAGCCTTCGCAATCTCGGCGGACTGGACATCGATCGCCGCGGCGATCGAGCCGGCACCGGCTGACAGGATGCTTCGGGAAGCGTTGACGATAACGTTCGCCGCTGCTGCGCCGTAGAGCACACCGACGTCTTCGAGCCGGGCACCCTGGCTGCCGAACCCGGGAGCCAGGATCGGTGTGCGTGAGAGCTCGGTCGTGTCGATGCCGTAGTCGGCCAGGGTGATGGTCGCACCGAGCACCACACCGGTCGAACCGAGGGTAGGAGCCTCGCTGTTCCAGTCGTTCACACTTCCGACGATACTCCCGGCGACCGATCTACCGGCGTGTCGCCCGGAAGCGAGAATCGCCTGCTGCAGGGCTGTCGACTCCGGATTAGAGGTTGCGGCGAGCACAAAAAGCCCCTTCCCGGTCTTCGCGGCGAGCTCGTGGACTGCATCGATCGATCCGACGCCCTGGAAAGCGCTGATGGTCATCGCGTCGGACTCGAGCGGGCTTCCCGGCGTGAGCCAGGACTGCCCGTAAGCCTCGACCGTCGTGCCGATGTCGCCACGCTTGGCGTCGGCGATCACGAGCAGCCCGGCGGCGCGGGCGGCAGCGATCACCTGCTCGAGTGCCAAGTAACCCGCCGAGCCGTGGCGCTCGAAGAACGCCACTTGCGGCTTGACGATTCCCGCCCGACCCGCTGTCGCCTCGACCACCCGCAAACCGAACTCGCGGAGCCCCGCTGCGTCATCTGCCAGAGACCATTCGGAGAGCAGGAACGGGTGAGGGTCGATGCCGACGCAGAGGTGCCCGCTTGACTCGAAAGTCGAGATGAGTCGCTCGCCGAACGACGTCACGCTCACACCGCTGCCAGTCGAGCCGCGCGGTCGATCGCGTAGTCCTGCAAGGACTTCACGTCGAAGCCGGTGCGGATCGCCTCGAACGAGGCGACCGCGGCAGCGAGCTGGGCGATCGTGGTGAAGAGCGGCTTGTCGGCGGCCACCGTCGCCGTACGGATCTCGTGGCCGTCCGCTCGCGCGCTGCGACCGCTCGGGGTGTTAATGACGACGTCGACTTCACCGCTGTTGATCAGCTCGACGATCGACGGCTCCCCCTCGACGACCTGCTGCCCCTGGAAATACTTACGCACCACGCGCGCTTCGATTCCGTTGCGCGCGAGGATCTCGGCAGTGCCCTCGGTAGCGAGGATCTCGAACCCGAGCTGGCTGAGGCGCAGTACCGGGAGGATGATCGCGCGCTTGTCGCGGTCCGCAACCGAGACGAACACCGAGCCTGAGGTCGGGAGCCCGCCGTACGCCGCGGCCTGGCTTTTCGCGAACGCCTTCGGGAAGTTGGAGTCGATGCCCATGACCTCACCGGTAGAGCGCATCTCCGGGCCGAGGACAGAGTCGACGACGGTGCCCTCTTTTGTGCGGAAACGCTTGAACGGAAGCACTGCCTCTTTCACCGAGACCGGCGCGTCCATCGGCACGATCGAGCCGTCCTGGACGGGCAGAAGGCCGGTGTCGACGAGCTCGCGGATGCTCTTGCCCACCATGATCAACGAGGCTGCCTTGGCGAGCGGGATGCCGAGCGCCTTCGAGACGAACGGCACGGTGCGCGATGCGCGCGGGTTGGCTTCGAGAACATAGAGCACACCCTGCCCGATGGCGAACTGCACGTTGAGCAGGCCTCGCACGCCGATACCCTGGGCGATCGCGAGGGTGGCCGAACGCACTCGGTTGATGACGTCGCGGCCGAGAGTGACCGGTGGAAGGGTGCAGGCCGAGTCGCCGGAGTGGATACCGGCCTCTTCGATGTGCTCCATGATGCCGCCGATGTAGAGCTCGGTGCCGTCGAACAGCGCGTCGATGTCGATCTCGATGGCGTCATCGAGGAACCGGTCGACGAGCAGCGGCGACCCGGGCGCGATGATCGCCTGGTCTTTCACTCGGTCGAAGTAGTCACGCACCGACTCCGTGTCGTAGATGATCTCCATGCCGCGTCCGCCGAGAACGTGCGACGGGCGGACGAGCACCGGATACCCGATGTCTTCGGCGATATGGACGGCTTCTGCGACATCGGTCGCTGTGCCGTTCTTCGGCGCGAGCAGGCCGGCATCGCTGAGGATCTTGGAGAACAGCCCACGCTCTTCGGCGAGGTCGATGGCCTCGGGCGATGTCCCGAGGATCGGGACCCCGGCGTCCTTCAGGCCCTGGGCGAGACCGAGCGCAGTCTGGCCGCCGAGCTGCACGACGACACCAACGAGCTCACCGCTCTGGCTCTCGGCGTGGATGATCTCAAGCACGTCCTCGAGCGTAAGCGGCTCGAAGTAGAGGCGGTCGCTGGTGTCGTAATCTGTGGAAACCGTCTCGGGGTTGCAGTTGATCATGATCGTCTCGTAGCCGGCGTCGGAGAGCGCGAAGCTCGCATGCACGCAGCTGTAGTCGAACTCGATTCCCTGCCCGATGCGGTTCGGCCCGGAGCCGAGGATGATGACCTTGCGCCGGTCGCTGGGGATGACCTCGGTCTCGTAGTCGTAGCTCGAGTAGTGGTACGGAGTGAGGGCCGGGAACTCCCCCGCGCAGGTGTCCACGGTCTTGAAGACCGGGCGCACGCCCGCGCCCCAGCGTGCGTTACGCACCTGGGCCTCGGTGAGCCCGCGCAGTTCGGCAATCTGGACGTCGCTGAACCCGTGGTCCTTCGCGAGGCGCAACAGCGTCTCGTCGAGCGGGCGCAGGGTGGCGATCTCGTCGGCGACCTCGTTGATCAGTGCGATCTGGTCGACAAACCACGGGTCGATCCCGGTGGCGTCGAAGACCTCGGCATTCGTCGCGCCGGCGCGCATCGCTTGCTGCACCGTGACGATGCGGCCATCGGTGGGAACGGCAGCGAGGGCGAGCAGTTCGGTCTTGTTGCCTGGCTTGCCGGCCCAGTGGAAGCTCGATCCGCGCTTCTCGAGCGAACGAAGAGCCTTC
>Ga0247807_10002222_pt1 | contig 10808 bp, 5 predicted proteins | sample UWRJL074202C1_FD_179931 | JGI IMG/M metagenome (GOLD analysis project Ga0247807, IMG submission 179931) | Plant litter microbial communities from Arlington Agricultural Research Station in Wisconsin, United States - UWRJ-L074-202C-1 | ecosystem: Environmental > Terrestrial > Plant litter >...
TTTTATGGGTGTATTAATTATAGCCCTCACCGCTTTTGGTGTTTTTGGTCCCTTACCATCGTTCCGCGACCTGGAAAATCCAAAAAGCAACCAAGCATCGGAGGTGCTTTCGTCAGATAAGCAGATCTTGGGCAAGTACTTTGTTCAAAATCGTTCAAACGTAACCTATAATCAAATATCTCCCAACGTAATTCATGCCCTTATTGCTACCGAGGACAACCGCTTTTACGCTCACTCGGGGATAGATTTTGGCCGCTCTTTTACCATATTATTTTATAACTTAATAGGTAAAAAGCAGGGGGGAAGTACCATTACCCAGCAATTGGCGCTCAATCTTTTTTCGGAGCGTTCACATAACAAGCTTACCCGGTTAAGGCAAAAGCTACAGGAGTGGGTGATTGCCGTTAGGTTAGAGCGCAATTATACCAAAGAAGAAATTTTAACCATGTATTTGAACACCGTCGATTTTGGTGCTTACAATACGTTCGGTATTAGTTCGGCAGCGGCTACTTACTTCAATACCACACCTGCCAATTTAACGGCCGATCAAGCGGCCTTATTAATTGGTATGGTAAACGGCCCGGGTTTATACTCGCCCATACGCCACCCTGATAATGCCATCAGCCGCCGCAACTTCGTATTGCGCCGCATGACCGAAGAGGGTTATTTAAGCGAAGGCCAGTCGCAGGAGTTTAAGATGAAGCCATTGGGGCTTGATTTTCACCCTATTGATCATAAAGACGGCGTGGCTACCTATTTCCGCTCGGTATTGAAAAAGGAAGTGCAAAAAATATTGGTAGACCAGGATCTGCGTAAAGCTGACGGTACAGCTTACGACCTTGACCGCGATGGGCTGAAAATTTATACTACCGTTAATTACACCATGCAGCAGTATGCCGAAGAAGCGCAGAAGGAATACATGAAGCAATTGCAGGTGCAGTTCAACCAGCACTGGCGCGGCCGTAGCTTATGGAAGGCCATTCCTGATTTTAAAATGCTGTTAGATCAGGGTTTAAAGCGGTCGGACAGGTATCGCGCGCTTAAGGCACAAAACAAGAGCGATGAAGAGATCCGTGAAGATTTTAATACGCCGGCCAGCATGAACCTGTTTACCTGGCATGGCAACATTGATACATTAATGAAACCTATTGATTCCATTGTGTATTGCAAAATGCTGCTGCGTAATGCCATGATGAGTATGGATCCTAAAACTGGCTACATTAAAGCATGGGTAGGAGGTATCAATTTTGAGCATTTTAAATACGATCAGGTAAAAACGGGTACCAGGCAGGTAGGTTCAACAGCCAAGCCTTTCACTTATGCAGTAGCTATTGATAACGGCTTTTCGCCCTGTATGCAGATCAACAATGTGCCCGATACCATTTACGGCTATGGTAAGCCCTGGTGCCCTAACTCTGCACCGTCAGAGACCGTGCCGGGTATGATTACCCTGCGCAAGGCCATGGCCCGCTCGCAAAATTGGGTGACCGCACACGTAATGAAACAGGTGACACCCGAACCGGTAGCATCGCTCATTAAAAAAATGGGTATCACCAGTGATGTGCCGGCTTATCCAACTATTTGCCTGGGCACCTTTAATGCCTCGGTGTATGATATGACCGGTGCGTACAGCGTGTTTGCCAATGAGGGCTTATGGACAGAACCTACCTATTTACTTCGCATTGAAGATAAGAACGGCAACCTGCTGTATGATCATAAAGCGCGCGTAGTACAGGCGATGAACCCCGAAACTGCTTATGTAATGACGTATATGCTTAAAGGTGTAGTGGATGAGGGTACGGGCTGGCGCTTACGAAGTAAGTACGGACTAAAGAATCCTATTGGCGGTAAAACCGGTACCACACAAAACAACTCCGACGGTTGGTTTATTGGCGTTACCCCGCAATTGGTAACCGGCGTATGGACGGGCTGCGAAGACAGGGCTATCCACTTTCGTTCTACCAATTTAGGAGAAGGTGCCAATTCGGCATTACCTGTTTTTGCGCTATATATGAAAAAGGTTTATGCCGATAAAGCCTTAGGAGTACGCTCCAATATTGATTTTGCCATGCCGCCAAGGGGCATTAACATTACGTTAGATTGCGGCGCATATAGTAAGCAACAACAAAGTACTGCCGAGGTAGATAATAAGCTTGGGTTTTAAACACAAAGCCGCCTGAAAGGAGCGTTGAAAAGCAGGTCGTCTTTATTCGCACCGTCATGCCGAGTTTATTTCGGCATCCCATCAGAAGAATTGCGGCGGTGCTGGCCTGTAAATTGGTTACTCGGTATGTGAGGTGCTGAAACAAGTTCAGCATGACTTTGCAAAGTATAGTTACATGTTGCTAATGGCACACAACATTTGCGCTTAACCTATCGTTATCATCATTACACCAAACAAAACCTTGTTAAGCATTATTATCAACAAGGAAGAATTAATTATACTTCCCCTTTAGGGAGTAGGGGGCTACATGTTTGACTACCGCGAAGCATTAAAAAATATACCACATAAACCCGGTGTGTACCAATACTGGGATGAAAGCAACACCTTAATTTACATAGGTAAGGCAAAAGACCTGCGTAATCGCGTGTCTTCCTACTTCGTAAAAGACCAGGGGCTTAATGCTAAAACGCGTGTATTGGTTTCTAAAATACGCAATATTACTTTTACCATAGTTGACACCGAGGTAGATGCCTGGCTACTGGAAAACAGCTTGATTAAAAAGCACAAGCCAAAGTATAACATCGACCTTAAAGACGATAAAACTTACCCGTGGATCGTCATTAAGAAAGAGAACTTTCCACGCATCTACTGGACGCGTAACGTCATCCGCGATGGGTCGAAGTACCTTGGTCCGTACCCTTCGGTGAGCATGATGCACACCATTATTGGCGTTATTCGCGAAACGTATGCATTGCGCACCTGCAACCTGGCTTTAACACCGGAGAATATTAACGCCGGTAAATTTAAAGTGTGTTTGGAATACCAGTTGGGGAACTGCAAAGGCCCCTGCCAAAACTTTCAAACCGAAGATGATTACGACCGCAGTATCATTGAAATTCAGGACATTCTAAGCGGTAAAATTGGTAATGTGGTAAAAGGCCTTAAAACCGATATGGAACTGGCCGCCGTTAACCTCGATTTTGAACAGGCACACAAGCTAAAACGCAAATACGACTTGCTGGAAAAGTATCAGCATAAATCTACAGTAGTCAACACCTCAATTACCGATATTGATGTATTCAGCATTGCATCCGAAGAAAAATATGCCTTTGTAAATTACCTTAAGGTAATGAACGGCACCATTACCCAAACCCAAACCCTGGAGCTTAAAAAGCGGCTGGACGAGAGTGACGAGGAATTGTTGACGCTGGCTATCTCTGAATTTAGAACGCGGTACAATAGCCAGTCGAAAGAAATTATTGTGCCTTTTGATATTGAACTTGATGATGAAAAGATCAAGTTTACGGTGCCCAAAATGGGGGAGAAGAAAAAGCTGCTCGACCTGTCGGAAAAGAATGTACACTTCTTTAAGCGGGATAAGATGGAGCAGTATGAAAAGCTGAACCCCGATGTACGCACCGACCGTTTGCTGACGCAAATGATGAAAGATTTGCGCATGAACCAGTTGCCTAAGCACATTGAGTGCTTTGATAACTCTAACTTTCAGGGTAAATACCCTGTATCGGCCATTGTTGTGTTTAAGGACGCCAAACCCTCAAAAAGGGATTACCGCTACTTTAACGTAAAAACGGTGGAAGGCCCTAACGATTTTGCCACCATGGAAGAAGCCGTGTACCGCCGCTACCGCCGCATGCTGGATGAAGGCGGCACTCTGCCTCAACTGGTCATAATTGACGGTGGTAAAGGGCAATTATCGGCTGCAATGAAGAGTCTGAAACTTTTGGGCATCGAAAAGCAACTCACAGTAATAGGTATAGCTAAACGCCTGGAAGAGTTGTTTTACCCTGGCGACCAGTACCCTATGTACCTGGATAAGCGTTCGGAAACGTTAAAAATCATACAGCAACTGCGTGATGAAGCCCACCGTTTTGGCATAACCGCCCACCGTAAAAAGCGCGATAAAGGCACCTTGGCTACCGAACTGGAACTGATACCCGGCGTGGGGCGACTATCGGCCGAAAAGCTGTTGAAATACTTTAAGTCGGTGAAAAAAATACGTGAAGCCAAGTTGGAAGAATTGCAGGAGGTGCTGAATTTAAAACAATCGCAGGCCGTGCTAAATTATTTTAAAGAAGATACCGTAGACGGCGGAACTCAATAAATAAGCTAACAAAGCCGATGCAGTAGTGCATCGGCTTTAACGTTAAATAGGAGTCCCTAACGGTTGCACTTTGCTAAACGGATAGGTCTCCTTTTTGAATAAAGTGAAAATTAACAGGAATACGAACGGCAAACCCCATTTCTTCATAAACTTTAATGGCCCTTGCATTATCGTACCGTACATGTAGGTAAGGTATATTTCCCGCTGCCAGCATGCGCTGAATTTGATATTGTAAAAGCCGGCGCGCATACCCGTTACCCAAATGATGGGGATGGGTGCAAACGGCGCTTACTTCGGTATAAACGCCTGCGTGCATTCTTTGCCCGGCCATGGCTACCAGTTCGTTACCGCTAAATATACCTTGGTAGTGTCCAAACTCAATAGTACGGCTGGCAAAAGGGCCGGGGTTGGTTAATTGAGTAAGTGCCAGCATTTGGGGTATGTGCTCGTGGGTAAGTGCGACAGTGCCGGCAACATCTACCTTATTATCTGAATGGCGCTCATATACCATTTGAAAACCCTTGAGCCTGCCCAAAACTTTCCAGTGCTTTGGAAAGCTCATTTCATGCGGTGCAAGCAGTATCCTGGAGCTATCATCGGGCAGTTGGTGATACAATTGCTCTAAATTTTTATGCGTGTATTCCCTTAAGCCTACAAAGGGAGATACTTCCTGATCAAAGTATTTAACGGCACTATCATCGTTTGCCAAATTGCGATTCCCCGAGTTTAATGCGTTCCAGGCGGGGTTATCTAAAACATGGTCCATTTAGGGGCAAACCTAAAAATTAACAGGGATCTTAATAACCAGAAATTTGCTTTGTTACGTTACTTCAACACAAGGAGCCCGCTTGCGTTAGTGATAGAAGCGGATACCGGCCTGGCGGCTAAGGCCTGTGCAGTATGAGCGGATAGCGCGGGCCAGAGGCAACGCCATTGTTTGTTAATAAGCGAGCAGTTGAATGGTTAAGTGGTTGTGATATGTTCGCCTATCAAACAAAAAAGCCGATACATTTCTGCATCGGCTTTTAATAACTCTATATTCTTAATTACTCAGCAGTTTCGCTGTCGTATTTAATTTTGTTAACGTGTTTGTCAATTTCCCAATGGCCAGTACCTTCTTCGCCAATAACTTCGAATAGTTCGAGTGCACGGCGGGCTTTGTATTCTTCTTCGCGTTGTTCTTTAAAGAACCAGTTCAGGAATTCGAAAGTGACGAAATCCTGCTCGCGCAGGCAGGCGGCAGCAATATTTTTGAAAGATTGGGTAATGGCTACTTCCTGCTCCAAAGCATCTTCAAACACTTCGCGGAATGCGGTGAATTCCTGTTTGATGCCTGTAATTTCGGGCGATACGGCGTTGCCACCCATATCCAGTACGTATTTGAACAACTTTAACTGGTGGTAGCGCTCTTCTTCGGCCTGTTTTGCAAAGTAATCGGACGAATAATCGAACCCATTACGGTTACACCACGACGACATGGCCAGGTATAAAGAGGATGAATGTGCTTCTTTTCTGATCTGTTGGTTTAAAAGTGTTTCGATGTCTTCAGACAATAAACACTTAATGCGCATGATATCTTTCATAAAATTTACAGTTTAAGCTGTATGTATAGAATACATACAATAATAGTGCTATAAATTTTATTAGCAGTATTTACACGCAATATGAAATAAGTCTAATTAAGAGGGTGGGAGGAGAGAGGCCAGAGTACGGAGTCGAGAGTACAGTCTTTAAGACCAAGTGATTTCAAGACAACACTATCGCGCTTATCTGGATTCTTGACTCTGTACTTTGGAATCTTTTCTATATTACTACTCTGCTCAACCTGTCGTGCAAGATCTGGTTGAGTTCGAGCATGGCGAAGGTACCTTCTAATAAGTCTTTAAGAGAGATGATCTGTAAGAGGTTTAAGAAATAGCAGTGGTTGCAGGCGCAGATGAACACCATTTCAATTTCAGGCTTTTTGCTGCTGTCGAGCAGGGCGGCTTCGATGTCTACACGGTAAATTGACTTTTTGAGTTTCAGCAAACCCCGGTAATCGAACCGTACCAGCTTGCCGGCAAAATCAATATACCAGCAGCATTCGCGGTCGTTTTGATACACAGTGCCCGCTTTAGTGCTGAACACTTCAGTGAAATTAGTAGTGGTTGCAGTTTTTACCCCAGTCATATCTTACTCAGGCAAATATAACACTATTTAGAAGCAGTCCAAATACTAATTGAGAGAATTTTTGAACGATCAGCCCCTCCTAAATCCTCCCCGGGAGGGAGGACTTTTAAATTATCAGCTCCCTCCCGGGGCGGGTTGGGGAGGGGCCAAAAAAAAGGGAGCTACATCAATTGCAACTCCCTTTTATCATATATAATGACTCCTTAACTGGAGGACGAGCCCTTTACTCGTTCAGGAACACGAACTGGTTATCGAACATATCCAGTTTGATCTTGCTGTCGCGGTCTACCTTGCCGGCCAGTATTTGTTTACTCAACTCGTTCAGGATCTTTTTCTGCACTACTCGTTTGAGCGGACGGGCACCATATTGTGGGTCGTAACCCAGTTGGGCCAGCCAGTCTAAGGCTTCGTCGGTGGCTTCTATCTGGATACCCATTTCATCGAGTGTGTGTTGCAAACCTTTAAATTGCAGTTTTACAATTTCGGCTATTTCATCACGGCCCAGCGGGGTAAACATGATGATCTCATCTATACGGTTCAAAAACTCCGGACGGATGGTTTTTTGCAGCAACTCGAACAACTGGGTTTTGGTGCGGGCCATCACTTCTTCCTTATCGCTCTCCTCAAAACCCTGGAAGTTTTCCTGGATAATGTGCGAGCCAATGTTGGAGGTCATGATCACAATGGTATTCTTAAAGTTCACCACGCGGCCTTTATTATCGGTTAAGCGGCCATCGTCCAATACCTGCAACAGGATGTTGAATACATCGGGGTGAGCTTTCTCAATCTCATCCAGCAAAATAACGCTGTAGGGTTTGCGGCGCACAGCTTCGGTTAATTGTCCGCCTTCATCGTAACCCACATAGCCCGGAGGGGCGCCAATTAAGCGGCTCACCGCGTGGCGCTCCTGGTACTCCGACATATCTATCCGCACCAATGATTGCTCATCGTTAAACAGGTACTCGGCCAAAGCTTTAGCGAGCTCTGTTTTACCCACACCGGTAGTTCCCAGGAAAATGAACGAACCTAAAGGCTTACGTTTATCCTGCAAACCGGCGCGGCTGCGGCGGATGGCATCGCTAATGGCTTCAATGGCTTCTTCCTGGCCGGCTACACGTTTGTGCAGTTCGTCTTCCAGACTCAGCAATTTCTCGCGCTCACTTTGAATCATTTTAGTAACCGGGATGCCAGTCCAGCGGCTTACCACACCGGCAATATCATCGGCGGTAACTTCTTCTTTCAGCATACGGCTATCGGCCTGGTTCTCTAAAAGGGCAGCTTTCAATTTTTCAACTTCGGTCTCGGTATCTTTGATACGGCCATAGCGTAACTCAGCTACTTTGCCATAATCGCCCGCACGTTCGGCTTGTTCGGCTTCCTGTTTGTAGCTTTCAATGGCTTCGATTTTTGAGTTGATACCGTCTACCAGATCCTTTTCGCTTTGCCATTTGGCTCGTAACGAATCGCGCTCGGCAGATAGGTTTGCAATCACTTCGCTTAACTCTTTCACCTTGCGGTCGTCGTTTTCGCGTTTAATGGCCTCGCGCTCAATCTCCAGCTGCATAATGCGGCGTTCCAACTCGTCAACTGCTTCGGGTACAGAGTTCATTTCCATGCGCAGTTTACTGGCGGCCTCGTCCATTAAGTCGATGGCTTTATCGGGCAAAAACCTATCAGCAATGTACCGCTGCGACATTTCAACCGAAGCAATAATGGCTTCGTCTTTTATACGCACTTTATGGTGGGCTTCATAACGTTCTTTTAAGCCACGCAAAATCGAAATGGCATCGGCAGCATCGGGCTCCTCTACCAGCACGCGTTGAAAACGGCGCTCCAGAGCTTTATCTTTTTCTATATATTTTTGGTACTCGTTTAACGTAGTGGCACCAATGGCTCGCAGTTCGCCACGGGCCAGGGCAGGTTTCAGAATATTGGCGGCATCCATAGCGCCTTCGCCACCACCGGCGCCTACCAGCGTGTGTATCTCATCAATAAAGAGAATGATCTCCCCATCGCTTTTGATGACCTCGCTGATCACTGCTTTCAGGCGTTCTTCAAACTCACCTTTGTACTTGGCACCGGCAACCAGCGCACCCATATCTAACGAGTACACGGTTTTGGTTTTTAAGTTCTCAGGCGCATCGCCTTTAATAATACGGAAGGCAATACCCTCGGCAATGGCGGTTTTTCCTACACCAGGTTCGCCCACCAGTACCGGGTTGTTCTTGGTACGGCGGCTCAGGATCTGGATCACACGGCGGATCTCCTCATCGCGACCGATAACTGGGTCTAACTTGCCCGATTCGGCGTACTCATTCAGGTTACGGGCATATTTGTTAAGCGAGTTGTAAGTAGCTTCGGCATTTTGGCCGGTTACCTTAGCATCGCCGCGCAGGCTGTTAATGGCGCTTTTAAGGTCTTTTTCATTAACGCCATAATCTTTAAGGGCGCTGCTTACTTTATCGTTTACAGATATTAGTCCCAGTAAAATATGTTCTACGGATACAAACTCGTCTTTAAATTCTTTTAAGTAGTTCTGCGCTTTTTGCAAGGCGCTGTTAGTACCCGATGATAAGTAAATCTCGCTGCCGCTCACTTTAGGGAACGTCTGTATTTGTGCATCCAAAGTGCTGTTTAAGCGACTGATATTCACGTTCAGCTTTTTTAATAAATAGCTGATCACGTTTTCATCAACCAGTAACAATCCTTTCAGCAAATGAGCCGTCTCTAAAGACTGCTGCTGATTACCGGTTGCTATTTCAGAAGCCTTTTGTACGGCTTCCTGGGCTTTGATGGTATAGTTGTTAAAATTCATGATATTAACTACCGTTCAAACTACTTGCCACAATGTTGTAAATGAAAAAAAGTCAGGCGGTTAATATATTTACGGCCATTTTGACGGGTACAACTTTAACTCAGTATTAACAAATAAGGGTACTAAATGCAGTATAATTTGTTAACGAATATTGCACCTTTCGCTTAAAAGGGTGATATATATATTTTATTGTTCATTTACCTGAATCAAATGGGTAGAGGTGCCGCCAGGCGGAGTAGTTAGATCCGAATAGCTTTTTTTGCAGGCTTTTGCTAAACAGCAAAAGCGCCTTTAGTTGAATAATGTGTGCTTTTATTTAATGTTCCAGCACTGCATTGCTTGGTTTGAAAGATAAAGCATCAAAAGTTCCTCCTTTATATTGTATATTCAGAGAATAATATCTTGTTCTTAGCGCGTTAAAACAAATTGTACTTACAGCCATTTTAACGTGACAGGAATCCCTTACCTAAATATCTGCAATTATTTGAACCCAGGCAATTAACCATGAGTAACGTAACCCGGTTTGAGGCTTATTACGAGCACAGTATAGATGGTGTTTTAACAGTGCTTTCTAATGGAACCATTCTTGATGCCAACCCGACAGCCTGTAAGGTTTTTAACATGCTTAAGCAAGAAATATGCGAGGTGCGTTTTAATCATATTAGCGGCAATGATGGTGATAACATTGAGCAGCTTTTTAAACGAACTGTTGATGCCGGCAGCCTAAATACCCGGCTTACTTTTGAACGTAAGAACGGAAGTGAATTCGTAGCCGAGGTTAAATGTTTTGTATGTATAAACGGGCAAACAAATAATCCGGAGTTAGTGATTATTCTGCGCGATACATCACGCAAAGTTTTAGCCGACGAAAAGGCGAGAGACACGGAAGACCGCTATAAAAAGATGGTGGAACTTACCAGGGAAGGCATATGGGAAGTTAATGAAAACAACAATACCACCTTTGTAAACAGTTCTTTGTGCGAGATGCTGGAGTACACTCCGGAGGAAATGCAGGGTAAGAATATGCTTTTGTTTATGGAGGACAAAGAACGTGCAGTAGCTGAAGAGTATATTGAGAGACGTAAGAACGGAATTACGGAGCAGCATGATTTTACTTTTATAAGTAAAAGCGGCAAAGCCATCCGGACCATTATAAACACTTCGCCCTTATTCAAACACGGAATTTATGCGGGTGCCATTGCCATTATTACCGATGTTACCAGCCAAAAAATAATTGAGACCGCCCTTTACGAGCGCGAAGAACGTTTCAGGGTTATGGTAGAAAATAGTTACGACTCTATTTTATTGTTAAATAAAGATCTTTTGACCGTTTACCGAAGCCCTTCTACCTCGCATATTATGGGCTTTAAGGATGATGAACGCCTGGGAAACAGTTACATGGAGCTTGCACATCCGGATGATGTGGACAAAATGAAGGTATTACAGCAGGCAGTACTTCAAAACCCGGGAAAATCAATACCAATAACATTAAGGGCAAGACATACCGATGGGCATTACCTGTGGTTTATAGGTGTGGC
>Ga0247807_10002224_pt1 | contig 10805 bp, 7 predicted proteins | sample UWRJL074202C1_FD_179931 | JGI IMG/M metagenome (GOLD analysis project Ga0247807, IMG submission 179931) | Plant litter microbial communities from Arlington Agricultural Research Station in Wisconsin, United States - UWRJ-L074-202C-1 | ecosystem: Environmental > Terrestrial > Plant litter >...
AGACGATCTATACACGTCTGTCACCGGAGCTTCTGAAGTAGAATTCCCGGTTTGCGTTGAGATGGAGATTGTTGATAGGTCTTTGATCTGGACTACAGCCTGCAAATCCATTGTTCGGACAGAACAGGAGACCGAAGATATCATCACAATGCTTGATACCGTACTTGAACGTGTGGTATCTGTGCCAGGGGCACCAGCTTTTGTTGTAGACGGCGAAGGTACCTCTATCTGTGAGCTACCAAAGTTCCAAAATCCAGAGAAGATGCTACGAAAACCAAAGTCTAGCCCGGTACATAGCTTCGAAGAGGTGTGGAATGACACCGAAATCTCGATCCGCAAAGCATTGCACAAAATATCTAGTATACCCGAGAAACAGATCCACAAGGAGTCAACAATTTTCCACATCGGGCTTGATTCAATCCTGGTTCTCAAGCTGCCTGCGCTATTTAGGAATTATGGAATTAAGCTCAACGTTTCAGAAATTCTTAAAGCTCAGACTGTAGCTGCAATGGCCGAGCTTGCCCAAATTGAGGCTGTTAAAGCCGAGCCCTTAGATGTAGATAGTATTCTAGCAGCATCAGTCGCGAAAATCGATGTAGTAGCTGCTATTGGAGATTGTGATATTGGAGATGTGCAATGCTGCCTGCCAGTCACAGCTGGCCAACTTTATATGATCAGAATGTGGCAACGATCGCAAGGAACGTTGTTCTATCCTTCGTTCACGTACACCTTGAAAGGTGACCTTGACAAAAGTCGATTAGAGAACGCATGGAAACACCTTCTGGCGAGGCACGAAATCCTCAGGACAGGATTCTTTGAGAGTGGCTCTGGCATGGTCCAAGTAATTCTTAAACGTTCCAAAAATGAGGTTGAGTATCAAATAGGTTCCGAGATAGTGGGACATAGTCCGTCACACGACTTGGGGGAGCCGCCCTTGCACTTAGTGGTTATTCAGACAGAAGGACAAGCTACAGTCATTGAACTTCACATCCACCATGTTTTGTATGATGGAATTAGTCTTCCAATTCTGATTTATGAGTTACAAGCACTCTATCTTGAACAATCACTAGCTTCACCAACTTCAGACTTCAAAACTTTCGTTGCTAGGTCGATAGGCGCTTCGAACCAGTCATCTAATATCAAAGACCAGACAATAGCACAAAATAAATGGACCGAGTATCTCGGAAGAAGGGACCATACTGGGGAATCTCCTTCCACCCCAACACCCGTCAACCTCAACCAACGAACCGAGATCTTCCATCCATCGGTGCCAATACCATCTCTAAAACCACCAGCACAGACAGCAGGGGTAACAATCGATGCCATACTCCTCGCCGCGCTTTCCAAAACCCACGCTATTTCTCTTTCACACCAGCCAAAGCACATCACGATTGGCATCTACCTCGCGAACCGCAGGTTGGCACCAACACTTGCCGCGCCAACTCTCAATATTCTCCCACTCCGCATCACAGACCCATGTTCCCGGCCTCTTGGTGAGATTGCTGTAGATATCCAGCGTGACCTACAGTTGATCGGGAGCGGGGAAATGAACAGTGCCAGCCTGGCTGATATTTACATGTGGACCGGGGTGCGCGTTGATTTCTTTGTGAATATCTTGAAAGACGCTGCCTCTTCTAATGTTGGTTCTTCAACTAAAGAAACTGACAAAGTGTTCATACCGGTAGAGCATGATGCTTTAGATAAGTTGAACAATCATGAAATCGGTAGGAATGCCGACGAGAAGTTTCCGATCGATGAACGCTTTGCAGCATACCTAGTAAGTTACCCGCTCTTTTTATCTTTTGAGTTCTATTATAAAGTTCCGCAGCTAACAGAGACTTCCTAGCCTTCGGTCGATGTAGAGATCCGTTACCGTGACGGTGAGAAGAGCGCGGAGATTGACATGGGCATATTTGCACCGGCTGAAAAATTGGACGAGGAAGTTGCGAAGCAGATGGTTGAAGGTTTTGCAGAGGAGTGTAGAGAATTTAGTTAGGTTTTTCATATTTTCATTTTATTTTATCCTGATATTTGGGAGGATTTGGCGTCTGTTTTCGGTTTATTTTTTTCGCACTTTCATAGTCCTTTTTGAAAAACAAGCTCTAGAAAACTACAAGAATGATGTCTATATTTAGTATCAACTAAATAATCTTCTATTTCGATTGCGAATCATTTCTAGTGTGAGATGTTGATATTGAAACGAGAGTAATTTTGTATACATTGTATACATTTAATCTTTTTTTCCCCAGAAGACTCTAGTCTAGTAGATATCCCACAAGCTCACTTTCCCATCCTTACTCCCCACCGCTAACCAGTGTGTCGTTTCCGCCTTACGTAGTCTTTCCTGCTTGACTGTCATCGTACCTGTTTTCCTAGCCACTTCTTTTCCCTTCTCTTCTATCCTTCCTTCCTCGCTATTCTCACCACCGACATCCCCTGGCTGCTTCGGGTCTTCTACATCCGCAAAACCAACCGCGTAGCATCCCTCCTTGTGCCATTTGAGCACCGCGAGCTCCCTCATCGTCTTGACCGCGTAGACCCGCACCCTCCCATCCCAGCCAGCCGTCGCGAAGATCTTGCCATCGTCTCTCACTTGTAAGCTCTGCTGGCCCGAATGGCCGGTTTTGACCACCTTCAGCTCCGTGCCCCCGCCGCTTTCCATACCCTCCCGGTTGACTTCCTCAACGTCGTCATCTATCAGCACTGCAGCCGGGATAGGATGCTTGGCGAGGATCGCGTCGGCGCTGCTGGTGAAATAGCAGTTGCTGGACAAGGAGATGGAGAGGGAGAGGATGGGTTGGGTGTGTGGATGGGTGGTGTATATTGTTGACCAGATATTGGTGGGCGAAAGGGTTGCGACGACCGTATGCCCGCTTTCATAGCCGGCGACTACGCTTAGCTGGTTGGAGACAGGATGCGTGAAAAGCGCAAGGGCCATTATCATACCGCCTTTTGCGGAAGGGTTGCTGGGCGAGGGACGAAGAGATGGGGGTGGCGGGAGGGTGTGTATTCTGTTGGTGCTGGGGAGGTGAAATATGTCGATCTGATTAGTGTTAGTTTTTGGCTTCTCTTCGCTGTCTCTGGAGGCTCGAAGGGACTTTTGAAAACATACGGTCTCGGAGGAAAGGGTATTAGGAACAGCGATTAGTAGCTCATCTTCTGAGCTTGAGGTGGATAACGAGGGTGATTCGTGGGAGGCGAAGGAACAAAAGTTCATGGTGTTGACGTGCAACATGTGCAAGAGCCATGGTTGAGGTCGAGGTATGGGCGTGGAGTCGACGGGAAGGACAGTGCTTAGATTTGATTCGGTTTCGGGAGGTAGTTTCCAGACTATTAGTTTATTATCTTTACCGTGGCTGTTGTAAAACATGATCAGTGGATGCTTCAAAACTGAGGTAAATGTGAATGGCAAACAAGTATAGGGAAATTCAGTACATGGATTGGGAGGTGCTAGGTATAGTTATATGGATGTGTTCTCTGACATCTGATATTGCTTCATAAGAGAGAGGTTTTGCTTGCTTATAAGTTGAGGGTAACAAATGGTGAGTGTAGAATAGTAGCTACATCTTTACTATGTTGGCATTGAGCTGTGGAAAAGCTTCTTTGCCTTCTAGGGGCCCATAGAGGAAATGTATAGTCAATGGAGGATTTGTCCCATGTATCTTCCCTCTATTTGGTATCTAGACACTTTTAACATGTAGATAGTAAGAGTAACCAATAAGAGGATTTGTCCAATTCCTCCCTACTAAACACAAACCCCACAACCTGATAAGCAAAAGATAGTACAATATAACAAAACTCCAACTCCCAAAATTCACAACTCGAAGCCCAGAAACCCATTACCAAAACCCGAAACCATAACCAAAACCATAGAAAAATGATGAGGTCAAAAAATAGAACAGGCTTCACTCACGTAATCACCCTTCCTCCGCTCTCCCTCGAGCCTGCGCCCCATGTGCCTACGCCTAAAACCGCACCCTCGTGCGCACGCCACACGGCCGTCGGACGCTTCACGGCCAGGTTCCAGATGACGAGCCAGCCGTCGGCATCGGCGGTGGCGAGGCGCGTGGTTGAGCCGCGCAGGAAGTGTACGACGTGGATGGCGGAGGCATGGCCGCGCAGGACGTAGCTGGGCTGGAGGGGTGAGTTTGACATTTTGGTTTGGTTTGGTTGCTTTGCTTTGCGTTCTCTTTCTGTTGCTCTTTGTTCTCGATATTGATCTTGGTCTTGTTTACCAGCGGAGAGAGGGATTTGGGGAGGGGGAGATTTAGATCGTGAGTACTGATAACCAGATGAGCTGAGATGGGATGGGATGGGATGTCCAGGTGCTATCAGAGGTCTGAGAATATTTCTTGATGGTGGGCATATGTGTTCTCTTCATTCAGAATCTTAGCTGCTCTCGTGGAAGTGAGAGAAGCAAATAGTTACCAGAGAACAGACGAGTTTGGCCAACTTTATATTGATCATGGATGATGAGAACTTATACGTGATTCAGCCTTGTCAAAGAGAGGAAGTTTGTAACCACGTGACTTGAGTGAGTTTTGGGTGCTTCACCGAATTATATATCACTTATCGTTTTCTGTCAGAATCGATCTCCAAAGGAACCTGATCAGCTAGGGAGATGGTGCTACGGTGTCCGCTACGTCCTGTCAAAATCTAGTATGGTAAAGATGACCGCGGAAAGTCGAAGTGATACTTTCTGGTCAATCACATCACGCCGAGGCGGCGGTACGAAGTACATTGTACAGCCTCAGCTCGAGCACACCACCACACCAAAATCAGGTCCCTCTTCCGAGTTATTGTGGGATACCGCACTTTCCCCGGGACATGTTTATGGTTCCGCAAGCATGGAATCAAAACTGAGATGAAGCCAAGTCCAGCCAAGTCATGCCAGATCAAATCAAGCTTAATCAAGCTAAATCCAATTTATACTACATCAAATTATTTCTACGTTCGTATCCAACCACAAGCCCATTAATCATTTCAAGGTGTATCACTCAAGATTAGCAAATGACGAGCTTGACTTCTTCGAGACGACGGAGATTTCACGATCGGAAAGGTTGCAATATTGGAAGCGCAGGATGGTTGACGTGCCGGACTGCGGTGGCTGACCTGCAATGAGAATGGATCATCAATCATCACGGATCGGGATTGCTGTTGACCAATTGCATACTCCCAAAGACTCTTGAATTGTATCTACGATATCTACGCATGATGATGAGCTGTAGGCCGGTTGGGATATCGGAGATTCTGTCGGCTCTTTTGTGAGATTAACCACAATACTGGATGTTTACACTCTTCCTAAGGTAGGCACGATTCTGCTGGGCCAGTTGGATAGAGTCACAGAATAGGTGCCGGATGACCGACGACATTGCATCGCATTCTACACGCATATGTTGGGACGAACCGTCGAGCATGATTAAAGTGTGTGGTCATGTTAATGTTTTACGATGTGGTAGGACTTGATCAAACGGGAATCTGAGTATATTGAGGCGTAGAAGAGACAGCCGCCACCTGGATATGTGGATGAGATGTCATGATATGATGAGATAGTTAGATGAGATGGGCAGAGAATGAGAACCCTACCCAGAGGGAGATGCCCGGGATGGACGCCGCTGACGTGTAGAGGAAGCAAGCATTACATTCAGATTCGATGATTTTGTTCAGCACGGCTCGGAGGATATTTGCAGTGCTGCAGCGCTCCACTTGCCTGGGCTTGACGTTCCTGGTACGAGGGACGACGTGAAGTCCATCAAAATCTACTGTATAAAAGGGGGAATACAGCAAGTCGAGGCTAATCATCAGGTTTCTATGCGCGGTCATGGCCTGGTGAGGATGGGAGACCGGATGGGAGACCAGATTCTCGCAACAAGTTACCAGATTTCCAAATTTCCAAGAGTCCAGGGACACGAATACAGCGAGGAGACGACACGACAGGATAGTATACACGAGTGACTCTGACTACTATACTCAGTTCAGTACTGTTCACTACAGCACATTACAGTGTTCTTTGTCCCCCATCTTCCCTGTCCCTGACCCTGAACCCTGACCCTGAGTCTGATCCTGGTGGGCGAGTGTCGTCCATCCGATCTATCTTGGTGCTGCATTACTTGCTTCCCACACCATTTATACTCCGGTCAGTACATCAGCCACTCACCACCACCACCACCACTACCACCACCACCAAATGGAATACCGTACCGGATGGTAACAGAACCCCTGACCACTCCCTAATACTCGACCCTGGCACACCTGGCAATCGCTGAGAAAGAGCCTCAGCCAGATCGACGCAGCGCTATATACGGTATGGTATACACAAACACACATCATGTATACATATATATTTATATATATATATATATCTCCCTACGGGACGGACGACAGGGTCCTTCAGCTGGAACGGAGCCGTGATACGTATAGATGCTTTTCCATACTTGTATACTTTAATGCTTATATGTATCTCTCTCTCTCTCTCTCTATACCAATCTCTCTCCTGCGTGATCCCCTTCCCCACCCCTCTTGCGCGTCCTTCTTGTCTGACCATCCCCAGCCCTCCAACCCTCAAACCCTTCCAAGCCCTCCCAAGCCTGCATCGGTGTCGCAGCAACTACGGGCCACGACCTTAGCGAGGCGTCGCACCAACGGGCAACCCGAACCGAGAGCCCCGACCGCCCCAGGCCCCACCCATTGCCGGACCCGATCCATCCAGTCTCGCCAGTCTGATCCCCCCTTCGGCAAGACTTGTTACTCCAAGACCACCACACTACCACTACCACTACACAGACGCATACACAGACACAGACACGGATATCTTCAATTTCTCTGGCAACCACGGCCACTACTGTCGCCTTCTATGCTTCGCGCCATGCTGTGGACTGTCTGACTACTTTACTGCGCGATTCACGAAATCATTGTTGACTCCCTATCGTGAATGCCTCCGGGACACTTCTTGCCGCTTTCTCACAGCCTGAAACTCGAAGTCCCATCTCCTCGCCGCCCCGGGACTCAAAAGTGTTGCGCACCATTAAATCTGGCGCTTACAGCTTTCGATCAGCCTTCATCCAACACCGTGTGAACAGTTTAGAGACAACACCGAACCCGCGCATCTTGCTTGATGCAGACGTCATCCAGAAACCGGCTCACTCATCACCATCGTCCTTGCGAGCAATCGCAAAATCCTCATCGTGGCGGCCTACGATAGCCAAGGCTATCTTGCGCCTGCGCCTGGCTTTGACCTGGAATACAATTACCAAGCTCAGTCGAACAATTCGCCCTTGTACTCAGCGTCGACCGTCTCGGACCTGACCCTGCCCGGCGAGCAGCAATTGACCCCCCCGAGCTCCCACATCAGCCCGGGTTCGAACACCAAACACAAGGGAAAGTCTACAAGTCATCACAAGAGCGGAAGCAAAACGGTCAATTCAATGCCGCCTGTAGAAGGAGCTGCAGATGCAGCCGTAAATAAGCCGAAACGGGTGCGGACCGGATGTCTGACCTGTCGAGAGCGTCATTTGAAGTGTGATGAGGGTTTGCCAGACTGGTACGTGGGATGGAGGAACTACGCAAATGAAAATAGCTGACAGGATCTAGTGTAAATTGCAAGAAGTCCAACCGGGATTGTAAGCGAGGCGTGCGATTGAATTTCATAGATACGAATGTCAAGTCACCCATGATCATACCTCCTACGGCAGACTGGAAAGGTAAGCTTGAATGAGAAACGTAGAATGTACTCCTTACATATACTGATGGGTCGTAGTGGTTTTTCAAGACGAATCCAGAGAAATCGCGTCCGAGTACAAGGGTGGGTCGAGTCGTTATGGCCGACGGCAGACTATCACACCTCCCCGAGAGCAGCAGGCTTATGACATGCCAAATTCCTCGGTACTTGATCCTCTCATGATGTCCACAAACGCATCTCTGCCACCCATACAAAATGGTGGCTCTTATCCAGATGGTGCAATGTCGATGAAGCCCGATTCTCACTCACGACATGCAAGCCATCACCATTCTCACTCGCACACCGGCAGCGATGCATCTTATCTTCCACCCTCGACATCATACAGCAATCCAGACCAGGCACTTACCCCAACCAAAACTGACTACCTCACCTCGCCCGAGGAGGTTTTGTTTATGCAAGTTTTTGTGGAGGAAGTTGGTCTATGGATGGACAGCATGGATTCGATGAAACACTTTTCCAGGCTATTGCCCTTCCATTCCCTTGGAGAACCCATGTTGCTCAATGCCTTTTTGGCTTGTGGAGCACGACATCTAACCCTGGTGAACCCCATGTATCACGAAGACCGCGCTTTGTACTACTATGATACCGCCACCACCCAGTTGCTCCGGTGTTTGCAGAATCCCGCGCGAGATACCGTAATGTGTGCAACGACGGCCGTCATTTTGAATGTATACGAGATCATGTCAGAAAGAGCGATGCAACGAATGAACCATATCGCGGGCGCTCGAGCGTTGATCAAGGAGTGCGGATGGAATGCGACGACCAAGGGAATTGGATCGGCCTGTTTTTGGCTGAATGTGGGAATGGAACTCTTGAGTTGCTTGCACTTCAACTGGCAGGTTGCGTGGGAGCCAGATCAGTGGGGCCTCGACATGGATTTTGACCGCGAGAATACCGTGGCTAACGAGGAACTGTGGGTTCACCGCATGCTTTACATCATTGGGAAGATTGCCAACTTCCGGGCGTCCATCCCTCGCTTTCAAGAAGCTTCCCCACAGGACGAACAGATCCGTCTAAAGAACCGGTTTGCGGAATGGCAAAAGCTAAAAGCGCTGTGTGACAGTTGGAACGCAAAGATACCCCGGACCATGCAACCTATGGCCTATCTTCACCCCTCACAAACTGCCACCAAATCTGCGTTCCCGGAGGTTTGGTAAGTCACAGTCCCCTAACAAGTGTTCTCGTTTGGCTAACTCAACCAATAGGCTTATCAAACGTGCTACCATTGTTGGTCGTTTGTTCTACCATACCGCAATGACTCTCCTAGCACAGACTAACCCGCTGATGTCGAAGGAAACCGAAGAGATGAACAGCTTGAAAATGTCCCACGCGCACCAGATATGTGGTATTGTCGCGCATGTCAAGGACCGCGGTGTCGCCAGTGTAGCCATCCGCTCATTGGCTATCGCCGCCGAATGTCTTGTGGTACGTCGTGAACAAGAAGAAGTCCTTGAGATTTTCGAGAAGATCCGTAAAGAAACCGGCTGGAATGTCCGCTTCCTTAACACAGAACTACGCGCCAAGTGGGGTTGGGCAAGTGAAGAGAACTCTGCCACACAACAAATGGCCGCTCTGCCAGCCGCTTCCCTTGGCCAATTTTTCGCTACAAGTCAAGCACCGGTCACAAATTTACCACCTGCCCCCACGATGCCACCAAGGAACGTCCCGAGTGGCATCCTGAACCCGTTGCTGAAGTCGGCGGACTTCTCATTGCCTAATCATCCGTATCAGCAGTACTATATGCCACCTTCGCAACAGCCACCTCCACAGTTCAGTCATAACTGGACGTGATACCTTACACCAACTGCACCTCACTTGAAGGTGCGGAGTACACACATACATAAACATACCTCCTAATTCGTATTCGTGGGGGGTTCTATGAAAGCATAGTTTTGAGCCACGCCATGGCCGCGAACAATGAAATCAACAGATCATGCAAATAAGTAAGGCGGAGCTCTACTTTTCAAAGGAAGAAGAGGCGAAAAGTCAGTACAGACTAGAATTTTGGAGGTCATATATACGCCTGCCAGCTAGCTCTGGCAGTCAACAGTATTTCATTATTGACGTTGTTATGATGAGATTTACATGTATGCAAAATTACACAGCGTATGGCGTTTTAGGAGCAAGGACTTGCTTTGGGTCCACCATGAAAGGCCAGTTGGCGCAAGGACAACATGAAGGGATCGGGAAATGAAAGCATGCAAGCGTGTACCTCTGTATATTATAGAAAAAAGGATGTGCTATATGTAATAATAATGGAATTTCACCATATAAAGCATGTTTTATGATCTGGTGACTTTTGACTACTTTGAAGCACTTTGCTAGACGAGCACGAGATTGCCAGATTGACCGAGATGCTCTTGGTTTGTTACTTCTATTGTGTCTTTTGCTAACTAACATATAAGCTCATTTGTAAGACTCCAATTCCTCTTCTTGCCTACCATGAAGCTGGATAGGTTATAAGATATCCTCTTTGAGAGAAATTCTTGCTCGATGCACTGTACCTAAGATATCTCTTTGCACTAAATGGCTATATACTTATTGCTGGATTTTAGAGGGAAAGGTTCTCTCTCTGTTGTTTGTTCCCGTTCTTATCTGTGGAATTCTTTTGTGGTATTGAGGTGTCGATTGCTGGCCATTTGATTGCTTGCTTGCTTGCCTGTCTGTATGCTTTTGAGGCTTAGTGTAATATCCCTCCGAGTAGAACTCCAGACGAAAATGCTCTGATTGAAGGTTCTCTGCTTTGTTTTGCTGGTGGCATCATTGGGTAGAAGCTTGAGGTGAAAAGAATAATCAATTTCTGGTGGGTGAAGCCGTTCATATATCTTTCAAATACTTGGGCTTGAACTTCCGATTCGCCCGGTCCGCAGCGCGGAAAGTAAATTGGTCGCCGTGCAATTCGAAGACTAAATCCTTTAATCTTTCCTTCTCGGTGCCTTCGTCAGCTTGCACTTTGTCCTCTTCCTTTTCTATATCCGTATTCACATGCGCCTCGTCCACCTCCGCCGTGCTCTTTTCAGTCTTCCTCGGGATGGAAAACCTAAAAACAGTGCCCTCTTTCGTGCAC
>Ga0247807_10002226_pt1 | contig 10797 bp, 12 predicted proteins | sample UWRJL074202C1_FD_179931 | JGI IMG/M metagenome (GOLD analysis project Ga0247807, IMG submission 179931) | Plant litter microbial communities from Arlington Agricultural Research Station in Wisconsin, United States - UWRJ-L074-202C-1 | ecosystem: Environmental > Terrestrial > Plant litter >...
GATAAAAGCCCAACATCTTTTATCTAAAAATAATGAAAAATTGGAGAACAAAGTGGTCGATGAGATTATTTCCAGGATTGAAAATGCATCCAACCCTATCATAATTGTCGATGGAGGTAAGGTTTTCAGATGATCGATGATCAAGATAACATGACACTAATTTAAGGCTATGACAGGCGCTGTACGCCACAATGTGCTCTTTGAAACCAGTGCCTTAGCTGAAGCCACTTCCTTCCCAACCTTTGTCACAGCCATGGGTAAGAGTGGCGTCAATGAAGAGCTTCCAACTTTTGGTGGCGTCTATTCTGGCGCGGGAACCTATCCTGGGGTGAAAGAAGCTGTTGAAACCTCCGATGCAGTACTTTGGATCGGCAATTACCCTGTATGTTTATCCCAAATTCATCTCGAACTGTTCCTTAACAATGAATCCTAGTCTGATTTCAATACTGGAGAGTTCACAACTGCTGTGAAAGAAAACATCACTGTGGACTTCCAGCGATTTTCAGTCAAAGTATGTGCAGCCACAACTCATTGACTGCCCGGGTTTGGGTTGCTAATATGTCTATAGGTTGGTGAAGTAAAATACAATGTTGCCATGAAATACGTAAGCATATTTTTAGTACTGTTTTTCAGAAGAAACTAACGCAAACAAGGTGCTTGAGAAACTTATCATTAAGTTGCGTCAAAAGTCAGTGTCAGCTTCATCATCGAAGGTTACATGGAATCCATTTCCTATTCAGGAATTCTCCAATAATGATTTACTTAAACAAGACTTTCTCTGGCCAGTAAGCTAGCTTCATTGTCCACCCCAGCTTTGGGTCTTGACGCTCACTTCGAACAATAGTCCCTCGGATCTTTCTTCCGCCCCGGCGATGTTGTTATCGGCGAAACCGGCACCTCAGCCTTCGGTCTGTGTGATTCTAAGCTTCCTAAAGGTGTAATGATGTTCAACCAAACTATTTATGGTAGTATTGGCTACGCAACTGGGTCGATTGTGGGAGTCGGTCAGGCAATCAAAGAAAGCGGCGGCAAATGGAAAAGACCCGTTCTTGTTACTGGAGAAGGCAGCATGCATTTGACTGTTCAGGCCATCGCAGATATGCTACGTTGGAACTTAAATCCAATCATGTATGAATTCATAAAGGCTTCAGGATCCTTCACAAGAATGCTAACGCGAAGACAATAGTTTTGTACTAAATAATGGCGGCTATACAGTCGAGCGCCTTATCCATGGAAAAGAAGCTCAATACAATGAGGTTGCAGTCTATGATTATAGTAACCTAGCTGCAACATTCGGTCCCGCATACCCGGCAAAGTATCATGGGCCCATCAAGACGTGTGGTGACCTTACTAAGCTACTTCAAGAACCGGGATTTGGAAATGCAAGCTGCTTTGAGGTAAGTTTATGCTTATTATGTTTATTTGGTCATTGCTAATCAAGATGTAGCTTGTTGAGCTAGTGCTAGATAGACTTGACGCACCAACGACCGTTATTCGGACTGGGACGGCTATCGATGAGTTCAACAAAGCGAAGTCATCGAGGAGTGTGCAAGGAAGCTGAGCAGCGCAATGAGCCTTAGTAGCTTTATCTATCTTCAAGTTCTCGACAAATTTTATAAATGTAATCATCTAATGGCAAAGGTGTCTATAATAACTTGCAGTAGTATTCGTTCAAATGAATATATAATTAGGAATTTGAAGTTTCTTACTCCTTCTTAGACTCAAACTTTAGACTTCTTAAGCTCAGCTTGCTTTTAATACCTCCCAGTAGAATTGTTCCTATAGCATCGTTGGATCGCTCTCTCTTCGCCATTCTCTCGAAAATAAGTTCTCGTTGTTCACGAAGCGCGCTCAATCTGGCCCCCGCAAAGCTCTTCAATAATCTTTGATACCTCTCAGCCGAAACAATGGCGCTATTATAAGACGTTCGAATACTGTCCGTTCTTGCTCCATGTCGTGAGCATGACCAACGAGTCTATAAGTTTCTATGAAAATAATAGAAATTTCTATTTAGATAAAAGATGTTGGGCTTTTATCGCCAGGCTCAACCAAGAATTGTTTTCAGCCAATGAGACCCTACTAGCAGAAATTAGTCGACAAGAGCCACCCAACAACGTCCGACGTAGGTGCATCCAACATGTATCCAAACACTTCGCTAACTCGAACTGGTATTTGTTTAAATATGCCGATCTTCATATATAAATTAACTAAGATTTCCTTGAACGGTGCCAACTGGCGACGGTCGGCACCATATCATGTATCTTTCCATTACACCTGGGTATCTTCCAAATTTACATTACATCATGGTAGCTCCGTAGGCTGCTTTCCATATGCTCCATGCATGTCTGTACTCCCGTGCAGCTCACTTGGGTGCGAATAACCCGACATCTCAGCAGGATGCGGGATCTTCGTCTGGGCTTGTACTCCTCCTGCTCCAGGGGCAGGCACTTTGGTTTGAAACTGAGACTGTGGCCCTGAGCCTCCCAGTTCTGATGGACCATGCCCCATCTGCTCGTTATCCTGGTATGATGCAAACTTTTCTGGCTTAGTAGCTGCTTTCTTATTCTTCCGTCGACGAAGGAAGAAGAAGACTAGACAAAGGATAGCAATTACGGCAACTGCAGCAACAACTCCTATGGCGGCCTTGACGCCAGTGCTGAGTCCTGTAGATGGTATTGGGCCTGGAGCATCAGGTTTGTTTGTTTCTGAAGCGGCGGCGGCACCGAGATTAGTTGGCGTCGCGACCTGGGAGATAGTTGTAGGGAGCGCAGTGCCAGTTGTAGAAGATGAAGCTGAAGATGTCGATGAAGACGATATGGTGGAAGAAGAGGATACCGACGAAATCCGAACGCCATGCGCATCTATTGTCGAATCTGAAATGTTGAACCATGCACTACTTGCAAGAGTCGATGTTGCACCGTGTTTGAACAGCTGGAAATTGAATTGATTGTTGAACGTTAGGTCGAATTTGGCCCCTCCATCCGTGCCATCTACGTTGACCTTCCATCTGTATGTGTTTGCATTGATATTCTCTGTGTCACTTAGCCTAGTCCTCTTCGGAAGACATCTCACTTACCAGAGTTAGGAGTTCGATCAATTTGAGTTGAAGGAGAAGCTCTCTGGTTAATAATCAAATCCACGGTTTCACTGGAGGTCCAAGCTATGTCCACCAAATCACCGACTTTGAGAACTGGAAAAGTATTTGCTTTTGGTTCTGGATTTGTCAATGGTCCTGGGAATACGAACGAATCGGCGGCTAATCCCACAGAGATCCAAGTCAAAAGCAATACAGCATAAAGAAAACGCGCCATTTCAATATATATTTCAAGACCTCGCGAAGAACTGAGCCAGACAAATTTTGGTAACGGTGATACCAGTCCACAGTTTATCCGGGAGAAGGGAGAAGTGTGACAAGAGAGAGGTTAGGGGGTAGAATAGGTATTCGTGATGGACATTGCTTTAGGGAGCTAGTGTTCCTAGTGTGGCTGATCTTGACGCTCGGTGCTAAGGCTGAGCAAAAAGTCCGTTTAATGGACCTCTCAATGCGCGGGAGGCGGGATCTAGGGTGATCCTACTTAATCCTCAAACTATCTGTACCCAAGCAGTAAGCTGCCGATCTGTGGTGGCTCGAATCCAAGACAGACTTGAAGCATATTTGCTGCGTTTGATACGATATATCGATCACCTCACATAACCTCTAGGAGATAGCAAGCATGCCAAATAATTTCTACAGAAGGAATCGAAAATTCAGAAGCATTCAAGAAACAGTTCCTATAATAGAGTACAGAAGGGGGCTCATTTACTTATTTACGTAGTGACCCCTGATATATTATAATGTCAACCCAGGTTGTTGGTTCGCTTAATGAAGCCCCAGTATTTGTGAGACAACATTCGGGACGAAGTCTAAATTGGCGAAAAGACTAACGAAACGTCAACACTGCAATTAAAGTGGGGTTCTCAGCTTCATGGCTTACTTTATTAATTATACAAGCCACTCCGCCTTGCCAAGCTGGACAAGCATTCTGGTCAACAGCTTATATTTATCTTCTGGAATGTATGAGTTGTTGTCTACTACCTACATGAGAGAAGTATATGCACAGCTCCCCCTACTTCTGGTCACCTGTCTCTCAATCTCACAACGCGCTCGCAATGTTGCTACTCCCATAGTCTTACAGCACCCTCTATCCCACATTACCCGGAGCTATATCCATTCCTCGGGCTCAGTAGCCTTGTACACAATCAGGTTGCCCACCACAGGATGATGCGATGGCCTTCGCGATCGCCTGTGGTCTGGCTTCGCGTAGGAATCTTTACAACCCTTGTCCTTCTGGCATACTTCTTTCTGTCGCGACATGACCACGCACCGAAAGCTGGGGGACCTCTGATACCCGTCAATCAACATTCCTCCTCCGACTTCTGCCACTCTCTACCCTTAGCAGACAATGTGGTGGTAGCTATCAAAACCGGAGCTACAGAGGCAGCCGATAAGATACCAGTGCAGATGCGAACTACGCTGCGGTGCGCGAAGAATGTGCTTATATTCTCCGATCTGGAACAGGACATCGGAAAATACCACCTGTACGATTCACTGGACAACGTTTCGTCCTCAATGGTGGAGAGCAATATCGACTTCAAGTTTTACCAGAAGCAGCTGCAATTGTGGCGGGATGAACACAGTATCGACGGAGTGAAAGGCGCGAAAAACCCCGAGAAGCCTACAGACCTTGCTGCGTGGACGCTGGACAAATACAAAAACATACATATTGTGGAAAAGACTTGGGCAATGAAACCAAACATGGACTGGTATTTATTCATTGATGCTGACACCTACATCCTATGGCCAAATATGCTCAAGTGGTTAGCCGGCATGAACCCGAACAGAAGGTTCTATTCTGGTTCCGAGGTGTCTATATCAGGGACTAGGTTTGCACGTAAGTTACATTCTCATCTTGGACTGTCTTGTTTTCATGTCTGGTTCTCAATTTATAAATCATTGGACCGCTCGCAAGAGGACCAGGATACACAGTCCACATATTTCCTCGCCGCTTCAAGCCTTCGCTAGTTCAGCACACTAACCTATCAGTAGATGGTGGATCTGGTATTATCATGAGTAAAGCAGCAGTATCACAGATCACAGTCACGAATAAGGGAACCGCTCTAAGGTGGGATCTCAAAACAAAAGAGTACTGCTGTGGAGATCTCATGCTCGCCAAAGCTCTAAATGAGTATGGCACTGAATTGAAAGATTCTTGGCCATCGGTGAGCGGAGAGACACCTGCAACGATGCCATTCGGACCGGGAACACCTGAGTACTGGTGTCATCCGGCATTGACCATGCACCACCTTACGCTTACGGACATGAAGGACCTTGTCGAATATGAGGCGCAAAGGAAGAACCCAGTAAGTATTTGTGTAAATTTGAGTTGATATATGCTAACAATATCCAGGGACCGCTCACCCACGCCGAGCTCTTTGAAGACTATATTATGAAATCTATGGTCGCTCATCGTGAAAATTGGGACAATCTAGCCGCAGACCCAGGCGAGTTTTCCAAAACCGGCGGGGTGCTTGTGGAAGTAGCGGCTTTCTCGGACTGCGTTAGAGCCTGTGAAGAAAGACCGGAGTGTTTCCAGTATTCACATCATGGGAAAGAGTGCTACATCGGAATGAGCGTCCGACTTGGGTACGAGAAAAAGGCTGATGTTGAGGGTATGTGGCAAAGTGGATGGAACACTACCAGACTAGCGGGTTGGGCCGCCAAACAACCCAAATGTAATAGTCAAATAGAGTTCCCGAAGTAAGCTTGAGCACGAACATGTTATGGCGCATATAGAATATAGAAATCATTATCATTCTAGGCGTGGATCAATCAGTGTAACGACATATAGTCTACTTGATTGGTCATCAACGAAAGGTTAAAAGGTATATCCTTCGAATTGGATATGAGCCTAGCAGAATCTGAAAAACACTTATAAACGTTGGGTATTTTTCAACGCTTCCTCAAATATTGTTGTATGGGTGGGTTTCTGTCGCAGGTACATGATAAAACCCTAGTGGGAGAACTCAAATCACTGACTAAAACAGATCAAATTCACTGCTCATCGCCCCAAGGCCCAATTCCCGGTCCCTTGAACTGTTTCCCCCCCTTCCACACATGAGTGATCACCTTTCTGTCCTGCAGGACCTTGATATCTTCCAGAGGGTCCTCCTCCAAGGCGATGATATCCGCCTCGTAGCCTTCTTTCAACTGGCCCGACAACGCAGCCATATCAGGTCCAACAGCCAAGGGCCCATTTGCCGTTGCAGCTTTAATCGCCTCCAGAGGTGTCATCTCACACCTCTCCACCGCAGTCTGCAACTCTGCAGCAGAGAAGAAACCTGGGGCAGCATCAATACCCAGTATCATCTTTACTCCCGCCTTGACTGCACCCTGATATGCTTGCAAATGCGCAGCAGCCGTGGCCTTTAACTTAGCCCACGTTTCTGCTGGGAGTCCCTCACCACCCGCGGCAAGAACATAATCAATCATCGCTCTTGTAGCCACATACCCCACATCCTTCTCGATCATGAGCTTGAAAACCTCTTCATCTGCATACGACGCATGCTCAAGCGTCTTGCAACCAGCCTTGATAGCAGCAATACACGCCGACTTCCCATGCACGTGAGCGCACACGATCCTCCCTTGCCGCTCGGCCTCTTGGACAATGACACGCAGTTCTTCCGGCGAGAACTGTGCGTATTTTGGATTGTCGTCTTTGGAAAAGATGCCGCCGGACGCAAGGACCTTGATGACCTTCGCACCCCGCCGGATCTGCAACCTCACTGCGCGCCGCACCTCCTCAACCCCATCCACTACCACCATCGGCCGTGAGTAATGACCTGCGTGCGGCTGGCTGACGCCAAAGTTCCCATACACATCACCTACAGGCAGAGCATGCACATCTCCATGCCCGCCTGTCTGGCTAATACAAGCGCCGGAAGAATAGATGTTGGGACCGACAATACTCCCATCTTCAATTGCTTTCGCAACTTCGCAGCCATACCCGCCCACATCACGCACCGAGGTGTAGCCCAGTTGCAAAGCATCCCAACACGAGCGCGCGAGCCGTGCCCCATCAGATGCTGGGTGGGTAGCTAGGATCCCCGTGTAGTCGTTGTAGTAAGCGTCCGGCCCCATCATGTGCACGTGTGCATCCCAGAGCCCGGGCATGAGGACGGGGACATGATGCTGGGTGGACTTCCCGCGAAGGTATTTCTTCGGGACGTCACCCACCGGTCCAACGTAGGCAATCAGCTTGTCTTTGATGACAAGCCCGGCATTTTTGAGCGGTGCGCCGTCACCAGGAATAAGTAAATCAGCGGTAATGAATGTGATTTTAGGCTCGGTCGAAGTAGCTGTAACAGTTGGTCTTCTCAAGCCCATTCCCATGCCGCAAAACGATGGCACTGTTTGAGAAGCCATAGTCGATGATGACGCCGTGGCCTGTGTTGGAAGAGTTGATGGACGGAAGGGAATTGGGGAATGAGACACCATGTTTCCACTTGTACTCAATACTTCTCGTAATAATCGAAGAAGAAAAAGATTTAGCAATTACTCTCCGCAAATGCAAAGAGAAGCAGATTATCTGCATTAGAGGGAAAACGTAAGCAAGATCTTGGATATAAAGTAGATTTATATATTGCGTAAACGGTCGGCTAGCATTGCCGTGCCTCAGTCTTGCAGGCCCCGCGGCTTTTAGATGTCGCGTGAGGTCGGCCTACGGGATCGTACCAATTGGGCTTGCTCGTCCGTAAGATGTATGGCTTCTAAATTCCGGCATTAGTTACACAATGACTCCACCTGCCAAAAGGCAATCCGTTGCTGTGGAATATATAGGAGATTACGAGGATGGGGGACAATTGAGCCAAGGCCTTTCCAGTAACTTTCAATATCCTCTCTTGTTCTATGCTGTCAATCTAAGCATTTAGCGGGCATTAGTATGCTTCCAAAACACTTTTATTTACATTTCGTTGAATAAAGGGAAAGGAGAAGAGTAATCCTCCATATCCAGATCTTCTTGACCTTCCTACCCTATTTGGACGTAAGCAGACAACCCAAGTACTAAATGCCTGGAACTTCAATTTGTGCCATAAAATAAATCAGAGGAAAGAGGGCGGCTACACTCTCAAGCGCAAGAGTATAAGAAGGAACACGTATAAATCCAAAGAGCAACACGCATATTTAGTTTGAAGTTGCCTGTAGAAGGTAAAAGGATGGGTGAGAATGACGTTTCATCCAGCAAAATGGCCTTGTGTAGTTTCTTGCGACGACATGTCCGCAATTAAACCCATAGCACACTCGACGATATGAAGTAGTACCGCAAGCGACCTTATGTGAAAATCAGACAGAGAAAACAGTGTGCTGGTCAGTGAGAAAAAGGTTCATTAACGCTAAGCAAAAACCAGCTAAGTTGCTGTGTTATGTAATACTAGGCTGTGCCTTAGTAGGTATGAAAACTCCCGCTTCCCCAAACCTATCCCATGATACCCAAGCACCCATAGCGTCCGTTCCCTGCATATACTCTCCAAGCTTAATCTCACAACTCCCCTCTCTCTCTTCCCCCGACACTATCGTATGGACCTTGCTTCACATGTACCGCCTTCCCTGTCTGTTCATCAAACGTATAACATCCCCTCAAAGCTGCGTTTGGTGGAGTGTAGAGATGCAATGAGTATGCCTTCTCCCCTCCGCTAGGATTTGAAATGGAGTGAAGGCCCATCGCATCACACATATACGCAACTTTGCCTGCGGTGTAGGTCTTGGATGACAGTTCGTGCATGGGTGTGGTAGATGTGGTTGGGTGCGTGATAGAGGACGGAGAGATTGCAGAAGAGGTAGAGGGCCAAGCGTACCGCTTCTCAGTTAATTCGCCCTGAAGAATCCTCTATGACTAGTTAGCACAATTATAGACTACTTTGGTACCTCATTCACAAACTCAATCTCCGTAGATAGGACTTGAGGTGTCGGAAGAAAGAAAAGCTTCAAGACATACCATAACACAATGTGAGTTTACATGATCATGTATAGGGCTCTGTTTCCCTGGCGTCCAAACAAGCAAGAGAAGGTTGAACACGCCCGGGACTTCCATGACGAGGTTTCTTGTGTACTGTTTTGAGGAATTGCTGTGTGCGTAACGCTCCCATTCGGATTGATCGGACGTGTAGGTGCTCATTATGCCTGCGGCTGTTAGTCCTCAATCCAAGTACACACCCTTAGTGTAGTGAGAACGTGGAATGAAGGAAAAGAAGGCTTGATTCGCATGGAAAACTTACGTTTCAGCTCGGCGACAGTGGGAGGCAAACCAGGACGAGTGAGTGCGTGTGTGAGGTCTGTGAAAAGGGTGGTGAAGCCACTAATGACGGGACGCTCGACGTATTTCTTGGGTAGAGGCTTGCTTGGGTAGAAGTCTATGGGAATTGTCAATATTCATCAAATCCACCAAGTCTAGAGAGCCGCGAAAGAAGACTGCCACCATCATGCGTATTGGAAGTACTTGATGAGTCTATATGCGAAAGGTACATACCTTGAGGACCATAGATTTGCTGGCCTCCTCCGGAAGGCATATGCTCCAACGATGTAGCATTCCGGGTCGTCGATGCTATACTGCGGGACACAGGCACAGAGAGATTTGCAGCTGTGCTGTGTCGCAAAGTACGGTGTACAGCGGCTTTGATGGGATTCATGTTGAAGTGGTATAGAGATTGCGGTTGCGAATTTACTGCTCAGAATGGCTGGGACAATAGCGGTGGGAGTTGTTGATCAGAAATGGCGAGAGGAAGGAGGATAGGAGAGGGGTAATGTGGAAAGGTTGTTGTTGGAGTTTACTGGTCTGACAAGGAAGAAGCGTCCAGAGCGGCACCGGACACGTTGATGCGCCAATATGTATGTGATAAGATCCTCGTATGCTGCAGAAGAACGATAATGTCCGGAAGATACGGTGCTAAGCTGGTAGCATCCAGAATTATATTGACAGAAGACAAGGAAAGAATGCTGTTGTCATATGTTTGGCGTGTTCGCGGGAATATAATGTAGTCCGCACAAACAATGATGGCTGACTCTGGTGAATATTCCTGACTCTTCCTTGTTCGTATTTTTTAATCTGCTCGTTGTTTCGGGGATCCAGCTAGGCTCAGCACACTAATACGTAAGTGCCACTCAACCGTCAAGGTGTCGTTCCGGCGATGCGTAGACAAAGCAGCCATGAGTGCTTCCTTCAGTCCAATTTCTCCCAAATTCCACTGCTGAAAATATAGACCATTTGCACTTCCATGCCTGCCGAATATTTCTTTATTTTTCCACTCTATTCCCTCTGCCTCTGTTTCCCAATTCTCGAATCTCGGAGCGTTATCTGCAAGTGCGTCGTAGGTGGGGTTCTTGTCGGGCGGAGGGTTCCGATGTTGCGCCGACCAAACTCTGTACGTGCGGTGTAGCTGGCCGATCGATGATCTGATCCATCATCCCAATGAACAATTGGATGGAGTAAATAGAAAGGCTGAAAGAGAAATGAAAAGTAGGGTGTAAAGAAAGATGGGAAGCAAATCCCTTGAAGAGGAGCCCCAAGAGATCATTGCATCCCTCATCATGGAATACCGAGGCCATGATGTTTTGTGATGCTGGGTACCATCTCGAGCAATAATCGAGGTTGGTAGTATGCCCACGCAAGCAACCACATGAATAAACAGGCAAATAAAAGACGAAAAGAGAGAGAGTATGGTGTATCCCGTTTGCCCCCGAGCCTGAGAAGCTATTCCCATAAT
>Ga0247807_10002228_pt1 | contig 10789 bp, 9 predicted proteins | sample UWRJL074202C1_FD_179931 | JGI IMG/M metagenome (GOLD analysis project Ga0247807, IMG submission 179931) | Plant litter microbial communities from Arlington Agricultural Research Station in Wisconsin, United States - UWRJ-L074-202C-1 | ecosystem: Environmental > Terrestrial > Plant litter >...
TTATCTGATAGTTTGAAGTAATTGTCAATATTTTGATATTAAATCAAAATATATAATATTTTATCCAATTAATTTAAGTTAATAATTAATAAGAAATATTATCTTATATTGTTACCATTGCACGTCTGAAAATTATCAGCCCTGCATCCTAAACCTATGGAAAAAGAAAGATTATTTAACATTTTTAGCCAGTATCATCCCGTATCCGAAGCTTTTAAAGAATATATGAGCACGATATTAGAAAAAAAAGATGGGGTCAAGGGTTATCAGTTAATAAGCGCAGGCCAAATACCCATTTGCTGCTGGTTTATAATTAAAGGCTCAGCAAGAGCTTACACGCATACTCCTGCTCATAAAACAACGCTTTGGTATTGGCATCCTGATCAGATGATGTATGCACATTCTGGCTTCTCTACGCATACAGCAACAAGTGAAACCATTGAGTTACTGGAAGATTCTAGCTGGTTTAGTTTAGCTTATAGTGACATTCCTAAATTAATCAGGCTATTCCCTGCATTCTATAAAATTGAATTTGGATTACGCGAACTGCATCAACAGGATCTGCTTGAACAAGGTATGGACTTAAAAGGGTTGAATGCTGAAGAACGTTTTGTTAAACTTTTCGGACGTTTTCCGTCTTTGATGAATACAAGTTTCAAGAAGGACATTGCTTCTTATTTGGGGATGGCGCCAGATACATTAAGTAGATTACGTGGTAAAAAGTAAATTTTTGAACTAACAACCCGATTCAAATCAGAACTATTGATTACAGTCATTTCCTGATTTATGTCGGGTTGTTTTACAAGTATCTTTAATAAATAGAAAGATACCATGAAACGGTTACTAAGTATAGAGGTGATTTGTGCAAGCCTAACCTTGCTTTTTGCATATACAGCATTTAGTAAACTAGCTGATTTTGAAGAATTCAAAAGACAGTTAAGCATGCAGGTATTTCCACATTCCCTTATAGAAATCTTGTTGTATCTCATCCCGGGGATAGAACTCTTAGCGGTTATTTTAATGATGGTAAAGCGTACTCGATTGTTGGGTTTGACTTTGTCTGTAGCACTTATGGTAATGTTTACAGGATATGTCGCTCTGGTACTATCGGGCTATTATGATCATATCCCCTGTTCTTGCGGTGGTGTATTAAACAGCTTGGGATGGCAGGAACATTTGTGGTTTAATGTATTTTTTCTGGTTCTTTCAATTGCCGGGTTAAGATTTCAGTATCAAATTCTAAGTGGAGGTAAAATGGAGAAATGAAAACAGAGAGTAATGTATATCCGGGATAGTCTCAGGTTACATTTAAAAGAAAGAATTATTACTAATTAAAATCTTGAAAAAATGAAAAATTTAAAGTTCAATTTACCTGTGATAGCTATGTTGTTAGGGTTAGGTATCGTTTTTACTCAAAGTGCTTTTAAAACAGATAAAAAGCTGTTGAATGTTTATGGGTATAATTATAACACAAAACAATGGATACCTGAGAATCCAAATTATAAATGTAAATCCAATAACGATCTCGTTTGTAAATTTAGGTTCGAAGGCGTACCTCAATCAGATGAAACGCCCATCAATAATTCAGGTTCCCCAATGTCTGACCGGGGAAATTATCTTCCAATTGATTAATTAATAGTAATTATCAATTGAATCTAAAGTAGAGCCGGCATAACCGGCTCTCTTTTCTATCTTGGATTTTGAATCAAACCATTTGCTATTTCACTATCCGGTATCGGAAATACATAGCGTAAGTCGTTCGGTTTTAACACATATATCTTACCATTAACATTCCTTCGCAGTTCTGTTGCGTAAATTGGATCTTTGTTTAATCTTTTCAGATCATCCCATCTTAATCCTCTGGCAACTAATTCTTTTTTACGCTCTTCTAATATAAGCTGTAAAGCTTCAGGTCTGTTTGAAGCCACTTTTTCAATGTAAGTGCTTTTTTTCCATCTTGTTATTAATAATTTATTCAGCATATTCATAGCTTCATCGATTCGGTTCTGTCTTGCCAGGCATTCAGCACTAATTAAATATATTTCATCTGTAGCTAAACCAGAAAAGAGTGTATTGTTATTACTTCCTGTATAAGTTCCTCTGAAAGTCATTCTTCCATCACCCGAGCGATCCCTAAAAAACAGTAATCTTCTTAAATCATTCTGATCATAAGTTTGATAAAGAACTGGATCGATAATTACATTAGGCTCAAAAGTTGGAAAAGTATAGCTGATAATGCCTGAAAAAAAAAGTATTTCCAAATTTCCTACAGGAAAAGCTGAAGGAAAAGGGCGGGCTGTTCCCACAGAATTTATCGTACTGTAATCCAGCAATTTATTTTGAAGCATAAGACAAGAGTCCGCGTACTTGCCCGCATTGATATAATCCTCCATACTTAAAAATACTCTTGCTAATAATGCATAGGCAGCTTTTTTATCCGGACGCGTCTTAACTTCCTCATTTAAAGCCAATAATCCATTTGCCGTAGTTATATCCTTAATGATCTGACCGTATGACTCCCCAAGACTCGCTCTTACTGAGGGTATATTAATAGTAGATTTTAACCGGAGTGGTATACCTGGCAGCTGATCAGCAGTCTGCTTATCATATTGTGCTGCAAATAATTGAACCAGATTATAAAATGCAAATCCACGATAAAAATGAGCAATCCCCTTAAGCCTGCCCCACTCCTTTCTATCCTTTTCTGATGGATTGAGCTTATCCAGAGTTTCCAGGGCAATATTTGCGTAAAAAACCTGCTGATAAGGAATAGACCAGTCACTTACATTAATCTCACCCGGATAAAGATTTTTTTCCCATAAATAGCTATTGCGCTCATAGATTTCCAGCGTTAACAGTGTGCTTTCATCTGTAAAATACTCATCAGCACTCATTACATTAAGTCCGGGAGAAATATTAAATACCTGGTTACTATTATCCAATAATTGTTTTACATCTTGTAGTGTTTCTGGTATCAATAATGCTTTATTCGGTTTTTTATCCAAAAATTCTTTTTTACAGGCTATCAGATTAAACATAATCAAGAGCAACAAAAAGCCTTTATATAGTTTTTTTATCATGTTTATATAATTAAAAATCAATTTTTAAACCCAGGGCAATAGTTCTTGGCAATGGCATAAACTGATAATCCGGATCAATATTTTTCTTATTTGCAGTCCAGATCAGTCCAATATTATTCGCATAGATAAAGATCTGAGCATGTATAAATGGTAAGTTTCTGACATTCTCTTTTGAAAAATCATAACTGATTTTCAAATCCTGTAAACGAAAATGATCTCCTTTTTCTACCAGTATCTCAGAATAAGCATAAAAATTATTCTGATTTAAATTTCTGATTTCCGGCAATGAAGGGATCTGTGTGAATTTTTCATCTCCAGGATTTTGCCATCGCTTGCTAAAGTCTCCATGGCCACCCATTCCAAGAAGGACATTACTATAATTAACAGAATTACGTCGAAAATAATAGCCTAGTCTAAAGCTTATGTTAGCAGAAACAGATAAATTTTTATAAGAAATAGTATTCCTGATTGCACCATAATAGGCTGGTCGTGACGGTCCGTGATAAACAATATTCTCCAGTGTGGTATTCTGAACTATTTTATTATAATCATTACTTATTTTGCCATCAATATAACCCTGTGCATCACCCGTATTACTATTCAGACCAGCCCATTTATAACTATAAACAGCATATAATGGCTGACCAACTAATGGAAAGCCGCCATCAGCACCACCGGCAAGATAATTGGTAACTGCTGTTTTAACCTCATATTGACTAACTACTTCCTTATTGTAATTGAAAATAACATTTGTATCCCACTTGATGGCTCTATCTATATTTCTGTTATTAACTGTTAATTCTGCCCCATTGGATCTCGTACTGGCAGTGTTACTTCTGAAAATAGTGATACCAGTAGAACTGGGATACGGTGCATTACCTATCAGATCCATACCATATTTACGATACAGATCAATAGTTCCGGAAAAAGAGTTCCTTTTACCTCCAAAATCCAGTCCCACATTAATAATTTTGACTCTTTCCCACCTTAGCTCCGGATTAGGTGGATTGATAATATACGCATAGGGTAAACCTGTATAGGTGCCGCCACCGTTTTGATACATTGCAGTGGTATAACCAGAAATACTTTTATCAATATTTCCATTATAACCATAAGTAAATCTCAATTTTAAATAAGGAAGCCAGCTCAGTTTATAAAATTTCTCCTGATCAATATTCCATGCCAAACCCGCCGAATATAATGGAACACTTTTTTGATTAGTCTTTACACCAAAAAGATTACTTTGATCTATTCTGCCACTGACAGTTACTGAATACTTTTGCCTCCAGGTATAAGCAGCATTGCCATAAAAAGATAAAAAGCGATCGGTTAAATCATTTCCGTTTTCACTATTAGGTATCCGCATAAAATTATATTCGTTATAGGATAATGGAAATTGATTTACATAATCAACCGGTATGCTAATTCCGTGAATGTTATCATAACCATATAAACGGTATGAATTACTTCTGCTATTCATATTACTAATTTCATACCCGCTTAATGCAGATAACTGATGATCATCTCCCCAGCTTTGATTAAAGTTCAGCTGGGCCCTGAAATTTTGATGTTTAGTTTCTGAATAGTTTTTATCCAAAATATCACCTAAAGGAATATTTCTGATCAGGCTTCCATCAGGCTTTAAAATCGTAAAACTGTTAATCAAATTACGGGTATAATAACTATCAGCTGATCGCAGAACATTATACTGGGTGTTACTACTTGCATACTGATATAAAATTTCAGCTTTTAAAGTAGAAAGCAATTTATAGTTTATACCAAAATTAAGCCTGTAATCATTGGCCTTATTTTCATTTTTGACCTGGTTGATTTCATCCAAAGGATTAAAATTCCAATCTAAAAACCCTTTCTTTAATGAGGATGCTAAAAATGACTGCCTGTAATCACTTGTTATACTAACAGGATTACCCTGGTCATCAGCTAATTTTGCATAAGGATAAACAGATGAATTGTTGAACCTGATAGCCGCTTCTCCATTATTATTATCAGTGGTACTATTTGTAAAATAAACACCTGTTGTAACTTCCATCTTATCTTTCAGCACTTTAAAAGTATGATTCGCATTTACAGTGAGTCTATTGTACCTGTTCCCCACCAGACTGTTCTTGTTCTCATCATAACCGGCCGATAAATTAAAGCGCTGCATATCTTCACCACCCATTATATTAAGCGCATACTGCTGATTAAAACTATTGCGGTACAGGTACTTGCTGATATCCTGCCTTACATCCTGATTTTTCAACACATTGATTTGTTTATCAGCCTGATTTTTTTCTATTTTTCCATCTCTTTTTGCAATCAGCAACTCAACTACAGGTGATAATGGAGCGTTTGTAGATGAATTTTCTGCATTTCTATAAAAACCCTGACCAAATAGTTTCTGCTCCATTCCGATGTATTCAGCAGAAGACATTTTAGGCTCATAAAAAACATCAGGTCTTGCACTTGTGACCACATTCGCATTAAAAGATATTTTTAGCGGCTGTTTATATTTTCCCTGTTTTGTATTGATTACAATAACACCGTTACCTGCTCTGGCTCCCCAGATAGAGGCTGCTGCTGCATCCTTTAAAACAGTTATGTTATCTACATCATTAGGATTAATATCATTGATATCACCCTCATAAGGAAAATTATCAATAATAATCAGTGGCTTTTTATTTGCAAAAAGTGTACTCTGACCGCGAATGCTAATGCTGTTCTGTCTTTGTACAGTCATATTATTCTTATTAAAGATCAGGCCTGGAACTACATCTGCCAGTCTGCTGAGCACATCTGTGCCCGCACTTCTTTCAAACAGTTTATTATTTACGACTGAGAATGATCCGGTAGTCCGCTCCTTTGCTATTTTTTGATAACCAGTACTGATTATTACGTTTTTCAGCTGATTATCTTCCCTTTCCAGACTAACTATCAGATCATCAGGATATGGAAGCGTTAAAGTGATTTTTTTTGACTGATATCCCACATAGCTGAAATAAAAACTATATGTCCCGTTTGGGATGCTAATCGCAAATATTCCTTTATGATCACTGACAGATACTTTATTACTCTGATCTATCTTTATAATTGCGCCAGCTAAAACTGAATGATCTTCTCCTGACAGCACTTTACCTCTTAAAGGCTGCTGAGCCATACTTGCGAAAGCAAGTATTTGCAAACTCAGCAAAATACAGATATACTTGATCACGGTTTATTTAACCAGTTGTTTATCCCCTTTTTTATCAGACACAGTCTCCTTGACTGTATCACTTATAATCAGCATTTCTAACTTTCGTTCTACTTCTTTAAATTGTAGTCCATAAGCTTGAAGCGCTTCATTAACCTTATTCATATTTCCCAGACCACCTTTAATCAGTACATCAACTTTGCCTTTATAGTTAGTTTCATCGATAATTGGCATTGTGGATCTTTGCTGAAAAAAAAACTGCATCTGATCAACAAAACCCCTTAGCGAGGCATTATTGAGTTTCATTCCGGTCTGATCAAAATCCATAACAGGTTTGGACAAAGGATCCTTTGTTTTGATCCTGTCATCTGAAGTTGTACGGGTAAGCGCCAGGCATTTTACTTTTCGAATTGCTACCTCAGCTTTATATTGAGGAAAAATCCGCTTTAAATCGTCTTTCATAATTTGAAAGAACTGATTAGCCATATAAGTTGGAACAAATAACTCATAAGTGAAGACGTTTCCCTGCTTCATCCATTCTAATGCAGGTGCCCCTTCTTTACCACATATCAATTTACCCGGGTCTTTGACTTCAAGTATCATACGATTACTATTGTAGAACTTATAAGTTCCTTCACTATAAGCATCTTTATAAAACCAGGGAATACTACTGTTAAATATGACTATCTGCTTCCCTGTTTTGCTAATATATGGACCAAAAGAACCTCCATTATCCATATTTTCACTATAACCGGCAAAGATGGAGTGATATAACAGGTTCTTGCCATCACCACCATTATTATTGATTAAAAATGGCTTTGTACGATCATAAGGAACCTCACTGATCACATCTGCTTTGACCGCTAAATTCAGCGTTTTACCAGTTAAACTTTCTTTAATAACGGTTTCATTCACTACTTCATCCCCGGTTATAGCTTTCACTATCCCATCCGGGCCAATCCATACATAATGCGGCAATTGCTGATGAGGAAATAAGATATGAAGATCTTTATCTTCAAAAATTGAAGGAATTGTAAACCCTGCTTTCTGCTGTTCTGTAAATCGGGTCAGAAAAGGTAATCCTTCCTTCTCAGATTGATAAGTTACAGACAGGAACTGTAACTTTCCTTCAAATTTACGCTGCAGTAAATCCATTTTAGGCAGCATGGCTATACAAGGGGAACACCAGGTAGCCCAAAAATCAAGAATCAGCAGTTTTCCTGCAAAATCAGATATTTTAGCCGTTTTTGTGTTATAGTTATGCATATTCTTAAACAGGATATCCGGCACTTTCTGTCCTATTTGCAGACCATTTTTCTGTGGAACAACAGGCTTATCTTGCTGTGCATAGCCCTTAAAATTCAGACATAGCAAAGCCAATACGATATTTATCGTTAATTTTTTCATTGTGATTTAATTAATTTATAATTGGTTGATGACCTTATCCCCGGTTCAGGATAAGGAAAAAAGTAACAGCTAGCTCATGGCTATTTACCAATTATCAATCAGGCGGTTCGATGATTTTGACGTTTTTTACATTCATTTGAAGGGATATTTAAGGTTTACCAGAATTCTGAAAAAGACAAGCTAATTAAGCTTGTTCCAATGAAAAAACAGATCAATTTCAAACCCACAATTACGTGGATCCGGAATGACAGAAGTTTAAAATTGAATTATGCGTATTTAATTGACTCTCCTTTATATTTGAATAATATAAAGAGTCTTTTTTTGCCAGATTAGCGCTATCAGGAGCAAGCTAACTGATACACATCCTACCAAGCCGGCATAAACACAGCTTAGCACATGATTGTGTGAAGTTTAACAGTGTATAATCTATCATCTCTCCTGGTATTCATAACCAGTTTTATAAATGAGATTATTGACACAATACCTTAAAAATAAAGTATTTCAAAATATTAATCATTATGTCTTTCTATATCATTATAATTTCCATTTAAGTAAAATCATATAGTAAATATACGACTATAAAATTAGGATACAAATTATTTGAATAATTTTTAGGACTACTTATTTATTCCATTTGATAATGGATGATAAAAATACAGCTGATTATAACATGGCCATCAGGACACGTTTACTCAGAATCATGGAAATTGCTGGATTAGAGAGAACTGGTCTGGCTGAATTCACTAAAATTTCAGATAGTCATTTATATGCCCTGCTAAACGGAACAAGAAATATTACAGGTGAAACAGCAGATAAGATTGGTGCAGGATTTAAGTTACAGGGAGCACAAATTTTAAACCTCAATTTTGAGATCCCTGCTCAGATCAGAAAAGCACCTTTACTCCTTGAATTTTACGAATCGTATTCAGACAATCCTGAATATTTTATTGAGACTAAAGCCACACTCAAAGATGCCTCTTATATTGAGCACAAACTATTATATACTCCATTATTCGAAAAATCAGTATATGTCTGGCAAGTCAAGGAAGCTTGTAAAGTAGAGAAGAAAAACCTCACCAGCAAACAGGTTTCTCAGAAATTGAATTACCTGGTTCAGAAAAAAAAGCTGATAGCTACCAAAAGAAAATTGAAGAAAAAGAATGGGGAAGACGGTGAAAGAGAGGTACTTGTTTATCGCAGAACAGATACAGACGAAGTTAATCCGGCAGAAGAAAAAGAAAAATAAAGGCAGAAAATCCAGATTCTCTGCCTCCTGGATCAACTATTAACTAACCTGTGACAGCTGCTTTCGCAACCAGATCTTCTTTTAAATCAGACACAAAGTGGTCGATTTGTGCTTTACTTACTCCAGGCATACAAATCACATGACTATTTCCATCTTCAGTTGCAATCTGCCATTTCTGTCTCAACGCAATTGATGGCGCAGGAAATACTACAGTAAGAGCAGATGGATTAGTCCATGCCTTAACACCTATATCATTCATACTTTTAACTGTATAAGCTGCAATTTCCAGACACTCCAGTGCACGTTGCTTCAATCCATTCTTGCCTAATTTTTTAATTGCATACCACATAAAAACAGGACTGTGACCATTACGGCTACCAGTAATTGTCGTATCTACAGTCCCGATATATGGAATTGCTTTCCCTATTCTGTCTTTATAATTCTTTTTTACCAGCACCAATCCACAGGGAATAGGTGAACCAATAAATTTATGACCGCTGATGGCCATACTATCCGTACCATTATTAAAATCAAATCCAGGTTTAAGATCAAGTAATGCACTATATGTACCTGCTAAAGCTGCATCACAATGGATATAATGATTCTTAATCGCCTGTTTGCGCAAAATCTGCTGAATCTGCTGTAAATCATCTTTAGCTTCCATCATTGTTGTACCGATATTTGCCAGAATAATCACAGGCTGATCACGGTGCATCTGTACCATTGCATTCAGATCTTCATAATCCATTTCTCCATTTTCCTGCGTTCTGATCACAATACTGCGCAGGTTAAGCAATTGAATGTTCTTTTGTACACTATAATGGGTGGCTTCAGAGTAATAAACAATTCCATTTGGATATAATTCTCTTGCTACATACAGACCATATAAGTTACCTTCAGAACCGCCATTAGTGACATAACCCCACCAGTTGTTTACAGGGGCATTGAATAATTCAGCGAAAAACTCCAGTACTTCCAGCTCCAGAGAACGTGAATTAAGGTCATAAGTAGATTCAACCCATGGATCTCCCACATTATTCAATGGAAGTTTAAGTAAGGGATAAAGCTCAGAATAATCGAAATCCTGTGCAATTGGATATCCGATAAAATATTTTGAGCGCTCCTCAGCCATCTTCATATATGTACTGAGACGATCGTTATCCTGCGTATTTAATTGTGTTTTCATTCGGTGGTCTGTCTGTAAATGGTATTTAATTCTTCAAAATTAGATACATACAATATTATTTTCTCTGATTAAATGAAATTCAGGAAAAAATACTGTTCAGTTACATCTTTACAGTAAATAATCTCATATTTGCAGCTTATTGAATCCTATTTCAGTAAAATGCAATGATTGATAAATTAGATAAACTAGATACACGTATATTAAATATTCTCCAAAAGGATTCTTCATTAAGTACAAAAGATATTGCGCAACAGATCGGACTTAGTGTTTCTCCCACTCACGAACGTATCAAAAGATTGAAAACAGAAGGCTATATTGAGAAATATGTAGCTTTAGTGAACCGGGAAAAATTGGGTAAACATTTACTGGTACTCTGTACAGTTACGCTAAAAGAACAATCTATCGAAACGCTAAAGAATTTTGAGGAATCGGTTATACGCTTTAAAGAAGTCCTGGAAGTGTTATGTATCGCTGGCGGTCAGGACTATTTATTAAAAATTGTAGTTGATGATGTAGATGATTACCATACTTTTGTAGTTACGCATCTCTCCTCTTTATCCAATATATCTACCTTAAGCAGCAGCTTTGTACTCAAAGAAATCAAAAGAGAAACCGCATTCTATCTTAATCTATAAGATTAGTTATTAATAGCTTAATTATTAAAAAAAAATCAGGTGCAG
>Ga0247807_10002229_pt1 | contig 10789 bp, 6 predicted proteins | sample UWRJL074202C1_FD_179931 | JGI IMG/M metagenome (GOLD analysis project Ga0247807, IMG submission 179931) | Plant litter microbial communities from Arlington Agricultural Research Station in Wisconsin, United States - UWRJ-L074-202C-1 | ecosystem: Environmental > Terrestrial > Plant litter >...
CTCTGACGGATTTACTAATTGATTATTGTCTTTGTACATTACGTTTGTGCTTAGGTAATTAAACCACACTCCATTGACCCCTGTTGCCGATTTTATTAGAGCACCTTGGGCATTTGTTTTAAGGTTTATACAAAAAGAAATTATTTGGCGAAGAGTGGCAACGAAATTGGTTTGTCCAGGCATAATACCACTCCCCATGATGGCCAGGTTAACCGGTGCTTGCGTTATGGCATTTAACTCTTCTTATCATTCCTAAAAATAGGTACCATTATACCTTTTCTTAGGATTTTTTTGACAGCCATTATCAGCTCGAGTCCCGGTATGGCTTTCCGTAGCATGCTAGCGTTTTATCTGAGTAGGGGGAAGTAGCTTTCTTTTGATCGGCCAAAGTAAGTTGGCTCCCAGGTTTGGTAAGTGATCACTTCGATCGGACGTGACCAGATCTTCATTTTATGCCGAAGGTACTCCGCTGCCTTTTCGAGTTTGCCGTTTTCATCTATCGTGCAGGAAATGATCATGCAGTCAGGTCTCATCGTCGCCGAGATCTCCAGTAAATTATCAAGGCTTTTATGTTTGTCCTGTGCAAAGAATGCGCTGGAATGTTTGCATTCACCAATAATAAGCTTACCCATAGACATTGCCACAATATCCAGGTCTGTCTTCGGTTTTTCCTTTGTCGGACAGCCATAAATATCAATTTGAGGAATAAAGCTAAATCCATTCAGGGCAGATTGACGGATATGGAGCAGTGTTCTGACCGCAGTCATATTCCCATTGTCAGAAAATTTACCCGTTGTGACATCTAACGTCCCAATATTGTTCTTGATTAATTGATTGAGTTTGTATGAAATCGGATTTTCAGTGGGAAAATAATTAACTTTCCCACACCCTTTGCAGGTAACCGTATTGTTGATTTCCGACAGCGAGTACCATATTTTCAAAGAGCAGGCAGTACATTTAACATTGTATCCGGTTAGGAATATCATTTGCTCAGTAAGTGGCTGTATCATCCGAATCAGCCCAACCTTTAGGTTTTCAGGGTAATATTTTCCTTCCTCTTTTTTGGTGAAAACGATTCCTTCCTGTTGCATGAGTGCAAAACATCGCGCAAAGAGCTCATTGAAAGTAATCGTGTCGCCTTCCACTTTCCTGTTACTGGTTAGGGTGGTAAGCAGATCACTCCAAAACTTGTCCTGCAGGAAGTCTTCCACCATCTGCAGGTCATGATTAAATAAACTGAAAAATTGAGCCAGCTTGTTACTACTATCTGAATAACTGATTCGCTGGTTAATATTCTTGAAATCTCTGGTGCCGGTGATTTTTGGTGTGGTAACCACCTGCCCGATGATGTCATACAGGGTCGGAAGGCAAAGTTTTAAACTTTCCTGTTCTAGAATCGCATCATTGAGCTCAACACTGATCTGTCTGGATTTATTGACCCGGCCCGGCGTTTGGGTAATGACATCAGTGATACATTTTTGCGGGAAGCGCAGGGTTTGATTGAAGGGACCGTGCAATTCGTTGATCTTTAGGTCAACCGTATAGGCCTGAAAAAAGGGGCGGTGCGCAAGTTCAAAACTCAATGGTGGAAAAAACACGAAATTCTGGTTCTTGAAGATGACCTGTATATTTTCCTTTTCGGCATTGGTCTCCTGGAAATTCGTGCGCGTATCAATAAAGCGATAGGGGAATTCTAAAACTTGTTTTATTTCAAAACGGTTAGCGGTGCAAGACAGGGTTAGCTTCACGCGCAGTTCTTCCAGTTGACTCATTGTCAATGTAAACGAAACCAGGTGGATTTTGGAACTATCTTCGGCTAATTTATGAAGCGCATCTTTAAAATACTTATCCGCCACCAGCAGTTCCAGCTCGGATTTTGTTACGTAGATCGTAAAAACCTCCCTATTGGTTAGTGCATAAGCGGGTTTGTTCCAATGATAGATTAGTTCTTCAAAGCCGCCTTCATCTGCCGCAACAACCAGCTCTAAAGAATGATGTTCAGCATGAGCGGGCCTCAATTTACTGACATTGGTGTTCTCTGCGGATAGCAATGTATTACTATTCACAAAAGGTCTTCCAATCAACTCATTGATGTTTTCAAAGTTTTTTTGATAAACCGGAATCAGCTGATGGTTTTTAAAAAGTCCCCGGGTAACGGGCATGGTCAGGTCTAACAAAAAATTGAGCTTATAATAATCCAAGAGCGGGCTATCCACCTCCCAGAGGTTAACGGGCTGTAATAATACCTTTGGCGAAAGTACAGGTAGAAGGTTGGCATAATGCACCGCTTTAATATCCCCCATAATTTTTGGTACAACAATGATTTCGATAGGATTTAATCCATGTTTGTCACATAGTATTTTTGCATCATTGAAGCCCACCCCAGGGGTTATATAGATGTAGTCCGGATCCTGGACACCGAAGAAGTTTTCCCATTGTTCGCTCAACTTGCCGTTCAGAACCGGGATAATAGGATTGTGCCTCCCACCCCAGACCTGTAAATTTTTTAATAAAAGTTCCTTCAGGCCGTTGATGTCATATCCCTGCTCAACAAGGAACAATAAACGAAAAGCGCGTGGTTTACCGCTGACCTTATATTGCAAAACCTCCTGCTGTTCCATGTAATGGTGATAATAAAAACTAATGAAAAAAATTATAACAGGGCCATATGCCGTGGTATACGTAAAAGGTTTTCTTTGATTGGGCGGTGATCCTTTTCAAATCGGGTTAACCCTGCGATAGCACAATAGCCCCGAATCAAAAGCATTACGTTACTATTGATATGCTCGACAATGTTTTATGCGTTTTTGTTAAAGATAAGGAGCATTTTGCCGCTGCTATCAACTTCCCGCAACTCGATGTCAATCTTATCCAGGAAGCGATAGGATATGATAGAAGTAGTTAAAGCGATTCATTTGAAAGAATAGCAATTTTGGCTAGCAGCAATAAGAAAGTATCAAATCACCGCGGAATTAGTTGAAAGTTTGTGCAAACGGCATTTGCACAAACTTTAACTCATCCTAGTCACTAAAAAAGCAATACTATCCTATTTAATTAAACTGATTTTAATTTGTTTTTAACTTGAACTTCGATCAATTTATCAAGCGAATATCGGCGGAACTGATTTTTATTGAGTCGCTTTAATTCGATGATCTCATTTTTGTCCTGTATTTGAAGCCAGAGCTCGGGCTCGGTTTCAAATGTATTTCCCAAAATAATAGCGGTTTCAGGACTTATCTTCCTGGAACCCCTGATGATTTTGGAAACATTACCCGGATTAGAATCCATATAGAAAGCAAATGATTTCAATAGCACGCCGGTGGCTTGTAGGCATTCCTTAATGAAATAGCCGGTCGGAATGGCGGCCTGGCTTGATTCCTGCAAATATTCCTGCATCCGGTACCGGACAGCTCTTAATTCAATTTGTCGCTTTTCTTCCGGTTTCAATGCTGCAGCCCGTTCACGAATGGCCATTTTTAACTTCTGAAACCCTTCACTACGGCTGTCTACACCACCAGGATTTCCCACCAATCCGTCATCATTCTTCCGGCTGAACATGCTGTTGCTCGTCTTCTTGAATTTCATGATCTTCTCCTCTCTCTTCTTGATTGTTTATCTCAGGTTCTCCCTGATTGTCTTCACCATTTTCTGACTCTTCCAATGCACCGATAACTTCCAAATCATTCGCGTTGGTATCACCATTGCGTTCAATGTACTTTTCAATTAAAATTGTTCCCTGAGGTGGTTCTATAAACATCCACGTATCATCTAACCTGACCGCTCCATATTTATCGTGATAGACCCGGATCACTTCTTCATCCATACACTGGAACGAAAGAAAGCCCTGGTGCCAATCTTTTCCATGAATCAGGCTCAACCTACAGGCATAGGCGATCAGAGACCCGGCCACATAATCATAAGCTTTGCCATCCCCCCGGTTTTCGGGTGCACTTTCCAGATAGGCCATTGTCGGCTCCCCGTCAACCAGCTGAAAGATCATTAACCCCTGTATATCGTTTTGGCCCGTAATTACTTTAAATGCTTTTGCACCGGGTAAACTAAAATGACGCCTCCAATTAAACATCCAGCCATCTGTTGTATTGCGCATATCTCGGGCAGCCGCCGGCAATAATTGCGCAATCACGATCTCTTTGGACGCTGTATTTAAAAGGAAAATTTCCACGTATGTAAATATACATAAATTGTACTAAATGTACAATTTATTAAATGTTTGTTTCTGGAATTCATCAAACTATTCTCCAAGAAAACGGTCCCGTCACCTAAAAAAGAAAAGTGCCCGTTGTCACCTTAAACCCCGGCTTAATCCTGAAAAGCTTCTGCTAAAAAAATAATCCGATCAGCTGTTAGGAAGTGAAAGGCTTACGATGTACAAATAAGCATTCTTACACCGCTTATTCAAATACATAAACGTGCAAAAGGACAATGGCAAGCCCTCCGGGCCAGGCTATACGCTGTATCTGCTTCGCAGGATGCCGCTGCTATCCTTCTTGCGAAAACCCTCGGTACCCGATCAATGAACAACTCCCTCAGATAATCAGGTATCGTCTATAAGGTCAACTTAAAGACGGCCTTGGAATGCGCTATTTATGACCATCGAACCGTGTGTTCGGATTTGACAACATCGTCATCGGTTCTACGGTATACATATTGAGTAGTATTTCTACTCAGGGTGTTACGACCATTATCTAATCATAAATATGAGGCCGCTGCTGTCGGCGTCCTAACTGTAGACTGGGATTGAATGTTTTCTGACAAGTTTTTCGGTATATGAGGACGCAATCAATCCTCTTATCCACCATGATCAAGTTTTCAACATGCAGGAAAGATTTAGCAGGCATGATTATCTTAGGATCTTCTAAGGCGAAATTTTATCCTATTGACGACTTTGTAAGCTTGGGAGGCAGTAATAAGGCGCTCACCAGTTCAACTATACAGCAAGCCAATTTGTGCCTTTGACTGCTTAAACAGGGCTTTGGCTTCGATTTAATAAACGGAAAAAGAGTTTATTATAGAAAGACAGCCCATGATATATTCCCTCCTCTGTAATTATGATACGTTATGCATTTCTGGATTTCCTGGAGACGTATAATTTTAGCTTTTGGCCCGATGATGTCGACCGGTCTATGTTGGAAGAAGGTTCTTTGCCACCAGCCAGGTACAGCTTAACAACTTATTTAATCAATAACTGCGTCAGAAACTATCGGAGAAAGAAAAGGAGCGTTTGCTTTTCAACCACGATGTCGAGCGAATTGGCTATAGCCTGCCTTGGTCAACCGTTGGAACAAGCGCTAACCTATCTTAAGTACAGACATCCGGGATTGAATTACATGCCGGGCTGATTGTATGCAGTGTTGCCGGAATTGATAGGAACTCCCAAGGTATCAGATCAAATTTACTGGTTATTTACAGTGCTTTGCTTTTTCTGCGAATCTTCATAGGCATTAAAGCCCGTAAACTGTCCACATTTGATGCTGACAAAGTATCCGCCAAGTTAAAGTAGGTTAACACTTTCAACCACTTCAGTCCCTGTCTGGCGGAGGATTACCTGGGTTTTGTCAGGTCAAACTTCATATTGGAAGATATTATTTTTCTGTTATATTAATGTTGTTAGCTATTTTGAGCAAATCCGTCGTCGCAAGGAAGTCAAAGCGCTTTATATATTTACTAAGTTGTTCATAGGAAAGACTGAAGCTGAATTGGCCCACATCCACAGTTTCAGCATTAGCAATTTTGCGCTGGATTTCGTCATAAGTGCTGCCATAGACGTTTTCGTCCAAATATAATACGCGGCAGCTCGACCCATGTTGGCCTATGCCTATTATTGAGTCTTCTCCCATACCGAACCCGACAATAAACTTACCGCTTGTATCGATATTCAGATCTGCACACATTTTATAGATGGCCATGATATTATCATGGCAATCCAGTTTGATCACGCCGGTCAGATCTCCGTATTTGGTATCGACCAGGTCATTGATTGTCTCAAAATTTATTTCTTTTTTCATCGAGTTTAATTACATAAAATACCTGAATTCGTAGGGCTTATTAATGAGTTTATTCATCCGTTTAATTGTTGTTGCCAATGATTGTGCATAGCCCAATGTGACAGGCAAGCGGTCATACAGCGCATCATGATTCCAATTCATCTTCGTCAGGCCGAGGATTGCCTGGCAGTTTCTGTCCCATCCGCCGTCACCGGCAAAGCGCCTGACCAAAATAGGCGATGGTATATTCTTTCCTTCTTTGAAAAAGTTCTTACTGTTCAAAAGTACATTTCCCTGCGTCCAGAGCAGTACCTCCTGCGGGCCAATCTGCACATAAGACCCGCGATTAAGTGGGAAGTTATCTGCGCCCTTGTTTTCGTTTTTATTTGTATAATAGATTCCCCTCCAATTAGTGTCCTGAACGATTTGCAGAAGTTCGAGGTTGATGTTCCCAGGGATCGCGTCAAATGCGCCGTCAATTTCGCTTTTCGTAAAATGTGTGGTTTTATGAACGATCAGCCTTTCGGGTCTCCTGCCGGCGTGTTTTCGTTGGTAAAGTTCCAGGCTCCTGGACATCAGTTTTCGCATCTCTGCCCTCGACAGGTAGGGGTTCTCACCAACTCTGGCCTCTATCTCTGTAGTATCGTAGGCCACAAATTCCAGGCCTGTTCCGTCAGCATCGAATACCTGGCTGCAACAGGTCGTAAAATCGAACTGGTTCGTATTCGGATTTAAGCGTGTGGCATAGCTTAACCCGATAAAGGCAGAATTCTGATCAATTGAAGACAGCTTCCACGGTATGCCGCCGGATTTTACATATAAGGCAATGGATAAACGCCACATTACACTGCACCTGCATTTATACTTGATCGCGCTACTTTCCCGTAAGACCTGGCTCGCAATGTTCAACATAGCCGTAGTCGCCTTTATAAAATCGTGGAGATCGAAACCGGTAGCAAGGTCATCGAAACCTGCCGACCAAAAATCCGGTAGGTAAATCATGAGCACATCGTACTCCAAAATGCGCTTAGACATTTCCCTGATTGCACCGCTGATGGATTCACTTAGCGCTATATACGGTGCAACATTGCCTTTAAAAATTGCTTCGGTATTGAGTGCAATTGAAACCGGCTCCCTGACCAGTTCCACTCTTGTGTGGAAGATGGCTTCCACACCCGTAAACTCTTCGAGGTAATTGGGGCGTTCTTTAGGGACATGAACCGCATGTAATTCGCGTACGAGATTTTCCAGGATAGGGTATGAGCCTTCCGGGTAAATGGCAGCTACCCTGATCTTTGTTATAGGATTGAGCTTGCTCGAATATGGATGGAAAGCTTTTAAACCGCGTAGCGGATGAATGTCCTGCGCACCTGACAGGGCCTCAAAAGTAAGTTTGGGTTCCGGTATGACCTGGTATGCTGGAAATTCCATCGTTTAATTTGATTTGGTAAATGCAGTGCTTCTTGAAAGTGTAAAGGAGGCGTTAACCCCGCCGATAGGTCGCTGAAATGAGGTAACGGTGATCTCTTTTTCGCCCCCGAACAGTACGGATAGCCAGCTATTGAGAATCGTATCATATTTTTGGTTGTACCACCGGGCCATAAATTCTTTCACAAAAGGTGCAACAAGTTTACTTTCCGCTCTTTCCGATGCCTTTGAGGCAATCACCGTAGGGGTTAAGATAAGTAGCGGTTTAGAAAGAATATACTGTATACTGATTTCCAATGCAGCCACCCAGGTCAGACTTGACCGTGGGACTGTTCCGGATATAGTTGTCATAGCGGTTTTCAACGGATTAAAGACAGGATCCGCTAATTTTTTAGGATCTGGGAATAACAGGTACTTTTCCCTTCGCTTAGCAGATCTGAACGGTTTGTCGCTGATTAGCGCCTGAAGCAGCGCAGCCGTTATCATTCCCTTCATGGAAGAATCGTCAAATATCAGGTCCTTTTCGGTGACATAAAAGAGGTCCGTATCATAATCACCGTAATCGCCAAAAGCTTTTTTAAAATCCTCATCCGGACCGAAGCCTACAATGCCTGTCTGTTTCCTGATCGCAATGATCGGTACCTTAGCCCGGGCAATATGTGCCAATACATCTTTAGTATTACCTGCTTTGCATTTATACAATCTCGCGGTCGCCGGATAATCTAAGATCGGTATTGCGTTCAAACGTAGCAGGGGATATCTGTTTCCCTTATCAGGAAGTGGTTGGTTGCCAATTCGGTGATAGTGCTGATTCAACTTCTCAAAGTCTTCTTTGGGAATGTTGTCGAAACCTTTGATTAAATCAGCCCATGCAGTGTCAAATGTTTCGATCTCCACGATTTCGGCCTGCTTGCCATTGGCCTTTGCAGCGTTGATAAGATCGAGTACTTCCGGTAATGGTTGGCTTCCTGCCCGGTTAAACCAGAACAATCCGTTGGAAAATGCACTTGGTTTTTTGATAGACTCGTGAAGGACATCCATGATCGATTGATCTCTTCCACTGTAACCCATTACACAAAGGCCGTTGGTGTCTAATGATATGGATAAGATATCTCGGAGCTTTTTATCTTGGCTTTGCAATTCACTGGATGTATTTTTGATCTTATCTGAAAAGTAATCGCCATGCAGTTTGACAATCAATGGGCGCTTTCCGGTCTGGAAAAATTTCATGCCATTATCGCCGCTGTCCAGGTCGGCGGCATACCAGCTTTCTAGTTTCTGGAATTGTGAGCTGGCTATGTTCTCGAAGGCTTTATCAAAATTTGTCGTGAATATCATATTTAAATGACCTTGTTTCATTAGAATGCCCATCACTTTGTGCCCGTAAGTCAGCTGCATGCCGGATGTTTGTTTGGCGATGTATTCGCTTCGGTCCCTTGGTGAGGCAAATGCGCGTTCAAAATAGTAGGAATACTCTTCTGAGCTGTCAAACGGCGGACAATTGCCTTGTGTGTCGAAGTAATTTTGTATTTGTTCCCTTATTCCTTTATCGGTAAGGTTGTTAAAGAGCGCAAGTGGATAGGCCTGTTCTGCACAATAGATCCTTCTTTTAAAGTCCCAGGTAAGGTCATAAGCGGAAGGCACACCAGCGGAGACCGAGCTTCCTGCCCCAAAAAGCCACATTAACCCACTAGCTCTTAGGGGGTAAAATTTTACAAATTCAGATAATGATATAGCCAACGATAAGGTGGATAGGTTAATAATACTTCCGCAATATAGTTGAGAAATATTAAAATATGGAATTCACCATCAGTCATTTTTCCACAACCCCAAAAGTTAGATAATGAAGTGGCTTTGAACCTAAAATAGGTTGATACAGGTGTTTGGTCAAATGTCACTTATAGGAAATTAATCAAATCTTCTGCCTGATTTCTCAATAATGGGAAAGCGCTGCTGCAAATGCCGGACAATATCCGGCATTTGCAGCAAATTAGCGTAGCCTGAAGCTTCATGGAACGCCTTGCCTGGTGGTCTTATTTATGATGCGCTGTAACGTTTTCCAGAAACTATCAGCCTTAACCGTCAATAAAATATTTCCGCCTTTTTGATTTATAACTTCTGGTATCCATATGGGCGTTTACCCAAATTCCGGTAGGTTTCAGATAGCCTGCATCGGGATCATTACGGTCGGTTTGCTGAAGTTTTTTGCTCAGGTACCTGGCGTAATGATGGTCGAAGATCCTCATGAATTCCCCGAAGTAAATATCAGCTATCCTGGTGTCTCCCCTGATGACCAGCATGTTCTCATCATTGGTCCGCTGTGAGGGGCGGCTGAAGTTAGCAGATCCGGTGATTGTTATCGGGTCGTCGCCCAGCGGATCTACCAGCATAAATTTATTGTGGATATAATCATTTGAGTTCAATGGGTTATCCCGTTCAGCTGCGAAATTCGCTAAATTTCCGCCGCCAAGAAAACCACCGGCTGCGAACAGAACGTCCCGGTCATGTCCGATGAATTCACCGGTACCTAATTCATCATCTTTAACCACATACCGTAGTACGTTGTTTTCCTGCTGTATCACCTGCTGAAATACCTGGTCAATGTTAAAAGCAAAGGTGATGCACATCAGCTTTTTGGCGCTGTTCATGATATCGGCATACCACTGAAGCGTCGTGTTATCATCCTTTTCATCCCGCGCACTGAATACCGGTGTGATGCTGTTTTGCGGAGGCAGGCCGGCCGGGACCGGTGACTCTGCTGTGTTCAACGGTCGCAATTTCGATGGGCTAAGGTTGTTTGCCAGGTGTTCCCAGTACCTCAGGTACGAAGCGGCAATTACGGAGTCCCAAAGCACGTGACCAACATTGGAATGCCCGAAAATGCCACCTGCTGAAATATTGGTAGAACCCATCCATACGCCGACCGGGATTTCGTCTTCGATCAGTACAATAAATTTATTGTGCCGGATACCTTCGGTTACGGTGCGTTTAATGGTCGCATTGATTCGATCAAGGCCCGCGGCCCTGATCGTTTCCAGGCTGCTTTCCTTATAACTGCTCTCCGCGTCGTATACAATCTTTACATCGGCCCCCGATTCTGCACTCTTTGCAAATGCCAGCGCGACCGGAAGGTAGTGGAACTCATAGAAGGCGGCACGCAATGCAAATTTTTCGCCTTCTGCCCGCCCAATAAAACCGGTAAGCGCCTCAAACAACCCGCGGGATAGCCATTTCATTTCTGGCGAATAGGGGTTGTTTCGGTCCGGTTCTTTATTGCCGAATTCTCGGGCATAGGCCTGGGAGCCGATCACGCCCCGGTTAAAATAGACGTCATGGCTGACCGGCCTTGCATTAGC
>Ga0247807_10002230_pt1 | contig 10787 bp, 9 predicted proteins | sample UWRJL074202C1_FD_179931 | JGI IMG/M metagenome (GOLD analysis project Ga0247807, IMG submission 179931) | Plant litter microbial communities from Arlington Agricultural Research Station in Wisconsin, United States - UWRJ-L074-202C-1 | ecosystem: Environmental > Terrestrial > Plant litter >...
GCGATGTGTGGTTGGGGTGTAATGTGGTGGTATTAAAGGGAGTGCATATTGGCAACGGAGCAATAGTTGCGGCAGGCGCAGTGGTCACTAAAACTATACCGGCTTACGAAATATGGGGCGGGGTGCCTGCCAAAAAAATTGGTCAAAGAGGGTAAACATTTAGCGTTACAAAATAAATAATATGAAGATCGCTATTATTTGCGGAGGTTTGGAGCCCGGACATGATGGAGTTGGTGACTACACCAGGAAATTAGCTGGAGCCGTATCAAAGCAAGGTCACACCATTACCGCAATAGCAATTAATGATAAGCTCATAAAATCAACTGTTCAATATCAGGAGGATATAGATGGAAGCATCGTAGAAATAGCCCGGATTCCTTCGTCTGAAAATGAGAATAACCGATTTAATGTGCTTAAAGGTATCTTATTGAAATTTAACCCTGATTGGATAAGTTTACAATTTGTGCCCTACTCATTTCATGCCAAAGGATTGCCATACAGGCTTTTTAATAGTTTGAAGGCAATGAAACTGCCATACAAATGGCATTTCATGTTTCATGAATTATGGATTGATGATCCGGAGAATAAGAAGCAATATGTTGTAAAATTACTTCAAAAACTTATTATCTATACAGGCGTAAAAAAGATTAAGCCACAAATAATAAATGTGACTGTGCCCTATAATATGCAACGCTTAAAACGAATTAATCTACCTTCTACTGTTTTAGGGCTATTTGGTAACATTGTAAAAAGTGAGCAACCTATTACTTCGGTAGATACAGTAAGTGATAGTAAGATCAACGTATTATATTTTGGAGGCCCACCGGGCAGCGAGTACTTAGAAAAAGTATTAGAAGGCCTGGAAATCTTTTGTAAAAGCACAAATAAAGAAATAGACATCACTTTAGTAGGCATTAATTCATCTTCCAAAGAGAAATTTGTAAAAGTACTTCACCAAAGGTTAGATCCCTATGCAGTTAACATAAAAGATTTAGGATTCTTAGATGATTCTGTATTAAGTGAGCTATTAACCAAAAGCACCGTAGGTATTGTAAGATACCTGCCTTATTTTATAGGTAAAAGCGGCTCGGCTGTGGCAATGATTGAGCATGGAATACCGGTATGGTTACCCAGGTGGAACGGGGAGGGGCAAATTGACTATGAGTTTCGCAAAGAACTGATACATCATGATCTTAAAAGTGCTGTTTCACAAAAGCATGAAACTTACTACAGCCTGCTGACGGATGTGGCGAACCAGTTTGTAAACGACCTTAACGACAATAAATAGGTTTTAATACCACACTTTTTTATAACGGAAACTGCTACAAAATGAAGATACTTTTCATCACTCACAAATACTATCCGGATATTGGAGGCATTGAAATAAATTCTGAGGTGCTGGCCATCGGTTTTCATAACGCCGGTCATGAGGTGAGAATGGTAACGTGGACCGAAAATATTGGCGAAAAAACATTTCCCTTTACCATTATCAGGAAACCGGGCACCGCAGTACTATTTAAAGAGCATCGTAACGCTAATATTATATTTGAAAATAACCCTTCATTACGGTTATCATGGCCGGCTATTTTTTTCAATAAGCCTATTGTAATTGCACTATGTACATGGGTTAACCGGCGTGAAAATGGCTTAGCCTGGCAAGACAGGTTAAAACAATCTTGGTTAAAGCGGGCTAATGTTATAATTGCGGTAAGCGAGGCCGTACAAAAGCGTAACTGGCCGCCGGCGGTAGTAATAAGTAATCCTTACCGCGATGATTTGTTTAGGGTGCTGCCTAACACCAACCGTAACCGCGACTTTGTATTTATGGGCAGGTTGGTGCCCGATAAAGGTGCCGATATTGCTATAAAGGCCTTAGCTAAATTAGTAGACCAGAATACATTTTATACACTCACTATTATTGGTAGCGGCCCTCAAGAGCAGCAGTTAAAGGAACTGGTACAGCAATTAGGAGTAAGCGATCAGGTCAATTTTACAGGTGCTTTGCGTGGCGAGGCATTGGTATCGTGTTTAAACGAGCATAAATATATGTTAGTGCCATCTACCTGGGAAGAACCTTTTGGTAATGTGGCTTTAGAAGGCATGGCTTGCGGCTGTTTACCCATTGTATCTGATGGAGGCGGGTTGCCTGATGCCGTTGGTAAAGCAGGCTTAGTGGTTGAACGCGGAAACGCGAATGCTTTAGCCACCAGCATCAAAAACCTGCTTAACAACGCCGAACTTGAACGCAAACTACGGAACGAGGCGCCTGCACATTTGGACGTACACCTTCCGGGAGTAATAACCAGCAAGTATTTGAGTATATTAGAAACGGCAGCCGCTCAAGATAAAAGTTAATGAAGTTAGTATTATCACAACTTACCGGAAACGCCAATGTAAAGGCTGCGGCTTATGGCTTTGCACAGGCCGATTTGCTGGCCTACTATTATGTTTCGTTAGCGGTATACCCCGGTAATTTGTTAGATACCATAAGTAAGCTTGGCCCATTAGGAGAAATAAGGCGCCGTAGCCACAATCCTGTTCTTGAGCCCTATACTAAAATGTGGCCTTGGGTAGAGTTAGGGCGTATGCTGGCTCTAAAAGCAGGCATCACTTCACTAACGGTTCCTTCAACAGCGCCTTTTTATATACATAATGTAGTTGAAAAGTTTGACAGGTATGTAGCTTCTCAACTAAAATGGGCTTTAAAAAGGGGAGCAACCGGCGTGTACGGGTATGAAGATACCATACTCTCTACTTTTAAACAGGCAAAACAATTAGGACTTGCATGCTTGTATGATTTGCCCATAGGTTACTGGCGTGCTGCTCATCGTTTATTAGACGAAGAGGAGGAACGCTGGCCGGAGTGGATTCCAACCCTTACGGGGCTTAAAGATTCGGCAGAGAAATTGGAACGTAAAGATGAAGAACTGCAACTGGCCGACCGCATTTTTGTGGCCAGTAATTTTACCGCAAAAACTTTAGAGGAATATCCCGGTAAATTAGCTCCTGTGGAGGTGATACCCTATGGCTTTCCCGCAGTAGCTAAAGAACGCGAGTATACTTCTACCCAAAACAGGCCTATAAAGCTGTTATTTGTTGGCGGGTTGTCGCAACGCAAAGGCATAGCCGATATGTTTGCTGCGGTTGAGGCATTGGGTAAGCATGTGGAACTAACGGTTGTAGGCAGTAAAAAAAATGACGAATGTGTACCGCTTAACATTGCACTGACTAAACATAGGTGGATACCCAGTTTATCTCATGCAGAAATATTAAAATTAATGAGCGCACATGACGTGCTAATTTTTGCCTCACTTTTTGAAGGTTTTGGCTTGGTTATTACCGAGGCCATGTCGCAGGGAACGCCGGTTATTACAACCGACCGAACCATCGGTCCCAATTTTATTGAGGACGGGAAAAATGGGTGGCTGGTACAAGCCGGTTCTACTCAGGCCTTAAAGGATGCTATTCAAAACTTATTGGATCGGCGCAACATCATAGCCGATGTTGGTCGTGCGGCTATAGAAACAGCAAGTAAAAGGTCGTGGGATGATTACGGGAACGACCTTTCGAAAGCCGTAATGCAAATAAAATAATTATAGAAATATCAACATACATGAACCCTCAAAACAGAAGCTTTGGCCTTGATTTTATGCGGGCATTTGCAATTTGCCTGGTTTTGATATCCCATTTTGCAAAAACTAATGAATTTTTTGGCTTTTGGGGGGTAGAGATATTTTTTGGACTTAGCGGCTTTTTAATAGGGCAAATACTGTGGCGCAACTTTGCAGGTACTTCACAATGGACTATTTCACATGTGTTTAATTTTTGGTCGCGCAGGTGGTGGCGTACCCTTCCTAATTACTATTTGTTTTTAATAATAAGCTTGGCATTCAGCTATTTTTATTATCACAACTTACCATCAATAGATATTTTTAGTAAATATCTATGGTTCGGTCAGAACCTGTTAACCAGTAATCGCAATTTTTATGGGGTATCATGGAGCTTATGTGTAGAAGAATGGCTTTACCTTGTATTTCCCATAGTTTTATTTACTTACAGTAGGTTTATTAAAAGCAAGGCTGCATCATTTATATCAACATTAATTACTTTTTTTATCGGATGTGCGGCTATCCGTTATTACCTGATTTCCATAGGTGATGGCGATTCTATACGTACCGTAACATTAACACGGGTGGATGCCATTGCATGTGGTATTGCCATAGCCTACTTCTTCGTAATCAAACCAGTGAGCCTTTTTAAAAGTCAGATCGCTTTTGCTATTGGAGTCATCTTTACTTTTATGCCTGTAACAATTGCATACGGTTTCCATTTAACTTTAGAAGAGTTGCGTCAGGACCCTATTTTGTTGTTAGTAGTGCCTTTGGGAGCATCATTAACCTTGCCTTTGATAAGTATATGGCAACCTTCGGTTAAAACACCAGCCTTTATTTTAAAGTGGGTCGAAAACTTAAGCTTATGGTCATATTCTATTTATCTTAGCCATATCCCAATTTTATTTACGGTTTATACAGTTATGGCTCCGGTTCGCCATAATGTGGTAGGTAATATGTTGTCGAAGATCATTGGTCTCATTATTACTATAATGGTATCGGCTTTATTATTCAAGTATTTTGAGTGGCCTCTAACACTGAAAAGACCCAAAGAAATTAAATCTTAACAGTAACTATAGCCAAGCTATTATGAAAGAGATTATATTTATTAATTCACATCCAATTCAATACTTTGCTCCACTGTATAAGTACCTGAACGAACATGGTGTCAAAACTCAAGCCTGGTATGGATCGGATGAGTCGATAAAAGGGGGGATGGATAAGCAGTTTGGCACCCAAGTAAAGTGGGATATTCCGTTACTACAGGGTTATGAATACCATTTTTTTAAAAATTATTCATGGAAGCCTTCACATTTCAACGGATTTTTCGGGTTATTAAGTCTGGGTATGATTCGCCGGCTATTTACCATGCCTAAATCTGTAATTGTTGTTCACGGGTGGCATTACTTTGCTCATTTTATGCTCTTAATGCTGGGCAAGTTTTTTGGTCATACGATTTGTTTACGTTGCGAAATGCCATACAACCAGGAAAGCTTGAAAACCGGTTGGAAACAATCATTAAAGAAGGCCGGCTTAAAATATATTTTGTTTCCCCGCATTAATTACTTTCTAAATATTGGCACGCAAAACCGGTTATTTTATAAGAGCCTGGGCGTGGATGATAGCCGAATCATTTTTGCGCCTTACAGCGTAGATAACGATCGTTTCAGGGCTGAGAAGGATAGTTACGCAAGTGATCTTGTACAACTCCGGAATAAACGAGGTATTGGTGAATTTGATAAGGTAATTTTATACTCGGGTAAATACATGGCCAAAAAGCGGCCGCTTGATTTGTTAAAGGCATATATACAGCTCAATCAACCAAATTGCTGGCTTATATTAGTTGGAGAAGGAGACCTGCGTTCGGAGTTAGAAGCACTTATTAAGGAACATCACCTTGACAAGGTAATATTAACCGGCTTTATTAATCAATCGCAAATTTCGGAATACTATGCCATAAGTGATGTATTTGTGATGTGTTCGACCATAGGAGAAACATGGGGACTGTCGGTAAACGAAGCAATGAACTTCAATTTACCGCTAATTGTATCAGACTTAACCGGCTGCGCTCAGGATTTGGTGAAACCTGGCGTAAATGGCTACTTGTTCGAAACTGGTAATGTAAAGGACCTTACCTTAAATTTAAATAAACTACTGTACGAAAAGCAACTAAGCTGGACTATTTCTTCAGAAGAAATAGTGGATGAATACAGCTACGCAACTATTACTCAAAATATTGTTAAGCTCACTTATTAATTTTGTATATTTAATAGTAAGACTATACGATAATCATGAGCTTTACCAGCTTTAAAATTGAAAATGGCTATATCAGATACCTTTAACATATCAAAAAAAGCTACCCGGTCTCAGGCCGCAAAAGGTACTGTAAAAGATCCTAATCATCAATTGAAACAGGCTATATGGCTGTATTTTATCCTGCTGATTTTTGAAGGTGCGTTGCGTAAATGGGTATTACCAGGATTATCCACCCCACTGCTTTTGATCAGAGACCCTGTGGCCATTTATTTGATGATCAAAGCAAATCAGAGAAACCTTTTCCCTGAAAATGGATATATAAAAGGAATGGTCATTATTGGTGTGATCAGTATTTTCACCGCTCTGGCCTTTGGGCATGGTAATTTAATTGTCGCACTTTTCGGGGCAAGATTATTTATTATTCATTTTCCAATCATATTTATTATTGGTGCGGTATTTAATAAAGAAGATGTGATTAAAATGGGTAAGGCAACTTTATGGATTGCCGTGCCTATGGCTGTTTTAATAGCATTACAATTCTACAGTCCGCAGAGTGCATGGGTTAACAGGGGCATTGGCGGCGATGAAAGTGGTGCTGGTTTTAGTGGTGCTTTAGGGTTTTTTCGCCCTCCCGGTACTTTTTCGTTTACTAACGGAAATGCATTGTTCTTTAGTTTTGTAGCCCCATTCGTGTTTTATTTTTGGTTGTATCCAAAGTTGGTAAATCGATGGTTATTACTCGCAGCCACTGCTGCGTTACTAGGTTCAATTCCACTCTCTATAAGCCGTTCGTTGTATTTTTCTATACTTGTTGCACTTGCTTTTACAATTATTGGAGTAGCAAGAAAACCAGCTTATGCAAAGCGAGTGCTTGGAGCAGTAATTGGTATTGCTGTACTGATTGCTGTTTTAAGCCAAACAAGTGTATTTATCACTGCATTCGAGGCTTTTAATACAAGGTTTGAAGGTGCAAATGAATCTGAAGGTGGGGTGCAATCAGTTTTGTTAGATCGTTATCTGGGCGGTTTAGTAGGTGCCGTTACATCAACAGATGGTCTTCCCTTTTTTGGTCATGGTATGGGAATAGGTACTAATATAGGTTTACAATTGTTAGGCGACCAGGTTTTTATCGCACCGGAAGGCGAATGGGGTAGAATAATTGCAGAGCAAGGTTTTATTTTAGGGATGGGCGTGATTATCATCAGGCTTATTTTTTCCATGCGGATGTTTTTGGTTAGTTACCGGAAGTTGTCCTTGGGAGATTTGTTACCCTGGATATTATTAAGCAATTTTCTTTTAAATGTTCCGCAAGCCCAGTGGAAGCAACCTACTACGTTAGGGTTTAGTATAATCATCGGTGGGTTACAACTTGCGGCTTTCCGGGTGCCTAAAAAATTAAAACCTAAGAAATTCAACACTTTGGACATCAATAACGTATAAAAATATACCTGCTTTAATAATTAAAATTATTCTGATTGACCGGTACATGAATATTATCTTGTTTACTCATCCTTCGTTTTTAGGCTCGCAAAGTATGCCGCGGTTTGCCGAAATGTTAGCATCTGGAATGAGAAGCAAAGGTCATAAAGTAGACATATTTACACCACAAGCCTTTTTTTATAAAATACCTCTTCCCAAAAGTTTAAAAAAGTGGATGGGGTACATCGATCAATACATTCTGTTTCCTAATAGTGTGCGTAGCAAATTAAATAAGATTCCAGCTAATACATTATTCGTGTTCGCAGATCAGGCTTTGGGGCCATGGGTGCCGTTAATAAAAAACAGGCCTCACGTTATTCATTGTCACGATTTTTTAGCTCAGTTATCGGCCTTAGGTAAGGTGCTAGAAAATCCAACCGGTAAAAGTGGTAAAATCTATCAAAATTATATAAAAAACGGTTATCAGCAGGGCCAAAATTTTATTTCAGTATCGAAAAAAACTCAAGAGGATCTGCATTTAATGCTGGGTAAAACGCCGTCATTATCTCAGGTGGTTTATAATGGTTTAAACCAGGATTTTAAAGCTGGAGATGTAAAAACTGCAAGGGATTTTGTTACTAAAGATAGTGGAATCAACGTTTCAGATGGTTATTTGCTTCATGTGGGTGGTAATCAATGGTATAAGAACCGTGCAGGAGTTATTGAGATATATAATTCATGGCGTAATAATTATGACAATAAGTTGCCTTTGTTACTTATTGGAGCATCACCAAACGATAAATTAATTATTACACATAATAATTCACCTTATTGCAATGATATTTTCTTCCTTACTGGTAAAAGCGATATCTTTGTAAAGAACGCTTATTGTGGTGCTTCCGTTTTTTTATTCCCTTCACTGGCAGAAGGATTTGGCTGGCCAATTGCCGAAGCAATGTCTTCAGGTTGCCCGGCAATAACCACTCAAGAAGCTCCAATGACAGAAGTAGGTGGTAAAGCAGCTTGTTATATTTCAAGGAGACCACATCAATCATTCGATAATAACTGGGCTACAGAATCAGCCAAAGTCGTAAACAACGTCTTAAACTTGTCGGTTGCTGAACGTAGCCAATTAATTAGTTCCGGCATTACGCAAGCTAAGAAGTTCGACCCTCAACATGCTATCGACAGTATTGAAAGCATATACAGGAATATACTTGCGGAAAGCGTTCAATAATATCTTATACCTTATAATGAAAATCTTGCACATTGTACCCTCTTATAAGCCAGCCTACATTTATGGCGGACCCATTGAGTCGGTTGCCCGCTTGTGCGAAGGATTGGTGTTAGCAGGGCACACTGTGCATGTGTATACTACTACAGCAAATGGTAAAGTGGAATTACAAGTCCCTGTGGGTAAACCGGTTGATGTAGATGGAGTTCAGGTAACTTATTTTAAAAGAATTACCAAAGACCCTACACATATTTCTACCTCACTTTGGAAGCAATTGTATAGCCAGGTAAACGAATACGATATTGTTCACATCCACTCCTGGTGGAACATCCTGGTAATGGCAGCTGCAAAAATATGCTTGCTAAAAAATGTAAAAGTGGTTATTGCACCGCGTGGTATGTTAAGTCACTATATATTTAATTCTGGCAGCAGTAAAGTAAAAAACCTTATCCATAATTTTTTTGGAAAGAGTTTACTGGCAAAAACATACATACATGCAACTGCAGATGCAGAGTACAAAGAATGTACGGCATTGATACCTGGATGGAGCGGTTTTGTGCTTCCTAATATTATATCGTTGCCAGAGATGTCAATCGATCATCATGAAAATGAAGACTTTACGTTTATATTCTTATCTCGCATTCATCCTAAAAAGGGATTGGAAATATTAATTGAGGCCTTAAGCCAAGTAAGTTTTGATGTCAAATTGAAAATTGCCGGTGATGGAGATGACGATTATGTTGCTCAATTAAAACAATTAGCTTCCCAATTCAAAGTCGACAGTAAGATAGAATGGTTAGGTTGGATGAACCGTGACCATAAGTTCACCGAACTGATGAACGCCGATTTATTCACCCTTGTATCTTTAAATGAAAATTTTGCTAACGTAGTTGTTGAGTCTTTACATATGGGTACGGCTGTTCTTATATCTGAAGATGTTGCTTTATCAAGTTTTGTAAAAGAAAAGGAGATGGGTTGGGTTTGCAGCTTGCAGGTTTCTGATGTAGTTAGCAAAATAAATGAGGCTAAAACACAGGTAGCAAAACGTAATTTGATTAGAAACAATGGCAGGCGTATCATAGAAGAAAACTTCTCTGAAAAAAAACTTATTGCAGCTTATGCAGAGCGTTATTCGGAAATTTTGAGTAAGCCATCTTTAGAAATAACAACAGATAGATTTGATTAGTAGTATGGAAAATACCGATACCAGCATGTTACAGGCAGTAATTTTAACTAAAAATGAAGAACCCAATCTGAAAAGGGTGCTTGACCGCTTAACATGGATCGGTAAAGTGATTATTATTGATAGTTACAGTACCGATGCTACTGTAACTATAGCCAATGCTTATCCAAATGTTACAGTTACACAGCGCAGCTTTGATACGCACGCTAATCAGTGGAATTTTGGCTTATCGTTAGCCGATTCTAAGTGGATATTAAGCCTTGATGCAGACTATGTGTTAACAGACAAGTTTTGCGAGGAGGTTAAGCAATTTATGAACAATGATAATTGCTCTGCTTATCTGTCTGACTTTGTTTTTTTGGTGTTTGGCAGACCTTTGCGTAAAGATAATACAACCGCACGGCCGGTGTTATTTAAAAAAGCCGATTGTATTTATTACGATGATGGCCACACACAGCGTTTAAAAATTAATGGTACCACCGGGCACTTTAAGCAACCCATATTACATGATGACCGTAAATCATTAAGCCGCTGGTTAAGCAATCAGGATGGTTATTCTATAAAAGAATGTAATAAATTATTAAGTTCTTCAGATACTGATATATCTTTTAGCTCTAAAATCCGTAAAAACAAAGTGTTAGCACCTTTCTTTGTTTTCTTTTACTCTCTATTCGTAAAAGGGTTAATATTGGATGGCTGGGCTGGCTGGCATTATACTTTGCAGCGTACTATGGTAGAAATGCTGTTAGCGTTAAGATTAATTGAGGAAGAAAAATTAAAAGATAAGACCATTTAATGAGTGCAAGTCCAGTTTCAAAGGTTAATCTTAAAGAATTCGATGCAAGCGGATTTGATAGAGGCGCAGGAAAGCTTAAAGAAGTACTTTGGTATATTATTAAAATGTTTTTTTTTCTATCTTCTTTTCCGTATCCTAATTCTTTAAAGCTAAGTTTACTTAGGGGATTTGGTGCTAAGGTAGGTACAGGGGTTATTATTAAGCCAAGGGTTAACATCCATTTTCCGTGGAAAATAGAAATAGGAGATCACGTTTGGATTGGGGAAGAGGTGTTTATTCTCAATTTTG
>Ga0247807_10002235_pt1 | contig 10775 bp, 8 predicted proteins | sample UWRJL074202C1_FD_179931 | JGI IMG/M metagenome (GOLD analysis project Ga0247807, IMG submission 179931) | Plant litter microbial communities from Arlington Agricultural Research Station in Wisconsin, United States - UWRJ-L074-202C-1 | ecosystem: Environmental > Terrestrial > Plant litter >...
TGGCTCACTTCTCTGGCTGCTGAACGAAATGGACCGGCGGGTTGCAATTTTTCACTCGACGGGCGATGGCGGCTTTTTAGGTCAACGGACAAACAAGACTGACAGACAACAGCATGATACATATTCGTCTCTCAAATTTGCTGGTGACTACACTACGGTACGGGTACGACTCCTCTTGCTGCGACGAGTCGATTCCGTCGCCAGCTACAGAATGCGTCTGACTCTCCCCGTTGATCACGGATGGACATGAGATGAGGACGACTCATCAATGGCAACAGTTGGCACCTGATGCTCCCACCAACTCCAAGGGTTGCCTCCTAGGTGGTTGACTGTACGTTGCCACAGGGAAGCCTGAGTTTAGTCTGATCGTGTTGTGTCTGGTACCTGCCTGAGACTCGGCTGGTCGGTCCCAAACACTACGAGTATAGCATCGAGTATAGCCACGCTTTCACTTGTTTACGTCGGCCATCTCGCTTTCCTACCCAGCTGGTAAGGGAGAGCTGTATGTACGCTGGACTAGCACGCTGCACGATTATGAAGACTCGAATCCTACATCTCCATCTTGCCGTGCCCTCGCCCCTCTCCGTGGAGTTCATCTCGTCACCGTTACTATCCGGGTACAAAGACACTCTGGTGTGGTTCCCCTATTATTACTTGCTGACCTCCCCTTACCGTCGTGCCGGTGATCCTTCGTTGCTACCTGCACACCCTGCGCCTGTTCACGGAGGGATGCGCGACCAAGGACCAGTTCCTAGCTTATGGAAACACAAGGAGTGTCGGGATGTCAGTGGTGGTGGCCACCGATCACTGGGCACCCTCTCCAACCATAGTCTCTGCATCATGTCCACTCAGCAGCCAGCCAAGGGTCGCATTATCCAATAGTTATAACAATACTCGCCACACCCCGAACGGCGGTGTGGCCGGAAGGACGCAAATTGTGAGAGGGCTGCGAGAGTGGGAGTGAGTGGGAAGGGAAAGCCTTGAACAACCCCAATTTTAACTGGCGAACACGGGCTTGGAATGGAACGTCGTCATGGTTTCTTGCTTTGCCTCAACAACTCGCTGTGTGCTTCTCGGTTCTACTTGTGGATGGCTTTATTCAAAGCTCGGTTGACGTTGATCATCATTGTAGTGTGGCATCTTACTGGAGTTCCAGGTGATAGTCGCGATGTGCTGCAATATCTGCACATACACTTCGGGGAACAAGAATGTGCCAAAAGTCAAACTCAGAGAGATAGAGCCACCAACATCATACCTCAGCCATTAAACTTATCAACCGAAAATTTACCCAGCTGATACCTTCATTAACCACCAAGAGCCAGCAGGCAGGAGTTATTTTGCACAGTAAATTTTGCAGTCAGATGCTTCCCGGTGGGTCCTCCTTAATATGTCCATATGTCATGTAGAGTAAATGCACCATGGGAACGTCCGCGAATGCTGCTTATTGAGTATTCCGCGTCCCCATGTCCCGGAGTCTGCCAGAAGCTTGTCAAATTCCAAGCTAAAAGGCTGGGACCAGAGAAAAACGCAGACCACAACCATTCGTGGGGTTGTCCGCTGCATGCTCTGTTCGTTACGCCGACTACACCTGCGTGCTCCGCCGGATGGAGGGATTCTGATTCTCAAACCATTCTGCAGGTCCGGTCATTATTCGTGGTAAAGCAGTGCGACTAGCATCATTTCGTCATAGCTTGCCCAGCCGGGATTCAACAATATTGTAGGTACCATGGCGGTGGCTCGGAGGAGGTCATGCCATTAGATTCTCGTAAACGGAACAGAAATATTTGTAATACAGCCAAAGGGAACGTCACGTACTTGCCGTGATTCAGAGCAGGTTAGAAACGAGAGCCGAACCAAACCGCCCTGAGGCTCCTCTTCTCCGCCACATCAAGTGAGAACTGAATTCGTGATGTCAAGAAGTGTTAGATGTAGTAGAACAAGGTTTTTGGCACTGGGGCTGAGGGAGCTGCTCGAGAATGGGCTGTGATGTCGCACACTACTCACTCGCCTCTAACCGATCGTACTACCAGTTACGATTCAGTACAAGATCACAACAGGATATATCTACTTCTTGATCGATTTATATCTCGGAATTTTAAATTGGGTGGGGAGGCCTTCGCAGCACCGATTTGAGTGCAGAGTCTGCCGGGGAGCTCGAGAATCTTTCTATTCTCAGAACTTAAAGCCTGTTGATCAGAGCCCCATATCTATTGATGTGAAAGTAATATGAACACTGTGCGGTGCTGAGCAACTACTAAATACAAGTGCGTACTAGTACCACGACCCTTGAATCTTGTGTTGGCCAGATGGTTCATTATTCGATACATCCAGACTAGCTGCCATCCACTTTACACCACTGTTAGAATGTCCAAAGTGCCGATCCTCGCACGTTACCAAGAGCAACACAGGGTTGAAATTACATCCCAACACTTCTGTACATGTCTAGATCGTTGCTCTAGTAGCCAGAGTCACGGAAGTAGGGGTTGCAATACCCTTTGGCAACATGCAATAAACAATGGCCCGGTGAGATGCAGCGATATTCTCTCACTCAAAGGCTTCGACTTGAGACAAATTCATTCTTATGGACGACTGTATGTCCAGTCCATCAACCCTAGTACGAGGTACATAGAAAATCACCAACAGTCGGGCGTAAGATCTACCTTCTGCTATACTCCGATTTGACTAATTGATCCCCAATCACCTCAGGGTCCTTTCTACTACTTTGAGCGGGATTAATTCCGACGGTAATCAGACAGTACAGTGTTGCTCTTTTGTGTTATATAATGACAGCCACGGAGCACCTTCTCCGGTGATCACCGAGCACGAAGAGCTACCAACCTTTCTTGTTCCCCTCAAATAATAATAGAATACCGTCCTTCGAGTCACCTTTCGTCACTATCTTTGCAAGACCTCAACCACTACTGCAATACACAGCTTAAGCATTTGCTACAGCATCGGGTAATGGTTTGCTGCCTGACGTCGGGTCAACAGGCGGCAATTTCCTAGTCGCCCCCTCTTTTACTTGCATCTGCGAGCACTTTCACATTACATATTTTGTTAGAGGTACTTGGAAAGTCCACGGTGAACGCTTTTCAGGCATTCATGATTTCATTCTTACCATTATTCAAGATCATTGGACGCGTTTTCTAACCTGCAGCATCTTCTTATGTAGGGCAAAGTCCACTTTCCCCACCCAGCGTCAAAAAACCGCTCACCTCCCTACGATATCACAATATGACCAATAAAGGCATCAAATATCCATTTTCACCAAAGAGGGGTCTCCGACTCCTTTGAAGCTGCAGCGTGTCTTTGATGACCCATAACTGTCACAGCGGCACAGTACATTCATTACGTTTCCCAGCTCATTAGACTTAATGAGTACTCATTCCGGATAGATTAACAAAAGGATAGGTCGGCGTGGCCACTTAACAAGGCAGCTGTAATCGATCATGTGAGAATATATCTGTCATCTAACTGCAGGCTGCTCTTTTGAGTGAAGGTGCACGTCTGAACCACTGTCTATATTCAGCCATGTCTTGCCTTGTGATGGCATGTATTAGATCTACAACTAGCAGGTAACAAGTACTGTACTCATTTCAGCCCGCTTGGCCGGCTATATCCCCCTTCGTTGCCTAGTATGATTACCGAGCACCGCTCTCACAGATATAGACACGTGCTTGTCACTGTGGTTAAGCATCTCAATATCGTGAATTGGCAAATGCAAGCTTGACTCGATCCTCAGAGCTCAAGAATCCATCGCCGAATTATAATCTAGGCATTGTCAAAACCCACATGCCCGCTTGCCAACTGAGACAGCCACGTTGACAATGTAACATCCCACATCGAATGCACTGCATACTTGACTTCACAAGGATTCAACGTGCAGAGCGGGTGGGGGGAAGAAAGGAGACGGGAGAGCGGTGGAAGAAGTTCTTCCTTTAAACACGTGATATGCGTCACAAGATTCAAACGATGCTAATGCGCAATTGCTGAGCAAAATGGTAGATGTTCCCCTCTTGACTATACCCTGAGAAACTCTACAAAGAACCAGATACCACGCTCCAAAAACCAACGTGAAGAAAGGTGAAAAAAAGTCAATTTCTCCTTGTTATCACGTGACTAAGTCGACAGCCTAAATCCTCGGGTGATGTTGCCACGGGGATATCATAAATTGGATACTGTGAATCATCTAAATTCTAGTCCAAAAGCCTATTTTTGGCTCGTGAAATTTGATGTGCCAATAACGTCCTTGATCAGGCTTTTGTTGGCTTCCAAGGAAAATATCCAACTTCAAATGACTCGGGTAATCCAAGTTAGAAACCGCTTCGCTTAACTCCTATTCGACCTGTGACACAGTGCACCACACCTGCGTGCCAAGTGCTGAGAGGCTCTGTGGGAAACCTCCAACATCTCATCATCTTACTCAATATGAGATTCTTAGGCCACGGCGAGACAGAAGGCACATCAAGGTAAAAGACCATTGTAAGATTGCTCTATAATCTGTCGTCTAGTATCCCCACTTTGACAACGCTTTCTCGATCACAATCCGTTGCTTCTTTCGGCTTTCCTGCAACTTCTCTTCACTCTGTTTCTCAATCCACTTCTCCATTGTAAAATAATAGGGACATATTTCTGACAAAAATTCATACACCTCTGTGATTTCCTCTGCTCCTTGGATAGTTCTCGGTCTCGCCGCTCCCACCTTTTCCAACTGCTCTTCAAATATTACCATGGTCTCCCATTGAGGCGAGTCGTTGTCACGGTACTCCGGGCCAGTTGGTGGTATAGAAGCCGGAAGCGGAGATGGAAAGCCACGAAAGAGAGCGGAGGAGATAGAAGGGTCAGCCGAGACAACGCAGTACGAGATGGAGAAGGACGAGAAGAAGAATTCGTGAAGAGGATGCCCAGTGTGACTACAGTCAAAGTCAACAAGGCCAAGGACCTGGTGAGTCGTAGGGTGAAAAAGAAAGTTGGCAATAACTGCAAAGTTGCATGGTTAGTCAAGACAGCCAGTCTCAGTTGCAAATTAAAATGACAGGGCTGAACAAAGAAATACAAATATGGTTGGAAGCAACATACCAACATCGCCGATTATCAGACTTGGCTTTACATCCTGAGGAAGCGTCTTCAATAAAACATCCTCTAGGCCTTTCTCTGCAAATAGGTCAAGCCTCTCACGTAGACCATGCTCGCGCCACCCCTTAGCAACACGAGACCGATCTGCCTCTTTTAGCTGGGCGTGTAGCATGTCGTTGTAAAAGGTCTTGATATCTGGATATGGACCAGTATATGGCTCTATCACAAGCGGACCATTGACAACATTGTTATCATTGTCAAAAGCGAGACCGCCGAATCCAGATGCTGCGACAGGGAGTTTGAAATCCTGTACTATCTTCAGTATTTGAGCGACTTGGCCGAGGACATAAGTTTTGGACTCTCTTGGGAGGCTTGTATGAAATTCAGCTTCAAGATTAATGCCAGGCATATGTTGCTCGAGAATCCAGCCATTGTTAGCAGGCCCTCCGGTTTTGCTCCAAGCATAGACGTGCGGGATAATAGCAAGCTCTTGCGATGAGAGTGCTTGGCGCATAAGTTGCATCATAGCAACCGTATTTTCAACTTTCACGCTATGATTGAACATGCTATCAGGATTTCCAATACGGAAGACGGCATTGGTTGTGCCGAGAGGAATGGAGCTAGTGCCTGGTTTGCTTGAGATGGTCAAGTCTGAGGTCAAAGGTGACGAGAAGGTTATGAAGTGTATAAAGTTGTTGTTGTTGCGAGGAAGAGTGGTGATCTCCTTGATAGGAACGCTGAAATCGGATTCAAAGATCTTTTGAATAAATTCGCGCTGCAGAGCCTTGATGGTCTCAACATCAGAGGCTGTAGAAGACATAATAATGCTTGCAAATAACAACGCAAGTTGAGTAAAGGCGATGACAATCTATGACTTAAGACTTACTGGACGGCAGTACAAAATGCATAGAGAGAAAAAAGAATTGTTTTCTAGTAGTGATAGGAAACAAAGGCTTTTATACTATTTCTCTACTCGGGCTACAGGGGGGTTGCCATATTGTGACAAAAAGCCTTGCATCGAGTACCTTTGTAAACGATCGGCCTCCAAACAACGAATAACAGACTGCTGCCTACGCCAGATTAGGAAGGTACTTTAGATATATGTGTTTCATCGCGTTGGTTTTGTGTTCTTCAGGCGCTATGATTGGTTGCGTAGGTATCGCATTGGTATAAAAGGGGGGTTTACATTTCTCTGCCAACCAATCATTATAGAGATATCTAATACCTGCGTATATGATTACAGATATCATGCTCTCTGATTTTAGCAAGCTTTCTATCTTGATATAGATGTGTGAGTGTGTGAGTGTGTGTATGTAATTCTCTCTGGCAGCAAAAGACTTATCAGACGAGTCAGAACAGGATGCTGGAGCTGTCGAGCAAGGACGAAGAAATGTGAAGAAGGTGACTCTGCCCTGTTCCATCTGCAAGGCATTGTCTTCGATAAACTATGGCTACGGTGCTCGACCGGAGTGGATGGATGACAGATTCTAGAAGAAAGCTCAGTTAGTAATTTTCAAAGCTATTGTCGAGCCTACCAAAGTATAACACCCCCAAGAGAAGCCCAATCATCATTTAGACCTGAACTCACCAATTCCTAATAAACCCTTTTATTATATCTAACCGCCTATATATCGTCTAAGGCCGACACCCGAGTATGCTCAGTAGGCTTGCCATGGATGAAAGTCTCCGAAACGCTGGATACAATGCAGATAGAAACTGGACTGAGTGCTAGGATGACTTCACATTGCCTACGTTTTCCAGGACGATGTAGTCGACTTTTCAGTCATCAACTTGTAATCTGAACAGAATGACAACAGTCCTATTATCCTCACTATAACCCCAACACTATCAGCAGATGGCGATAGAGGTAGAGGTAGAGGTATCTGTGAGTCATCAACGTAAGCTGTGGCTGCAATCAAGAGGAAGCGAGTCCGTATAAATATCCTACAGCACAAAGCCTCCAACATATTGTTGAACTCAATTCTGCATCACATGGCTGTCTATTAGAAATTCAACTCTGATTCGAGCCGTAACTGCTTGCAGCATGACGAATTTGGTGTGAGGACCCGAACTCGTGTGGGCAATGTTGGTGTGGTTATCTCCAGTGAAGAGTAATACGGCAACATAAGTAATACTTGATGACCGTCTGTCGGTTGGAGTACTTCAATCTCCAAGAAAAGCACAACTATCAGATGGAGTTGATGTGTAACAAACTGCAGAGTCCTCGAGTTCCGCTTGATAATATGACTTCTGGACGAGGTACGTCAAATACAGCACTTGTGGAAAAATCGCAAAATCTCATTGTGTATCTCGGGATATAAAAGCTCAATCTGGGTTGGGGTTGGATGTGAAAATTTGAAATGCGTGCGAGAAACTTGGTAGATTGTAACGATCAAGACGGAATTGGAGAAGTGTCGAACATGTTGCATGATCACTACCAGCGAGCAGTCTTATATATCCAGAAAAAAATCTTGCAATTGGAAAGCTCCGTCGATCGCCGTGCCATAACTTGCGTAATGAATATTTGATAGTTCACTAAATTGGTATGCAAATGTGACAATTCATTCCCACCAACAAGGAACCCTTCTTAATTGGAAGTAGAGATTGACAAGACTATCTTGGTGCAAAGATGCCCTTAAACCTTCAAAAAGCCTCTTCTCCATGATTTAAAATGTTTGCTAGGTTTCTGAGACATGGAAAGGGCGACTTGAGCAATGAGTTAAAAAGAGGCGTGGCTCCCAATAGAACTCTGTCTAGAGATTTCCGAGTTTTTTTAAAAGGACTATTTATAGCCCCTGGTACACGTACAATTCGCACCCCCAATCCAATTTGGTGAAGCAATAGTGAACTATCGCTCAATGTATTACGCCTCTTCTCCATAATCAATTGTTGCCCCAAATCGTCTCACTTATCAATCTCCACTTTGTGTATCAGCTTACCCAAGCACACTTTCGGCTCCAGCAGATACCCTTATGTCTTCGAGACGTCAATAGTTTGTCGGAAGCTTAGGGTAGTCGAGCAATTCGGGCGTCTTAATTCGTATCCTCCCAAGCTCTTGTAAGTGTAACCACGATTTCTCCCTTATGCTTTCGCACAATGTATTAACGAGTCCTAGGATCAGATTCTGCCATGGGATATGAAATGTGAGGTCGATTTGCAGTCTCAAGCCCTTGACCAACGCAACTTGAGGATTGGGTTTAACAGCGTCATTGGAAGAGGGCATTTCCCATGACAGCTGCCTGATCCTATGTGATTCTTGTAAAGTAGCACGCCTGTAACTGACTTGACTGCCTTTCTAAGGTATGAGGACCAATGATACGACGTGTATTATCCAAATGGTTCTTGATTGATGGGGGGTTTTAGATTCTCACTGTCGATGTTGACTCTCCCACCATGTTATAGACAGGGTAGCAGAAGTAAAGTCGGTACCAGAGGTTGTATAGAGATGATAAAACATAATGATGGAAGAGGTAAATAATTCCAGGTTGGACACTGAGATTTCGGCACATGCATTCAGAGAGTGAACAAGCGGATGGTGGTGAGCAAACATATATCGGGTGGCATGTTTTCGTCTATACCCAGCACCAACTGTAAGTAGAAATTAGTGTAGCAGAATTACCAGACGTAGATACCTGAGTAGTAGTAGCACTTGTACCATCTTAGTTGCGATTTGGTTCTAGCTATTCCATTCTCTCATAGCTTGGTGTGCTGGTGAATTTAAGAAGAGCGACACCTGAGTCATCACTGTAATTCCAAGGTCTCATTTCTCCTACTTATACTACGACCTAACGTTATTGTTTCGATCTTTCTGCTTTGCTTCTGCATTTTACTGAGCCATCTTCGAACTAAGGTGATTGTTAATGAACGTTGGGCTGATCAACAGAGTAAATTGGGACTTACACATTGCCTCGACCTCCCTACGATGGGCCGCACATTGCCTCTGATTAACCTATTATAAAACTATGTCTTGAAGCCCAGGTATCATCTCCACCTAATCTAAAAGCACTCCTTGTTATCTCTGACCAATCTTGTTTCTTTAGTCAAGATTACATCCAGGTTAGCTAACTAAACATTCTTTGTCTTCAGATTTGCCTGCACTGAAATTTAAATGAAGAAAAGAAAGACAAGACAAAATCACACACAATTACTGTGGATTGACTCTCAATACGTAGCACCACTACGTGTAATCACGTATGTGCCAGTTGTATTGTAGAGTAATCGATGTTGTATTACTAACTACGTAGGGGCGTTGATGATATCCCCAACTAGGGATCCACAGTGGTCATGTGACTACGTCACATGACCGGAAGTAAATACACATAGTGAGAATATATCAACAATTACATATACTGATGAATCAAGCAGCACTGTACATGACCGTTAGAGCTATTGAACATGACGATGAGAGCTTGATGGGAGGTAGACTGCTCGATGAACGGGGCAGTCAATTGTTCTGCATACTTCTGCATCTTTATCTGCAACGTTTGCATGACGGCAGATGATAGGTTTGCCGATATATCTAGCAATAATTGAGATAAACACTAGGGACTGCCACAAAAGATAGTGAATTACCAAAACTATTGGATTTTCACATCCGACCCTAATCGTGGAGTCTGTGTACAGCCTGCGGGTGTTTCGGTGTCTGGCAATCGAAGGACTAACTTCCAACTTCCAATCAAGAATATGTCGGTGATCATGGTGGTTATTAGCGGCATTGATTGGTGTAAAATGAGTGAATTCTACATCCAACAAACCGAATTGCAAATCATAAGATTTGGTTGGAGGGATTTCTAAGAGCAGGTGTAACCACTGTACCCATCACAGGCTGAAGCGTGTGCGAAGAAGCCATGAGTGGAGGAATTATTAAACAAGAAGGTGTTGGTACTGGCTTGATATAGGATATTTAGAGTGTTTGCTTCAACAATGGGTACTATTGGGAATATCATGCTGCAAATACGTAGCGGGCGTGCTTTTGTGCTGACCATACCTTTCGACGAAGCCTTACTGAATAGCAGTACAACAATAAGAAGAGGTGGTTTGTGCCAGTAATGGAAGTCCAAAGCAGTAGGTGGCAGGAGATGAGGTGTTGCTTGAGCCTGGGGTGTACCCAGTTCCACCTATCTCTGCTTCTTGCTCTTCACAGCTGATGGCGAAAAAGGAAATTCTCGCTCGGATATCTCGTTAATGACGTTAGCGCAAGCTGATACTCGAGGATCCTAATGAGGTAATATGGTAGCGTCACTAGGATAATTAAGGTATCGAAAGTCAATTCCAACACAATCTAGCGTATGCGCCCAAGTCGAACTTGTGTGGGCTTATCTATCAAGTGGTGAGTTGGTGACGCTCTCGGTAACGGATGATTGCCGATGTTGGTTTCCATATATTGCTTACATTGGTTTCGTATGCTCCCTTTTTCTAACAATCGAGATCGAAAGACCTGATCTAAGCACTGTGAGTCTCGGTGTTGCCGTTCGCCAATATTATCAGAGAGGTTTTCCTTGAATGCATCTAATCTAGAACTCCAACATGCAACAGATATCACACCAACCAATTAATAAGTAGAACCTATCGTATGGAGGTTCTACATTTGCTGACGGATGATAGGAGCAAGCCCCCGCTGGGTCTTTTCATAAGATAAGATCTCACATGAGATTCGTCTTTCGGACTACGGTATCGGTACGATAAGTTGCTATGTAGTC
>Ga0247807_10002237_pt1 | contig 10767 bp, 10 predicted proteins | sample UWRJL074202C1_FD_179931 | JGI IMG/M metagenome (GOLD analysis project Ga0247807, IMG submission 179931) | Plant litter microbial communities from Arlington Agricultural Research Station in Wisconsin, United States - UWRJ-L074-202C-1 | ecosystem: Environmental > Terrestrial > Plant litter >...
GTCCGTCACTGGTAGATCCTTTGCATGCGCTGCCCCGTGCGGGCCCGCGCCTCTCCCTCAAGAATAGAACCGTGAGCGCCCCCGCGTGGCCCGGTCGCGCCAAGCTCGGTAGACTCGCCGCTTGTGACTACCCGCATGCCCGCCGCCGTTCTCTGGGACATGGACGGCACGATCATAGACTCCGAGCCCTACTGGATGGACGCCGAGACGGCGCTCGTCGAGTCGTTCGGCGGCGTCTGGACGCACCAGGACGCCCTCAGCGTTGTGGGGCAGGGCCTGTGGCACACCGCACGCGTTATGCGCTCGCGTGGGGTGACCCTCACCGACGACGAGATCATCCAGGCGCTCACCGAGCGCGTGATGGCCCAGGTGCGCGTGCACGTGCCGTGGCGTCCCGGGGCGCGCGACCTGCTCGACGCGCTCAAACACGCGGGCGTGCCCACCGCACTCGTGACCATGTCGCTGCGCAGCCTCGCCGAGCTGGTCGTCGAGGCGATCCAGGATGACGGTCTCGACACCCCCTTCGAGGTGATCGTGTCCGGCGACGACGTCGAGCACGCGAAGCCGCATCCCGAACCGTACCTGCGGGCGGCGGAGCTGCTCGGCGTCGAGATCACCGACTGCGTCGCGATCGAGGACTCGGAACCCGGACTCGCGTCCGCAATCGCCTCCGGCGCCGTCTCGATCGGCGTGCCGCACATGGTCCCGCTCACCTCCTCACCCACCCACCTTCTCTGGTCGTCGCTCGACGGCCGCACGGTCGCCGATCTCGCGGCCGCCCTCGAATCGGAGCTCGCCAGATGACCCAGCCCTACCGCCGCCAGAGCGGCCCCTTCCGCGCGGGAGACCGCGTGCAGCTCACCGGGCCCAAGGGCAAGATGAACACCGTCACCCTCGAGGTCGGCGGCGAGTTCCACACCCATCGCGGTGTGCTCATGCACGACGCGATCATCGGCCAGCCGGACGCCTCCGTCGTGGTCAGCAACAACGAGATCGAGTACCTCGCGCTGCGCCCGCTGCTCACCGACTTCGTCATGTCGATGCCGCGCGGTGCCGCCATCATCTACCCGAAGGATGCCGCGCAGATCCTCGGCTCCGCCGATATCTTCCCCGGCGCACGCGTCGTCGAGGCCGGTGTCGGATCCGGCGCGCTGTCGCTCTGGCTGCTGCGCGCGATCGGCCCCGAGGGCCACCTGCACTCCTTCGAGCGCCGGGAGGAGTTCTCCACCGTCGCCCGCGGCAACGTGGTCGGCTTCCTCGGCTCCGAGCCGGACAACTGGGACATCACGATCGGCGATCTCACCCACACCCTCGGCGAGGTCGTCGAACCCGGCACCGCCGACCGCGTGGTGCTCGACATGCTCGCCCCTTGGGAGTGCATGGATGCCGTCTCCACCGCGCTCACGCCCGGGGGAGTGCTGCTCTGCTACATCGCCACCGTCACGCAGCTCTCACGCGTCGCCGAGGCGATCCGCGGCACCGGCAAGTTCACCGACCCCGACTCGAGCGAGACGATCATCCGCGGCTGGCACGTCGAGGGTCTCGCCGTGCGCCCCGACCACCGCATGATCGGCCACACCGGATTCCTGCTCACCGCCAGGCGCCTCGCGCCGGGAGCGGTGCTGCCCGAGCTCAAGCGTCGCGCCTCGAAGAGCGACTACTCCGACGCCGACGTCGAGGCCTGGACTCCCGGTGCCCTGGGCGAGCGGGCCACAAGCGACAAGCGCCTGCGCAAGACCGGACGGATCGCGACGGCCGTCGCCGACGCGGCGACGAGCGCCGCGGCATCCGGAACCGACGACCAGTGAGGCCCGTAGACTTGATGCATTCTTCACGCACTCCAGAAAGAGGCACCGTGCGCGCCATTTCAGCCCTTGTTGTAGCTTCGGCACTCGTCCTGTCGCTCGCTGCCTGCTCGACCCCGAGCCCCGCCGAGCAGCAGGCGAACGACTTCGCGTCGTGTGTGCCCTCGGTCAAGGAGGGCAAGGCGTCCGCGCTCATCACGGCCACCGGGAAGGGCGAGCCGACCGTCGACTATCCGGCGCCGATCGTCACGAAGCGCGTCGAGCGCACCCTCATCGAGGTCGGCAAGGGCCGTGTGCTGCGCGCCGGCGACATCGCCGAGTTCCAGCTCGTGCAGTACGACGGCACCACCTCAGACACCCTCATCGGCTCGTCGTGGGAGGAAGACCCCTCGATGATCACGGTCGGAACCGGTGAGAGCCTCCTCGCACCGCTGTTCGAGTGCGCGCCCGTCGGTTCGCGGATCGCGGGAGTGATCCCCGCGAGCCTGATCAGCGCCGAGGCCCCCAAGAACGCCACGGCCGTCGTTGTTCTCGACGTGGTCGAGGGCTTCCCCGCCAAGTCGGAGGGCTCGCCCCGCATTCCCGACGCCGGTATGCCGAACGTCATCGTGTCCGAGAGCGGACAGCCGGGCGTCGTCATCCCGAAGACCGACCCGCCCGCCGACCTGCGCATCTCCACCCTCAAGGCCGGCAGCGGCGAGAAGGTGAAGAAGGGCGACACGGTCGTCGTCAACTACACGGGACTGCTCTGGGCCGACAGCACGATCTTCGACTCCAGCTGGGACAAGGGCACGCCGGCGAGGTTCGTCGCCGCGAGCAGTGACGACTCCGACGGCGGACTCGTGCCCGGATTCGCGAAGGCGATCATCGGCGCGAAGGTCGGTGACCAGGTGCTCGTGGTCATTCCGCCGAAGTTCGGCTACAAGACCGGACAGGGGCCCGAGACCATTCCCGACGGCTCTACCATGGTCTTCGTTGTAGATATCCTGCACATCGCCGACTAATCTCGGTCGCAGCCACCGATTTCCTGACACTGGCCGGGTGTCCACACTTTCACCCTGAGGAATGGTTCTCGTGCCACCAGAGATAAGAATCCCCGTCGAGGAGCGGCTGTTCAGCCTTGTGCTGGCGCTGCTCGCCACCGAGAACGGCCTGACCAAGACCGAGATCCTCTCGACCGTGCAGGGCTACCGCCAGGCGTTCAACCATTCCGGCGAGAACGCCAACCTCGAGCGCAAGTTCGAGCGCGACAAGGACGACATCCGCGAGCTCGGCGTTCCGCTCGAGACCGTGCAATCGCCCGGCGACCCCGGCAACAACCAGAACCTGCGCTACCGGATTCCGCGCGGCGCCTACGAGCTTCCCGCCGAGATCAGCTTCTCGGCCGAGGAGACCACCCTGCTGAACCTCGCCGCGATGGTCTGGCGCGAGGGCTCGCTCTCCGCCGAGTCGCGTCGCGCGATGCTCAAGCTGCGCTCGCTCGGGGTCGCGGCCGACGAGCCGGTCATCGGCTACGCACCGCGCCTGCGGGTTCGGGATGCCGCGTTCGACCCGTTGAACGCAGCGCTCGGCCGGCACGAGCGCGTGCGCTTCGCGTATCTCAAGCCCGGCGAGGCGGAGTCGCGCGTGCGCGAGGTGGACCCGCACGCCCTCGTGCAGCACCAGGGCCGCTGGCACCTGTACGCCGCCGAGGTCGGAACGGGTGTGATGAAGACCTACCTGCTGCGCCGAATCGTCGGCAAGGTGCAGTCCACCGGGGCGACGTTCGATCCGCCGACCGGCGACCCCTCGGCGGACTCGCTGCGCGAGCTCGAAGAGGTCTGGAACGGCAACTCGGCGATCGTCGAGGTCGAACCGGGCAGCGACGCGGCGACCCGGCTCACCAAGCGCCGCGGAACCGTCGTCACCGACGACGGGGCTCTCGAGCTGCACTACTCCGACGCGAATATCTTCGCCGACGAGCTCGCGGGCTTCGGCCCCGAAGTGCTCGTGATCTCCCCACAGACACTGCGTGACGCCGTGCGCTCACGCCTCGAGACGACGGCGGCAGACCATGGCTAGGGCAACGGCGAAGAAGACACCTCCCATGCAGGCGGGCGACAAGCTCACCTTCCTGCTCTCGCTGGTTCCGTACCTGATCGAGCGCGACCGCGTGAGTGTGACCGAGGTGGCCGACCATTTCGGCGTCGCGCCGCAGCAGATCCGGGATGCGGTGAGCCTCATCGCGGTATCCGGTGTGCCCGGCGAGACCACCACGTACCAGTCCGAGGACCTGTTCGACATCGCCTGGGACGACTTCCTCGACAACGACCAGATCGTGCTCACCAACCAGGTAGCCATCGACGACTCGCCGCGGTTCTCCGCCCGCGAGGCATCCGCTCTCATCGCCGGCCTGCAGTACCTCTCGGCGCTGCCCGAGAACGCGGACCGCTCGGCGATCGCGTCGCTCACCTCCAAGCTCTCGCTCGGAGCGTCGGCCGTTCCCAGCCAGGTCGCCGTCGAGGGCAGCGAGACGGATGCCACGCTCGCCCTCATCCGCGAATCGGTGGCCTCGGGTGTGCAACTGCGCTTCGACTACCTCGGTTCGCGCGGCGAGTCGGAGAGCCGCAGCGTCGACCCGCTGCGGGTCGAGTCGGTCGACGCCGACTGGTACCTGCGCGGCTGGTGCCATTTGCGCGAGGCGGTGCGCACCTTCCGCCTCGACCGGATGTCCAATCCCGTCGTCACCACCCTGCCGATCAGCCACCACGCGGCCGACGTGACCCTGCCCGACACCCTGTTCGAGCCCTCGGCAGACGACCTCGTCGTCACGATCGATGTCGCGAGCGCCGCCGAGCCGCTGCTCGCCGATTACATCCCCGACGGTGCACAGCGCAGCGAGCACGATGGACGCGTGCGCACCACGGTGCGGGTCTCGCACTACCACGGGCTCAAGCGGCTCATCACGAGCATGCCGGGCGTCGCGACGGTCATCGAGCCGGCCGAGGCCCGCGCAGCCGTCGCCCACTGGGCGGCCGAAGGGGCGGCGCGGTACCGGTGACCGGCTGGATCTGGATTCTGGCCTCGGTAGCGCTCGTCGCGCTGCTGGGCTGGAGTGCGTACCGGATCGTGCGCGGCGTGCTGCGCATTCTTATGGACCTGAGCGACCTCGCCACGACCACGGCGAAACTCGACAACGTGCAGCCCACGCGCGAGTTGGAACGCCCGGCCACCGTTGTGCTCGCGGGTCGCAAGGCCGTCGCCGCTCGCCTGCAGGCGAGCCGGGACCGCAGCCGCGAGCGGCGCCTCGCGCGGCGGACGGCACGGATCGCCCGTGGCCGGGCGCTCACGCGCGCCGGTGCATCCGACCTGAAGGCACCCTGGGCCGGTTCAAGGTAAACTCGGTCACAGGCAATCGATCGCAAAGGGCGTACACCATGCTTCAAGGACTCACAGGCTGGCATCTTGTCCTCGTTTTGGCCATCGTCCTGCTCCTCTTCGGCGCTCCCCGCCTTCCCGCGCTCGCGCGCAGCATCGGCCAGTCGATGAAGATCTTCCGCAGCGAAGTCAAGACGGAGCCGAAGAAGGACGACGAGCCGAGCGACATCGTCGAGACTCCCGCCCCCAAGAAGACTGAGTCCTAAGCACGCATGGCCGGACGCCCGAAAAAGGGCGGCAATCCAGAGCGGCGGATGTCGCTCGGTGAACATCTCGTAGAGCTGCGCAAGAGACTCACGATTGCCGCGATTGGCATTCTTCTCGCTGCGATCGGCGGATTCCTGCTCTCCGACAGCGTCATCAAGTTCCTGCTGCTCCCGATCGCCGAGGTCGCCGACGACCGCAAGATCCTGCTGTCGTACACGACCCTCACCGAGCAGTTCGACCTGAGGTTCCAGATCGCGATCGTGCTCGGGGTGCTGATCTCCAGCCCGATCTGGCTGTACCAGATCTTCGCCTTCTTCGTCCCCGGTCTGACCAGGAAGGAGAAGCGCTACACCTTCGGCTTCTTCTTCTCGGCCGTGCCGCTGTTCCTCGGCGGAGCCGCCGTCGGCTTCCTGATCTTCCCGCACATGGTCGCGCTGTTGACGAGTTTCAACGGCTCATCCCTCGCGGTGACCTACCTGAGCGCGCGGCCGTACTACGACTTCGTGATGAAGCTCGTGCTGGCCTGCGGCATCGCCTTCGTTCTGCCCGTGTTCCTCGTGCTGCTCAACTTCGTCGGGGTGATCTCGGCGCGCGGGATCCTCAAGGGGTGGCGGGTCGCCATCCTCATCATCACCCTGTTCTGCGCTCTCGCGACGCCCGCGGCGGACCTGGTCTCGATGTTCGTGCTGGCCATCCCGATGGTCATCCTCTACTTCGCGGCCGCGGGGATCGCCTGGCTGCACGATCGGCGCATCGCGAAACGCGACGCGAAGCTCGCCGCGGAAGCCGAGGCGGCGTGACTGAGATGAGCCCCGCCGAGCGCTTCGCCGCTGCGAAGACGCGCACGGGGCACCCCATCCTCGAGGCGTTCCGCGCCCAGCAGCAGTTCGATCTCGACCCGTTCCAGCGGGAGGCCTGCGCCGTGCTCGAGCGCGGACAGAGTGTGCTGGTCGCCGCCCCGACCGGTGCCGGCAAGACGATCATCGCCGAATTCGCCATCTACATGGCCATGCAGCAGCCGCGGGCCAAGGTGTTCTACACGGCGCCGATGAAGGCGCTCAGCAACCAGAAGTTCCAGGAGCTCACCGCCGAATACGGAGCCGCCAACGTCGGTCTCCTGACCGGCGACACGAATATCAATTCGGGCGCGCGCATCGTGGTCATGACCACGGAGGTGCTGCGCAACATGCTGTACGCCGACAGCGACCTGCTGCGCGACCTCTCCTGGGTGGTGATGGATGAGGTGCACTTCCTCGCCGACCGCTTCCGTGGGGCCGTGTGGGAGGAGGTCATCATCCACCTGCCCCAGACCGTGAAGATGGTGTCGCTCTCCGCCACGGTCTCCAACGCCGAGGAGTTCGGCGACTGGCTGCAGGCGGTGCGGGGTGACACCGAGGTGATCGTCTCCGAGGAGCGGCCCGTACCGCTGGAGCAGCACGTGCTCGTGCGTTCCAAACTCATGGACCTCTTCGACTCGTCCGGCCTCGCCGCGACGAACCGCGTCAACCCCGAGCTCGTGCGGCTCGCCGCCAGCGGCGGGCGGAACGAGCGGGGGAGGGCCGCGCTCGACAACAAGCGGCGGCATCCCGGACGTAATCCCGGAAGCAACCGGCATTTCGACGGTGGCAAGATGGAGCGCTCAGAGCTCGTCGCCCTGCTCGAGTCGAAGAACATGCTGCCCGCGGTGTTCTTCATCTTCAGCCGCATCGGCTGCGACTCCGCGGTGCGCCAGGTGCTCAAGGCCGGCGTTCGTCTCACCCAGAAGCACGAGCGCGACGAGATCCGCCAGATCGTGGAGGACCGCTGCCGCACACTCGCCGACGAGGACCTCGGCGTACTGGGCTACTGGGAGTGGCTCGACGGCCTCGAGCGCGGGGTCGCGGCGCACCACGCCGGCATGCTGCCCGCCTTCAAGGAGGTGGTCGAGGAGCTGTTCCAGAAGAAGCTCGTGAAGGCCGTCTTCGCGACCGAGACCCTCGCCCTCGGCATCAACATGCCCGCCCGCACGGTCGTGCTCGAGAAGCTCGAGAAGTTCAACGGCGAGGCGCGGGTGCCGATCACGCCGGGGGAGTACACGCAGCTCACCGGTCGGGCCGGTCGACGGGGCATCGACGTCGAGGGTCACTCCGTCATCCAGTGGGTCGACGGGCTCGATCCGCAGGCGGTCGCCTCTCTCGCAAGCCGTCGCACCTACCCGCTCAACTCGAGCTTCAAGCCGACCTACAACATGGCCGTGAACCTCATCGACCAGTTCGGGCGGGATCGCACGCGCGAGATCCTCGAATCGAGCTTCGCCCAGTTCCAGGCCGACCGCGCCGTCGTCGACCTCGCCCAGAAGGTGCGCCAGCAACAGAGCTCGCTCGACGGCTACGCGAAGTCGATGGAGTGCCACCTCGGCGACTTCACCGAGTACTCGTCCATCCGCCGCGAGCTGAGCGATCTCGAGCGCAAGGGGGCCGGCCGCTCCGACGTGGAGAGCCGCGGATCGCGCGAACGCCGCCAGCACCAGCTCACCGCGCTCCGCAAGCGCATGAAGCAGCACCCCTGCCACAACTGCCCCGACCGCGAGCAGCACGCCCGCTGGGCGGAGCGCTGGTGGAAGCTCAAGCGCCAGACCGACCAGCTGACCGCGGAGATCCGCGGCCGCACGGGCGCTGTCGCGCGCATCTTCGACCGGGTCACGGTCGTGCTCATGCAGCTCGGCTACCTCGAACAACAGGACGGTGTCGTCTCCCTTGCGCCGTCGGGAAGGATGCTGCGGCGCATCTACGGCGAACGCGACCTCCTGGTCGCCGAGTCCCTGCGCCTCGGCGTCTGGAACTCCCTCGACCCCGCCTCGCTCGCCGCCATGGCCGCCTCGCTCGTCTACGAGCCGCGACGCGACGAGGGCCAGCTCGGCGACGCCTACCTGCCGCGCGGCAACTTCCGCGCGGCCTTCGACGAGACCGGCGACCTCTGGGCGCGCCTCGACGACCTCGAGCGCGACAACAAGCTGCCCGGCACCCAGCCGCTCTCCACCGGGCTCTGCCTCGCGATGTACCGCTGGGCGCAGGGTGCCCGCCTCGAATCGGTGCTCTCCGACGCCGACATGGCCGCGGGAGACTTCGTGCGGGTCACCAAGCAGACCATCGACCTGCTCGACCAGCTCTCGGTCGTGGCCGACGCCCCGGTCGGGTCCACGGCCCGCAAGGCTCTCGACCAGATCCGCCGCGGCATCGTCGCCTACAGCTCGGTCTCGTGAGCGAACGACCGAAGCTCGCGGGGAATTCGCCTAGGCTCATCGTCGTGCCCGCCACCCCTCGACCGCTGCTCCCGCTCTGGGCCGCGATCCTCGTGGTGCTGGGGGCGGGTCCCGTGCTCGATGCCGGCTTCCCGGATCTCGACATCTGGCCGCTCGCGTTCGTCGGAATCGGCCTGATCCTCGTCGCCCTCATCGGCCGCTCGGCCCGGGGCAGCCTGCTCGTCGGCCTCGTCGCCGGCCTCTCGTTCTACCTCGTCCACATCGAGTGGGCGGCGCTGTTCCTTGGCCTCGTGCCGATGACCGCCCTCGCGACTCTCGAGTCGCTGTTCTTCGCGGTCGGTTCCCTGCTCATCACCCTCGCCTACCGCTGGCTGCCGCGGCTCTGGTCCGGTCCCGCCGGCAGGCTCGGGATGCTCCCGCTCGCCATCGCGGGACTCTGGACCGCGCGCGAAGCCATCGCGAGCGTCTGGCCGTACGGCGGCTTCGCCTGGGGGCGGGTCTCGCTCTCCCAGTCGCAGGGCCCGTTCAGCGACCTGTTCGCCTGGCTCGGAGTCTCCGGGGTGAGCTTCGTGATGGTCTTCCTGGTGGCTCTCGCGATCGAGGCGGGGCGCTTCGGCGCGCTGCCGCGACTCGCACGCGCGACGGTGGCCGTGGCGGCGGCATCCGCGGTGCTCATCGTGCCCGCGCTGCCGCCGGCGATCGACGGCAGCCTGCGGGTGCTCGCCGTGCAGGGCAACGGCAAGGCCGGCTACTTCGACCAGCGCCAGCAGGGCGACCTGCTGCAGGCCCAGCTCGACGCCACGGCACCGTTCGTCGGGCAGGCCGTCGACGTGGTCGTCTGGCCGGAAAGCGGCACCGACGTCGATCCGCTGCGCTCGGCCGCGGCTGCGCGCGCTCTCGACCGGGTCAGCGACTCCTTCGACGCCCCGCTCGTGACCGGGGTGATCCAGGCCCGCGGCGAGCAGATCTTCAACAGCTCCGTGGTGTGGAGATCGGGGGAGGGGATCGGCGACACCTACGACAAGCGTCATCCCGTGCCCTTCGGCGAGTACGTGCCCGACCGCGCGTTCTGGCGACCGTTCGCCCCCGACCTCATCGACCTCATCGGCCGCGACTACACGCCCGGCATCTCGGACGCCGTCGTGGATCTCGGCGGGGTCATCGCCGGACTCAACATCTGCTTCGACATCGTCGACGACCAGCTCATGACCGAGACGGTCGAGGAGGGTGCGCGAGTCGTGTTCGCGCAGTCCAACAACGCCGATTTCGGCGAGGTGCGCGACGGCGAGCAGTATTTCACCGATGAGAGCGTGCAACAGCTCGCGATCGCCCGCATCCGCGCGCTCGAGCTCTCGCGCAGCGTGGTCGTCATCTCGACGGTCGGCACCAGCGCGATCATCGGGCCGGACGGGTCCACGCTCGCGAGTCTGCCGATCTACACGCCCGACGGCATGGTCGAGGATGTGCCCCTCAGCAGCGCTGTGACGCCCGCTGTGCGCTTCGGACGCGGAATCGAGTGGCTGGTGTCGGGGCTGGGCCTCGGCGCCCTGCTCGTCGCCGCTGCGGCCTCCCGACGATTGCGACGGGATGAGGTCGCCGATGCCTGACCTGCTCGTAATCCTCCCGACCTATAACGAGATCGAATCGCTGCCGCCCCTGCTCGCGCGGGTGCGCGCCGCCGTGCCCGACGCCGACGTGCTCATCGTCGACGACTCGAGCCCCGACGGCACGGGCGAACTCGCCGACTCGCTCGCCGCTGCCGACGACCGCGTGAGCGTGCTGCACCGCACCGCGAAGGACGGACTGGGACGCGCCTACCTCGCGGGCTTCGCCATCGCGCTCGAGCAGGGCTACCCGTTCGTCGCGGAGATCGACGCAGACGGTTCGCACGATCCCGCGGAGCTGCCCGCCATGCTCGAACTCGCGCGCGGGGGAGCGGGCCTCGTCATCGGGTCCCGCTGGGTTCCCGGCGGCAGCGTGGTCAACTGGCCGTGGCACCGTCGGGCGATCTCGCGTGCGGGCAACGCGTACTCGCGGTTGATGCTGCGCTCGGGCATCCGGGACCTGACGGCCGGCTACCGCATCTTCACCACCGAC
>Ga0247807_10002238_pt1 | contig 10767 bp, 8 predicted proteins | sample UWRJL074202C1_FD_179931 | JGI IMG/M metagenome (GOLD analysis project Ga0247807, IMG submission 179931) | Plant litter microbial communities from Arlington Agricultural Research Station in Wisconsin, United States - UWRJ-L074-202C-1 | ecosystem: Environmental > Terrestrial > Plant litter >...
GGAAGTACCGCGAGCAGTAGACGAGCACGAGGGCCCCGACGCCGGTGACCACCAGGGTGAGCGCCCACGACAGCACGTCCATGCGGAAGGCGAGCGCCAGGTCGAGTTCCGGCACCCAGGGCAGCGATTCGGTGATCGCGTTCCCGGCGAGGACGGTCGGCGCGAGGACCAGCGCGTGCACAAAACCGGCGCCGGGCACGAGGGCGCCCAGAAGGAACACGCCACGGCCTGCGAATCTCGTGACAAGGGGCAGCGCCACCGCAACGACGCCGAACAGGATGAGGAGGGTGATCACCGAATACCTCCTGGCGCCAGTCTACCAAAGCCGGTCAGACCAACCCGCCTTCGCTCAGCCGGCGTCCTTCGGCAGCTTGCGCACGCGCGCACGACTCCTGCGGTTGGGGATCATCGAGCGCATCTCCTCGAGCTTGCCGAAGCAGAGCAGGCGGTCGCCTGCCTCCAGGACCTCGCCTCGACGCGGGTTCGGGATGACGTTGGCGCCGCGGTGCAGCGTCAGCACCGTGATGTCCTTCTCGCCCAGGCCCGACTCGCCGAGCTTGCTGCCCACGAGGTCCGCCCCCGCGTTCACCACGATCTCGGCCACGCCGTAGCCCGTGGACACGGCGAGGCGCTGGCGCACGTCGATGTCGGGGAAGGCCACCTCGTTGGCGATGTAGTCGATGATCGCGCCGGCGACGTCCAGCTTCGTCGCTGCCTCGATGCCCTCGAGGCCCGGAGAGGAGTTGACCTCCATCACGAGCGGACCGTCCGCGCCCTCGAGCATGTCCACTCCGGCGACCCGCAGGCCCATGATCTGCGCGGAGCGAACCGCTACCCGCTCATACTCCGGCGGCAGGTCGATCGCCTCGACCGTCCCTCCGCGGTGCACGTTGGAGCGGAACTCGTCTCCACTCGCCGAGCGGCGCATGGCGGCGACGACCCGGTCGCCGACGACCAGCGCGCGGATGTCACGGCCCCGGCTCTCGGCGATGAAGCGCTGGATGAGCACGTTCTGGTTGGTCGAGTGCAGCGTCTCGATGATCGCCTCCGCGACCTTCGCCTGCGGGGCGAGGATCACGCCGATGCCCTGGGTGCCCTCGAGCAGCTTGATCACGACGGGCGCGCCGCCGACGCGCTCGATCGCCGGGCGCACGTCGGCGCGGTTGCGCACGAACGCCGTCGCCGGCATCGCGATGTTGTGACGGGAGAGGATCTGCGTCGCCCGCAGCTTGTCGCGCGCGTTGCTGATGCCATTCGCCGTGTTCGGCGTGTAGACGTCCATCTGTTCGAACTGGCGCACCACGGCCGTGCCGAAGTAGGTGATCGAGTTGCCGATGCGGGGCAGGATCGCATCGTACGTCGACAGCGGGCGACCCCGGAAGTCGAGGTCGGGCAGGTCGCCGGTGAGGTCGATGGCGAAGCGCAGGGTGTTGAGCACCTTCACGTCGTGACCCCGCTGGACGGCCGCGGCCCGCAGGCGAGAGGTGGAGTACGAGTGCGGGGCACGCGACAGAATAGCGATTTTCATGGGGCCCCTGCGATGATGGTGGGATGTCTGAGCCCTCCCATTCAAACACCATCGCGGGCTGGCGAGAATGGATAGCGCTTCCGGAGGCCGGCGTGCCGTGGATCAAGGCCAAGATCGACACGGGTGCGCGAACGTCATCCCTTCATGCATTCGACGTCGAGGACTCCGGGTCGACCGTGGCCTTCTGGGTGCACCCCTGGCAGGAATCGGTCGAGGATTCCACCCGCATCGAGCTGCCGGTGCACGACCGGCGAGTGGTGCGCAGTTCATCGGGTCACGAAGAGGAGCGCATCGTTGTGCTCATGCCGGTGACGCTCGTCGGCCGCACGATCGACGCGGAGCTCACGCTGACCAACCGCGACTCCATGGGATTCCGGATGCTGATCGGCCGCGAAGCGCTTCGCCAGGGCTTCGTGGTGGATCCCGCCGCATCCTTCCTCGGCGGGCGCGCGCCCCGCGAGGTGCGCATGGCCAACCGCGGTCGCTGAGCGTAGTCGCCGGGCCCACTCCCCCCAGAATCGCGCGTCCCCTGTACTTTGTTCCCAAATGCAGGAGGAAACCGCTTCCACCCCCGGCACCTGTCACGAGATTGCGAGGACTAGCGAAAAACGGTCCTGCACTTGGGAAAAGTCAGGCGGGTACGGGGCCGCGCTCGAGGGCTACTGCTCGTGCACGTCTCCCTCGCGGAGATCCGCGAGCAGGGTGAGGGCGCGAGCGATCTCCGTCGGGCCCTTGACCCGGTAATTGGCGAGGGTAGAGCCGTCTCCGGCCTTCAGGCCGAGATCGTCGGCGCCGAGCGCGGCGAAGCCGTCCTCATCGGTGACGTCGTCGCCGGCGAAGAACACGGCAGAGGCGCGCGTGTATCCGCGCAGGTGCTCGATCGCCTCGCCCTTCGTCGTGGAGCGCACCGAGAACTCGAGCACGTTCTTGCCATTGCGCACGGTCAGGTCGTCGAGCTCTGCGGCCGCCTCACTGCGGGCGACGAGGTGCGCGACGCGCGAGTTGTGCTCGGTCGCGAGCCGGGTGTGCAGCGCGAATCCGGCGGGCTTCGGCTCGAGCCAGACCTGGTCGATCGAGTCGGCGACCTCGGAGAGCACCTCGTGCAGCAGGTCGACGCGCTTGAGCTCCGCCGTGTTCAGGGCCAGGTGATCGGCGGGATCGTCGAGGCGGATCTCGATGCCGTGCGATCCGATGAGCAGGGTGTGGTCGGGCAGTTGCGACACCTGCTCGAGACTCGAGAGTGATCGGCCGGAGACGAGCGCGACCCGCGTGCGCGGCATGTCGAGCAGGCGCAGCACGGCAGCACGGGCCTCCGGCAGGGCCCGGGCGCGCGCTGGTTCATCCACCTCCGGGGCGAGAGTGCCGTCGAAGTCGAGGGCGACGAGCAGGCGCGGCGTGCGGGCCAGTTCGCGCATCGCACCGATGAGCGGCTCGGGCAGGCGGGAGAACGGGGGCGGTGTGTCGACGTCGACCATCAGCGGGCTGCCCGGGGACGCTCGATGGTCCACTCGAGCTCGCCGAGCGGGCTGTCGTCGTACTCACCGTGCGAGGCACGCGCCTCGGCGAGGGTGGTGAGGAACGTGGACGACCAGCGGGCGACGTCGTACTCGAGCACACGCTTGCGGAGCGAGCGCATCCTCGTCGCCCTCTCCGGCTTCGGCATGGCGATCGCCTGCAGGATGCTCTCCTTGAGCCCGTCGATGTCGTGCGGGTTGATGCGCAGCGCGCGCTTGAGCTCGTCGGACGCCCCGGCGAACTCGCTGATGATCAGCACACCGTCGTTGTCGAAGCGCGCGGCGCAGTACTCCTTGGCGACCAGGTTCATGCCGTCGCGCAGGGCGGTGACGAGCATCACGTCGGCGGCGAGGTAGAGCGCCACCATCTCGTCGCGCGGGTAGCCGTGGTGGTGATAGCTGATGGCGGTGTGGCTCATCGTGGCGAAGTCGCCGTTGATGCGGCCGACGGTCAGTTCGATCTCGTCGCGCAGGTCCATGTAGGCCTTTACGCGCTCGCGGCTCGGGCTCGCGACCTGCACGAGGGTGACATCCTCGACGCTCACGCGCCCCTCGGTCAGCAGTTCGCCGAACGCCTTGAGGCGGTGGCCGATGCCCTTGGTGTAGTCGAGGCGGTCGACGCCGAGCATGATCGTCTTCGGGTTGCCGAGCCCCTCACGGATCTCCTGCGCGCGGGCCTGGATGTGCGGCTGGCGCGCGAGCTCCTCGTAGCTGGAGGCGTCGATCGAGATGGGGAACGCCTTGGCGATCACCCGTCGGGTCGCGGAGCCGGGAGTGACGACCTCGATGACGGGATTACGCGTCACGTTGGTGGTGAGTCGACGTACGGCGCGCGAGAAGTTGGACGCATCCGCCACCCGCTGGAAGCCGATCACGTCGGCGCCGAGCAGGCCCTCGATGATCTGCACCCGCCACGGCAGCTGCGAGTAGATGCCGTAGGGAGGGAACGGGATGTGGTTGAAGAAGCCGATGGTCAGGTCGGGGCGCTGTTCGCGCAGCATCTTCGGCACGAGCTGCAGCTGGTAGTCCTGCACCCAGACGGTGGCGCCCTGCGCGCTGATGGCGGCCGTGGCATCCGCGAACCGCTGGTTCACGGCGACGTAGGACTCCCACCACTCGCGGTGGAAGCTGGGGGCAGCGATCACGTCGTGGTACAGCGGCCAGAGCGTGTCGTTGCTGAAGCCCTCGTAGTAGTTGGCGATCTCCTCGACGGAGAGCGGCACGGGCACGATACGGATTCCCTCGTTGTCGAAGGGATCGAGAGCGACGTCGGGCTGGCCGGCCCAGCCGACCCACGCGCCGTCGCGCTCGCGCATGACCGGCTCCAGCGCGGTGACGAGGCCGCCGGGCGAGCGGGTCCAGCCGGGTGAGCCATCGGCGGAGGTGACCCGGTCGACGGGCAGGCGATTGGAGACGACAACGAAGTCGTAGTCGTTGCTGTCGTGCGTTCTGGAGGCAGTCATGGAGTTGCGTTATTTCGTCTCTGGTCTGCAGCACAGCCGGGTCGGGAAGCCGTGCCAACTTTACCAGCCGCTACCGAGCTAGCATTCCCCCATGGCGACTACTCGGCTCTACAGGAACGGCGTGCTCGCCCTCGAAGACTTTCCCGTTGCGGATATCTCCGATCACATCGCGGAGAAGGGCTGTGCCGTTTGGGCGGACTTCATCGCGCCGACCGAGGAGGACCTGCTCGCGATCGGCGAGGAGCTCGGCCTGCACGAGCTCGCCGTCGAGGACGCCGTGCACGAGCACCAGCGCCCCAAACTCGACCACTACGACTCGCACCTGTTCCTCGCCGCCTACTCGGTGAGCCTCGATTCGCACACCGGGGAGCTGCACAAGACCGAGGTCAAGGCCTTCATCACCCCCACGGCTCTGGTCACGGTGCACGACGGCACCTTCGACATCGCCGACGTGGTGCGGCGATGGGACGACGATCGCGACCTCGCGAAGAACGGAATCTCCTATCTTCTCTGGGGGCTCCTCGACTCGATCGTCGACGGCCACTTCGACACCGTGCAGCAGCTCGACGCCGAGATCGAGTCGCTCGAGGACGCGCTCTTCGACGAGCGCCCCCGCGATGGCGAGGTGCAGCGGCGCTCGTTCGAACTGCGCAAGAGCCTCGTGCAACTGCGACGGGTCGTGCTGCCGATGCGCGAGGTGGTGAACACGATCCTGCGGCGCGACCTCGAGGTGATGTCCCCCGCGATGCAGCCCTACTTCCAGGACGTGTACGACCACGTGCTGCGCGCCACCGAATGGACCGAATCACTGCGCGACCTGGTCACCACCATCCTCGAGACGAACATCTCCATCCAGGGCAACCGCATGAACCTCATCATGAAGAAGGTGACCAGTTGGGCGGCGATCATCGCGGTCCCCACAGCGATCACGGGGTTCTTCGGGCAGAACCTGGACTTCCTCGGATTCGGCACGGGATGGGGCACCTGGCTGTCGCTCGGGCTCATCGCCGTGACGTCCAGCGCCCTCTATCTGTCCTTCAAGAAGCGCGACTGGCTCTGACCACTGACTGGGCGAAAGCTGAGTGAATCACCTAACTGGTCTGTCTAGCCCCCCGAGCGGGGGGTAACGTCTTTCTCGGCCGTCGCTTACCCAAGATGCCGGCCTTGATACCCGTTTCGTACGTCCCATCTCCGTGCGAATTACCGCGCCCGAACGCGCGCTTAGGAGATTTCCCCGTGAAGTTCAGTCGGGCTGCTTTGGCCAGCCTTTTTATAGCAACCCTCGCTACGGGAGCGCTCGCTTCCCCCGCGATCGCTCACACCCCGTCCGCTAGCGCGGACTGCGAGACACTCACCGTGCACCTCGTCTCGTACCAGACGACGAATGACGACCCCACCCCCAATGTCGTGACGGTGAGCGTCGACGGCACCGAGGTCGCGAACACCCGCTTCGGCGGCTCGTTCGATGCGAAGTACCCGCTCGGCGACAAGACCATCGAGCACAAGTGGATCGTCCAGATCGATGCGCTCGGCACCCAGTACGACCGCAACTTCTACGGAACGAGCACGGCGTGCACTCCCCCGCCCGTGCAGCTCACGGCAAGCGCCGCCGTGAATGTGAAGGCCGCCACCTGCGACACCGGTGAGCAGCTCGAGCTCGGCGCGATCGAGAACGCCACCTGGGGCGCACCGCTCTATACCGACGACAGGTACTCGGTCACCGCCACGGCCGCCGCGAACTCGACGTTCTCCGACGGCACGACGTCCGCGCTGTTCGAGGGCACCCTCGCTCCGAAGCTCTCGGCAACGGATCCCGCCTGCGTGAAGCCACCGGTGGTCACTGTTCCGATCAAGCCGGCAGACGTCGTGACGTCATCCTTTGTTGATGCCGTCGACTGCTCGACCACTACCGTCACCCGTACCACCACCACCGTCACCACCGGAACCGTGCTGAACGCGGCCGGCGACGCCTGGGTGCCGACCCAGCCGGTGAGCGTCGTCACGACCTCGACCACACCCGCGACCAAGGTTCAGTGCCCCGACGTCGTGACCACACCGGTCGACCCTCCCGCAACTCCCGGCACGCCGGTGAACACGCCGGTCGTTCCGACCGACACCGGGGTGACCGACGGACTCGTCACGACGGGTGTCGACCTTGAGGCCGGACTGATCGCCGCCGGCGCCCTGCTGGCCGCCGGGATCGCGCTGCTCGTACTGCGCGCTCGTCGCCGGGTCACCGTCTGACCGCAGAACATGAGGGGGGTCAACCCCAAAAGATGAGGGGGGTGGGTTCTACCCACCCCTCCTTCACATATCAAGCAGTTGAGAGACTTTTAGGTCTGTCTTGACGAGTCCCCCGAATAGGGGATATGTTCATCTCGCTTGCCGTCGCATTACCCCCAAAACCCCCTCCGGCAGGTACCCGATCGAGAGCCTCCCCCGGGCTCTCCATCACCACGTAGTCCCCCGGCTGCGTGATTGCTCGCGCCAGAAAACGGCGCTTACCCCCGGAGCACACCCACGTGAAGACCCGTCCCCTGATGGCGGCTGCCCTAACAGCCGTCATCGCCCTCAGCCTGACCCTGCTCGCCTCCCCCACCGCCGCAATCGCCCACACTCCCCACGTCGGCGCGAACTGCTCGACGCTCTCGATCACCCTCGAGAGCTACTCCACCAGTCGCGACAAGCCCGCCTCGAACACGGTCACGGTCACGATCGACAACACGGTCGTCGCGACCGAGTCGTTCGGCAGGTCGTTCAGCCGCACCTACACCTTCGCCAACCAGACTGCCGCCCACACCTGGCAGGTGGCGATCGACGCGATCGACCGGGGCTGGGATCGCACCTTCACCGGCACCAGCACGCCCTGCACGCCACCTCCGCCGCCACCCGCGGTTCGGGATGCCTCGGCCGCAGTCACCACGACGCCCGCGGGCTGCAACGTCCCGAGCACGCTCGTGCTCGGCACGATCAGCAACGCGACCTGGGGGCGCCCCACCGCGACCACCGGTCCCGCCAGCTATTCGGTGACGGCCACGGCCTCGAAGAACCACCTCTTCGCGGACGGCAGGGCGACCCTCGAGCTGACCGGCACCCTCGCCGGACCCCTCGATCCGAAGAAGGCGCCGTGCGTGGTGACACCACCGACACCGCCCACTCCCCCGACACCGCCCACTCCGCCGACACCGCCCACTCCGCCGACTCCTCCCACACCGCCCACACCGCCGACGCGACCGCTCTCGACCTCCGTCTCCGTGCCCACCACCACGGTGAGCTGCTCGACCTCGACGGTCACCGTGCGCACCGAGACGACCACAACCGACTGGGAGCTCAATACGGCCGGAACGCAGTGGGTGAAGGCGAAGCCGATCACGATCGTCACCGTCACCACCCGCGCGGCGAACGTGCGCGAGTGCCCGACCCTCAATACCCCCGTGGGCGGAGGTGGCGGCGGAGACTCGGAATCCGCTGCCCTCGTGCGCACGGGCTTCGATCCGACGCTGCCGTTGCTAGGTGCGGCACTGCTTATGGTTCTCGGCCTTGGGGCCGGAATCTGGGCGAGGCGTCGAGTGCAGCCGTAACACCCAACGGCTGCACCCAGCAGCGGCCGGCCCTTCGCGCGTGGTGATCTCCGCGGGAGGGGCCGGCCGTCTTTGCTCTACGAGACGATTGCAGGACGAGACGACTGCAGCACGTGACGACTAGGCCGTGATCGGGACCAGTCCGAGCGACACGGCACGACGGGAGCGACGCATCGCGAACAGCGAGAGCGCAACCGAGGCCGCACCGAACGCGAGCAGCGCGACCGCGGCGAGCACAACACTGGCACCGTCACCACCCGAGATGATTCCCTGCATCCCGGACACACCGTAGGTGAGCGGAAGGAACGGGCTGATCAGCTGGAACGGCTTGGCGAGCAGCTCGATCGGATAGAGACTGCCGGTCGAGGTGACCTGGATCGCGAGCAGGAACAGCGAGATCACCAGTCCCGCGCGGCCGAACCCGATGGTGAGCAGGTAGTGGAAGGCGGTGAAGGCGAGCGCCATCAGCAACGAGAAGCCGAGCGTGGCGGGAAGCATGGTCCAGCTCACATCGAGGCTCACGTGCAGCAGCACCACGAGCAGCAGAGCCTGCGCGACCGTCACGATCCCCGCGCGGGAGAGCGAGGCGAAGACGAGTCGGCCGTTGTCGGCGGTCGAGGCCAGCAGTCGGTTCGTGGTCGGACGCAGCACGAGGAACACGGCGAGAGCACCGATCCAGAGCCCGAGCGGCACGAAGAAGGTGGCGATGCCCTGGCCCACCTCGGTGACCGCGTTGTCGGTGGTGACGGTGAGCGTCACCGGATCTGCCGCGACCTCGGCAGCAGCCTTCGAGGTCGCCTCGTCGAAGACGGGCACCTTTTCTGCACCGTCGGCGAGCCCGGTGGAGAGCTGGTCGGCACCGTCGGCGATGGACGAGACACCGGTGGCGAGACCGGACACCCCGGAGCGGAGCGCCGACGAACCGGCGCTCAGCTGGCTGGCACCCGAGGCCGTCTGCGCGATACCGCTGGAGAGGGCGGGCAGTCCCGCGGCGCCCGCGGCGAGGGCCGGTCCCCCGGCGGCGGCCCGGTTGAGCTGGCCGGAGAGGTAGGCGAGGGTGCCCAGCGCCACCTGGTCGTTCGGATTGGCCTGCAGGGCCGTGACCTGGGCCGCTATCGCGGGAGCCAGCCCCGAGACGCCGTCCGTGTAGGACTTGACCCCGGCGGAGAGCCTCGGCAGGTTCGACGTCTTCGAGGCCAGTGTGCCCAGCCCGCCCGCGAGGGAGTCCACCCCTCCGGTGTACTTGTCGACACCGGTCGAGAGTTCCGATGCGCCGGAGGCGGCCGAGCCCGCGCCGTCCGCGAGGTCGCCCGCGCCATCCGCCGCCGTCTGCAGCGCCGTGCCGACATCGTTCAGGCCGGTGTAGAGACCGGAGATGTAGGTCTCGGTGATCACGTTGCCGAAGGCGGCCACCAGCCCGGTGCCCACCGCTTGGGCGACCGAGCCGCCCAGGTAGGTGTGCGCGTCGTCGGTGCGGATGGAGATGTCGGCCTTGACCGGGTCATCGCCCGAGATGGAGAGGATCGACTTCGAGAAATCGGAGGGCACGGTGAGGATCGCGTAGACCTCGCCGTTGGCGAGCGCCTCCTCGGCGTCCTCCTTGTTGGTGATGCGCCACTCGAAGCCTTCCGCGTCGCTCGCGGTGAGCTCGGTCACGAGCTGGCGTCCGGCGAACACATTCTGCTCGGTGCCGTCGGCCTGGGTCTGGGTGATGAGGGAGTCCTCGTTGACGATCGCCGCGGGAATGTTCTCGAGGGCGTCATCCGAACCGGAGAGCGCGCCGACGAACAGTCCGGCGAAGGCGAGCGGCACGAGCACCACCGCGCCGAGGGCACCCCAGCGCAGCCACTGCCTGCGTCGGGCCGAGGGGTTCGAGGTGAGGGAGAGCTGGCTCATCGGACATCGCCTTTCGCGAGGGCTTCGGATTCGAGGGCGAGGTGTCTCGCCGGGGCCTCGATCGAGGCGGGGTGATAGAGGTCGAGAACGAGCACCTCGCGGCGGGCCGACGAGGTGTCGAGAGCGCGGGCCGGCACCGGGGTACCGATCACGAGGGTGGCGCCGGCAGGGGCCAGCAGGTCGATCGCGGTGATGAAGGCACGCTCGTCCTCGGTGGAGGAGAAGGCGTCGAGCTGGTCGAGCATGACCACCGGCGTCCGCTCGGTGAGCGCCAACGCCGCCAGCGTGATCGCGCGCTCCAGCTGCGGGAGTTCGAGCAGCGTGCTGTCGGCGCCGATGCGCGAGCCCGAGGCATCCGTCACCTGCTGCGTCGCCGCGTTGATGCGCTCGAGCCAGCGACCGGCTCCTCGTCCCGTCGAGAACATGCGATACCAGGGCTGCGTGAGTTCGAGCCGCTCGTTCAACAGCTCGCCGACCGTGACGGTCGCCTCGGTGCGCTCGGTACCGCCGAGGTCGGCGAGGGCGACGAGTGACGCGACCTTCGACGATTCAGAGGGCACGGGATGCCCCGCTACCTGCGCCAGCCCGGACAGCGGGTCGAGACGCCCACCGAGGGTCGCCGCGAGAAGCCGACGCTCGCCGGGGTCGCCCGAGACCACCACGAGGGCACCCGCGGGCACGCCGAAGCTGAGCGGCCCGAGCGGGTTCTCCCGAGCACCGACCAGCAGGCTGTGGGCGCTGATCACCGAGTCGCCCTGGCTGCGCGCCCACTCAACGGCGTCGCG
>Ga0247807_10002239_pt1 | contig 10762 bp, 11 predicted proteins | sample UWRJL074202C1_FD_179931 | JGI IMG/M metagenome (GOLD analysis project Ga0247807, IMG submission 179931) | Plant litter microbial communities from Arlington Agricultural Research Station in Wisconsin, United States - UWRJ-L074-202C-1 | ecosystem: Environmental > Terrestrial > Plant litter >...
TAACGAAGACTATGTGGACATTGTTACCTTTTTCTACCGTTATCATTTGTTGTATGCATCTGGTGATCCTCAGTATGCAGAACTTGAAAACGAACTCGACAAACAACCGCCCATTAAGGTGCCTTCAGTTACTCTTGATCCGGATGAAGACGTGGTGTTTCAGGCCACGAATGGATCTGAATCGGCAAAATTCTTCCTGGGGCCTAGAAGCCATCATATTATAAATGGTGTCGGCGAAGCGATACCGTTAGAGAACCCACAGGCAATAGTAGATGCGGTGTTGGAGGTAGCAAAGCTAAAGTAGGAGGAGAAGCCACATATGATGTCATGTAATCCTATAGCTTTAGAGTATAAAGTGCAAAACATGATCAAGGGTAGCGGTAGTTCGTAAAGCATGGCGGAATTTGATTTAATCATAACCTCTCATTGAGGTTATTCTAGCATGCAATAACTTTTTATTGCATTTCATAGCACTATTTTACCTCAATTAATGTGTTGCTATATCAGAGTTTGAAGATTTAAATTCTACTGGCGTTACTCTCGATCTCAAAATGGCTTCCTTGACTTACTCTACTGTTAAACTTTACTCTTTAGTGATATCATTATTGCATTGGTTATTCGTCTAGTAGTGCCAGGATGCAAACTTTATTTCACTGGTAGAAATTACTACAAATACGAAAAGTTCCCCGATGTCTTGTTATATTGGTGGTATTATTCATATATTTCGTTTATGTACATTATTTTTATAACCCCTCCCATTTACTCGCACTTCTTCAACGCCGCCTTGAATATTTGGACAAAGTTCCAAACATCCACATAGGTGTTATATAACGGTATGGCAGCAACACGGATCACATCTGGTTTCCGCTTATCAGCCACAATTCCGGCATCCTCCAACATGTCGCTCAGCGTATCTAGACGTCCTGGCTTCAACAACACACTCAATTGGGTTCCACGGTTCTCGATTGATGATGGGGTAATAATTCGGAAGGCGCGGGTTGATTCTTCGGTATCGGAAAGGAGGAGGTGCTCGAGGTACGCGGTCAGAAGCACAGATTTCTTGCGGAGATCAGCCATAGATGTCTCGTTGAAAACGGACAGTGCGCCACAGAGCGAAGCGAGATCGAGTGCTGAAGGGTTGGAGACTTGGTAACCGGATGCTCCAGGACTAGGACGGAATTTGTTGTCCATGTTAAATCGTCCAACCTGATCACCACCATACCATCCAGACAGGCGATGTCTGAAAATGGGCTTGTTATCATCTTTACTGTAGTCAACTGTGCCGTGGCGCTCGTGAACGTAAAGACCGGCGATGGAGCCAGGACCGGCGTTCATATATTTATATGTGCACCAGGCGGCGAAGTCTACATTCCAGTCGTGGAGTTCTAGAGGTACATTTCCAGCGGCATGTGCAAGATCCCAGCCAATTAGTAAGCCCTTGGACTGTGCGTGTGCGGTAATAGTCTTGATGTCGAAGAACTGACCGGTGTAGTATTGAATACCGGGTAACATGACAAGCGCGGTAGTGGATGCGTGTTCGTCGATGATGGAGAGGATCTTCTCAGTTGAAACCTCGTATTCGCCCTCTTCGGGACCGACCATTATCATGCACTCCTCGGGGTTGTAGCCGTGACCACGGATCTGAGATTCAACCGCATAATGATCACTTGGGAAAGCCTTCCAGTCCAAGATAATCTTGTTCTTAGTTGCTGTAGGTGTGTAGAAAGATGCCATCAACAAATGCAAGTTCATGGTCAAAGTGCCCATTGTAGCAACCTCGGATGGGTGTGCTCCAACAATAGGTGCTTGCTGTTTCGACGCATGCTCAGCTAGCAATTGCCACTGGGACAGAGGTGAGTCTTCTAGATTTCTGAAATGTCCGTGGACACCAATTGAAGACCAGGTATCAAGCTGTGCTTGAATATACTCGGGAACAGCCTTTGGCTGTAAACCAAGCGAGTTTCCACAGAAGTAGATTCCAGGTTCCTTGGAGAGTCCTAAAGAAGGTTAGTCACGTGGCCTGGGAAAGTCATGACGAGCGGTATTCTCACCTGGTTTTGCGAGTTTGGTTGCTTTTATGTTGGCCTTTGAGGGAATGGTAAATTTTTCTCTGAATGAACGCATGTGGTCTTTTGCGTCTAGTGATTCTGCGTATTCAATCGTGTTTGCCTCCTTGGGGAACGTTGGCTTTGTTGCCTTTGCCCGAATAGGGAGGGTTTGTTCAATGGATCCCATTGTGACTTGGAATTGAGTGTATAATATTTCAAGAAAAGGTAGTATCAAGATGTTTTTGAGCTGAATAGAACACCTGGAGTTTGTGGTTGATTGAATGATATAAAGGTTCTGAATACTTGGGAGACAACGACCTTCCCTTTTCACTTGTACCTGTAATCGCCTGCTAGACTTGTGCTAGAGGCGAGGAAGCGGATACGGCACGGTACAAAAATCGAAACGACGGAAGAGAGAAAATCGGTACAAATGTGGGGACCTCACTTGGTAAACGTAATACACCGGTCATTTGTTTACTCGCCGTTCCGCATCCGCATCCGCATCCGGGTTTAAGCGACACATGTTCAGGGGCGTTGTTCAAGGGATTGTTCCTTTCCGTGTTCAAGCGGTCCCTGGTACTGTACAACCGAGTCGTAGCTTGCGAAACATGAATGAAATTGTGGACTACGCCTCGAAATGAACATGTTCCACTGTGGGCCGATTGCTTGGCTAGCCATTGCCCATTCCGTAATATAATTCACATCCGCCTCTCTCAAGTTTGATGTAAACCCTTTCAGTAACATCTTCACTTTCAGCCATACCTCTGTCCTAAACAGCCTATCTCCAATTCAACCTTCCGTATTCAATAAAACTCATCCAAGATGAAAGGACCATTAAACATAATCCTAGAAGACTATGACATATCATCAATAAATGGCTTCATACCCCATGACTTACCACTTCAGCAACTAGACTCTTACTACGCAGGATGGGAGGAAGCCGTCCGGCGGCTCCCAGCAAATTTCTCCCAGAAAACGTATAGATCTAAACTTGATAACTTAGCAATTCTCTCAACGTCAAAATTGCATACAAAAGCAGAATGGCAAAGGGCTTACGTCTTGTTGACTTTCATGACCCACGGCTACATTTGGGGAGGAGAGGTTCCAGCTGAAGTATTTCTACCTTTCCAGTTCTTCCATGCCAATGCTAATGAAATTCAGATATTACCACCGTGCATATCCGTTCCCATTATCGTCGTTGCAGAGCACTTGGGTATCCCACCAACCGCAACAGCCGCATCCCTCTGTTTATATAATTTCAGCGCTTCGTCACCCGACTTGCTTACATCACCTGAAGAGCTAGCAAGCTTGCATACATTTACTGGAACCCGGGACGAGGAATGGTTTTATCTTGTCTCTGTTGCCATTGAGGCACGGGGCGCCCCGATCATACCGATCATGCTGAGTGCCATGGACGCAGTTCGAGCCAAAAACCCATCGATGGTGATTGAATGTTTAACAAAATTCGTCATTTGTGTTGATGAAATCACGGCTCTTTTAGAACGCATGTACGAGGAATGTGGCCCCGAGGTATTCTACCATGAAATCCGGCCTGCGTTGGCGGGAAGCAAAAATATGGCGGCGGCTGGACTTCCAAGAGGTGTTTTCTACGATGAGGGCGATGGAAAAGGAGAGTGGAGACAATGTAGTGGAGGAAGCAATGCTCAGTCAAGTACCATACAGTTCTTGGACTTGATACTGGGTATTCGACACTTCCCGACAAAATCATCTGACGAGGAGCCCAAGGAGAAAGATAGTTTCCACAAGGTATGTTCTCCTGTACGCTGAAGCGAGTCGTAGACTAACACAAGTAGGAAATGAGGGACTACATGCCAGGCGGTCATCGTCGTTTCCTAGAGATGATAAAAGATGTTGCCAATATTCGGGATTATGCCCTTACATCAGCATCTGGCGAGGAGATCACAATTGCATATAACGATGCCGTCATGAGCTTAGGAAGGCTGAGAGATGCACACATAAGACTTGTCACCAGATATATTGTGACACCGGCGAGAAAAAGTAGTGCGAATGCAGCAACTGGAGGACTAAATCTGGCTGTTATATCGACGGGAAAGAAGGATGGATTATCAGGGACCGGAGGGACACAGCTGATTCCATTTCTGAAGCAAAGTCGAGACGAGACGAAGAACACTGCGATACATTGATTTAGCGCGCATAGATACCAATAGAAACCCCATATAGATTAATAAAGACGGATTATATAAAGCACAACTCGAGCATAAGACTGTATTTGACCAGCCTAGCATGAAATTCTCTCTAACCACCTCATACTACATTACACTCGCATCGGCGATCACTCATTTGACGATTGGTGAGACATAGCTCTCATCAAAGCACGGGTAATAAGCTCGTGTTTTTGTAAGGTGGTATGGGGGACACATTCGGGTTAAAGCTAAGAGGCTCATTAGGTTGTGATCTTCATCGATCAGAATTGTGGGGATAGTCTCCCTAACTCTCCAGGTGTACGTGCCTGATCATAGAATACGCTCCTACTCTCTCATATCAAAAGAGCTACCTGGCCACATTGCTGCCAGAAGTAACGTATTTATCTCGGCACAAACATATAATTGAAATGGGTATATACTCGTTGTGGATATAAATCCTGGCCCGCGAAAGATCAATATCAATTCCGGATTGTGAGCCTTGTGTAACTTAGCAATCAGTCACACAGTGGCTTGGTTAAGATTTGATGTAATGTAAAGGATGTCCGTTGGAAGTAAGTCTGTCGAAATAAAGCCGCTTGCCAATCGATACTAAACTTTGGTGACGCTTCAAATGATCAATCTTGAAACAAACAGGTTGGAAATATATTTTGATCCATTCTGTTTACATTTGGCACAGCCGAATCATTATTTACTGTGAAACAAAACAGAGTATGACTCCTGCGGGGCTACTTTGTTAAATGATCATCGGCTATACAACAGGGCATAAGCTATACTTGCTGCACCGGTATTTCCTTTGTGCTATACGTACGACATATTTGGGCCAGATATTGAAGTTTTAAACGATTTGAATGATATTGGGAACCTTATAAACTGCCGCGATTTCAATATTGACTATGTAGACACTGCCGAGTGTTGTTGAGGGGAGGTTCCGGTCACAATGTTCGGATTCAGTGACGCAAAATACCATAAAACACTAGATTATCGTTGTCGAGGTTTAATGATTATAACAATTACAAGATTTTCTATAACGGAGTTACACCCTAGGTTAAGTTAGGTGTAAATTGATCAAAAGCTGGAATAACAGGACAATTCAGAAGATGCGTGCAATTAACAGAACTATCCACGCCTGCGACACCAGTAGCCTTAATTATTCCTGCTGTGGGAGCTCATTGCGCCTGCAATTCCAACATGCTGACCTTTGGAATCACGTTACCCAGGCCAACAGTTGGTTTGCCGCCGTAGTTGAAAAGCTGATAACAAACAGGGTATAGTGTACACGGATGCGGTTGTCCCAAGTTAGTATTCTCCTAATCTTTCCGAACAAGTAAAAGAACAGTCAAAGGGAGGGCGGAAACGGGAACGGGTATTGGCGAATTGCTTTCAACGTTAGCGTTGAGCATTATTTTTCGATGCGAGTCATAAAAGATTGGACGAGAAATGTAAACCTGACTAAGGGCGGATACGGACCGGGGCGCATTACGACTATAAAACTTGGCCCCACTTAATTATTTATCAGAGTAAAGCTTTCTCTAGTCGGATTATTCCTATCTATCCTATCTACACAAGATAAGAGCGGTCGTGGGGTAGATAGCATTTGTTGTTGGGGGTAATAGAGATGCAGTATATATCATCGGTAGCTGTTACTATAATAGCTCTTAAACAGCTCAACTAATTCAATCATCTCAATCATCGCTTTACTCTGTTGAAAAGTGACTTCTGTGTACTTCTATCTTATTAAAAGGCATTTTAAACTCAACAGACTACAATTTGAGACGACAAACTAGACCATTAAGATGGGCTCCATCGAAGGTAGTTGGCGTTCGCTCAATGTTGCGGTTATTGGAGGTGGAATAGGTAATAATTCCTCCTATGCTATCAACATATCGGTACTAACTATATTAAGGCGGTCTTTCTGCTGCTACATCCTTGCGAAAAGCAGGTCACAAAGTGACAATCTATGAGCGGGCTGACTTCGCCGGTGAAGTTGGAGCTTCCATAAGTTGTGCCGCAAACGGTACTCGGTGGCTAGAAGACTGGAAGGTGGATATACCTCTTGGACGTCCTGTAGTTCTACAGAAGTTGATCTCTCATGACTGGACGACCGGAGAAGTGAGTAACGTGTATGATCTAGCTGATTATGAGGAAAGATGGGGATATGTAAGTAAATTCATTCAGCTCTTCCAAAGGACAAACCTAATTTGACATAGGTGTATAATATGTTCCATAGAGTGAACATGCATGAGATGCTAATGGATTCGGCTACTGGAAAGAACCATGCTGGTTTCCCGGCAGCTTTGAAGGTTAATCACAAGTGCGTTGAGATTGATCACCAATCAGGAGTTATCACCTTCGAAAACGGCATAACAGCTCAACACGACTTGATTGTTGGTTCTGACGGCGCAGGATCCGCTGTCAGACGTACTCTCGGGATAATTCCTGACAGAAAGCAGTCTACTTCGCACTGTTATCACTGCATTATCACGACAGAAAACGTAAAGAAACTCGGTCTCAAGAATCTTGCCCCTAACTCCGCCATTGAGTTTTGGGGAGGTCAAGATATGAACAAGATCGTTTACTCCCCTTGTCGTGAAGGAGAGGTCAATTCTTTCTACTGCTTCTTCCCCATGCACCTTTGTAAGAACCCCGGAGAAGGATGGGGACACAAAATCACAAAGGAAGAGCTCCTCCTTCCATTCGAAACATTAGATCCAGAACTACAGGCAATATTCCGTAATTCGGAAGATATCAAGCCTTGGAGATTATTTGTGCATCAACCATACACACACTGGCAAGACGGCGTTACGTGCATCATGGGTGATGCCGCTCATCCTATGATGCCAGATCAGAGTCAGGGAGCATGCCAAGCCATCGAAGATGCTGCTGCTCTAGGTATTATATTCAGCTCAAAATACGACTTCACAGACTCACCAAGCGATGTGAGCAATGGACTGAAGCTTTTCGAGCAAATCCGGAAACCAAGAGCGTCAAGAGTCCAGGCTGCCAGTGCTAGGGCAAGAGAAAATATCAATGAGCGCATTGGGTTTTCCAGTAATACCAAAAGTGCAGGCTATAAGGTGTCGGATGAGAAGAGTAAATTGACAGTCGAGGAGATGAACGAGTACAACATGTTTGATGATGTCGAAAGTAAGGTTCAGACAATGGTGTCTAGTGCGTAATGTTTGCAAGCTTGTATATAGAGCATTTTTCTGATTAGGTGCCGAGAAATGAAATACGTACCTATGAGCAAGTGCAGAAAATGTAAATTCTCATGTATGATGGCCATGTCAGTAATTTGATACCAATCTATTACTCTGTCTTATTGTAAGATCACAGTAGGGTATATTCATCCTCTGGGCCCAAAAAATAAATCTCCTCTATGGTCTTATCTATGGCCACCTTCCAGATTGCGATCATGATACCAAGGGATTAGAAAGAAGCGAGCTATCTCTGTGTTCTGGAATCCATTAGATCCCAATAGACAGCTTGGACTTAGGATAGCTGTAATTTGTGATGCAAATCATAGAAGCTGGCTGCATTTAAATACTTCAATATGAATTCTCTTTCATAGAAAGTATACATTTTTACATTGTGATTATCGGAGAGTAATAACATTGGAGGTGGCTTTCGGGATTTTCCGCTAGGCCGATTAAATTCTAGCGGCATTTGCATCCCTCGTTAAAATCTAGTACTGGACCTCCCGTCAACATAATGCGTACTGTGATGATCAAAGGGATCTCTCCTTTTTCCGAATTGGCAGCTAAATGTTATGAGACGGATGTCTAGTGAACGGCCAGCAAAACGCATTCGACAGGCTTGCGAACCCTGCCGGTAAGAACAGTCTTGCGCCGGTGAAAACCCAAATTCGCTTACAAGAAGTCAGTCGCAAGAAATCGCGATGTCCAGGTGAAAAGCCAGTATGCTCACACTGTGCTCGACTTGGTCAGAATTGTTATTATGCAGAAGAGCCTCATAGAAGTGATGGTTTAACCCCTGCGAGGAGGCAGGTGTCTCCCCCTGCAAATACAACGACTCCACTAGTAAGCTAAAGCAATGTCTTCCTGTACACGTACTAAAGACATAGCAGGAAGATCGGTTGAGGTTCATGGAGACACAAATAGCAGAGCTTTCTAATCATGCATCCTTGAGTAGAAGTATCTCTAGACAAGTATCTGAATCTGTGTCCCCACAATTCCATCTCAGTCCAGCTCCTCGCGGCCGACCTTTACATACTACAAGGTAAAGGACCATCATAGCAATCATAGAAATGTATCACCTAATACTTGTTCCTCTCTAGTACACAAGGACTTCCATCGAGAGAGGTCATCTATGGTGCCGCCGAAACTTACCTCCTGTACTGTGACTCTCAACCACTTCCACTATTTCACCGCCAGACTTTCATGCAGACAATCGACCATAGAGATCCAGAACTGCTTTTTGCTATTCTAGCATTGACAGCACGATTCTCGGGCGATGCTACCCTGCGTGAATATCGAGAAGAAGAACTAGTAGAAGCGTCACGTGCGGTAGTCATGCAAAAAGTTTGCGATGGGACGGTCGAACTATCTACACTTCAAGCATTATGCATCTTGAGCCTGGTTGATTTCACTAGTATGTGAGGCCTTACAATGTCTTGTACAAGCGCTAACACTAAATAGATGGTAACACACGGCGTGCAAGCATGCACAGCAGCCTAGCAATTAGCCTTGCTCACAACGCTGAATTGACATCAGAGTACCACCAGCCAATTCCGGATAGCATAAGGGAAGAGAGACGTCGCTGCTTCTGGAGCCTGTTCCTTCTCAAACGGCTGCATGGAGCGGATTTTGGTATTTTAGATTTCACCGGGGAGGAAAGCTTCCCATGGTATCCGGAGAGCACTGGAAAACCAAACATGCCGGACACTGGATCTCTGAGTAGCGCATCTCCTCGCTTTTCAATTGACCGGGGAATTATTTCATGCGAGATTCAATTGAGTGAGATATGGTTTAAGATCACGAGATATGCAAGACGACGTGGGAAACCAAGTAGCCTTCCTCCGTGGTCGCCTCAGTCGGAATATGCCGGAATAATGGCTCAGCAAATGGAATCAGAAACGAGGATGCCTCAGGTACATCGTTTCAGACCGGCGGAATTTTCAAAGAAAAGTATGGCGGACTTGCAAAACAACCGAGATTATTGGGGCCCTTGGATATTCGTCCAGTTCATATACCACACGAACCTGTGTCTGCTCAATCATCCACTATTACTGTCTCTGAGACTACGCAATTTCAGGTCAGAAATACCTGAGATGTTTCTTCAGAGTACGAGCGACTTGATATCAAGTCACGCCAGTTGGATTATTCATTTGATTGGTATGCTTGACGCAAAAGCTTTCAAAGTGACGGATCCATTCTTGGCACACTGCGCAGCTATTGTCGCCACCATACTCTTGCAAGAAAGCTTCAAGGAAGACAACCGCAACGAGAAAATGGAGAACTTTGAAAGATGTCTGAGGTTTATCCAGCGGTTTGTAGAGTGGCCTCATGTAATCCGAATGGCGGAAAAGCTCGAGCGACTTCGTGAAACTGTTTCTACAGCATATAATATTGATCCGAATCGCGGTCTACTGATTGACCTCGGGCAATTCTGGGAAATTCTCGAATACGCGTCGTCAAGTGAGTCCTCGGGATCAAGATCCGCACTTTTTGGTGCAACACTAGCTTTCGGCGATCGCAGTGGCATGACAGACATGGCACATACTTCCTCACTTCCTCAGCCGACTCGAGTAGATGCGCAAGACTTTGCAACGCCTACCAATTCTTCTCATATAGATGGACAGATTGGCTCTCAGATTCTCTACTCTGATGATGAGTTGGCTGTTCTAGCTGAGAGCTTTTTCAACCAACGATCCGAACTGGACGGGATGAACGGGATGGGTGGTATGAGTGGTATGAATAATTGGTGGGGTGCCGGGAACTTATGAGTAGATGTAATTGTAAAGAAACCTTTGAAGACTGAAATAATATCCAAAATTAAAAAGCTCAATGATACACTCCAATGGGCGCTCGACCATTTCTAATCACGATGAGGAACGAGAAAGTCACTTAGGCCATTCCCAATTCTTTAGCTCTAGCCTCATTATTTGGCACTCTCCCCAAGAACTCTGTCATTGCATCCATCCCATCCTTACCTCCACCAGGCTCAAGAATGAGTTTTCGATACTTGAGGCCTACCTGACGGTTGATCGGATCCTCTTCAAACATCGTTACGAACAAGTCTCGCGCATATGCCTTTCCACTATCACCATGTTAGCCATCGGAATTGCTTACAGTAACGGTGAGGACTAACGTGACGTAAGAATAACTACCAGCATCATATCCTCTTACAAACATCCCAAACCGTGAACAGCCGTGGCCCCATTCCCAGCCCTCGCCCAAGACTTCAGCACCCACGAGTCCTGTGATCTCAGCTTTCATCCGATTCCACGTCTCGCTGAGATTCAAGGCCTCGAGCTCGGCACGAGAACTGCTGTGGATTTTCATATCAAAC
>Ga0247807_10002241_pt1 | contig 10755 bp, 9 predicted proteins | sample UWRJL074202C1_FD_179931 | JGI IMG/M metagenome (GOLD analysis project Ga0247807, IMG submission 179931) | Plant litter microbial communities from Arlington Agricultural Research Station in Wisconsin, United States - UWRJ-L074-202C-1 | ecosystem: Environmental > Terrestrial > Plant litter >...
ATCCTTCATCGGACCGTCGTGGGGTGCGGATGTCACGGGCTCGGCCCTTCGCGCCCTGATCGTGTTCATCATCCTCGCCGCGATCGTCATGGCGCTCTACTTCCGCACCTGGAAGATGTCCGTGGCGGCGATCGTCTCGCTCGTGCACGACATGGTCATCACGGCAGGCGTCTACGGTGCCCTCGGTCTCGAGGTCACGCCGTCTGCGGTGATCGGCTTCCTGACGATTCTCGGCTACTCGCTCTACGACACGGTCGTGGTGTTCGACAAGATCCGCGAGAACACGGCGGAGGACGGCCCCGAGTCGACCCGCACGTTCGCGCAGTCGGTCAACCTCGCCGTCAACCAGACCCTCGTGCGCTCGATCAACACCGGTGTCGTCGCCGCGCTTCCCGTCGCCGCCATCCTCTTCATCGGCGGAACGCTGCTCGGCGCCGGAACCCTCGTCGACATCTCGCTCTCGCTGCTGATCGGCATCCTGATCGGAACCTACTCGACCATCTTCATCGCCGCCCCGTTCTACTCGCAGCTGCGGGAGAACGAGCCGGAGATCCGCAAGCGCACCGACCGTCTCGCCACGCGAGCGTTCGCCGCAAGCAAGTAGTCGACCGTGGAGCACATTCCCGCTTCCGAGGCCATCGAGCTGGCCGCTGGCGACAGCGTGCTGCTCGATGTCCGCGAGGGCTGGGAGTGGGACCGCGGACACGCGCCCGAGGCCCGCAGCCTGCCGATGTCGGAGCTCGAGCAGCGTCACACCGAGCTGGACGAGAACGGCACCTTCCTCGTGATCTGCCACAGCGGCCAGCGGTCCCTGCAGGTCACCGACGCTCTCGAGCGAGCGGGATACCACGCGATCAACGTCGATGGCGGAATGCTCGCCTGGCAGGCAGCGGGCGGAGCTCTCGTCGCAGAGGGCTCACAGCCGCCACTCGTCTAGAATCGAGGGGGAGGCAGGCATGACCGATACAACGTCGAACACGTCTGCGCTGCGCACCCTCCTGCCGCGCATCTTCTCGCGCGCCCAGCCCTCCGGAGCGGTCGACCGTCTCATCAAGACCGTGCGCCTGCACCACCCGAAGGCGGACATCGCCCTCATCGAGCGTGCCTACACCGTTGCCGAGAAGGCGCATTCGGGGCAGAAGCGCAAGAGCGGCGAGCCGTACATCACCCACCCGGTCGCCGTGGCGCAGATCCTCGCCGACCTCGGGATCGGCGCCAAGACCCTCGCGGCGGCCCTCCTGCACGACACCGTGGAAGACACCGACTACACACTCGACATGCTCAATCGCGACTTCGGTGACGAGGTGGCGATGCTCGTCGACGGCGTCACCAAGCTCGATCGACTGAAGTACGGCGACAGCGCCCAGGCCGAGACCGTGCGCAAGATGGTCGTCGCGATGTCCAAGGACATCCGGGTGCTCGTCATCAAGCTCGCCGACCGCCTGCACAACGCGCGCACGTGGGGCTTCGTGCCCCAGGAGTCCGCGACGCGCAAGGCCCAGGAGACCCTCGAGATCTACGCGCCTCTCGCGCACCGCCTCGGCATCCAGGCGATCAAGTGGGAGCTCGAGGACCTCTCGTTCTCCGTGCTCTACCCGAAGCTCTACGTCGAGATCGAGAACCTCGTCAAGCAGCGCACACCGCAGCGCGAGGAGTTCGTGCAGCAGGTCATCGACTCGGTCAAGGACGACCTCAAGGCCTCGAAGATCAAGGGCAGCGTCGCGGGTCGACCGAAGCAGTACTACTCGATCTACCAGAAGATGATCGTGCGCGGCCGCGACTTCGACGAGATCTACGACCTCGTGGGCATCCGCGTGCTCGTGAACTCTGTGCGCGACTGCTATGCCGTGCTCGGATCCATCCACGCTCGCTGGAATCCGATCACCGGCCGCTTCAAGGACTACATCGCGACCCCGAAGTTCAACCTGTACCAGTCGCTGCACACCACCGTGGTCGGTCCCGACGGTCGTCCCGTCGAGATCCAGATCCGTACGACCGAGATGCACCAGCGCGCGGAGTTCGGTGTCGCGGCACACTGGAAGTACAAGGAGCGCGTCAACAGCGGCAAGGGCGCCGCAGCGTACGACGACAAGGGTGACGCCGACATGGCGTGGCTCGCGCACATCTCGGACTGGCAGGCCGAGACCAGCGACCCCGATGAGTTCCTCGAGTCGCTGCGCTTCGAGATCGGCGCGAAGGAGGTCTACGTCTTCACGCCCAAGGGCAAGGTCGTCGGCCTGCCCGCCGGCGCGACCCCGGTCGACTTCGCCTACGCCGTGCACACCGAGGTCGGTCACCGCACCATGGGTGCGAAGGTCAACGGCCGACTCGTGCCGCTCGAGAGCACGCTCAACAGCGGCGACGCCGTGGAGATCTTCACCTCGAAGAATCCCGACTCCGGGCCCAGCCAGGACTGGCTGAGTTTCGTCAAGAGCCCGCGCGCGCGCAACAAGATCCGCGGCTGGTTCACGAAGGAGCGCCGCGACGAGGCGATCGAGCAGGGCAAGGACGCCATCGCGCGTGCCATGCGCAAGCAGAATCTGCCGTTGCAGAAGCTCATGAACCAGGACACCTTCGCGGATGTCGCCGCCGCCATGAACTACGAGGACATCTCGAGCCTCTACGCCGCAGTCGGCGAGGGCCACGTCTCCACGCAGTCGGTCATCGAGAAGGTGCTCTCCGCGATCTCCACCGAGGCGGAGAACGAGGACACCGAGCTCGCCTTCACGCCCAAGGGACGCTCGCGCCAGCTGCGCAACAGCGACTCCGGTGTGCTGGTGCGCGGGGCTCCCGACATTCTCGTCAAGCTCGCCAAGTGCTGCACTCCCGTTCCCGGCGACGACATCGTCGGCTTCGTCACCCGCGGCACGGGCGTCTCCGTGCACCGCGCGGACTGCAACAACGTCAAGTCGCTGCTGCTCGAACCCGAGCGCGTGATCGAGGTCGATTGGGCACCCTCGTCGAAGAGCGTGTTCCTCGTGCAGATCCAGGTGGAGGCGCTCGACCGCTCCGGCCTGCTCTCCGACGTGACCCGCGTGCTGAGCGAGAACCACGTGAACATCCTGTCGGCGACGGTCTCCACCTCACGGGAGCGCCTCGCGATCAGCCGCTTCGTCTTCGAGATGGGTGACACCACCCACCTCGACCGGGTGCTCAACGCCGTGCGACGCATCGACGCCGTCTACGACGTGTATCGCGTCAACTCCGGCTAGAGCGCCGCTTTCGGCGTCGCTGATACGCGACCACGCCCGCCGCTTGCCGGGCAGGTTGCGCCGCCGGTCCAGGGCGAGGCGGCAGTCGTCGAGGCTCACGCCGCCCTGTGCCATCAGCGACCGGATGACCGCCCGCTCGTCCGCGTCGAACCGGGTCGCCGAGCGCGCGATATCCACGACCGTGCGGAGCGGGGTGGTCACCCGCAGGCCGGCGACCCAGGTGTACTCGTCCGCGTCGATCGCCACCTCGCGCACCGCGACGCGCCAGTGCTGCAGTGGGCGGGCACGCGCCCCCAGGCTCGAGCACAGTTCGTGGGTCGCCGGCGGGAGCGCCTGAGCGCCCCAGATCCACGCGGCGGTGTGCCGCTCGGCGATGAGTCGTCCCGGCCACTGCAGCGAGACGGCGGAAGCGCGCGCGGCGGCGGTCTGAGGCTCGTCCACCGGGCTCCAGAGTGCGTCGAGCTGGGCGAGCTCCCCGTCGAGACGGGCGGCACACAGCTCGGCGAGCGGCAGGTCGCGGGTCGTCAGGATGGGGGAGAGCCGGGGCATGCTCCCATCATGGGGAGGTCAGCGCGCGAGCGCGGAACACATCCCGGAACTGTGGGCGGAGCGCCCGAAACTGACCCTGTGGAGAGGGATCAGCCGCCGAGCGCGGTGAGCCACTGCTTGCGCGCGTCGAGTGCTTCCTGGGCGTCGGCGATCTTCTTCTTGTCCTTGGAGGCCTTCGCCTCCTCGAGCTCCCGCTCGAGCTTCGCGATCGCCTCGTGCAGCTGGCTCGAGAAGCCCTGTGAGCGTGCCTGCTTCTCGGGGTCGCTCTTCTGCCAGTGGTCCTCGTCGAGCTTGCGCACGGCCGTCTCGACCTTGCGCAGGCGGTCCTCGACCGTCTTGACCTTGTCGCGGGGGACCTTGCCGATCTTGTCCCAGCGGCGCTGGATCGAGATGATCGCGTCCTTCGCCTTGACCCGGTCGGTCTCGGTGAGCAGCGGCTCGGCCTCGGCCAGCAGCTCGAGCTTGAGGGCGAGGTTCGCCTCGAACTCGACATTGTCGACGGCCTCGATCTCCGACTTGGCGGAGTAGAGGGCGTCGCCGGCGGCCTTGAACTTGGCCCAGAGGGCGTCGTCGAACTTCTTGCCGGCGCGGCCGGCGGCCTTCCAGTCGTCGAGCAGCCCGCGGTAGACGGGAATTCCGTCGGCACCCTTGGCCGCGAGGGCCTCGGCCTTCTCGACGAGCTCCTGCTTGCGGTTGCGCGCGTCCTTGTGCACGGAGTCGAGCTCCGAGAAGAAGGCCTTGCGGTGAGTGTCGATCGTGGAGCGTGCCGCGCGGAATCGCTTCCACAGGTCGTTGCTCTCGTTCTTCGGCAGGCGCGGGCCGTCGGCCTGGTGCTTCTGCCATCGAGCGAAGATGTCGTCGATGGTCGCCGTGACCTGCTTCCACTGCGCCTTCGCGGGGTCCTGGGCGGCGAGAGTCTCCGCCTCCACCACGAGCGCGGTGCGCTCGGCGATGGCCGCCTCGACAGCCGCCTTGTTCTCCTCGGACTGCTTCTCGGTGAGCTCGGAGACCGTGCTCGAGAGGGCCTCAAGGCGCGCCTGCAGCGAGGCGAGGTCGCCCACCGCGTTGGCGGTGGAGATCGAGCCGGTGAGCGCGCGTACGGCCTTCGCGACGTCTGCCGCGGGTGCACCGCGCTTGGCGCGCTGCTCGAGGAGGGTCACCTGGCCGGCGATCTCGACGTACTTGCGCTCGAAGTAGGCGAGCGCCTCTTCGGGCGTGCCGTCAGGGTACTGACCGACAGCACGCTCGCCGGACGCCTCGCGAACGAAGACAGTTCCTGTCTCGTCGACGCGTCCCCATGGAGCCTTATCGTCTGCTGACACGTTGTTCACCTTGCTGTTGGGGCCGGAATTCACACCGATTGCCTCGTGCCGACCGGAAACCAGCCTAAGGCACGAGCGTTTTGCAGCGCGCCTACTTGATGGTTACTGCCGTAATCGTTGTAGCAATGACGGGTGGCGTCGAGCCGTCCTCGTTGGTGGTCGCCCCGGCGGAGGTGATCTTCGTGAGCCCTTCGAGGCCCGCCGTCACCTTTCCGATGACTGTGTAGCCGCCCGCGGAGTCGCTCGGGAAGGTCGAGTCGCCGAAGGTGATGAAGAACTGGTGGCCCTGGCTGTCGCCGTTGTCCGCCTGGCGGGCGAGGGCGATGGTGCCCGTCGTGTAGAGATCGTTCGCTGCCGCGTTCTCGACCGGGCCGAAGGAGTACTCGGGGTCCGATCCGCCGACGCCGTCGATGGAACCGCACTGGATGAGCTGCGCGCTGCCGGGTGCGTCCACGAGTCGGTGGCAAGTCTTGCCGGTCAGGTAGCCGGTCTGCACGTCATTGACGAAGGAGGCGACGCCCTGCGGTGCTGCTGCTCCGTCGAGCTCGATCGAGAGGGCGACGTCGTTGAGCGTGAGGGTTCCGGTCCACGTGCGGTTCTCGGAGAGCGCGGGGGACGGGACATCCCCGACGTTCTCGGCAACGGGCGCCGACGCGGTGGGCGACGGCACCGGCGCGCCGGGACCGGCGGTGAAGTAGGAGACCTGGAAGAAGGTCGCGGCGGCGGCCACCACGAGCACGGCGGCGATCGCGATCACGTTGTCGCGCTTGCGTCGCTTCGTCTGTGTGGTGTGAACGGTCTGGCGCGCGTTGTACTGCTTGAGGCGGTTGCGTGCCTCGCGTGCTTCGCGTTCCTGGTTCTTGTTCGTTGCCACGGGTTCCTCCAGATGGGCGGGGCTGGGACAGCTGCCATGATGCGGGCCCCATGGAACTTTACGGTGCGGGTTGAACCTCAGCCAAATGCGAGTCGGTGGCCGCGGTTAGCATTGCGGGTATGAATGCCCAGCCCGGCCTGCGCAGCGGGGCGACCCCACTCGCGGTGCGTATGCGCCCCACCTCCCTCGACGAGGTGGCCGGGCAGAAGCACCTCCTCGGTGCGGGCTCGCCGCTCGTGAGCCTCGCCACCGACAAATCGGGGGAACAGGGCTCCGTCTCGATCATCCTCTGGGGCCCGCCCGGCACCGGCAAGACCACGCTCGCCAAGATCGTCGCGCACAGCTCCGGCCGCAACTTCGTCGAACTCTCCGCGGTCACCGCCGGCGTGCGCGACGTGCGGCAGGTCATGGAGGAGGCGCTCTCCCGCCGCGACCTCTACGGCATCTCGACGGTGCTCTTCCTCGACGAGATCCACCGCTTCACCAAGGCCCAGCAGGACGCCCTGCTGCCCGGCGTGGAGAACGGCTGGGTCATCCTGGTCGCGGCCACCACCGAGAACCCCTCGTTCTCGGTGATATCCCCGTTGCTCTCGCGCTCCCTTCTCCTCACCCTCGAGCAGTTGACGGATGACGATCTCGCCGGTGTCATCGATCGCGCCGTGACCGACCCGCGCGGGCTCGCCGGAACCGTGGAGCTCGACCCGGAGGCGCGCGACACGATCATCCACCTGGCCTCGGGCGATGCGCGCCGTGCCCTGACCGCCCTCGAGGCCGCGGCCCTGAGCGCGAGCGCGTCCACCGAAGAGGGGGCGACGCCTGTCGTCACGGCGGAGATCGTGTCCCTCGCCGTCGACCGCGCCCTGCTGCGCTACGACCGCAACGGCGACGAGCACTACGACGTGATCAGCGCGTTCATCAAGTCGATCCGCGGATCCGACGTCGACGCCGCGCTGCACTACCTCGCGCGGATGATCGAGGCGGGGGAGGATCCGCGCTTCATCGCGCGTCGGGTGATCATCAGCGCCTCCGAAGACATCGGACTCGCCGACCCGCAGGCACTCGTGATCGCCGTGGCCGCGGCCGACGCCGTGCAGCTCATCGGCATGCCGGAGGGGCGCATCCCGCTCGCCCAGGCGGTCGTCTACCTCGCGACGGCACCCAAGTCCAATGCCGCCTACCTGGGCATCGACAAGGCGATAGGGGATGTCCGCGCGGGAAAGATCGGACGCGTGCCCAAGCCGATCCGCGACGCCCACTACGCGGGTGCCAAGAAGCTCGGGCACGGCAAGGGCTACAAGTACCCGCACGACGAGGAGGTCGGCATCTCGCAGCAGCAGTACCTGCCGAACGAGCTCAGGGGCACGCAGTACTACTCTCCGACCAACCACGGTCACGAGCGCGAGATCAGCTCGCGGCTGGAGAAGATCATGGCGATCGTGCGCGGGCGCGCCAAGAAGCCCGAGTAATCGCGCGGTCGTGCTAACCTTGGAGACGTCCAAGACCTGTTTCCGGAGCGCGGCTGCAAAGGAAATCACGGGTCGAGGAGAAACGGTCTGTAGCCGACCGATCTCCGCAGGACCATCCCTCTAACTTTCCTCGGACTGTTTTGCGCGTCGCATGCGTGCCCGCGAGCATCCGATATCCATTGTTAGCTCTTACCGAAAAGGACACTGTGTCTACCAAGTCACGTACCCGCAGCAAGACCCGCCTCTCGCGCGCACTGGGCATCGCCCTCACGCCGAAGGCGGCCAAGTACCTCGAGAAGCGCCCGTACGCTCCCGGTGAGCACGGCCGCACGAAGCGCAAGCAGGACAGCGACTACGCCGTCCGTCTGCGCGAGAAGCAGCGCCTGCGTGCCCAGTACGGCATCCGCGAGGCCCAGCTCAAGATCCAGTTCGAAGAGGCCCGCAAGGCCGCAGGCCTGACCGGTGAGAACCTGGTCGAGCAGCTCGAGATGCGCCTCGACGCGATCATCGTCCGCTCCGCCATCGCCCGCACCACGGCCCAGGCCCGCCAGATGGTCGTTCACCGTCACATCCTCGTCGACGGCCAGCTCGTCGACCGTCCCTCGTTCCGCGTCAAGCCGGGACAGCTCGTTCACGTCAAGGCCAAGTCCGAGGGCATGGAGATCTTCCAGGTCGCGGCTGCAGGCGGACACGTCGACGTCCTCCCCAAGACCCCGGGCTACCTCGAGGTCGAGATCGACAAGCTCCAGGCCCGCCTCGTGCGTCGCCCGAAGCGCGCCGAGGTCCCCGTGACCTGTGAAGTGCAGCTCGTCGTCGAGTACTACGCGGCTCGCTAAGCGACTCGTTACTCTGGGTGGCGCACGGTCTTCGGACCGTGCGCCACTCGTCTTTAAGGAGCTGCCATGTCCCTCGGTGACCTCGCCGGCCTGATCGCCGCCATCGTCTTCGCCATCCTCGTCGGCCTGCTCGCCGTACCGCTGCTGAAGCTCGGGCGGGTGCTCGACGATACGAGCGCCGCCATCCGGGAACTGAGCGAGAATGTCACCCCGCTCATCGAGGAGGCGACGACGACCCTCACCGAGTCGAACCGGCAGATCGCCCGCGTCGACGCGATCACGGGCGACATCGCCGAGACGACCGGGAACATCACCGCCCTCGTCTCGCTGTTCGCGGCGACGGTCGGTGGTCCGCTGATGAAGATCGCGGCCTTCTCCGCAGGTGTGCGCCTCGCGATCCGCGGGAGCCGAGCGAAGTAAGCTGGTCTCTTCCACTCTTTCGTCTTATTCAAGGGAGATCACTATGCGTGGTGTACTGCTTCTCATCATCGGCGTCGGCGTCGGATTCATCGCGGCCCACCAGGTCGCTCGCACGCCCAAGGGCCAGCAGTTCTTCGACGACGTGGACGCCAAGGCCCGTGAATTCGGCGGCGCCGTCGTCGACGGCTACAAGCAGCGCGAGGCAGAGCTTCGCGCAGCGGTCGCGGAGGCCGAAGAGGTCATCGCCGACCTGAGCAGCCGCACCAAGTAGTCCTGCCGTCAGGCCTCGTCGGGCCTCGACAGGCCCGACCGGCTTCTCCTCTCGATCCATCAGGCACCTCAACAAGCCCTCCCAACAAGCCCTCCCAACAAGCACAGGACTCCATGCAGACCGCTGACATCCACCGCCGCTGGCTCACCTACTTCGGAGACCGTGGCCACACGGTCGTGCCGTCGGCCTCCCTCGTGAGCGACGACCCCTCGCTGCTGTTCACCGTCGCCGGCATGGTGCCATTCGTCCCGTACCTGACCGGGCTGGTTCCGGCGCCCTACTCGCGAGCGACGAGTGTGCAGAAGTGCATCCGCACCCTCGACATCGAGGAGGTCGGCAAGACCCCGCGGCACGGCACGTTCTTCCAGATGAACGGCAACTTCTCCTTCGGCGACTACTTCAAGGAGGGTGCGATCAGCTACGCCTGGGACCTCCTGACGAGCAGCGAGGCGGACGGCGGCTTCGGCTTCCAGGAGAAGGACCTCTGGGTCACCGTCTACAAGGACGACGACGAGGCCATCGCGCTCTGGAAGAAGATCGCGGGCCTGCCCGACGAGCGCATCCAGCGCCTCGACATGGACACCAACTACTGGTCGACCGGCCAGCCCGGCCCCGCCGGACCGTGCTCGGAGATCTTCTTCGACCGCGGACCCGCCTACGGGCGGGACGGCGGCCCGGCGACGGACGACGACCGGTACGTCGAGATCTGGAACCTCGTGTTTATGCAGTACCTGCGCGGCGAGGGACAGGGCAAGAGCTTCGATATCCTCGGCGAGCTGCCGAAGAAGAACATCGACACCGGCATGGGCCTCGAGCGGGTTGCCTTCATCAAGCAGGGCGTCGAGAACATGTACGAGATCGACCAGGTGCGCCCCGTGCTCGACCGCGCCGCCGAGATCTCCGGCCGCCGCTACGGTGCCGTGCACGAGGATGACGTTCGTATGCGCGTGATCGCGGACCACGTGCGCTCCAGCCTCATGCTGATGTCCGACGGGGTCACCCCGTCGAACGAGGGCGGTGGCTATATCCTCCGCCGCCTGATGCGTCGCACCATCCGGGCCATGCGCCTCCTGGGTGTGGACGCGCCCAGCTTCGCCGAGCTCTTCCCCGCCTCGCGTGACGCGATGAAGGCCGCCTACCCCGAGGTCGGCACCGACTACGACCGCATCGAGCGCCTCGCCCTCGCCGAGGAGGAGACCTTCCTGCGCACCCTCGCGAGCGGTACGCAGATCCTCGACCTCGCCGTTCTGAAGACCCAGGAGTCCGGCGCGAAGGAATTGCCCGCCGACACGACCTTCCTGCTGCACGACACCTTCGGCTTCCCGATCGACCTCACGCTCGAGATCGCGGAGGAGGCCGGCCTCACGATCGACCGTCCCGCGTTCGACGCGCTGATGCTGCAGCAGCGCACCATGGCGAAGGCCGACGCGCGTGCCAAGAAGGGCTCGATCGCCGACCTCTCGGTGTTCGGCGAGTTCCGCGCACTCGGCGAGACGGTCTTCACCGGCTACGAGTACCTGCAGACGGAGAGCACGATCCTCGGGCTCATCGTCGACGGAGTGTCGGTCACGAGTGCGTCATCCGGCCAGATCGCGGAGGTGATCCTCGCCGAGACCTCGCTGTACGCGGAGTCGGGTGGCCAGGAGGCCGACGCGGGAACCATCGTCGGCAATGGCTTCGAGCTCGAGGTGCTCGACGTGCAGAAGCCCGTCAAGGGCCTCATCAGCCACCGCGTGCAGGTCACGAGTGGCGAGGTATCGGTGGGAGCCGAGGCGACCACCCTCGTCGACCAGGACTGGCGCAGG
>Ga0247807_10002244_pt1 | contig 10736 bp, 10 predicted proteins | sample UWRJL074202C1_FD_179931 | JGI IMG/M metagenome (GOLD analysis project Ga0247807, IMG submission 179931) | Plant litter microbial communities from Arlington Agricultural Research Station in Wisconsin, United States - UWRJ-L074-202C-1 | ecosystem: Environmental > Terrestrial > Plant litter >...
CTAAGGCCGCCGAATAATCCACCGCCTCCTCCATCTCCGCCCCCGCCGCCTTCGAAGCTATTAAACAATTGAGTTAGGAAACCACTTAACCCCTGTCCATTGCTGTTGGCTTGAATCAGTTGGTCGAATAAATTTTTAAATAAGTCTTGACCTTGTTTGGCCAGTTGTTGCATTGCCTGGGAAACTAATTTAGTTTCTGGCTCAATCAGAACCTTAATCGCTTGTGACTGCAATCCCGCTTTTAAACTTTCAAACAGGTTAGAAGCAAAACCTTTGCCGCCGCTGCCAGCTCTAACGGTATTAGTAATAGAAGTTTCTAAGATACGTTGAAAGCTCTCGGCTTCGCTCTTGGCTTCTTGCTCTGCCGTCTTACGATCTTTATCGCGAACTTCAGCACGACCTTTTTCAAGGTAAGCATCGCGCAGTTGTTCCACCTTCTCGACTTCACTTTGCAACGAAGCGATACGTTCTTGTGTTGCGCCGTCGCGAATCGCTTCGTTAACATTAAGCCGTGCGGTAGCTTCCGCACTATCTAAGCGCGCAGCCTTAAGCAGTTCTTCAACGTCTTTACCTTGCCCGATGGCGGCGGTTTGATCTTTGATTTTCTGAATCTCAGCGTCGTAGCCGTCTAATCGTGCGCGGTCCTCTTGCTCTGCGCCGCGTGCAGCGTTAAAGGCCGATTGTGCAGCTTCAGCGCTACGTAAACCTGCTACCTTTTCAGTCAATTGTTTTCTAAATATATCAGCATCACGCCCACGGAGTTTCGCTAATTGCTCAAGCCCGGCGGCCTCTTCTTTCAAAGAATCACGATAAATGGCGTTGCCGTCAATGGCAATCAGTCTTGCTCTAGTTTGTTTATCGATAGAATTTAAAAACTGATCGGCCGATTCTTTGACACGCTTATACGCTTCGGCGTCTTTATCTGTTTCCTTGTATTTATCAATAATCGCAGCGCGTAGCTTGTTATAGCCTTCGGTGTTTGTACCATTGGCTTTATATAGTGCTTCAAGTTGAGCAAGCTCAGTTTTTTGTTTTGTTTCTTTTTTGGTATATTCCGCGCTCAACAATGAAAATTGTTCGCGTGCTTTATTCGCTTGATCGGATTGAACATCTAACCCATTTGGCGAACGTTGCCGATCAATATCCGCCGCCTCACGTTTAAGCTTGTTTTGCTCATCAAGTAGTTTATTTAACTCGCGTTGACGCGTTGTCGAATAAGTTAATGATCTTTCATTCGCGGGAACCGCTCCGAGTTCTCCCTGTAGCTGTCCGATTCTTGCTGTAGGGTCTTGGGCGGTATACGAAAAGGCGTTTACTGGATTTAAGAAACGTAAGGCCCCGCCAGCAGCTGCCGCAGTTTGTCCAAAAAACCCGTCGCCCTCTTCTTTTGCTCTGCGAATAGAGTTAGTGATATCTTTAAAAGCATCACTGAGAATGTTTAATTGTCCTGCTGCTGCATCGCCGGCGCCGCCTTCAGCTAACGACTGTTTAAGTTGTTCCCATTGGCTATCAAATTCAGCAAGTGCGGCGGTGGCTTTACCCAGACCTGAGCCCGCACCTGCGAATTCTTTGGAGAGCTGCGCAGAGAATTTACTAACAAACTCGCTTGCCTCAATGCCTGAGGTCACCATGTTGTTGAGTTCGGAAGTCGTAACGCCAAACGCGCGCGCTGCAATCTGTAGCGAACCGGGTAAAGCTTCCGCTAATTGCCCGCGTAACTCTTCCTGTTGGACACGGCCTTTAGATAAGATTTGTTGTAACGCGTTAAAGGCCCGTCCGGTTGCTTCCGTACCGACGCCCATCTTCGCCGCAGCGCTCGCAACGTTCTCGAAAATCTCACGTGTGCCATTGCCTTCTAGATTCGTTCCGCGTGTAGTCGCGACGAGCTGAAGATAAGATTTTGCAGCGTTATTAAATTCCAGTCCGAGTTTGCTTGCTGTTTGGCGGATGTATTCAAGGTCTTCACCTGATTGACGCGTATCACCGCCGCGCACGGCTGTAAACCCATTACGTAATAACTCAACGCTGCGTTGAGTCTCTGCGACGGCTCTAGTGAAACTAAAAACTGTTCCGATGGTGCTTGTAATGGTGCTACCGATTTCTTTGAAACCGCTAACCACTAAACCAAGGCCCGCAACTTTTCCGCCAATGCCAGAAAGGGCGCTAGTGAAACCGCTTAAATTTTGTTGTGTGGATTTGGCGACATCTTCAACCCCTTTTAGGGATTGCTGCATGCTGCGGATGGCCTGAAGCGCTTCGGCAGATTGCTTAACGTCTAGTTCGATTACGCGGCGTACAACTGCGTCTGCCATCTTAAACCCCTTTTAGTCTGCCGCGTTTTGCGAATCCGATTACCAGCCCTGGCGTACGTCCGTCCTTAGGTAGCGCGCTAGTGGTTACCCAACTTTCGCGCACATAAAGCGCAGGATAACGGCGCCCTACCATTTTCTCAACGCGCTCCATGATGCCCTGAATCTTCACCGATTTAATAACCGTCGTGCGAGTTCTCGCTACCGTGCGCTTTGTAAATCGGCGTGTGCCTCCGGGATTATAGTTTACTTTACGTCCATAAGCGACAACGGGCCCCACGATACGAACAAAATCTTTAGAGGGGTCCATGTTCTCTATTAGTGCTCTGATCTCGAAAGGATCGCGGCCAACTCGTCTATCGTTTAGCCAGACTTCATAACTGAATGCTGCGCGTCCTGATCGTCTGGGGACAAGGCTGCGGATGTACGCATAGCACACTGTTAGAGCTTCGTAGAGTTGGGCAGTATCTGCAAAGAATGCACGTACTCGTTTCTTTGCAATATTGATATCGCGGCCACTGTTATCAACTAATAGACTGGTGGGCTTGTTATCAATGCGAACTTGATTAAGGATTTCTTCGGCAGCAACATAACGCAGGGTTTTCTCTAAGTCTTCAATCGCAACATCATAGAAAATCTTATCAAGGTCTTTAGTGACCGTAATGCTTCTAAGATTTACTTTTTTTGCGTCGACTGCCATTGTATGACCCTAGTGTGTATAGCTCGAATAATGTCGAACATATCTTCCGCTATTTCAGGCGCGCCTAAGTCCCGGCAATAATTGCCTACGGTGTCCCATGAAGGCATGGTAGCGCCGAAACCGCTATTTCCTAACAAATCATAATAGGCTTGGTAATAAGGAAGCACCCATATAGGCGGGTCTTTAACTTCTTCCTTGTATTCCTTGAGTCGTTTCACGGCGTGCGGGTCGCCGTGTGCTGCTAATGCTTCAATACGATCGAGTATGCTCGACCATTTATTGCCCGCAATTATTCGTTTCCCACAAAATCAGCCGCTTGTTTGACTGTCTCGCGTCGGAAGTTGTCGAAGTTATGGACCTCAACGCGGATGTGATCCCATACATCAGGGCAAGAGCGCATTAGATCTTTAAAATTCTCTTTAGAAAATTCCCAAGGATTTCCATCACGATCGAGCACATTATTCCAACCAATAACCACACAATCAGCGAAGGCTTGTAGGACGACTTCGAATTCTGCGGTTTGTGCTTCATCGCTCGCCACATCTTTTAAAAGGTTTTCGCGTTGTGCTTCCATCAAGCGGCCTAAAACAATTCGATAGCTTCGATTAGAACCCCCCGCTCGACGGCAGTAAAACTCTGCGCCGTCGATGGTGATGGTTGCGCCGTTCTTTTCTTTAGCTTGGTCTGTCTCGTACCGCTGGAATAAATTAACGCCTGTCATACTTTTCCTTTTAACGTGGTGTTCTAGTAATTTCTAACGATGTTCCGCTTACTGAATCTTTTAACGCGCGTGCGGTAACGGCGGTAACGACATCTGTATTTGTTCCGCTTGCAACAACTGGCGCTGCGCTGAACTTGATACGTGGCATTAACCAAGTGTAACCAACACCATTTGTGTCGTTAGTAGTGAACTCTAAAGATGATTCAGTTTGATTGATCAATGTGTTTAACAAAGTGCTATCGCTAAACAAAACACTAAACGTTGCTTCAAGTTCTGCGCGGCCTAAAACAACTTCACGGGCGCCAAGAGTACCGATACATTCGATAGCGCGGTTGTTGTTGTTCATGGTGAAGCTGATATTGTTAAAGCAGCTAGACACCGCAGGCACACCGCCGATTTCAATACCGACAACATTAGGCGCTGCCATAACTGGTTCTAGATCAGGGTCAGCGTAAGTGGCGCCGGTGATAGCTGTTGTCGCAACCGTGACCGCTTTACCTAACATTGTGAAACTGCCGGTGATTGGCTGATTAGGGGCAATGTTCAATGTGAAACCGTTAACCGTGCAACCTGTGAAGCGATGGAATTGAGTCGTACCACCGGGTACAGGAATTTGTTTTTCAATGGTGTATGACTTTTGGACTTTATCGATAACGATATTATCGTCTGTCACGTCCCAGTCTGCGCACATTAACCCCTCAAGCAACAGCTCAAAAACTGGCTCGTAAGAAAGTTCAAAACTCAAGTCACCTGTGGAAGAGCCGCCGGTTAAAATCGAATCTGTAACTTGGCGATCTGGGTCCATCTCATTGGATTGTGTTGTAGTCGGTGCAAAGGCTAAGCCCTCGCCGGTGATGCGAGCAACTACGAATGCAGGAGTGGCCGGAGTAGTGCCGTAGACTGTTTCTTCTACGATACTAATCTGGACTGTATCGGCTGATGTTGGCATGATGTAAAACCTCTCTAGATATTAAAGTCGAATTGGTAATCAACGGGGACGCGGACCTGGAAAAAATTACCCTCATCCGGCTGAAATATAGTTCCTGATTGTACACTGACTACTCTTAAATAACCTACTGCATAATCCCTAAATAAAACGCCAATTTCACTCGCTAATATATTAGCTCTGCTTAGGCCAATACCGCTACGAACATGAATCACAACGTTAAATGTTCCGGTTTCCCGGTAGAGAATATTTGTTTGACCAATTGTGATGCGCTCAGTACGCGTATTCTCAAATTCTAATGTTGTCCATTCAGCAGGCAACGCGCCGGCTACGCGCGTGTTTACCGTTTGTATAAATGGAATGCTTGCCGTTTCAAGCAACGCAACAAATGTATCGAATACGAAAGCTTCCATTAAACAACGCCTCCGTAAACGCGCATCTTGATTAATTCATTAACGTCTTGACCCGCACCATGAGCAACTTCAATTGTATATTCTTGGCCTTCATAAACTACGGTATCGAATTTTAACGGTACACCGACAGCATCTAGGTCTGCCGCGGCAGCAATCAAAATAAAACGGGCTTGATCAACGCTGTTAACAAGTGCGGCTTCCTCGGGGCGAATCTCAACACGTCGCGCTTTGAAAGTTGCAAGCTCAACGCCTGCACGAGAGAGCACTGCGGTGCGCCCCCATTTCTGAACCATCTTAGCGGCACCGATCATCATGGTATTGGATCACCGTTTTCGTCGAGCAGTTCTAGTAAGACGCTGTCCTGATCCAGATTGCCAAAAGTTGAAGCAACGAGGAATGACGAGAAATTTTGCGTAAACACATCATCAGCCGTGGCGGCACTTCCATTTGAAGAAACAGCCAAATCAACCGAGCCCACATCATAAGTTGTGACACGCTTAACCGCCGCACCAAATTCGTCGGTTTGGTCACGTGTATTAAGGATGGCGCCGATCGAATCATATAACGGGATGAGGTAAGCTGCAGGTAAGTTATCATACCCGGCTTCGTACTCAATTATGATATTAGGTACATCAGCAAAACAATAACGCCGGCGGTAATATCCGCGATTATTGAAAACGATTCGGCCCTTAAGTTTGTTAATAGTGTACTGATCATCTGGGACCGCGCTTCCTATGTCTGAAATTGAAATGATTTGGCGAACGGGGTACTCGGTCAGGTTAATCATGTCGCTGACTTTGTAGATTGTTTCTTGATAATTGCCATGGTAAAGCGTGCGGCCTAGTACGCGTTGCATCGTTTCAATGCCCGCGTCTAGTTGCATTTGTAAATAAACGTCATCAGTCGTTACTAGAGGGTCAAGCCCTAAGTAAGCTTTTAATGATGCTAGATCGACATTTAAAAATGGCATATTAGCTCAGCAATGACCAGTTAGCATTCGATTGATTTACGTCCGCAGGTGGCATGGTGCGGTTCTGTTTTTTAGCTATCCATAGTCGCCCGGCAAAGTCGACTAAATCGCCTTTTTCATAGGTTTCGTTATTCGTAAATTCCCCGCGCACGTTGCTGCGAACAGTTGGCGACTTAGCATCCGCACCGCGTTTGGTTTGAAGAACCCATGCGTCTGTTTCTTTGGGCTTGCCATTAGGTGTTTTAACCGCGAACCATGTTGAACCGTCGTACGTAACAATGTCGCCGTGGCTGTATGACTTTTCGGAACTGAACACGCCTTGATAAAGCGGGACGGGCGTATCAATGGTGAATTCGTCAATGGCGCCAGAAGCGCGACGCACTGCGAGCACATGCTTGCGTTGATCGTTTGTACTATTCATCTCTACCGACGCGACGCCGTCACTGACACATTGCCAATCTGCGGATTCACCGGGAGCGGTAGACGTATCCCGCAGCGCGTAGAACATACCGCCAGCATGGCGTACCATTGATTGATAGGGGTAGTGTGAATCTTTAACGTAAATAACAGGGTCAATAAATTTACCGTCGCGGCCACTTGTGCCGTCTTTCCCGTTCTGCGGGATGGGCATTTTTTCAATGGCACGGTCAACTTTGCCGATCAAAGTTAATGTAATTTCGGCTTGCATCTGTGCGATGCGTTGTTCGAGTAATGTGTTTACCATTGGCGCATGGTCAACCGGCTCTGCGGCCTTAGCCTTGAGCGCAACAATTTCTAGCTGAATTGCAGCAAGCGCGTCTTTTAATCCCGCATTCTCCGCATGGAGTTTTTCAACTTCAGCGACTGCGAAAATCTTACGGCTGGCTTCGTTTTTAATTTCTTCGGTTAGGTGTTCAACTACTTCGACAGTGGCTTTTACGTGACTGTCGTGTTCTTCCTTAAACTCTTCTATGCGCGCAGTAAGCTGTTTCTCAATCTCAAGAGCAAAATCTTTTGCTGTTTCAGTTTGACGAACGTCTAGGTCAATACGTTTTTCAAGCTCTTCAATAGTCTTAAGCTGCGCTTCGACTTGCTCGATGCGCTCAAGATTGGCTTTGAAAGTTTCGGCCGTAGAATCTTTAAACTCTGAAACCTCTGTAAGAGCCGACGCGATCACTTCGGCATCCTTAGCGGCGCCGTCGGTGAGTTCTTTTACAACGCTAGCGATGACCGCGATTTTATCCGTGTTGACGTGCTGCGCAGTTTGTAGGCGCACTTCAATTTGTTGCGCGATGTCTTCCTTGATAACTGGAAGCAATTGATCCGCAAGCGCAGCGCCGAAGTTCTCTAGGTCTTTATCCGTTGGCATTTACAGCCCTCTCCGCTTGTCTCTTGAAAAACGATTTAGCTATGATTATAGCTGCATTACCGTCAAAGGCGCGTGTTTCGTCTTCAATTGATTCTGTTGTGGGCTCGTCGGTTTCTTCTGTGGTCGGTTCTTCGATTGGCGCGGGAACACCTGCGGGTGCCGGGTCGGTGCTCAATGGTACATATTGCATTTGCATGCGGGGTTCTTCACCGCCTTCAACGGGTCCCATGCCTTCCTTGCGGCGTACTTCGTTAGGACTAATCCAGCCAGCGCTTAACGCTGACTTGTATGCATTGTAACGGCTCTCTGTATCCATGCGAAACAGCCCGTCGAGATTGAACTCGATAGATTGATCCGAGGGAAGATCGAAAGCAATGTTTAAGAGTTGTTCAATGGCTTCAATATGGTATTGCAAGCAACCTTGATAATAGGAAAGGCTCATTGCTTCGGTATTCTTATACTGCGTGCCGCTCATGTCGTTCAACAAAAACAGAGGCACACGGTATACCCGCGCAACGTCGACGATAGTCCATTTCAGCTGCTCGATCAATTGAGAGTCCATCGCATCAACAGAGAGCGGCTGATAAGTTAAGCCTTGTTGTAGTACCGCTACGCGGCCAATGCTGCCGCCGGTGTAATTCTTCTCGAATGCGTCACGCATGGAGATTGCTACATCATTGTTAATGGCGCCGGGTGCGTTTAATGTTCCGCTTGGACGGCTCATGTTCGCAAAGAAGTTCTCAGAATTGGTTAAGATACGCGCGCCCATCATGGCGGACACGCCAGCCGCATATAAAGGGCTCACGCCAACCAAAGGATGCGAAAGAGTTATTGCGCGATCATGGATGATGTCGCGGGCGGGAATAACGATTTGAGTTTTGTTTGCGGCTAACTGATTTTCGCCAATGCTATAAAAGACGCTACCGTCTTCAGCTACCAACACTTGTACTTTAGTCGGGTCTAAAACATACATTTCATTAACGACACCGCGCGCATCGCGCATTTTCCAAATGTAGGTATTGCCGTTCGTTAACTTTGAAGCGACCCATTGCTGCAAAAACTGCATAGGGGTTTGATAGAAATTGGGTTTCCTGAGCAATAGCGTATAAGGGCTGTTCACCATTTCGCTGTATGTGCCGTTATCCGCTTTGCGCATTACTTGCATCGGTAACTTTGATAAGTCACTAGAGATGATGTTAACGCAAGAATAGACGCTGCTTGTGCCAAGGATACCGGGGCAAGCTGAGGCTTCTAAATTCCGTTGCCATGCGTTCGTGAATGGCTCTTTAATTACGCCGAAACTTGAGCCCATCCACGAAGAGACACTAGAGCCCACCGGCGATAGCGCAGCTTTGAATCTAGCGATAAGGCCGGGTTGCTTCATTGATTATTTTCCTGATTTAGCTTCGCGGGTTTTGTACTGGCCTTTTTTAGGCGTACTCTCTGCGTCTTCCTCTTTAACAACTGGCTCGTCAACTGGTGCGGGTTCCATGTCGCGAGTGGTCATTACTTCGACTTCGGTGTCTTTAGATTTTACAGGCTTTTTAACTTCCTCAGGCTCTGCATCAACTGGGCCGATGATTTTTACATAGTTCATTGCTTCAAGGTCTTTGGCGTCTTTAACGCTGTGTGTTTCGAAGCGTTCGCCTGTTTTGTACAAGCGTTGTTTAAAACCGCCGGCAACTGGGTCATTGTAATCGTAATATTGACGCACAAGCGCTTCAACTGTAACTTTTTTCGTAGTCATTTTTTAATCTCCTGAATGTTGAAACCCCGGCCGAAGCCGGGGCTGTCTTGATTAATACAATACGCCTGTGATGGTGAACACTGCAGCTGGACGGCGTGGAGTCCAATAAATCCAACGCTCTGCACGAATACCAATCATGTTGTTTTGCCAGAGGCTTACACCTGTGGTAGCGCCGGTGCTTGGTGCGCTGTCCATTTGCAGAGTAGCTTCGCGGCTAACGTCGATCGATACTTGTCCATCATCCGCTAGGAAAATTTCAGAAGTTTCGATCAATACGATTGTAGAAGCCAATGCAGTACCAGTGCCGGCGCCATCAGCATCGTATAGAGCGATGTTGTTGGATTGAACAATCGGGTAACCCATCAAACGGCCTTGGATCAATTCATCACGGAACGCAAAAACATCTTGGCTCGTACGTAAAGTCATCAGGAAGTTTGCTGTACGTGGGTTCATCAACCAGTAGCGGCTACGATTACCGATGTTAGCAACTGCCATTGATGTAATAGCGGCATTCAGGTCTGCAGTTACGGCGGCTACTGTGCTGCCAGAACTAGCAATGGTTGGAGCGCCATTAGTTAAAGAAGCTGGGCTAACGCCTGCACTACCTGCTAATGCTGGGTTAAACATTGATACGTCGGTGAACTGTGCAATCGTTTCGATCAAGTCGTTACGGATAGTTGCTTCGGCTGAAGGTGAGGAAAGACGTGCTAGTTCTTCAGTGATGGCAACAATACCGGCGATCTTGGTATGTGGAATGGTCATATTGTCAAACGCTAATGCGCTAACTGGTTTTGGTGTACCTTCACCAACCCAACCCACTGTAGCGCCGCCAGTTTGGCGTGGCATACGAACATTGAACGGCACGCGGCGCATACCTTGCAAACGGCCCATGATGGTTTCAGGACGGAGCAATTCAATAAACTCGTTAGCTGTGTCAGTGTATACGGCTAATGGTGCGGCCCAGGTTGTACCAGTGGTTGTACCGGCAGCAACCGCAGCGCGCAAGATGGTTTCAACTTCAGGAGTTGAGCCCGCCCATTGCTTAGCGATTTCGGCCGCTTGCATTACGTTACCTTGTGACATTGCTAAAGCTTTAACGTAACGAACAAAAGCAGTACCTTTTTCGATGTTACGCACAACGTTACCAACTGTAGGGTACACAGTGCCATTTGCTTGTTGAACAACTGGCTGAGCTGAAGAAGCCATTGCTTTTTCGAGCTGTTGAATACGTGCAATTTGGCCGTCGATTTCTTCGATTGTTTTTGAGCAATCATCAAAAGCGGCTTTTTCTGCTTCGACAAAGCTACGGCCTTCGTCTTGTGCAGTTTTGTTGACGGTTACCATTTGGGTTACTTTGTCTTCGCGTTGTTTCTGTAACGCGACCAGTTGGTCAGCTAATTTCATGTGGAAGCCTCTAATTTAAGGATTGTGGGAAAGTTTTACAGCTATTTTCTGTGACTCGAAACGCCGAGTTTTGCTAAAGTTAACAGCCGCATCCGCTCATCCTCTTCAATCCGCAAACGGGCAATCGCGCCCTCATCGGCTTTAAAAATTCTTTGCATACTGCGCTCTGAAACATTCA